>Ga0187808_10000147_pt1 | contig 17265 bp, 11 predicted proteins | sample NC_wetland_sal_i_5_FD_132427 | JGI IMG/M metagenome (GOLD analysis project Ga0187808, IMG submission 132427) | Wetland sediment microbial communities from Neuse River Estuary, North Carolina, USA - ASW_3 | ecosystem: Environmental > Aquatic > Freshwater > Wetlands > Sediment | place: USA: North...
ACCCTCCACTCCGAGCCCGCGACCTTTCCAGAGTCCTTCCGATCCAAGGGGCTGCAGCATTGTGAGTGGCGCGAAGGGGGCCCGGGAATCGACGTTCTCCAACTGCTCGCCACGCTCGGTCTCGGATCTGACCGGCCACTCGATATTCGGGGTCACCCCGTGGTGCCCAAAGAAGTTCTACTGGCTCTGCTGAAGCGAGAGAAACTCCTCGGATACCCCGAGGGTGTGAAGGTCGAGGACCGGGAAATCGTCGATGTGGAGGTCCATGGCCGGGGCAGCGCTGGGCCCGTCACTCGTCATGCCTACGCCGCCTTCCGCTCCAAACCCGAGTGGGGAGTCGCCGCGACCGAGATCGCGGTGGGGGCCTGCGGGTCGATCGCCGCGATCCTCATCGCGCAGGGAAAAGCGGTCGGGAAAGGCGTTGTCCCGCCCGAACTTTCGATGCCGCCCGCCCCCTTCCGGGCAATGCTCGCGACCCGCGGCGTGGTCACCCGAATATGTCCTCCGGAACCGCCGCTCCGACTCGCCGACAATAAGGCGTGGGTGTGAGAATAAGGCACTTTTGAGCGTTCGAACACTCAAAATTCGCCCTGCTAAGTATCAAATTTGAGCATTACATCAACAATGTACAATCCAACGTTATTCTTGCTTTAGGTTGTATAAGCGCATATCAAGGTCTCTCGGCTCGCCAATTATATATAGGGACATTCGGCTGGCCCGGACCTCTTAGGATGTGTTTTCTATGGCGGACCGGGAAATCGCCCCTCCGGCGTCGATTCCGCGCTCCGACCCGGACAGAATCCTGAGTCCGGACTCGCTCCTCGACCCCGCGCTCCCTTCTCGTACAGCCGAAGCGAACGCGACCCCTCCGGCCGCGGTGGAACCCCCGGCGGCGCCGCCCGCAGAGACTCCGGCTCCGAAGGAGCACAAGGAGTCGAAGGAGGCGAAGGAGGCCAGGGACGCGAAGGAAGCCAAAGAGAAGGAGGCGGCCGTCGCGGCGGCCGAGGAACCTGCGCCGTTACCGATCCCAATCGCTCGGTTGGTTCCGAAGCTCAAGAAGAGCGCGAAACTGTTCGAAGAAGGGAAGAAGCATATCCCGAACTCGACCAGCTCCCTCATCCGGGTGGCGTCGTACGACCCGTGTCCCCCCTTCATCTCGAAGGGAAAGGGGCCCAGGATCTGGGACGAGGACGGGAACGAGTACCTCGACTTCAACCTCGCCTACGGGTGCCTAATCAACGGACACGCGCACCCTCAGATGGTCAAGGCGATCCAGAAACAGGCAGAGTTGGGGTTCCACTTTGCCTCCCCCACAGAGCTCGAGATCGAGGTCGCCACACTCTTCCAAAAACTCGTACCCAACGCGGAACGCGTCGCGTTCTGTTCGAACGGGTCCGACGCGACGATGAACGCGATTCGGATCGCGCGCGCCGTCACGGGTAAGGATGGGATCCTGAAGTTCGAGGGCCATTACCATGGTCAGCACGATTACGCGCTGATCAGTGCGGAAGCACCCCCGATCGTTGCCGGGCTCGACGAGTTTCCGCGTCCCCTGCCGAACTCCGCCGGTATTCCTCCGGGCATCACGGACTACGTTACGGTCGCGCCGTACAACTCGGTTCCCGCCTTCGAGCGGATGGTCAAGCGGTATCGGGACAAGATCGCGGCCGTCATACTGGAGCCCGTCATGGCCAACGCCGGGATCATTCCCCCGGCGCCGGACTACCTCAAGCAGCTCCGCGAGATCACGACCGCGAACGATATGCTCCTGATCTTCGACGAGGTGTTCACCGGATTCCGTATCGCGCCGGGGGGTGCGCAGGGAGTCTACAACGTCCAGCCCGACCTCTCTTGCTGGGCCAAGGCGCTGGGCGGCGGGGTCCCGATCTCCGCCGTGTCGGGCAAGGCGGAGTACATGGACCTGATCGCCCCGGGCCGAATCTCTTTCGGCGGCACCTACTTCGCGAACTCGCTCACGCTGGCCGGCGCCTACGCGAACCTTCGGCTCCTCCAGCTGGGAGGCGCCGAGATCTACCATCGGTTCGGCAGCCTGACGGGCAAGATGGAGAAGGGCATCGAAGCGGCGGCCCGCGACGCCAAGTTGCCCGTGTTGGTCCAGTCGGTACCGGGCATGCTCCAGTTCTTCTTCACCCGGCGAAAGAAGATCACCAACTACCGCGAATCGCTTCAGATCGACTGGAACCTGTATCTCCGGCACCACCAGCTCCTCCTCGACCGGGGGATCTACATCCATCCCGACAATTACGAGCGGCTGACCTTCTCCACAACCCACTCGGACAAGGACATCGAACACTTCCTCGCGATCATCAACGAGACGTTCCGCGAGCTGAAGGCGCTCCCGCGGGACTACGCACTCTGAGCGTGATCGCGCGGCCGTCCGGGGAGCGATGACGTGAGCCAGTGGGACGTCATCGTGGTCGGCGCGGGCCACAACGGACTGGTCGCCGCCAACTATCTCGGACGGGCCGGGGCCCGCGTCCTCGTGCTCGAACGGCGGCCCGTGGTGGGCGGCGCGGCGATCACGGAGGAGACATGGCCTGGGTTCAAGATCAACACCTTCTCCTACGTGGCGGGATTGATGCGTCAGGAGATCGTCGACGACCTCGAGCTGCCGAAGTATGGGTATCGGACGATCCTCTACGACCCGCAGTACTGCATGCCGTTTCCGAACGGCCGGGCCCTCAAGCTCTGGGTCGACACGGGGCGCGCGGCGACGGAGATCGCCAAATTCTCCGTCCGGGACGCTCGCGCCTATCCGAAGTACGTCGAGTACTGGGACCGCGTGCTCGAGCTGATCGAGCCGGTGATGCTGGCTCCGCCGGCGCCGCTGGCCGAGATGTTTCAGATGTTCTCCACGCCCGAGACCGAGACCGTGGTCCGGGACCTGTTCCTCCGGAGCGCGCAGGACCTGCTCGATGAGTGGTTCGAGTCGGACGAGGTCAAAGCCGTCCTCGCGCCCAACGCCGTCATTGGAACCATGTGCGGTCCCAGCACCCCCGGGACCGCCTACGTCCTCGCCCACCACAACGTGGGCAACCTCGACGGGCACAAGCAGGTCTGGGGGTTCTCCGTGGGCGGGATGGGCGGGATCACCCAGGCGCTGGCCCGGGCCGCCGTCGCGAACGGCGTTCAGATTCGGACCGGAGTGGCGGTAAGGAACTTCGTGGTCCAGCACGGGGCCGTCACGGGGGTCGAGACGGTGTCGGGCGAGACGATTTCGGCCCCGATCGTGGCGTCGAACGCCGACGCCCAGACCACGTTCCTCAAGCTGGCGCCCCCCGGCGCCCTCTCCCCGGAGTTCGAGAAGGAGGTTCGGGGCATCCGTTCGCGGGGCGCCGCCCTCAAGTTCAACGCGGCGCTGTCCGCGCTACCGGAGTTCACGGCGGACCCGGGCGCTCCGAGCGATGCCCATCGCTCGACTGTCGACATCGCCCCGTCGCTGGCGTATCTCGAGCGGGGGTACCGGGACGCGATGGAGGGTCGGTTCTCCTCCCAACCGTTCATCGAGATGCTGTTCCAGAGCGCGCTCGACCCGTCCGTCGCTCCCCCGGGGAAGCACACGATGACCTGTTTCGTCCAGTACGCCCCGACGGAGCTGCGTGGGGGCGACTGGGATTCCTACAAGACCACCGCGGTGGAGCGGGTGCTGGATACGATCGCGGAGTATGCCACGAACATCCGGCGGGTCGTCGAGCACTGGCAAGTGGTCACGCCGAAGGACATCGAGAGCACCCTCGGCATGACCGGCGGCAACATCTTCCAGGGAGACATCACGCCGGACCAGATCCTCTCCTTCCGACCCGTGCCGGGGTGGGTACAGTACCGGACCCCGCTACCGGGCCTCTACCTCTGCGGCTCGGCCGCCCACCCGGGCGGCGGAGTCACGGGCGCCGCCGGTCACAACGCCGCTGAGATCATTCTGGAGGACTGGCGCCGGACGTCGGGCGCCACGCCGTCCCCTCCGTTGTCGGGGAGCTGAGATGCCGTCGCGCCCCAAGGACTCGGCGGTGTTTCGGCTTTCGGAGATCCAGGCCCGCCGGAAGGCCTCCGGGGGGCTGTACCTCGAGTTCCTTCGGATTCCCGCGATGAGCGTAGGGTTCTACGCGCTGCACGCGGGAGGGGTGGACCCGCAAACCCCCCACCGAGAGGACGAGATCTACTACGTCATCCGCGGCCGGGCCGCGATCACCATTGCCGGCCGGGACTATCCTGTGGAACCGGGCGAGACGATCTTCGTGGCCAAGGGGGTCGACCACCGTTTCCACTCCGTGACGGAGCCGCTCGAACTCCTCGTGGTCTTCGCCCCGCAAGAGTCACCGGCCCCACCGTAGGCCCCCCTTCTCACCCCCCTCGGAAGCCGGTAGGGGCTCCGAGCGCCAAGAAAGGGTTCTTAGCCCCCAACCCGTGGGGGGTCGGACACTAGATGGGCCGTTCGCGTAGCGACCTGATCGTCTTCGTCGCGAAGCGCCTTGTCCAGCTCATCCCCGTTCTCCTGGGCGTCATCGTCATCACGTTCTTCTTCACGCACATCGCGGTTTCGAACCCCTGCGCGATCTGGTCGGGTCCGAAGGCCTCTCCCTCGACCATCGCCGCGTGCGTGAAGAATAACCACTTCGACGACTCGCTCCCCGTCCAGTTCTACTACTACCTCCAAGGCCTGCTCAGCGGGAACTGGGGCACGGACCCGCTCTTCCACACGCCCGTCCTTCCGTACCTCCTCGCGACCTTCCCCGAGACCCTCGAGCTGGTCCTCACGGCCGCCGCGATGATGATCTTCGTTGGCATCCCGCTGGGCGTCGTCGCGGCGGCCAGCAACGGGCGGATCGCGGACCACGTGGTGCGAATCTTCTACCTGAGCGGGTGGGCGACCCCGACGTACATCGCGGGGGTGTTGCTGGCGATAGGTTTGGGGCCCGTGCTCGGCGTGAGCGGAGGCGCCTTCTCGACCCCCGCCTCGCCGGTGCCGGTCATTACGCATATGTCGGTCATTGACTCGATCATCGCCCTGAACGCCGGGGCCACGGCCGATGCGCTGGAGCACCTGCTCCTTCCCGCGTTGGCCCTCGCCTTCATCAACATGGGCATCGCGACCCGGATGACCCGTACGTCGATGCTCGAGATCCTTCCGCTCGAATTTGTCAAGACGGCCCGGATGAAGGGACTCGGCGAGTTCTGGGTTCTCTACAAGCATGCCCTCCGGAACGCGCTCATCACGACGACCACGGTCCTGGGGGTGACGGTCGGCACGATGGTCTCGGGAACCGTCGTGGTGGAGTCGGTCTTCAAGTGGCCCGGCCTCGGGGAATACGCCTACGATGCGATTACCGGGTATGACTTCGCGGGGACGATCGGGGTCGTGATCTTCTTCGCCGTCGTGGTGGTCGTGGCGAACCTCATCTCCGACGTGCTGTACGGGGTTCTCGATCCCCGGGTGGAGTGGCGGTAGATGGCCACCGCCACCGTTCCGGCCACGCAAGCCGCTGGGGCTTCCGGCTCCGTCGTTCCCGCACGTCCCCCGGGCCGGCTCTGGGCCAACATCCTTCTGGTCCTGCGGATCCTCGCCGCGAATCCGCTGACCCTCGTCGGGTTCATCCTCGTCGTGCTCGTCTCCGTCGCCGCCGTTCTCATCGTGGCGGTCCCCGCCGTCTCGCTGCTCATCCTGGGCCATTCCGTGTCGATCCTTCCGTACCCCGCGCTCGACGCGGGAGTGTTTCCCGTGGGCCAGTCCCCCTCGGCCACGCACCTGTTCGGCACCGATGCGGCGGGCGAGGACGTGTTCTCGAACGTCATGACCGCGCTCCCGACGGACCTCGGGATCGGTTTCAGCGTCGCCGGAATCTCCCTGATCATCGGGAGCTTGCTGGGCTTGGTAGCGGGCTTCTGGGACACGCCCGGCACCCTGTCGGCGGCGGGCTCGGTGGCGATCCTTCGGGTTACGGATATCTTCCTTTCCTTCCCGACGTTGGTGTTGGCCCTGGCGATCACGGCGGCGTGGGGCCGCGGGGAGATCCAGTCGGAGCTCGCCGTCATTGTTACGTGGTGGCCGTTCTACGTGCGCCTCACCCGCGGCGAGGTGCTGTCGATCAAGGTCCAACCGTACGTCATCGCGGCGCGGGCGGCCGGGGTCCCCGAGAGCAAGATCCTGTTCCGGCACGTCGTTCGGAACCTGCTGGAGCCTCTCGCGGTGTACTTCAGCCTCGACGTCGGCACGGTCATCGTCACCTACTCGACCATCTCGTACGTCGGCGTCGGGGTCCCCCCGTCCATCCCCGAGTGGGGCAACCTGATGTACTCCTACCAGGACTCGCTGCTCACCCAGCCGTGGACGGTCCTGTCCGTCACGGCGGCGATTTTCATCACCGTGCTCGCGTTCAGCCTCCTCGGAGACGGCCTGCGGGACATCCTCGACCCCCGCAGCCGCCGGATCATGGCGACGACCGCCGCCGCCTCGGGCCAAGCGGAACGTCCATGACCTCCCCTGCTCTCGTCTCGCGCTCGGGAGGGAGGTGATCCGTTGGCCGACGCGCTACTGAGGATCGAGCATCTCTCCGTCGACTACGCGGTAGGCGCCGGCACGTTCCATGCCCTCAAGGACGTCTCCCTCGAGTTGTTGCCGGGCCAGGTGGTAGGCGTCGTCGGGGAGACCGGCTGTGGGAAGAGCACCCTCGGTCACTCGATCCCGCGGCTGCTGCCGGAGCCGCCCGCGAAGGTGAAGTCCGGCAAGATCATCTTCGAGGGCACCGACCTGCTGAAGATCCCGAAGTGGCGGATGCCCGGGGTCCGGGGCACCGGTATCGGCATGATCTTCCAAGAACCGATCAACTCCCTCAACCCGGCCTACCGGGTCGGCGACCAGATCGCCGAATCCGTACGGATACGGAAGATGCGCGAACGGGGTCTCACCCCGCGCGTGAAGCCCGATGTCAAGGGCTTCGACTACTCGAAGCGGGAGCTTCCGAAGGCCTCGGAAGTCGTCACCGGCCCGTTCATCCCGCCGAACGTGACCCAGACCCTGAAGACGCGGGGGCCGCCGATGACGAAGGAGATCCACGCCGAGGTCCTCGATTTCCTCCGGCTCGTACGGATCAACGACCCGGAGCGGATCGTGAATCTCTTCCCGCACGAACTGTCGGGCGGCATGCGTCAGCGGATCATGATCGCTATGGCGCTGAGCGGGAAGCCCGCCCTCCTCATCGCGGACGAACCCACCAGCGCGCTCGACGTGACGATCCAGGCGCAGGTACTGACGCTGATGAAGGAGTTGATGGAGGAGGTGCGGACCTCCATCATGTTCATCAGCCACGACCTGGGCGTCATCGCCGAGATGGCCGACGACGTCGGCGTGATGTACGCGGGCCACATGGTGGAGTTCGGCCCGGTCGCCGAGATTTTCGAGTCCCCCCGGCACCCGTACACGAAGTCGCTGCTCCGCTCGATCCCGAACAAGTACAAGGACGAGGGCGTTCTTCCGTCCTTGTCGGGGTCGGTGCCGAACCTCGCCAAGTTGCCCGACGGATGCTCGTTTAACCCGCGCTGCCCGATGGCGCGCGACGTCTGTCGAAAGAACCCCGAACCGCCGCTCGCGGCGTTGCCCCCCGGCCCCATGGGCGAGGTCCACAAGTCGGCCTGCTTCTTCCCGGACGAGGTTCCGTCGATGCCATGAGCGCGGCCCAACCCCTCGTTCAGGTCGAGGATATCCAGAAGTACTTCCCGCTCACGCGGTCGCTCAGCGAGACGATCCGGGGCCACGCGAAGCTCGCGATCCGGGCCGTGGACGGCGTCTCGTTCGACGTTCGCCCCGGCGAGACGGTGGGCCTCATCGGCGAGTCCGGCTCCGGCAAGACCACGCTGGGCTGGCTCATCTCCCGGCTCCACGAGCCGACCGGCGGCCGGATACTGTTCGAGGGACAGGACGTGGCCCACCTCCAGGGCTCGAAGCTCCGTGCATGGCGCCGGAACGTCCAGGTGGTCTTCCAGGACCCGGTCGGGTCGCTCGACCCGCGGATGCGGGTCTGGGAGATCGTGAGCGAGCCGATCCGGGCCCAGGAGCCCGGTCTCCGGAAAGCGGAGCTCCGCCGGCGCGTCGCGGAGCTCCTCCCGACCGTCGGGCTGATGCCGGAGATCCTCGACCAGTACCCCCACGAGTTCTCCGGCGGCGGACGGCAGCGGCTCTCCCTGGCGCGGGCGCTGAGCCTGCGCCCCAAGCTCATCGTCCTCGACGAGCCGACGAGCGCGCTGGACGTCGCCGTGCAGGCGCAGATCCTGAACCGACTCGTCGCGCTCCAGTCCGAGTTCGGCTTCGCGTACCTCCTGATCACGCACAACGTTTCGGCCGTCAAGTACGTCGCCGACCGGGTGGCGGTCCTCTACCTGGGGAAGTTGGCCGAGGTCGGGACCGTTCGCGAGGTGCTCGAGCATCCGACCCACCCGTACACCAAGGCGCTCCTTGCAGCGCTCCCGGTGCCGGACGTCCGGCGCCGGCGGGCCCGCTTCCGTATCTCGGGGGAGATCCCGACCCTCATCCGGCCCCCGCCGGGCTGCCGGTTCGCCACGCGCTGTCCGTTCGTCATCGACCGGTGCCGGGTGGAGGAGCCCCTCCTCCGGAGCATTGGCAAGGACCCGACCCACCTGGCAGCCTGCCACCGCGCCGAGGAGGTCGTGGACATTCCGCCGGAGACCTTGATGGCCATGGAAGGGAGCGGGGCGTCTCCGTCGCCCATCGCGCCGGGAAGCCATCTCGTGGGGACGACCGCCGCGTAGGCTGGCCCTCGCGGGCCCCGGATCACGTCAGGTAATCCGAGTTGTAGACCAGCTGGAACCCGATCCCACTGCCCATCGGGTTCGCCAGGATGCCCTGGACATCCACGTTGTAGACCTGGAAGGAGGTCGGGATGACCAGCCAGGCGTTCGTGTAATTGTAGTACATGTAGTTCGTGATGTCCCCGTAATACTGCGCGGCCGCCGCCACGGTGGGAGCCTCCGCGGCTTGGTAGAACCACTGGTTGACGGCCGGGCTGTTGAACTCGGACATGCAGAGGTTGTAGCCGCCCAGGCCCCACGCGTTCAGCTCCGTCGGGTCGTCGGGGCCCACGTAGTCGCCGGTGTAGTAATCGAGCCCGATGTAGAACGGGCCGTCGTTCGCCGGTGTCTGCGAAATGCACACCGCCGGCAGGCCATCATAGCTCTCCTGGGTTTGCTCCTCGACCAGCTGGTCGATGCTCATCGGGACGAGGTTGAGCGGGATGTCGACCTGCGCCAGGCTGGTCTTGAGCAACTGAGCGACGGTGTTCCAGTCACCGGTCTGAAGATACTCGAAATTGATGCCGTTGGGGAACAGATGGTTGAGCCCCCCGCCCGACATCGGCCACGGAGAGTTGTCCATCTCCTGCTCCGCGAGGGGAAGGTTGTAGGTGTAGTTCGGCAGATCCGTGGGGTTGTAGTCGGGGAAGCCGGCCGGAACGGGTCCGACCCAATTGGTCCCGTAGCCGCCGAAACCAATCGAGATGATCTTGCTGTAGTTGATGGCGTGGACGACGGCGGCGCGGACGGAGAGGTTCGCGAACGGATTGATCGGTTCCCCGGGCAAGGTCGATGCGTTCTGGTCCATGTAGATCCAGCCGGAGAAGCTGAGCCCGCCAAACACGGGGGGAAGCGCGTGGACGACCAGGCATTTCTGTCCCTTGAGCTCGTTGATCTGGGACGGGCCGATGTAGGCGAACGACCCCAGCGCAGAGGCGCCGGTCTGCATGTTCTCCACCACGATCGTAGGGTTCTGCTGGAAGGAGACGTCAATCGAGCTCTTGGCCGGCTGGAGATTGTTGGCGCTCGGGTACTGGCTCGCGATCGACTGGGCCCAGTAGTTCTTGCTCGGAGCCAGCGTGTAGCCCGTCGACGGGGACCAGAACGTGAGGGTGTACGGCCCGCTGCCCATCATGTTGTTCGAGGTGTAGCTGTTGGCTTGGTTGACCGGTATTCCGCCATGGGCGGCCACCCACAGCGGGTCGACGGCCGAAAATCCGGGTGTCGCGAGCTGGTCGAGCAGGGACGTCGACGGAGCCGGGCCCTTGTAATCCACCGAGCCGGCGCCGATATTGAACTCGATCGTCGACGCGTCGATGACCTGGAAGGACTGGTTGTGGGCCGTCATGATGGCCATCAGGCTCGAAGGTGGATTGTTCACGATGGCGAGGGTGTTCATCGAGCTCAGAACCCCGTCCATCCAGTTCTGGGTAGCCAGCTCGGCCGGGGTAAAGGAATCGTTGTCGTAGATGAGCCCCGGCAGGAAGAAGTTCTCGTCCTCGAGATACGAGAGCGGCTGGTTCATCACCATGCCGCGGTAGAGGGAGTACCACATCACGTAGGCGTTGATCGGGTCCCCATTCGAGAAGTACTCGTTGGGGAAGAGGGTGAAGTTCCAGTGGGTGCCGTCCGGCGAGGTCGTCCAGTTCTTTGCGAGGAGCGGGGCCTGGTAGTTCGGCGTCGACACCCCCGCGGACGATGGACCGTACTGGGTGTTATTGTAGAAAATCAGGGTCTGGTAGACCTGCTGGACGACGCCCCAGCCAGGGGTAGTGTAGGTGACGGCCGGGTCGAGCGAGTCGGGCACCTCGGGCTGGTCGATCACGATAGAGTTCGTGGTCGAGAGCGAGCAGGAAGCGGCCTGGGAAGCCGCCCGGCTCAGCCCGTAATACGCTCCACTGGCCGACAAGGCCGTGAGCACCGCGACGACGACAGCAGCAATTCGGATAGAACGGGGATCCATCGAACCCCTCCCAACGGTCGGCGCGAAGAGGGGGACCCCGCTCTTAAACCCTAGGATGAGGGCCCGGGCGCCGAATCCCAACGGCGAGAGGGCGGTAGGACGGTTTCCCTGGGATAACATCTTTTACCGTGGCGGGTTGGCGCTCCCCGGCGATTCACATGGCAACCTCTAAGATGTTGGTCGGAGGCGAGTGGGTGGAATCTTCGTCCGAGGGGACGATCTCTGTTGTGAGTCCGTTCACGGGGAAGTCCATCGGCGAGGTTCCAAAGGGAACACGCGAAGATATCCGGAAAGCGATCGACGCCGCGCGGGACGCCTTTGACAAGGGGCCCTGGCCGCGTCTGTCCGCTCGCGCGCGGGGCGATGTCTACCTCAAGGCCGCCCAAATACTCCAATCCCGGGCGGCCGCGATCGCCGAGCTCGAGAGCCGGAACCAGGGCAAGACCATCAAGCAGGCCGCGGACGTCGACATCCCGGGCTCGATTGACAACCTGATCTTCTACGCCGGAGCGGTCCGTACGCTCGACGCGAAGAGCCCCCAGGAATTTTTAGGTGACGGCACGACGATCTTCCGGCGGGAGCCGGTGGGAGTGATCGGGTCGATCACGCCCTGGAACTACCCATTCATGATGGCGGTTTGGAAGATCGGACCGGCGCTCGTCACGGGCAACACAGTCATTCTCAAGCCGGCCAGCTGGACCCCGCTCAGCACCCTTGAGCTGGGCAAGGCGTTCACCGAGGCCGGACTTCCATCCGGCGTGCTGAACATCGTCACCGGGCCAGGTCCGGAGGTCGGGAACGAGCTCTGCGTCAATCCGAAGGTCGACATGGTCTCCCTGACGGGCGATACGGCGACCGGAAAGAAGATCATGGAAGCGGCGAGCAGTACCGTGAAGCGCGTGCAGCTCGAGCTCGGAGGCAAGGCGCCGTTCATCGTCTTCGATGACGCGGACATCCCGGCGGCCGTCGAGGGAGCCATCGTCGGTGGCTACGTGAACGGGGGTCAGGACTGCACGGCGGCCACCCGGATCATCATCCACAAGTCGGTGCGCGAGAAGTTTGAGAAGGGACTGCTGGAGCGGGTCAAGCAGGTCCGCATCGGTGACCCCTCCTCCCGGTCCACGGATCTAGGCCCGCTCGTCCACGCGAGCCACCAAAAGAAGGTGCTCGATTGGGTCGAGGAGGGCAAGAGCGAGGGAGCGAAGCTGCGGATCGGCGGCACGGAGGCCGGAGGGAAGCTCAAGCAAGGCGCCTTCGTCAACGCCACGGTCTTCGACCAAGTGGCGCCGGACATGGAGATCGCTCAGCGGGAGATCTTCGGGCCAGTGTTGGACGTGATCGAGTTCGAGAAGTTCGACGAGGCCATCGAGATCGCGAACGGAGTCGAGTATGGCCTCGCGGGCAGCGTCTGGACCCAGAACGTGCGCACCGCGCTCCGCGCCGCAAACGCGATCCGGTTCGGCGATGTGTGGGTCAACGACCACCTGCCGCTGGGCTCAGAGACGCCGCACGGCGGCTTCAAGCAATCCGGGTTCGGCAAGGACCTCGGCGCGGATTCGCTCAACGACTACACCGTCGTGAAGAACCTCTACATCGACCTAACGGGCCTGGCGCGGAAGAGCTGGCACTACACCGTCTACGGCGACCCGGGATAGGACCCGCCGGCGCGGGGAGTCATGGCATCGGCAGAGCCCGGGGAGACGGGTCTTCTCTTCATCGGCGGGGAGTGGATCCCGTCCCGGTCCGACCGGTGGCAAGCGGTCCATGATCCGTCGACCGGGGGCCGACTCGGCCGGGTCTCGATAGCATCTCGCGAGGAGGCGTCGGCCGCCATCGACGCGGCCGCCGCAGTGGAAGAGTCGTGGGGCACGACGCCGATCCACGAGCGAGCCCGGCTGCTGCGCGCGCTCGCGGACCGACTTCTGGCCGACAGTGCAGGAATGGCCCGGCTCATTGCCCAGGAGGTCGGAAAGCCGATCGTCGACGCGCGGGTCGAAGCGACCCGGGCCGTGACGGTCTACCAACTCGCCGCCGACGAGGCCCGTCACCTGACCGGAGAGTCGTTCCCCGCCGACGCGTACGTTTATCCCGCGGGCAACGAGCGACGGTTTCTCTTCTCGGTGCGGGACCCGATCGGAGTGGTCGTCGCCATCAGCCCGTTCAACTTCCCTCTCAACCTGCTCTCCCACAAGGTGGCTCCCGCCCTTGCCGCCGGCAATCCGGTCGTGATCAAGCCGACGAGCTCCGCCCCCTTGACGGCCCTCCGACTGGCGAAACACATCGAAGCCGCCGGTTTCCCCAAGGGCGTCGTGAACGTCGTTGTGGGACCGGGTGGAGAAGTCGGGGACACCCTCGTCGAGCATTCCCGGACCCGACTAATCACGTTCACCGGGTCGACGGCGGTCGGGAAAAGCATCGCCGAGAAGGCCGGCCGACACGCGAAGCGCGTGATCCTGGAGATGGGGGGGATGGACCCGTTCATCGTGCTGGACGACGCGCCGCTCGACGTCACCGTCGCGGCGGCCGTACGCGGCGCGTTTGGCTACTCGGGACAGGTCTGCACCGCCTCCAAGCGGCTGCTGGTCTCCGACGCGGTCGCCGACCGATTCGCCCAAGCCTTCACTGAACGCGCCGGGAAGCTGAAGGTGGGACTGGCACTCTCCGAGGACACTCAGGTCGGGCCCGTTATCGATGCCGCGGCGCTCGATCGGATGGACCGTCTCGTGGGCGACGCGGTGTCCCACTCCGCCAAGGTCCTTCTCGGGGGCCAGCGAGCCTCGGAGCTGGCCCCAGGGTACTTCTACCGGCCCACGGTCCTCGATGACGTCACCGTCGCGTCGAAGGTCGCTCGGGAGGAGCCGTTCGGCCCCGTCGTTCCGATCCTGCGATTCCACGACCTCGACCAAGCGGTCCAGATCGCCAACGGGACCCCGTACGGTCTCCAAGCGGCGGTCTACACGAACGACCTCAAGCGAGCGTTCACCCTCGCCAAGCGGATCCGGGCCGGCGGCGTGCATATCAACGACCCCACCTCGCTGCGCTGGGATGCGTTGCCCTTCGGCGGCGTCAAGGAGAGCGGCCTCGGGCGCGAGGGCCTCCGGTACGCGATGGAAGAGATGACCGAGGTCAAGCTGATCTCGGTGAACTACGGCTGAGCACGGCGGTCCATCCGTCGGGAGGGGGAGCCGGACGTACGACGTCGTGGTGATCGGAGGCGGTCACAACGGTCTCACCGCGGCCGCATACCTTGCCCGGGGAGGGGCGAAGGTCGTCGTGCTCGAGCAGCGACCGTTCGTCGGCGGAGCCTGTATCACCGAAGAGCCGTGGCCGGGCTTCCGAATCAACACCTATGCCTACCTCGCGGGAATGCTCAGCGCGAAGGTGATCGACGAGTTGGGGCTCTCCCAGCTCGGGTACCGGACGATCCCGCATGACCCGGAAGGCTTCCTTCCCTTCCCCGACGGGCGGTCGATCACGCTGTGGGGGGACACGGCTCGGACGCAGAAGGAGATCGCACGGTTCTCCCCGCGGGACGCGGAGGCCTATCCCCGATACCTCCATCACTGGGCGGAGATCCTGAAGCTCCTCGAGCCGATCCTGGCCGGCGGTCCCCCCTCTCTTCGCGACCTGGCCGAGCAGTTTCGCGGCCCCGAGTACGAACGGCTCCTGCGGGACCTGGTCCTCCGGAGCGCGGAGGATTTCCTCTCGGAGTGGTTTGAGTCGGGCGAGCTCAAGGCCGCCCTCGGCTTCAGCGCGTGCGTCGGCGCCTTCACCAGCCCCCGGAGACCGGGGACGGCCTACGTGCTGGCGCACAACAGCGTCACCGAGCTCGGAGGGCGGGCCGGGGCGTGGGGATTCGCGGTCGGAGGCATGGGACGAACGACGGAGGCGCTCGCGCGGGCCGCGCAGGGATTCGGCGCGGAGATCCGGACCGGCGTCGGCGTGCGCTCGCTCTCGGTCAATGCCGGCCGTGTGACCGGCGTCGAGACCGTCGACGGTCATCGTATCGAGGCGCGGGCCGTCGCTTCCGGGGTTGACATCAAGCGGACGTTGCTCGGGCTAGCTCCGGCCGACTCCGTGTCTGAGGAGGTTCGCCGGCAGGTCCGCAATTTCAAGACCTACGCGACGACACTCAAGTTCAACGCGGCGCTCCGGCGCCTCCCGCGATTCACCGCTCGGCCCGAGGTGCCGGGTCCTCACCACCAAGCCTCGATCACGATCGGCCCGTCCCTCGACTACCTCGACCGGGCCTACACGATGGCGGCGACGGGCCATCTGTCGGACCCTCCCTTCGCGGAGGTTCTCTTCCAAAGTGCCGTCGACCCATCGGTCGCGCCGCCCGGCCATCATACGATGACCTGTTCAGTGAAGTACGCCCCGCGGGAGCTCGTCGGCACCACCTGGCCCGACCATCGGGCGGCCGCTGCGGAACTCGTGCTGTCCACCCTCGAGGAGTACGCGCCGGATGTTCGCGAGCTTGTGGAGCACGCCCAGGTAGTCACGCCAGAGGACATCGAGACCACCCTCGGGATGACTGGTGGCAGTTGCTTCCATGGGGACCTGACGCCCGACCAGATGTTCTCGCTACGTCCCTTCCCCGGCGCCAGTGGATACCGGCTCCCGCTTCCCGGCCTCTACCTGTGCGGTTCGTCGGCCCATCCGGGAGGCGGGGTCACCGGCGTCCCCGGTCGGAACGCGGCCCAGGTGATCCTCGGTGATCTTCATCATACCGGGGCGCAGGACCCCGGCTAGCATCGCAGTCGTCGGGTCCCCGGGGGCTTTGTGTCTAACGGCCCTCGTTGAGCGCGCTTCTGAAACACCCCGGGCGATTTTTGAAACAGGTCACGGATCTGGACTCCCGGATTCCTCTCCGCTACACACCGTCGGAAAGGCGTAGTTTAAGCTCGCGCACTTCGTTAAATCGATTTGGCCGTCGTTTTATCGACTCCACGGCAGGCGGTGACCTTCGGGCTTTTTGCTAGGCAGGGGCCCCTCGGTGAGCCCCCCACCATCGCGGACCTGGACCTTCACCCTGGAGACTAAAGATTTCAATCTCGGGGTTCTGGGGCGCCAGCCGCACATCCCAATTAACGAGGCCCTCTCAGGCTAATCGCACCGGAACAAGGTCTTGATGGCGATGGAAAATCCCGGAACCGGCCGGACGCGGTCCGGATTTGGTGGCTTCTCCATTTCTGCGGCACTCTCCCGCCAACCAAGGCGTGAAGTAGTCGAGGCTTGATTCGAGCCTGATGGGCGCGAGGGGCACATGTTTCACCGTCGCTTCTCTCGCTGGGAATCGCGTGCGCCGCCCGCGTACTGGTCAAAACGGCAAATTACCTCCTTTGCCAATGGTTGTCCCCCCGGACGAAACGCTCTCGCGATTCGCTTCGGTTTGTAGGGCTCAAGGCTGGTGGGCAATTGAGTCCGAGATGGGCTAGCGTCCTTCTGACGCAGGGAATCGTCGTCATACTCGCTCTCGCAGTTTTACTCACACCCTACCTGCCCATCGCTGCGACCGCTCCTCGATCCAACGGAGAGACTGGCTTCGCTTACCAGCTGGCAAATAACTCTACCCGCGAACAGCCATACGGCACGGTTTGGGCGGGGGGGCCGGTGACGACCGGCGGTCCACTGATTTACAGTGGCGACACACCGGCCACGCAACAATCATCGCCCCCCAAATGGTTCTATGGGACAGTAGCAAGTCCCCTCATTCCTGAGAATGCTTACTCGATATACTACAACATTACCGTTCCCCAGGTCGGAACGACTGGCGATAGCCTTGCGGTCCTCGCCTCAGCGTTCGATAGCAACCTCGCTTATGATCAAATGGGCATCAACGCGGGGCCGTATGCTATCAACGATCCACCGACCGTCTATGCTGAGACCGGTGAGCCGTGTAGCGGGGCGTACGCAAACTACTGGTGCGGGATCTTTTCGATTCAAACACTAAACTATGATGGCCAGTGTACCTTCTACGCACCCTTCTATCAGTGGGAGTTCGGGCCCCTATCCACCGGGAATCCATACGAATTCGAGATGACCTTTGCAGGCCAACCCTCGGGTGAGCTTGCCGGATACCTGTACATGGGCCCTTCCGACCCGCACACTCTTCTGACCAATTTCACCTTCCTCACGGGCGGGACTCACTTTTCCGTGGCTAACAGTGGGGGGTGCTCCGACACGGCCCAGGGCTTCACTGATTATGAGGAAGTCAATAGTGTCAACTCGCTCGAAGCCTGGCCCGCCTTCAATTTTCACTCGGACGTGGAGATACTGCCGGTTTCTGGTACGACGCAGCTCCAATGGACGGACATTTGCGTCGCGGGGGGTTATGGCGCCTGCCCCCCGAGTGGGTTCCCAGGCCAATACACCACCGGCTTCAGCTCGGGACACAACGTCGTAACGATCCAGAACCAACCGTTCCTCGTAGCAATCGGTACCAATTTTGGTCATGGGCAAGCAATAGATGCGATCTCTCA
>Ga0187808_10000149_pt1 | contig 17227 bp, 13 predicted proteins | sample NC_wetland_sal_i_5_FD_132427 | JGI IMG/M metagenome (GOLD analysis project Ga0187808, IMG submission 132427) | Wetland sediment microbial communities from Neuse River Estuary, North Carolina, USA - ASW_3 | ecosystem: Environmental > Aquatic > Freshwater > Wetlands > Sediment | place: USA: North...
AGCCCGCTCGCCCTGCTGATCGGCATGGTGCTCGACCAGCAGGTGCCGCTCGAGCGTGCCTTCAGCGCGCCGCTCGACCTGGTCCGGAGGCTCGGGCACGAACCCACGGCAGCCGAGCTGGCCGACTTCGATCCGGTGGCGCTGGCCGGCATCTTCTCCGAACGCCCGGCGCTGCACCGCTATCCGAGGGCCATGGCGGCCCGCGTCCAGGAGGTGGCCCGGCTGATCGTGGACCAGTACGACGGCGAGCCCGACCGGCTGTGGACGACCGCCAAGACCGGCGACGAGCTGCTGAAGCGGGTGTCGGCGCTGCCCGGGTTCGGCGCGCAGAAGGCACAGATCTTCGTGGCCCTGCTCGGCAAGCAGCTCGGGGTGCGGCCTAGGGGCTGGCGGGAGGCGGCGGGGACGTTCGGGGCCCAGGGCTCGCACCTGTCGGTCGCGGACATCTCCGGCGCGGACTCACTGGCCCAGGTGCGCACCTATAAGCAGGAGCTGAAGGCCGCGGCCAAGGCGGCCAAGGCGCCGTCGTAGATTCCCGGGCCCGCTGCCGGCGGCGGTTGCTAGCGTCGGTTCGTGGAGTCGTTCATCGACGAGTTGCCCAAGACCGGACGCATTCCGTGACGTCGCGGCCAAGCAGGCTCTGCCCGACGAGATCGACGAGGTCGCCGCGGGCTAGGCTTCGCGGGTGGCCCGCATAAGGCTCCGGCCGGTCCAGGAAGCTGATCTGACCGCGCTCGAGGACAACGAATCGCGCGACGCTGACCCGTGGAACTGGTTCAAGCACACGCCCGCCGGCGCGCTGCATCGGCGGTTGGCGGCGGACGGGATGCTCTCCGAGGAGGCCGGCACGCTCGCGGTCGAGACCCCGGACGGCGCGCTCGCCGGGACCGTCAGCTGGTTCACCGTCCAGCATGGGCCCAGCTCTGCGTGCCGGGCTGCGGGGGCGGCGCGCGGGCCGCTAGGTGCCCCGGGTGCCGCGGCGGTTGCGGCGCTGGCGCTGGCGGAGCAGCCCGGCCAGGACCGGGCCGGCGATCCACAGCAGCCAGGCGTAGGTCGTGACGAAGAACACCGGGATCGACAACCCGAAGCCGATCATCAGGCTGTAGGCCTGCCTGGCCAGGCGGTTCGCCACCGACGGCGGGGGGTCGGCCAACCGTGCGGCGATCATGTGCCGCAGCATCGCATACAGCGCGGCCGACTCGAGGACTTGCAGCAGGGCGTAAAACCCGAACCGCACAGCGTGGGTGGTCAGCGACTGCCCGCCGACGATAAGCAGCCTGGTCGCGAACGGGTTGAGGACGATGGTCAGCAGCCAGCCCGTGTTGAGCAGAAGCAGCCGCGCGTCGGTGCGTGTGGCGTACCGGAAGAGCTCGTGGTGATCGCGCCACGCCGCCGCGATCACCGCGAAGCTGATCAGGAACGTGGCGTAGTGGCCTTCGTCGTGCTCGACCGAGGCCCAGAAGACCGACACGGTGCTGCCTTCGGGCACCGGCAGCTCGATGGCGAGCAGCGTCATCGCGATGGCGACCACCGCGTCGGAGAAGAAGGTCAGCCGCTCCGCGGCGCGGGGACCGGAGTCCAGCTCGTCATCGGACACCAGCCGATCATCTCGCGTACCGGGCGTCTGAGGTGAAAGGGGGTTACGCCGAGATGACCGTGTCGGTATCTCCGGACAGCAGCTGCTGCGGGATCTGGCCGAACGTGTACTGGGCCGGAGCCGACCCCGGCACCAGCGTGAACGTCCAGATGACGTCGAACCGGTCACCCGGCCAGGGCTGCGGGATGACCGTGCCCGGCACGGTCGGCAGCGAGGTGGCGATGGCCGGGATGTGGTCGTGCTCCCAGCAGATGAGCACCACGCCGGAGTAGCTGCTCACCACGCTGGCCGCCAGCTGGGGTTCGCTGCCCTCGGCGAAGTCGGACACGATGGCCAGACCGAGGCGGTCAGACAGGCCCTGGATGGTCTGGCAAGTGCGGTGGCCGGCCGTCTTGGCCGGGCTGCCGTAGGAGGGTGAGAGCAGCGCCGCCGGGGTCTTCAGGCCCGCCTGCGGCGAGCCGAGCGCGGGGTCGAAGAGGACGGCGAGCGCGCCTGAACGCTGCCAGCCCCGGGGCAGCAGGGAGTGCGGGTCCTGATTGCCCTGGAAGTCGACGCCGAAGGGCGCGGCCGGCGCGGCGGGAGCCTGCCCGGCGGCGGCCGGCGGCGGATCGGCGGGCTTCTCGCCGTGGCGGACGATGTAGATGGTGTTCGGAGGCGGACTGGCTGCTGGTGAGGTCATGGTCTTCAGTCTGCGCGGCGATTAACGGTGACGGGTAGGGTTTTGCCCAGGTAGGTGGCGCTCTGCCGTTACACCGCCGCCCCCTCGTGACCGGGGGGTCGCGCCGATGACCCGCTACTTCATCGCCATCCGGGCCGCCGCGGGCCTGCTCGGCGCGGGCTGCGTGGTCTGGGCGACCGTGCCGCAGATACACAAGGGCCTGGCCAAACCTGGCCCTGATCCTGGCCATCGGCGGGGTGGCCGGGGGCGCGCTGCGGCTGATCCTGGCCGGGGTCCCGGTGCCCGAGGACTCCTTCCTGCTGCCTGCGCCGCTGCGGGCCTGGCTCAGCTTCCTGGAGACCCTCCGCCGGGTGCCGTGGGAGGAGGGCGCGGTCATCGCCCTCGCTGGCTGGAGGTGCTGCACCCGTCCCGGCCGTGGCACACGGCGGTTCTCGGCGCCGCGCTCATCGCCTACCTACTGGCCACGCACCTGGCCGAATCCGACGCCTCCCCCGGGACGCTGCGACCGCAGCTGCGGGTGCTGGCCGTGGGGGAGGGCCTGCTCGCCCTCGGCGCGGGCGCCGGGATGCTGCCCGCGGCGGGACCGGGCCCGGGCGCGGCGCTGCTGCGGCTGGTGGCGGCCGACGCGCTCATCGCGGCGGCCGCTCTCGTGCTGCCGTACGTGGCCGCCTCGCGCGAGTAGGCGCCTACCCGGGGGTGGGGACGGGGTGTTGTAGGGATATACAAGAGGGGACCGGAATCATGGGTCTTCCTTGGGGGCTGGCGGCTTACGACGGGGCCGACCAGGCGGGAAGATGAGGGTTCACGCCAGATACCAGGAGGGCAGGAGCCGATGGCTGAGATTGTCCGGGCCGGGCTGATCCAGCAGCGCTGGACCGGGGACAAGGAATCGATGATCGCGGCGGCGGTGGACCATATCCGGACCGCAGCCTCGGCCGGCGCGCAGGTGGTGTGCCTCCAGGAGCTCTTCTACGGGCCGTACTTCTGCCAGGTGCAGGACGCCGACTACTACTCCTACACCGAGGCCACCCCGGACGGGCCGACCACCCGGCTGCTGCAGGATGTGGCGCGGCAGCACAGCATCGTGATCATCGCGCCGATCTACGAGGAAGAGCACCCCGGCATCTACTACAACACCGCGGCGGTGATCGACGCCGACGGCAGCTACCTGGGCAAGTACCGCAAGACGCACATTCCGCAGGTCAAGGGGTTCTGGGAGAAGTTCTACTTCCGGCCGGGCAACACGGGCTACCCGGTGTTCGACACCGCGGCGGGCCGGATCGGCGTGTACATCTGCTACGACCGGCACTTCCCCGAGGGCTGGCGGGCGCTCGGGCTGGCCGGCGCGCGGATCGTGTTCAACCCGTCGGCCACCAGCCGGGGCCTGTCCCAGTACCTGTGGCGGCTCGAGCAGCCCGCGTCCGCGGTGGCCAACGAGTACTTCATCGGTGCGATCAACCGGGTCGGCATCGAGCCGCTCGGCGACAACGACTTCTACGGGCAGACCTACTTCGTGGACCCGCGCGGCCAGCTCGTCGGCGACGCCGCCGCCGACGACAAGGACGAGGTGGTGGTCCGCGACCTGGACATGGGCCAGCTGGCCGAAGTCAGGAACCTGTGGCAGTTCTACCGCGACCGCCGTCCCGACCAGTACGAATCGCTGGTCCAGCCATGAGCACCACGCTTATCGTGGGCGGCACGGTGGTGACGGCGTCCGGCACGCAGGACGCCGACGTGCTCGTCGAAGGCGAGAAGATCGCCACGGTCCTGGCCCGGCGGCCGGGCCTCGAGGTCGACATGACCCTGGACCGGATCATCGACGCGACGGGCCAGTACGTGCTGCCCGGCGGGATCGACGTGCACACGCACATGGAGATGCCGTTCGGCGGGACGTTCTCCGCGGACACGTTCGAGACCGGCACCCGGGCCGCGGCCTGGGGCGGCACCACGACCATCATCGACTTCGCGGTCCAGGCCAAGGGCACCTCGCTGCTGGCCACCCTGGACAAGTGGCACGCCAAGGCGGACGGCAACTGCGCGATCGACTACGGCTTTCACATGATCGTCTCCGACGTCAACGACACGACGCTGAAGGAGATGGACGCCTGCATCGCGGCCGGGGTGAACAGCTTCAAGATGTTCATGGCCTATCCCGGCGTGTTCTACGCCACCGACGGCGAGATCCTGCTGGCCATGCAGCAGGCCGCCCGCTCCGGCGCGACCGTGATGATGCACGCGGAGAACGGCATCGCCATCGACCAGCTGGTCGCGCAGGCGCTGGCGGCGGGCCGCACGGAGCCGCTCTACCACGGCCTGTCCCGGCCGCCCGAGCTCGAAGGCGAGGCGACGTCCCGGGCCATCACGCTGGCCAAGGTGGCGGACTGCCCGCTGTACATCGTGCACCTGTCGGCTACGCAGGCGCTGGCGGCGGTGGCCGAGGCCAGGGACACCGGGCAGAACGTGTTCGCCGAGACCTGCCCGCAGTACCTGTTCCTGTCCCTGGACGACCTGGCCCGGCCGGATTTCGAGGGCTCCAAGTTCGTCTGCTCGCCGCCGCTGCGGCCCAAGGACCACCAGGACTCGCTCTGGCGCGGGCTGCGGACCAACGACCTGTCGGTGGTCTCGACGGATCACTGCCCGTTCTGCTTCAAGGACCAGAAGGAGCTGGGCCGGGGCGACTTCTCCAAGATCCCGAACGGCATGCCCGGCGTCGAGCACCGGATGGACCTGCTTCACCAGGGGGTGGTGGCGGGCCAGATGTCGCTGCCGCGCTGGGTGGAGGTCGCCTCGACCACGCCGGCCAGGATGTTCGGCCTTTACCCGCGCAAGGGCGTCATCGCGGCCGGCGCCGACGCCGACATCGTGATCTACGACCCATACGCCACCCAAACGCTGTCGGCGGCGACCCATCACATGAACGTCGACTACTCCGCGTACGAGGGCCGCCAGATCACCGGCCGGGTGGCCACCACGCTGTCCCGCGGCCGCGTGGTGATCGACGACGGCGAGTACCGGGGCAGCGCGGGCCACGGCACGTTCCTGGGCCGCGGGCTGAATCAGTACCTGCTGTAGCAGGCACCACGCTTCGTTCGGTATCAAAGGTTCTTAAGGAGGGGTCATGGAATTCGGGGTGGTCCTGCAGACCAACCCGCCCGCGAGCCGGGTGGTCACCAAGATGCAGCGGGCCGAGGACGCGGGCTTCTCCTACGGCTGGACGTGGGACTCGCACGTGCTGTGGCAGGAGCCGTTCGTGATCTACTCGGCGGTCCTGGCCGCCACGTCGGCCATCACCGTGGGCACGATGGTGACCAACCCGGGCACCAGGGACTGGTCGGTCACCGCGTCGCTGTTCGCGACGCTGAACGACATGTACGGCAACCGCACCGTGTGCGGGATCGGCCGCGGCGACTCGGCCCGCCGGGTCATCGGCCAGCCGCCGATGTCGCTGGCCACGCTGGCCTCCGCGATGACCGTGATCAAGGGCCTGGCCGAGGGGCGCGAGGTGATGCACCACGGCCAGCCGCTGCGGCTCCCGTGGGTGCGCGACGGCAAGCTGGAGATCTGGATGGCCGCGTACGGGCCGAAGGCCCTCAAGCTGGTCGGCGAGCAGGCCGACGGCTTCATCCTGCAGACCGCCGATCCGGACATCGCCCGCTGGACCATCGGCTCGGTGCGGGAGGCGGCCAAGGAGGCCGGGCGTGACCCTTCCTCGATCACGATGTGCGTGGCGGCGCCCGCCTACGTCGGGGCCGACCTGCCGCACCAGCGGGAGCAGCTGCGCTGGTTCGGCGGCATGGTCGGCAATCACGTCGCGGACCTGGTGGCCAGGTACGGCACGGACGGGCCGGTCCCCCGCGCGCTGACCGACTACATCGCCGGCCGCCAGGGCTACGACTACGCGCACCACGGCAAGTCCGACAATCCGGATGTGGACTTCGTGCCGGATGAGATCGTGGACCGGTTCTGCCTGCTCGGCCCGGCGTCCGGACACGTGGACCGGCTGCGCGAGCTGGCCGAGGCCGGCGCCGACCAGTTCGCCCTGTACCTGATGCACGACCAGGAGGAGGACACCCTGGCCGCCTACGGCACCCAGATCATCCCGACCCTACGTTAGTCGGTTCCCGCGGCGGGGCTGATGGCCGACGCCGGGGCCAGGCCCTGAAGCGTGGGCAGCGCCTGCTGATCGGCCAGGGCGATGGCCAGCTCGCCGGTCGCAGTCGGGTGCAGCGGCGCCGGGTCGCCCGGGCCCTGGACCCAAGGATTCGACGTGCACAGCTCGTGGCCGGTGAACGGCGGATCGGCCACGCCGAACCCGAAGGTCTGCGCGCCCTCGGCCAGCACGGTGTTCAGCTGGCCGAGGCGGGCCAGCAGCACCTTCTCCTTCGCGATCGTGAGGCCGTAGCGGGCCAGGCAGCCGATGTTCGGGCCGAACGGCGAGTAGTACTCGTTGACCAGCACGGCGGGGGTGCCGGGCAGGTCGGCCAGGTCGCCCAGGAGCTGGTAGTAGCTGCGGGTGAACGCGTTGAGCAGCTCGTCGAAGTACGCGGCGGACACCTTATCGTTGCACACCGCGCTGGCCACGCACAGCCGCGTCATGATCGACCATTCGACGTCGTCCGCGCCCACGCTGACGATGATCACCTTGGCGTGGGTGGCCCGCTGGGCCTCGTCCAGCTGCCCCGGCGCCACCTGCCCGTCGCTGAGAACCTGCACGCCGAGCAGGCCGTTCTGGATTGTCGCGCCGCTGCAGGCCAGGTTCAGCACGTTCCAGTTGTTCACCGCGGCCAGGTCGGCCGCGTAGGACTCGCTGCTGCGGCCGCAGGCGTGGTCCAGGGCGTCGGCGTTGCCCGCGGCCGGGTTGCCCACCGCGGCGGCGGTCGAGTCGCCGATCACGACCGCCTGCACGCCGGGCAGCGGGCGGGCGAGGGTCCCCGGGGCGGCCTGGAGCGGGTCGGCGCCGACCAGGTCGTCCAGGGTCTTGACGCTGCGCAGCACCCGCGGCGTGCTGGACGCGCTGAGCAGCACGCCGCCGATGTTCACCGCGCAGACGACGGCCAGGCCGATGGCCGTGGTTTTCAGCATGGCCAGGTGGGTTTGCCTGCGCACCCCGGCGACCGCGACCAGCGCGACGGCCGCGAAGCCGGCCGCGATGAGCGTCTCCCACACGAAGTACCGGGTCCAGCCCTCGGCCAGCTGCTGGCTCAGGCTCAGCTTGAGCTCGCGCGGGTCATCCGAGCGCAGCAGCTGGGCGACCTGCGGGTCGATGGTGATGTGGGTGAGCTGCAGCAGCGGGCGGATCGGGCCCGCGAACTGCGGCTTGGTCGGTATCACCTGGCCGAACAGGTCGAGCTCGCCCGGGCCGGACCAGCTGAGGGACGGGATCGCCGCCCCGACCTGCGCGGTCTGGCCCGCCGCGGAGACCGTCTGCATGGGCGCGACCTGCAACGCCAGCCAGATCGAGCCGGCTGTGATGATCAGGAAAGTGGCGAGGTAGAAGGCAGCCTTCCTGGTCAGCCGCAGGTATGAAGAAATCTCACGCTCCTCGGGGCTCCACTGTGAACACGGAGCCTGCGCTATTCACGCTACCCGGGACGAGCCGGCGGCAACCTCCTTCCCGGCCGCCTCCGGGCTTCAGATGGCGTCCTTGCTCTCCAGGTAGTTCAGCGCGGCGTAGCCGAACGGGACCGGAAGCCAGAAGGTCAGCAGCCGGAACAGCAGCACCGAGCTGGCCGCCTCCGTGCCGTGCAGCCCGGCGGCCACAAGCCCGGCCGTCAGGGCGGCCTCCACGGTGCCGATCCCGCCCGGCGTGGGGATGATCGATCCGAGCGCGCTACCGGTCAGGTAGACCACGGCGATGCTCGCGATGGCCGCCGAGCCGTGGAAGGCCTGCACGCACGCGGCCAGGCAGAGGATGTACGCCGCGCTCAGCAGCAGCGCGCCGCCGATGCCCTGGGCAAGCTTGCGCGGCTGCTGCGCGACCTCGAGCAGCCGCGGCAGGACCTGGCCGAGCATCGGCTGCACCCGGGCGCGCAGCAGCCGCCGTCCGGCGGGCACCGCCAGCACGACCCCGGCCACCACGACCAGCCCGGCCAGCACGAAGTAGGACCAGGTCGGCGGGCGGAACGGGTTCTTGTCCGCGGCCCCGGCGACGGCGATGGACACCACCAGCAGCAGGATGTGCAGGACGAAGGCCACCACCTGGCTCACGCCGACGCTGGCCGCCGCGACCGGCGCCGGGATCTTCCGGCGCTGCAGGTAGCGGATGTTGAGGGCGGCGCCCCCGACCGCGGCGGGCGTGACCAGGGTGACGAAGGATCCGGCCAGCTGGGCGAGCATGGTGCGGGTGAAGTTCAGCCGCTCGGCCACGAATCCGGACAGCTCCAGCGCCGCGGCGACGTAGGTGACGGCGGACAGGGCCAGCGCCACCAGGCCCCAGCGGTAGTCCGCGACCCGCAGGGCGTGGCCGAGGCTGGCCCGCGCGAGCTCGCCCGCGAGCAGGTACGCCGCGGCCACGCTCGCGACCAGCGTCACCAGGCTGCGGAACCGGATCCGCTCGAGCCGGACGGGAACCACCTCGCCGCCGGGGACGGCGGCGAGCAGCCGCCGGCGCAGGGCGGGCAGCACGTCCCGGTGGCGGCGCAGAGCCGCCCGGGTGGTGCGGGCCAGGGCCACACGCTGCAGCAGCGGCACCACGCCGACCAGCTCGTCCGCCCCCGCCTTCTCCAGTGCCAGGTCAGCGGCCCGCTCCGGTCCGACGTAGAGGGCCAGCTCGGCCAGGAGCTGGGCCACGTCCAGGCGAACCTGCAGGTCGCTGGCGGCCACGTCACCGTCACCCGGGTCGAGCAGCATGACCTGGTCGTCGCCGGTCAGCAGGATACGGTCGGCGGTCAGCGAGCGGTGCGTGACCCGGTGCTCGTGCAGCACGTGCACGGCGTCCCAGATGTTCCTGAGCTCGGCGTCGGTGCAGCCGGGATTCCGCGCGGCCAGCGTCGTCCCGTCGTGGTGATCGTAGGCGAGCACCGTGGCTTCCGGTCCGACCCGGACCACCGCGCGCAGCTGGGGCGTGGGCGCGCCCGCTTCCTCGGCCGCGTAGGACAGCAGCGCCCGGCGCTCCACCGTGCGGTCCGCCGACAGCGGCGCGCCGCGCGACACCTGCCCGCGCAGCAGCAGCGACCGGTACAGCCGGTAGACGGCGCCGGCCGCCTGCTGGTCCTTGTCATAGACGGTGACGTCCAGCCGGCTGCCGGTGCTCGTCGTCGCGGCGTAGTGGCGCGATCCCGCCCGTTTAGGGGCCCGGCGACCGCGGAGGTCGGGCTCGAGCCGGCAGATCTCGGTCACCTGCCGGTCCGCGCTGTTCAGGGCGGCCGCGATCTCCGCCGCGCTGGGCCGCAGCGACGGGCTGCCCGCCGCATACCGGATGCCGAGGCCGATCGTGCGGCCAACGAGCAGTGTGATCAGGAACGACAGGAGGGTCGTGTCCGTCGCCGCCAGGTGCACGAGGCCGTAGACGCCGATGGCCAGCCACAGGGCGTTCCGCCAGCCGGGCCGCCCGGACAGGCCGATGATCGTCGCGTACGCGACCAGGCCAGCCAGGTACGGGTCGAGAGCCGCAGCGTGGCTGGCGCCGGGCCGGGCCATGATGATCGCGTCGTACAGCCGCTCGGCGAACCCGCGCTGCAGCGCGGCGTTGAGCACGGCCGCCACGACCCCGGCCAGGACACCGGTGGCCACGGCCTCGGCGAGGCTCTGCACCTGGCGCCGGACGACCTGGCGGACGGCCAGCGCGACGGGAATGATGAGGATCGCGAACAGGGCCACGGTAGGTGCCACCACACGCAGGGCGTGCGGCAGCCGCGCGCTCGCGCCGGTGATGTCGGTCTCCACGCCGGTCGTGGTCGCGCTCGCCGCGACCCCGGCCACCGCCAGCACGATGATCTCGATGAACGAGGTTGCGCAGCGCAGCAGGTCGATCGGCTTTCGGATCCGGCGCTCGAGCCGGTCCGTGACCTGGATCGCTCCTGGCTGCGATGGCATCACGGCACGATCGTTTCACCTGCTGGCCCAGCCGCATAGTCAGCCGGGGGTGCGGGCCGGGGCTGGGGATCCGGAGGTGGGGGCGAAGGGAGCCGTGTTCAGGGTTCCGTCCGGGGCACCCTGGGTCTTGGGGTCGGGGTGCTGCCACAGGCCGCGGGCCTGCAGGAGAGGCAGCACGCCCTCGGCGAACCAGTAGGCCTCCTCCAGGTGCGGGTAGCCGGACAGGATGAACTCACTGGTACCAAATCGGGCGTACTCCTCGATCCGGTCGGCCACCTCGGCGTGGCTGCCGACCAGCGCGGTCCCGGCGCCGGCGCGGAGCAGCCCGATGCCGGCCCACAGGTTGGGCGAGACCTCCAGGTTGTCGCGGGAGCCGCCGTGCAGCTCGCGCATCCGGCGCAGGCCCTCGGACTCGCTGTGCGCCAGTTCCTGCTGCACCTTGCGGATCATCGCCTCATCGATGCCCTCGATCAGCCGGTTGGCCTGCAGCCAGGCCTCATGCGAGGTGTCCCTGGTGATCACGTGCAGCCGGATGCCGTAGCGCAGGGTGCGGCCGGCCTCGCGGGCCAGGCCGTCCATCCAGCGCAGCTTGGCGTCGACCGCGGCGGGCGGCTCGCCCCAGGTCAGGTACACATCGGCGTGCCGGGCGGCGACCGGGCCGGCCTCGGCCGAGGAGCCGCCGAAGTACAGCTCGGGCCGCGGGTCGGGCAGCCGGGCCAGGCGGGCGCCTTCGACCCGCAGGTGAGCGCCGTCGTAGGTGACGGTCTCGCCGTGCCACAGCCGGGTGACGATGTCCAGGAACTCGGCGCAGCGCGCGTAGCGCTGCGCCTTGTCCAGGAAGTCGCCGTAGGCCTTCTGCTCGGTGGCCTCGCCGCCGGTCACCACGTTGAGCAGTAGGCGGCCCCGGGAGTGGCGCTGGAAGGTGGCGGCCATCTGCGCGGCCATCGTGGGCGAGATGAGGCCGGGCCGGAACGCCACCAGGAACTTCAGCCGCTCGGTGACCTCCGTGAGCATCGCGGTCACCAGCCATGCGTCCTCGCACCAGATGCCGGTCGGGGTGAGCGCGGCCTCGAACCCGAGCTGTTCGGCGCTGCGCGCGACCTGGCCGAGGTAGGCGAGCGTGGCGGGGCGGATGGTGCCCGCCGTGCCGGTCGCGACGCCATGCCCGCCGCCGACGATGTCGCGGCCGTCGCCGTTGGTCGGGAGGAACCAGTGGAAGCGCAAAGACATGGCAATGACCCTACCGCCCGTTAAAGTAATAATTCCGATCGATTTAGTATGTAGGCCAGGGTGCGAGCCGCACGGGGATATGTACGAGGTTGCTCCCGGCGGACCGGTATCGTCCGTGACATGAGAGCTTCGGAAATACGCGAGCTGATCCAGGTCAAGCCGGTCGAGTTCGACGCGACCCGCCGACGGCTTTCTGCCTGCCACGACATCGCTGACCTGCGCGCGATGGGGCGCCGGCTGATGCCGCGCCCGGTCTTCGACTACGTCGACGGCGGGGCCGACGAGGAACTGTCGCTGCAGGCGAACACCAGGGCGTTCCGGCAGTTCCGGTTCCAGCCGCGGGCGCTGGTGGACGTGTCGGACCCCGACACCGCCACGGCGTTCCTCGGCTCGGTCGCGCCGCTGCCGCTGGCCCTGGCCCCGACCGGGTACACCCGGATGATGCACCCGGGCGGCGAGATCGCCGCGGCCCGCTCGGCGCAGCGGCACGGGCTGCCCTACACGCTGTCCACCATGGCGACCACCACCATCGAGGCGGTCGCCGAGAGCGCACAGCCCGATCTGTGGTTCCAGCTGTACATCCTGCGGGACCGCGGGCTGAACAAGGAACTGGTCGACCGGGCCGCCGCGGCCAAGTACCGAGTGCTGGTGGTCACGGTGGACTGCTTCGTGACCGGCCACCGCAGCCGGGACCGGCGCAACGGGCTGGTCATCCCGCCCGAGCTCACCCTGCGGACGCTGGCCAGCATCGCGGGCAAGCCTGGTTACTGGATCCGGATGCTGCGCAACCCGGCCATCGACTTCGCCAACTTCGCCGGGCACGAAGCGGTCACCATCGAGGGCACCGGGCAGCTGTTCAACCCGGCCATCACCTGGGATGATGTCGCTGAGCTGCGGGCCCGCTGGCCGGGCCAGCTGGTCGTCAAGGGCCCGCTCGGGCCGGCGGACGCGGCGCGCGCCGTCTCGGTGGGAGCCGACGGCGTGCAGCTGTCCAACCACGGCGGGCGCCAGCTGGACCGGGCGGTGCCGCCGGTCCACACGATCGCCACCGTCCGGGACATGGTCGGGCCGGACATCTCCGTGCTGGTCGACTCGGGGGTCCGGCACGGCTCGGACATCGCCGTGGCGTTGGCCCTCGGCGCGGACGCCTGCGCCATCGGGCGCGCGTACCTTTACGGGCTGATGGCCGGCGGGGAGGCCGGGGTGGACAAGGCGCTGGATATCCTGGCCGCGCAGTTCAAGCGGACCATGCAGCTGCTCGGCGTGCGTTCGGTGGCCGAGCTGCGTTCACTCGGGTCCTCGTTGCTGGTCAGCGGGAGGTGACGATGTTCTCCACCGGGCAGCTGCTGGGTTTCGCGCTGGCGTCGCTGGTGCTGATCGTGGTCCCCGGGCCGGGGGTGCTGTTCGTGGTCGGGCGGGCCCTGGCGCACGGGCGCCGGACCGCCGTGGCTACCGCCCTCGGGCACGCGGGCGGCAACTACGCGGTGGCGGCGTGCGTGGCCGTGGGGCTGGGCGCGCTGCTGGAGCGGTCGGACCAGGCGTTCATCATCGTGAAGATCGCGGGCGCGCTGTACCTGATCTGGCTGGGCATCCACGCCATCCGCCAGCGCAAGTCGCTGGCCGAGGCCATGGCGGTGGCCACCCCGCCCCGGGAGGGGTGGCGGGCGGCGCGGGACGGAGCCGTGGTCGGCCTCACCAACCCCAAGGCGTACATCCTGTTCGGCGCGATCCTGCCGCAGTTCGTGAACCCGGCGGCCGGGCACGTGCCGGAGCAGATGCTGGTGCTGGCGCTGGTCTCGGTGGCCATCGGCGCGGTCTCGGACTGTTCGTGGGGGTGCGCGGCCAGTGCGGTACGGGCCTGGTTCGCCCGGTCGCCGCGCCGCGTCGAGATGGTCGGCGGGGCCGGCGGGCTGGCCATGATCGGCGTGGGCATGACCGTGGCCATCACCGGCCGCCACAGCTGAGGGATGCGCCGGTTACGCTGCAGCCGTGCCAGAGACCACTCAGGAAGAAGAGCTTGACCTGCGTTTCCTGTCGGCCGTGCGCGACCTGCCGGGAAGCGGGCAGGCGGAGACGGCGGACCCGGCCGCGCCGGTCAGGCCGGGGACCGGGCTCACCGGCGAGCAAGCCATCGCCCTCTTCGATGCCCAGGCCGGCAGCCGCCACCTCGACCTGGCGGCGCGGTACCTGCGGGCCGAGGGCCACGGCTTCTACACGATCGGCTCCGCGGGACACGAGGCCGACGCGGCGGTCGGCGCCACGCTGCGCCCCTCCGATCCCGCGTTGGTGCACTACCGCTCCGGCGCGTTCTACCTCGCCCGGGCCGCGCAGGTGCCCGGCTCGCAGCCGCTGCGGGACGTTCTGCTCGGGCTGGTCGGCGCCAGCGACGAGCCGATCGCCGGAGGGCGGCACAAGGTATTCGGAAACCACAGCCTGGCGATCATCCCGCAGACGTCCACGATCGCGTCGCACCTGCCGCGGGCGGTGGGGATCGCATTCTCGATCGGACGGGCCGCCAAGCTGGGCGTTCCGTCCCCGTGGCCCGCAGACGCCATCACGGTGGCGAGCTTCGGGGACGCCTCGGCCAGTCACTCCACGGCGACCGGCGCCATCAACGCCGCCTGCCGTACGGCCTATCAGGGCCTGCCGATGCCGCTGCTGCTGGTCTGCGAGGACAACGGGCTGGGCATCAGCGTGCGCACCCCGGACGGCTGGGTGGCCGCGGCCTACTCCGGGCGGCCCGCGCTGCGCTACTTCAGCGCCGATGGCTGCGACCCGGTGGCCTGCTTCGAGGTCGCCGCAGCGGCCGCCGCCTACGTCCGCGCCAGCCGCTCGCCCGCGTTCCTGCACCTGAAGGTGGTGCGTTTCCTGGGTCACGCGGGCAGCGACGCTGAGGTCAGCTACCGGAGCCAGGCCGAGGTCGCGGCGGACTACGCCCGCGACCCGCTGCTCGGGACCGCGCGGCTGATCGTGGCGGCCGGCCTGCTCCGCCCGGAGCAGGTCATAGGCCGGTACGAGGCGCTGCGCGCCCGGGTCCGGACCATCGCCGACGAGGCCGTGACCCACCGCCACCTGGGCAGTCGCGCGGAGGTGACCGGCCCGCTCGCGCCGCGCCACCCCGATCAGGTCGCGTGCCGGGCCGCCGCGGCGGGAACGCCCGCCGCGCGTGAGCGCGCCTTCGGCCGCAGGCTGCCGGAGGAAGCCGGGCCGCTGACCCTGGCGGATACCATCAACCGCGCCCTAGCCGACGCGCTCGTGGCCTACCCCGAGCTGATGGCGTTCGGCGAGGACGTCGGCCGCAAGGGCGGCGTCTACGGGGTGACGCGGGGACTGGCCCGGCGGTTCGGCGTCGGCCGGGTCTTCGACACCCTGCTTGACGAGCAGGCCATCCTCGGGCTCGGCCTCGGCGCCGGGATATCGGGCCTGCTCCCGGTCCCGGAGATCCAGTACCTGGCCTACCTGCACAATGCCGAGGACCAGCTCCGCGGCGAGGCGGCCAGCCTGCAGTTCTTCTCCGCTGGCCAGTACCGCAACCCCATGGTGGTGCGGGTCGCGGCCCTCGGCTACCAGAAGGGCTTCGGCGGTCATTTCCACAACGACAACGCCGTCGGCGTGCTGCGCGACATTCCCGGCCTCGTCGTCGCGGTGCCTGCTCGCGCCGAGGACGCTGCGCCGATGCTGCGTACCTGCCTGGCCGCCGCCCACGTCGACGGCACGGTCTGCGTATTCCTGGAGCCCATCGCGCTCTACCACGCCCGCGACCTCTACCAGCCCGGCGACGGCGCCTGGCTGTCACCCTACGAAGGCCCGCAGCGCTGGGCGGAGGAGCACGTGCCGATCGGCCGCGGTCGTGTATACGGCAGCGGGAGCGACCTCACTTTGGTCACGTTCGGGAACGGGCTGCCCATGTCGCTCCGGGTGGCACGGCGGCTTGCCGCAGCCGGGGCCGGCGTGCGGGTCTTGGATCTGCGGTGGCTCGCACCCCTGCCCGCCGAGCAGCTGCGCACGGAAGCCGAGCTGACCGGCCGCGTCCTGGTGGTGGACGAGACCCGGCAGTCCGGCGGCGTCTCCGAGGGAGTGATCGCCGAGCTCGTCGATGCCGGATACCGCGGAACGATAGCCAGAGTCACCTCGGCCGACAGCTTCATCCCGCTCGGCGACGCCGCCGCGCACGTCCTGGTGTCCGAAGCGGACATCGAGTCGGCCGCCAAGCGGCTTCTGGACTGACCCCCGCCGGTCCATGGCTGTGTAACACGGTGCCACCGAATCCTAGCCACCTGGCGGATGTTTGCGTGGGCGCCGCGGCGCAGTCTGGGACTCTGCAGACCCGCACCCGGCCCGGGCGCTCCTGAATGGAGGTGCGCGATGGTAAAGATCACGGCGGAGCGTGTTGAGCGGATGGTGTCATTGCCGCGCCGCGAAGGCATGCCGACCCTCGTCTGCTACCCGGACCATGGCTCCGGTCGCGGCGTGCTGGTAATACACGACGCCAGCGGCCGTATCCCATTCTATGAGGACCTGACGGTGCGGCTGGCGGCAGCCGGATACGTAGCCGCCCTGCCAGATCTGTATTTCCGCCAGGGCCCACTTTCCGCGCCGACGCCGGAGGCGGAAATGGGGCGGCTAGCGGAACTCGACAAGCGCCAGTCCATCCGCGATCTGCTGACCGCGGTCGACTGGCTCAAGGCCCAGCCTGCGGTGACCGGGGCCAGGCTGGGCGTGGTCGGATTCTCGCTGGGCGCCACCCTGGCACTGGACATGACGGCCGAACGCCGTGACCTCGCCGTCGCCGCCTACTACCCGTTCCCCGCTGGCCAGGTCCCGGCCGACGGGAAATCGCCGCCCTCTCCGCTTAGCCAGGCCGCACGCATGAGCGGTCCGATCATCGCGTTCTGGGGGGACCGCGACGAGGTTGTGGACACGGCCGATGCCAAGCGCCTCGGTACCGACCTCACCGCCCACGGCGTGGGCTTCGCGGCCGTCGTCTATCCGGGGACGAGACACAGCTTCATGCGGACTGCCGAGCCCGGACCAGGGCACGAGGCCTCGACGGCTGCGGCGGACGCATGGGCCAGGACGCTTGACTTCCTGGACCACGAGCTGTCCGCGGCGCCATGATCCTGTCGTCGGCCTCCGCGCCCGCCTGCGACCTGTCCCGGGAGTTGCCGCGGCTGCTGTACATCAAGGCGCCAGCCCCGGTCGCGAGCCTCGCCCGGCCGATCTACTCACCCGCCTGGAAACGGCTCACTGGCCGCCCAGCTGGTCCACGAATTGCTGGGAAGCTCACGCGGCGGCCAAGTCGTCCGCTGGTACGGGCCCGCACCAGGCGGTCGGCATGAAATCAGGACGTTACGGGCCTCGGCTCGCGCACGAGCAAAGGACGTGAAGACCATGACCATGACGCCGGACACCGAGCCTGCCGTAACCCAGCCGGGAGCGGCGGCGCGGCCGCCCGCCGAGCCGTTGCGCCTGGACCAGTTGATCCGGGCCGGGGCGATCCACTCCATGACCGGCGAGACCTACCGGTCGGTGGGCCTGCGGGGCGCGCTAATCGCGGCGGTATCGGATGAGCGGGACGGTCTGGATGAGCTGGCCGGAGCCGGCACGGTGGTGGTGGATGCCGGGGATCTGACGGTGCTGCCGGCCTTCGCTGATTCCCATGAGCACCTGAAAGAGGCCAGCCGTAA
>Ga0187808_10000151_pt1 | contig 17211 bp, 15 predicted proteins | sample NC_wetland_sal_i_5_FD_132427 | JGI IMG/M metagenome (GOLD analysis project Ga0187808, IMG submission 132427) | Wetland sediment microbial communities from Neuse River Estuary, North Carolina, USA - ASW_3 | ecosystem: Environmental > Aquatic > Freshwater > Wetlands > Sediment | place: USA: North...
CGAGGGGCACATACATCCCGACAAGGAGCGTCAGGATGTATACGCCACCCGTGAGTTATCACACAGTCGCTCATGTCGCTTCGCGACACCCCCAAGCATGAAAATGCCCCCTCACCCCAACTCCCCTCCCCCTCTTCCCTCTCCCCTGGGGAGAGGGGAAGGGGTGAGAGGGTGAGGGGTTTTGGCAGGCATTTATCGGAGCAGACCCCCTTGGCGGGGAGGGCGTCCCGTGACGGCGCTTTCTGCAGTCGTCGCGGGACGGGTGAGGGGGCCCTGCGAAGCTGCTCAGCCAATAGCCGGACATCGATTCCAAATTTGACGAGCCTCGTTTTGGGTGCTAAAAGTAGGTTCGAGGATGTTCTGTTGAGAATAGCTGAGCGCTGAAGGCTAGGAGGAGCCACTGCCCATGAACCTTAAACTTCGCAGCCGCGACTGGTTTGGGAAAGACGACCGGTGGGGACTGGCGCATCGGGCCTGGCTGCGCGCCGAAGGCTTCAGCGAACGGGTGTTCGAGGGTAAGCCAGTCATCGGCGTCTGCAACTCCTGGAGCGAACTGAACAACTGCAACGCGCATTTGCGCCAGGTGGCGGAAGCCGTGAAGAGAGGGGTCTGGGAAGCAGGGGGATTCCCCCTCGAGTTCTGCACCATCTCGCTCGGCGAAATGCTGATGAAGCCCACCACCATGCTCTATCGCAATTTGATGGCGATGGAGGTGGAGGAATGCATTCGCGCCTATCCGCTGGACGGCGTGGTGTTGCTTTGCGGATGCGACAAGACTACGCCCGCTCAATTGATGGGCGCGGCGAGCGCCGATGTGCCGGCCCTCATGGTTCCCGGCGGGCCCATGCTGCGCGGCATGTGGCACGGCACGGAACTCGGCTCCGGAACCGATGTGCGCCGCTTTTGGGAAGAGGTCCGGGCGGGTCGGCTAAGCGAAGAGGAGTGGTGTGAAATCGAGAGTTGCGTCTCGCGCAGCGCCGGGCACTGCACCGTGATGGGCACCGCCTCCACGATGGCGAGCCTCGCCGAGGCCCTGGGGATGACTTTGCCGGGTGCGGCGGATATTCCTGCCGTCGACTCGCGCCGCCTGTCTATCGCCGAGCAGAGCGGGCGACGCATCGTGGAAATGGTGGGGGAAGACCTTCGCCCCTCCCAAATCCTCACCCCTCATGCCGTCGAAAACGCCATCGCCCTGCTCATGGCCCTCGGAGGCTCCACAAATGCCATCATCCACCTGGTAGCCATCGCCGGGCGTCTGGGCATCGACCTGCCGCTATCGAGGTTCGAGGAGATTTCCAGGACCATCCCTGTAGTGGCTAATGTGAAGCCTTCAGGTAAATTCCTTATGGAGGATTTCAGTTACGCTGGAGGCGTGCCCGCCGTGTTGAAAGAGATCGCTTTTCGGCTTCACCTGGATGCCATCACGGCTAACGGCAAGACACTGGGAGAGAACATTGGCCGCTTCGCGTGTTTCAATCGGGAAGTCATCAAGCCACTCAGCCAGCCGCTCTACCCCGAAGGAGGTCTCGTCGTCCTGGGGGGGAACCTCGCTCCCTGCGGCGCCGTGATCAAGCAGTCCGCCTCGTCGCCTCACTTGCGCCGGCACAAAGGCAAGGCCGTGGTGTTCCAGAACAACCGCGACTTGCTGGCCCGCATTGATGACCCGCATCTCGATGTGGACGAAGATTCAATCCTGGTCCTCAAGAATGCCGGGCCGCGGGGAGCCCCGGGTATGCCCGAATGGGGCCACTTGCCGATCCCTGCCAAATTGCTCAAGGCCGGTGTGAAAGACATGGTGCGGCTCAGCGATGCACGCATCAGCGGCACCAGCTTTGGCACCATCGTCGTTCATGTCTCGCCCGAGGCCGCCTTGGGCGGCGCGTTGGCCATCGTCAAAGACGGAGACGAGATCGAGCTGGATGTGAGTGAAAAGCGACTGGAATTATTGCTGCCGGACGCGGAAATCAAAGCGCGCCTGGCCCAATGGACGCCGCCGGCCCCGCACTATTCACGGGGATATGGAAAAATGTACCTCGAACACATTCTCCAGGCACACCAGGGTTGCGACTTCGATTTCCTCCTTGGCCGAGACCACGGTGACGATATTAGCCCCCTGCAGAAGTTCCCCAATCCCGCGCTGTGACGGCACTGTAGCCTACAGATGAGATCCGCGCCTTGGGGGGGATGACAAGCGGTTCAGAATCGGTCCCAAGCTAAATGCCACGAGCACCCGGGGCGGCCCGCAAGACAGGCCATGCACGACTGGGCATTAACTCCGTTGTCACTCCAATCCCCTCTCTAAGACCTATTCACCTCGCTGCCGATGTGCTACATTGAGCCTAGCGTATGGTATCCGTATTATGTCCTCATTGCGGGTCGTCGCGGGTCAACAAATCGCCGAGCGGCCAGCACCTGATGTGTGTCGACTGCCAGCGGGTCATCGTTCAGGACCGGGTCAAGAAGCCCCGTGGACGAAGGATTCAAGGCAGACCGCGCCGTTCGCCTCCTGAACCCCGTCCTGAACCAGCAAACTGAGGACCTGCACCTTCCTTCGCTCGCCCGGATTGCCTGGGGTCCACGCCCTGCGCAATAGAGCCGTTGGACACGGTTCCATGATGAAGTTTGCTTACCTTTGACTAGCCCGGCCGCTCGCGACCCGCGCGTTGAAATCCCCCGACTTGCCGCGCGGGATGCTCAGCGACACCCATCGTGAAGACTGAAGATGCTTAGCGAGAAAAACGATCTGCCCAATGTGAAGCGCGTAGTGCGCGATCTGGCGGTTGATAGCCTGCATCACGGAGTGAGGCTCACCGCGAATATAAACCGTCCGGTCGAGGTCAGAGTCTTTTAACGGCTCGAGCGCTGTAAACAAGCAACGCCATCCCGATTCCCATAATTCCACCAGCGCGGAGCGAGTGGCCGGCGGCGTCTCGAACTCGGTATCGCGATACCGGTCGGGCTTCTCGCCGTCACTGGTGAGGAAATCGGTCCAACGCGACCGCATGTTCCCTGCCAGGTGCTTGACGAGCACCGCAATGGAATTCGACTCCCCATCCAGCGCCGTTTGCAGTTGGTCGTCGCTTACTTGCGCCATGGCTCGTTCTCCCAGTGACTTGTACACTCGGAAGACGGCCAGTGAGTCTTCAAGGTACGAGGTAAGGAATTTGTGTGCCATGAATTCGATTATAAACCCAAAGACCGCGCGAAAATGCCAAACCGCTTCAGTGGCAGGGAGGCGGCAGCTTCGCTCTGCCTCTTACACGGATTTTGTGCCTGGTAGAGATCGCGCGACTCTCGAGTTCAGCCCCAGGCCTCGAAGGGGCCTTCCATGAGTAACCGCTCCTCACTTCCTGAGATGCTGGTCAAAGAAATCAGAAGCGGCATGATAGGCCGCCAGCCAAGTGCGATTCCGCAGGAAATCGTGAATCTCATCCGGAAAAACAAGCTGCTGGAATTCTACGCCCTGTTCCCGCAGCGCTGCCACCAGGCGGACCATCTCCGTAAAGGGAACGTTGCGGTCATCATCTCCCTGCACCAACAACACCGGCGAGCGCCAAGTCTTGATTGACGCCAGGGGCGAGGACTCCCAGGCTAGGCGTGCCGCCTCCTGACGCCCCGTGGGATCGTAGGAGGGTGTCCAGTGCTCGATTTCGAGGTTCCAGTCGTGCACGCCGTGCAAATCGACGCCGCAAGCGAACAGATCGGAGGCGCGGGCCAAGCCGAGGGCCGTCAAATACCCGCCGTAAGAGCCGCCCCACAGTCCTATTCGATTCGGATCCACATCGGCTCGCTGGCGCAGATAAAGCCCGGCGCCCTGAACGTCGTTAAACTCACTCGCACCGCTGGGGCCGTATTCGAGCGCTTCGCGGAAGTCCAGCCCATAGCCGATGCCGCTGCGGTAGTTGAGGGATAGCACCACGTAACCGCGGCTGGCGAGATACTGATTGAAGGCATAGGCGTTGTGATAGTAGTCCATGTAATGCCAGCCAAGCAGCATCTGCCGCCGCGAGCCGCCGTGCATGAATACTACGGCCGGATGCCTTTGCCCGGAGCCCGCATCTTTCGGCAGAAAGAGCTGCGCGTGCACCCGCAGCCCGTCGGCAGCGGCAAGAATCACTTGCTGCGGCGTGACCAGCTCAGCAACAGGAAAGTCGGCGGGAAGGCTTTCGGGGGCGAGGTCGCGAATCGCGCCCGCGTTACCCAGAATTGCCGGCCGCGCCGGGCGCTGGGCGTCGGAATGGAGCAGGGCAACGGTGGCCCCGTCACTCATTATCACGGGTGACCACTCAATTCCTTCGCCTGTGGTCAATCGGGTGGCATGATCGCCCGCGACCGGCTCGCGCCACAGGTGGCGGCGGTCGATGTCGTCCTCGTTCGAGGCTAAAATCAACTGCCGGCGATCAGGGGAAAGGCCAACAAACTCCACTTCGAAATCACCAGGCGTGAGCAGCTTTGCCGCACCGCCCGAGGCGGGAACGGAATAAAGATGCGTCCAACCGTCGCGCTCCCAGGGAAAGATCAGGTTATCGCCCGCGCCCCAGAAGATTTGATACTCGGCCACGATCCCGTGAAAAACGCTGCCCCGGCCCGTATCCGCGCGCCAAACTTGTTGACCTCGGCCGGCGGCAGCGTCGGCCACGCGGATCGACCACGGCGGCCCGGTGCGTCTCGGCCCAAAGATACGCTCCTCGCGCGCAGGCTGGCGCAGCAAGGCGACCTGCCTGCTGTCCGGCGACCACACCGGCTCGGAATCCCGGTCCGCGCTCGGATCAACATACAGGAGGCTTTTGTCATCCAGCTTGTACACGGCTACGAAGCTGTGATCGCCCCGGCGGCTGACGAAAGCCAGCCTCGAGCCGTCCGGCGACCAACGAAGCGAACTGCTCTTGCCCTTATCGTGAATCAATTGCTCGGGCTTGGCCCCTTCCGCAAGATCCACCCGCCAGACTTGGTCCTTGAAGATGTAGACTACGCTGTCGCCCTTGGGAGAAACCGCCGGAGAGTGGCCCTCGGCCAGCTTGCGCGGCGAGCCGCCCTCGACTGAGACAATCCAGACGTCCTGTTCAACACCCTCGGGCCTGCTCGCCGGGTTGGGGTAGGTGCCGTCGTTCTCGAAGTCGCCTCCGCGAACATAGGCGATCCCACGCCCGTCGGGAGTCCAGGCCAGCTCTCCAACGTCCTGCCCATCGTCCAGGGTGTACCGGGTGAGCTGCCGTGACTGGTAGCCTCCGCCGCCGCTGGGCTCCGCCACCCAAATATTGCGAACGCCGCGCGCATCGAACACCCACGCCACCCTACCGCCCATGGGCGAAGCCACGAAATCGGTCGGGAAAGGCGAGCTCATCACCTGTTCCAGCGTGGAGGAGCCTCGCGCGACAGCGACACCTGCAATGATAGGTACCAAAAGGGCAACCGCCTGGAATCTTCTTCCGAGAAGTGTGAACATCATTTTTCCTCCTTGCGTCGTTTCCAGGCCTTTCGATCAAGACCCAAAAATAGAGAGGTGGTTGCCATCGGGGTCGTCGAAATTGGCAACCCGCGTAGTGGGCGTGACGCTTCGTGGTTCCTGAGTGAACTGGACTCCTTTGCCTCGCAAGGCTTGATAGGCGGCGGTTACGTCCTCAACAGAGAAGGCGATCTCGCCTGCCCCGGCAACTTGGCCGCGGACTTTGGCTGCGGGCTCGCTGAGGCACAGGGTGACCACACCGGCGTTCAAGAAGGCAAAGCCAGGGATCTCGCGCTGAACCTCCAGGCCCAGCTTGTCGCGATAAAACGCCAGCGAGCGGGGCACATCGTGAACCCCCAGCATAACCACGCCGACTCGAGTGAGCTTGTAATCCGTCTGTTCCATGATTGATTGGCCTCCATGCACTAGGAATCATAGCCCTTTCCCGAGGAATCTGCGTGGAAACTCAGCCGTCTGTCGAGGGGCCTGTATGGATACCCAGCCCTCTCCCCCTTGGGGGAGAGGGTGGTTTCACCAGCCGGCGCGGGACGGGTGAGGGGGTCCCTTCCACATGAAGGGATCTTCACCGGACAGTGCTCCGTTCTCCTCGGCTGGGCTTTGAGCTCTACGGGGAACTGAATGTAAAATACCCTTGTGAACACACCTGTCGGATTGCCTCTCCAGCAGCCAACGGTCGTGAATCAGCATTCCCCCGCCCAGGCCAAGATTGCTCTCTTCCGCTCCCTGTTTCACGGACGCGAAGATGTCTACCCGCGCCGCTTCGAAAGCCGTAAGACAGGCCGGGCCGGCTATTCGCCCGCCTGTGCCAACGAGTGGGCGCCGGGAATCTGCGAAAAACCGAGAATCAAATGTTCAGAATGCCCCCACCAGCGTTTTCTTCCCGTAACCGACGAGGTGATCCGCCAACATCTCATGGGTCAAGACGATCAGGGCCGTGATTTCGTCATCGGCGCCTATCCGATGCTGTTGGATGAAACCTGTTTCTTCCTGGCCGTCGACTTTGACAAAGCAACATGGCGGGAGGATACCGCGGCGTTTTTGGAAAGCTGCCGTCAAATGGGCTTGCCGGCGGCTTTGGAGCGGTCCCGGTCAGGTTGCGGCGGGCACATTTGGCTCTTCTTCAGCGAAGCCCTGCCTGCCACATTGGCTCGTAAACTAGGGACCCACATTCTGACCCAAACTATGGAACGCCGCCCGGACATTGGCCTGGATTCCTACGACCGGTTCTTTCCCAATCAAGACACGCTCCCGCAAGGCGGCTTGGGAAACTTGATTGCCTTGCCCTTGCAGAAGCGCCGGCGGGAGTTGGGCCATAGCGTCTTCCTGGATGAACAATTTGCTCCCTTTGCCGACCAGTGGGAGTACTTGTCCTCACTCCGCAAAATCAGCCGCCGGGAAGTAGAACAGATAGTCCGCCTCGCCGAGGCCAGGGGGCAAGTTATTGGCGTGCGTTTAGCGCCCGAAGGCGATGAAGACGATGCGGCGCCGTGGTTGACTCCACCCTCGCGGCGCCGCAGAGAGTCTTCGATCCCGGGCCCACTCCCTAAAACCCTTGACCTCATTCTGGGCAATGAGGTCTATATAGCGAAGGAGGCGCTGCCTCCCGCCCTTCGCAACCGCTTGATACGGTTGGCAGCGTTCCAGAATCCCGAGTTCTACACAGCACAGGCCATGCGGCTTTCCACCTACGACAAGCCTCGAATTATCGCCTGCGCGGAGGATCACCCCAAGCACATTGGACTGCCGCGTGGCTGCCTGGATGACCTGCTGCAAACCCTGTCGGATTTAAACATCCAGTCGGTGCTCCGCGACGAGCGTAACGCGGGCCAACCGCTGATTGCGACCTTCCAAGGTGAGCTGCGCCCCGAACAAGCCGTCGCCGCCCGGGCCATGCTTGCCCACGATACTGGAGTGTTGGCGGCCACCACGGCGTTCGGGAAGACCGTGGTGGCCGCCTGGTTGATCGCCCAACGCGGCGTCAATACGCTCGTCTTGGTGCACCGGCGCCAGTTGCAACAGCAGTGGGTCGAGCGCCTTTCGTCCTTCCTTGGATTGCCGACTCGCGCTATCGGCCGGATCGGCGGCGGTCGCAAGAAACCCACCGGCGTGCTGGATGTGGCGGTGATTCAAAGCCTGGTCCGAAATGGAACGGTCGATGATCTGGTGGGCAATTACGGGCATCTGATTGTCGACGAGTGCCACCACCTTTCCGCCCAGAGCTTCGAGCAGGTGGCGCGTCAGGCCAAGGCGAGGTTCGTCACGGGACTGTCCGCCACAGTCACCCGGAAGGATGGCCACCATCCCATCATCTTTATGCAGTGCGGTCCTGTGCGCTATCGGGTTAATGCCAAGCAGCGGGCAGCGGCTCATCCCTTCGAGCATAAGGTGATTGTTCGTCCGACTGATTTTCACCCGCTGCGACGCGCCAATCCCAACGCGCGGGCGCAGTTTCATGAACTCTATGAAGAACTGATCGCTGATCAGGATCGCAATCAACTCATCTGCCAGGACGTGATCCAAGCTCTTCGAGGTGGACGTTCACCGTTGGTGCTGACCGAACGGAATGAACATCTTGAATCATTGGCCCGTCAATTGGCGCCCCAGGTGCCGCACTTGGTCGTCCTGCGTGGAGGGATGCGCAAAAAGGAGCTCGATGCCATCCCCGCTCGCTTGGCAGCTATCCCTGCACATGACCCTCGTCTGCTTTTGGCCACCGGCCGCTTCGTGGGCGAGGGTTTTGACGACCCCCGGCTTGACACCCTCTTCCTGACCCTGCCCGTCTCTTGGTATGGAACAATCGCGCAATACGTCGGCAGGCTGCACCGCCTCTATGAGGGCAAGCGCGAAGTACGCGTTTACGACTACGCCGATCTCAACGTCCCCATGCTCGCGCACATGTTTGATCGTCGCTGTCACGGCTATGAAACGATTGGCTACACAGTCGAGCTTCCGGGCAGCGCGGTGCCCGGGTGGCCCGCAGACGTGTCCCTTCCGATTGATCCCGAGTGGAAGAGCCAATATGCAGCCAGCGTGCGCCGCTTGGTGCGGGATGGCGTGGACTCTTCGTTAGCAACTCTTTTTGTGGATGTTGCCGTAGATGCCAAGCAACCACCCCTTAATCCCCTCCTTAGGAAGGAGGGGCTGGGGGTGGTTGTAGCGCCGTCCCATGCCGAAGGTGCCGACCGAGCGCGAAGCCCCAGCGAGGCATTTCTCTATCGGCGGCTCGAGACCTTGCCTGGAACCGCAGGCAAGTTTCGTTTGAACGCACAGTTGCCGATCTCCTTCGATGGCTGGGGCAGCATGGAAGTTGACCTGCTCTGCGAGTCCTCGCGAATCGCCATCGAACTTGACGGCGCCCAGCACCTCGCCCAACCGGATGCCTACCGCCGAGACCGCCGCAAGGATGCTTTACTTCAGGAAAACGGCTACCTGGTCCTCCGCTTCCTGGCTCAGGACGTCGGCGAGTATCTCGATCAAGTTCTCGATACCATCCTGCGGGCTTTATCACATCAAGCGCCTAAATGATGCGGCTGTGCATATCAACCCCCTCCTCCCGCAGCGGATCTTCTGCGCATGCGCCGCCTCCCAAGCCACCACCCGATTGCAAAAAAGACAGCCAGCACAAGGTACGGCAGATTCGATCCAATCCATAATACCGTGTGAATCCTGGCGCGCAGCAGGTTTACCTTTCTGACCGCTTCGGCAGGAATAGTGACCGGTTGATTCCAGGTCATCGACGCCAGTCGCGGCAGGAAGCCCTGGTGCACGCAACCTTCCAGACTATAAACTCCGACCGTATGCGAGAAGTGGCTGGCCACCCTCAGGTCGCGCGATAACTCATCCCAACTGAGCGGCGGAAATCGCGCGTCAGTTGCAGGGTCACTCTTGGTACTGCCCACCACGATGGCCTGGGCCTCAGGCCCATACTTCCATACCAGCGCCGAGTCCATGGCGTGATTAAAGCTGGTGTAGAGCATCAGCACCTCGCGATCGCCGCGTACGTCCACCAACCCGAAAAGCCGCTCCAGCAGCGTGGTACGCGCTTCGCGCTCATCGATGATGAAAGGAAACTGATAGGTCTCCACCCGGTAACCCCGAAATTGCATCTGCCGGATGAGCGCCGCATACTCCCGGCGCGCCTTCCTGATGCGTTCGAATTCAAAATACCGTTCCGCGAGGGTGGCGGCCAGCCGCAGCCTGCGGTTCCGCAGCGCGGCGAACTCCTGAATGTTAGGTTCGATGTCCAGGCCAATGGCTGCCCAGCGCAGACCGTTCTCTGCCGTCCATTTCTCGAGTTCTGCGAAACGCGCGGCTGCCTGCGGCGCGTTGCCGGCATTCACGTAATAGCCCTGAGCCGCGGGCAGAGCCATCCAGGCCGTCACAGGAATGTCCGCTTCGTTTAATCGGCGAACCACGCTGGCGCGGCCGGGGCTCAGATCACCCAATGCCAGCGAAACTTCCGCATGCAGCGCTTGTAAGTCCGGGACGACCGCCGGATCGGCAAAGAGCTTCTCGAGCGGCTCTGTCGCTAGTTCGCAGGCAAACCCCAAATGGAGCGGATGCGCAGACGCGCTGACTTGGATATCCCCACTCGAATTGGCCTCCAAGCCGGGATCTGCGGCAACCCCCGCTCCCAACAGGCCGGTATTTGACATCAAAGCTAGGCCGACCGTTAGGCACAGAGCCCGTGCGTCTGCGATTCTGCGCGGAGCCGCTGCCACAATTCCAAGCTTAGCTCTTTGGGTTGCACCCTGCCAACCCGGAATGTGATGATGCGATACGGCCTGAGAACCCGCCGGGACCACCCCCCCTTTTTTGCCCAGCAAAAACACTCGACAACCTGTGTCCACTATGATAGGCTACGACTACTACGCGCTGGGAAGCTGCTCGGCCCCCGCTCCCAGGGCACCCCTGGAGGCGAAGCGCTAAGTAGCTGACTGCGGAAGGCTCCTTATGATCGCCGCCCGAGGGTTCTTGATTTGCGGATGTCTGGTGAGCTTGATGGGTGGGTTCGCCGGCCCGCATCGGCTGGCTACCGCCGCGTCTGCGAATTCGCTAAGGGACAACCAAGAGCCTCAAGGAGTTCAGGCTCCCGCGGGCCAGGCAACCATCATTGACAAAACGCCGGCGGAACTCGTTCAAGCCCTGCCTCAATTGGCGGGGTTAGAGCCTGCTGCGAGCCAGGAGGTGCTTCCGGAGATTCTCGAGAAGATTGGGGCGAATGTGGAAGCCTATTTCCGCAGCGTCCTGAGCACCTGCGCGCAGGAAGAAACGATTCAGCAACGGCTAGGAACGGATGAAGGGGTCGAGAAGAGCGTCAAACAAACGTTTCGGTACCTCGTCGTTGCCAACCCGGAAAAGGGGCCGCTGCACTTGGAGGAATATCGGACCGACGAGAAGGACCTGACCGCCGGCGGGTCTCTGCTGACCAGCACGGTGCTCACCGAACGCTTCGTCTACCTTCCCGTCTACTTGCATCCTCGGTATCAGGACGACAGCGATTTCAGTTACGTGGGGCGGCAGACGGTGACGGGTCACAAATGCTATGTAGTCGCGTTCGCCCAAATCCCCGAAGCCGCCCACCTGTGGGCGCAATTGAATGAAGGTCCCGTCTCCCACAGTGTTTTGCTGCAAGGTCTGGTCTGGGCCGATGCCGCCAGCTTCCAGATCATCCGAATGTTCACGCAGTTGTTGCCCGTTGCCACGGAGTGCAAGGTCAGAGAATTTAACACTGATGTTACCTTTGACGAAGTCCGGTTCCCAGGAATTGATGTTGTGGTTTGGCTTCCCCGCCAAGTCGTGGTCGACATTGACTGGGGAACCAAAAACCGAAGATATCGCAACTATCACCATTACTCCAATTACCGGCTCTATGCCGCGCAGTCGAGAATCATCTATTAATCAGCCAGCCATGCCGGTGCTCGACGAATCCACCCTTCGTCAGTTGCTCGAACCTTTCGGATTGAGCCTGAGCAACGATCAAAGCGGCCAGGTGATCGCTTATCTCGAACTGCTCCTGCGCTGGAATCAGAAGATTAACTTGACGGCCCTCCGCGACCCCCACTCTTGCGTCCGCCGGCATTTTGGGGAAAGCCTTTATCTGCGCCGTTGGGTGGAGCTGAACGGCAGGCTATTGGATATCGGAAGCGGGGCGGGGTTTCCAGGCCTGTGCTTGAAGATCGTCTTTCCGGAGCTCGCGGTGACTCTGCTGGAGCCAGTAGCCAAGAAGCGGGCATTCCTCAAAGAGGTGGTCCGGGTTTGTGAAATGAAATGGGTAGAAGTGCGCCGGGAACGCCTGGAGGATTTTGCCGGCGGCGGGGCGGGGCCGGTGTTCGACGCCGCGACGGCACGCGCGGTGGGGCATCTGGAGGAACTCATGCCGCTGGCCTGGCGCTGCCTGAAAGAGAGTGGCGACCTGTTTCTGTGGCTGAGCCGCCGGCAGACAAGAGAACTAGGCTACCACAACGCCGGGCTGAGGGCGGTGCGGAGCCTGGCGATACCGGGCGGCGGGCAGGGTGAAATCTGGTGGGGGAAGAAAGTCGAACGTTTCACGTGAAACATGGCGCGCCAGGGGACGGCAAGCCGTTCCCCCATTAGGCGGCTTCTTCATACATTCTCGGCACCCTGGTATGTTTCACGTGAAACCACGTGTTCCTCTTCCTTGCGTTATTCTCTCGCTTTTGGTACATTCGCCTTGAGTTTCTTCGGGCTGGTGCCTTTGGGACGAGTCATCGCCATCGCCAATCAAAAGGGCGGCGTGGGAAAAACTACCACGGCCATCAATCTTGGTGCCGCCCTGGCTCGCCGCGAATTGTCTACTCTCATCATCGATTGCGACCCCCAAGCCAACACAACAGGCGGCTTGGGCTTCCCGCGAGATCCCGCGCGCAGAACTCTGTACCACGCCCTCATGCTGGATGTGCCCCTCAACGAACTCGTCCTGAAATCCCCGCTCGAAGGACTCCACCTCATCCCTTCGAACAAAAACTTGGTTGGCGCCACCGTTGAGCTTGTAGATCGTCCGGAGCGCGAGCGGGCCTTGCGCAAACGAATGGAGAATCTGCGCGGCGAGTTCGACTACATCCTTCTTGACTGCCCTCCTGCCCTTGACTTGCTCACCCTCAACGCCCTCGTGGCGGCAGACTCCGTCATTGTCCCCGTGCAATGCGAGTACTTCGCGCTGGAGGGTGTTTCCGAACTCCTCGATACGCTCATCCGGGTTCGCCGCGCCCACAACCGCAATCTGGCGGTTGAGGGAATTCTGCTCACCATGTTCGACGAGCGCACCAACCTCGCTCACCAAGTTCGAGACGATTTGAGGGATTTCTTTGGCGACCAGGTCTTCTCCACGGTCATACCTCGGAATGTTCGCTTGGCGGAGGCGCCCAGTTTCGGAAAGCCGATTTTCCTTTATGACCCCGACTGCAAGGGAGCCACCAGCTATCTTGAATTGGCACAGGAGGTTATCAACCATGACCAGAAAGGCGCTGGGTCGAGGGCTGAACGCTCTCCTTCAGACAGTTGAGACCACTGCCGCCGGCCTTGAGCAGCTACGCCTCGACCTCATAGATCCCAGCCCGTTCCAGCCGCGTCGCGACTTTCCTGAGGATTCGCTGGCCGAGCTTGCTGATTCCATCCGGGCAAGCGGAGTCGTCCAGCCCATTCTTGTGCGCCGCAACGCTTCAGCCGAGGGCCGTTACCAGCTCGTAGTGGGTGAACGTCGATGGCGCGCCGCCCGCCTGGCCGGACTCGAAGTCGTTCCTGCCATCATCCGAGAGTTAACGGATGAGGACGCCCTCGAACTCGCCTTGACGGAAAACCTGCTCCGCAAGGACTTGAATCCGCTCGAGGTGGCCCACGCCTATCAGGCACTCCTGGAGAAGTTCCACCTCAACCACGAGCAGGTTGCAGAGCGCTTGGGTATCAACCGCTCCTCAGTCACAAACACCTTGCGCCTGTTGCGGCTGCCGCCGGTCGTCCAGGAGATGATTTCCAGGGACGAAATAACCTACGGCCACGCCCGGGCACTCCTTTCACTGAATTCTGAGGCAGCGCAAGTCCAGCTCGCCTCGAGGATAGCCCAGCAGGGTCTCTCCGTACGCCAGGTTGAGAGTATGGTGGCCCCCCCAGGCGGAAAGCCCGCCGCGCGGAAGACCGCGCCCCAACCGCCAAGCGACCCCAACATTCGAGCGGCCGCTTTGGAACTAGAACGTACGCTGGGCACGCGCGTCAAAATCCGGGGCGATGGCCGCCGCGGGGCGATAGAAATCAGCTATTTCTCGGCCCAGGATTTGACCAGGATTTACGACTTGATTGTCAGGCAGTAAGTCTGCTAATATGCACCTAAGTATATCCGTTGTACTTTATCTCTGGGCTAGACGAGGGGCTCTCGTGACCCCGATGGGAGGCAACGATGCCATTCGGCTTTGGAAAGTCCAGGCGACGTCAGCTAACTGATCTCTCCGGTGACTGGGTCGGGTGGCTCGACCCAGGCGTGGAAGTCGAGGGAAAGATGAAGGTCGCATCGGGGCTGATCCGCGTTAACTCGCAATTCAAGGGCGAGATCCGCTGCGAAGGCACCGTCGTGGTCCACGATCAAGGTGAGGTGGACGGCGAAATCCACACTCGCGCCATTAGCGTTACGGGAAAAATAAAGGGGAGCATCCATGCCTCCGAGCGGTTGGAGATCAAGGAGCACGGCGTGGTTCTCGGCGCCATCTACACGCCCTGCCTCCTCGTCGACCCTGGAGGTTTCTTTGACGGCCAATGCCACATGCCCACACCCGAACCCGCCGCCCAAACGGCCAACGATGTGGACAGCAAGAACCGTCCCTGAGGGTGCTGTAGCCTACACACCCAAGCTATCGCATTGAAGCGGATTCAAAACTTCGCCTGGCCGCCTGGGCGGCCAAGGCACCTGCAACTCCCGCCCGGCCTGCGGCGCCGCCAATATGGCTCCTGCACTTTATATCACAAAGTACTTGACAAGCCTTGCGCCGCATGGTATATAGGCACCATGACCTGCGCGGGGCCAGCTCGCTCACGACGCTCCAGGCCGGCTCCCATGCCGACCCGCGCCTTCGACGATTTGCGCTTCATCCGCGAGACCATGGAAAGCGCCGCTTCCTTCACCGCTGTCCCGGGGTGGGGAGGGGTGATGATCGGGCTTACGGCCCTGGGCGCAGCGGCAGTTGCCTCGCTTCGCCCGCAGGTGGTCTGGTGGGCAGGCGTGTGGGGATTCGAAGCTCTGTGCGCTTTTGCGGTGGGCGCGTCGGCTATTTTCTGGAAGGCGCGGAAGGCCCAGACGCCCCTGTTTTCAAGGCCTGGCCGGAAGTTTGTGCTGGGCTTGTTTCCCCCCATGCTGGCGGCGGCAGTGCTGAGCATGGTGATTTACCGTGCCGGCGTGTTTAGCCTGCTGCCCGGCGTCTGGCTGCTCCTCTATGGGGCGGGTATCGTAACGGGAGGGGCGTACTCCGTGAAGGTCGTCCCGATCATGGGAATCTGCTTCATGTTCGCGGGAGTCGCTGCTCTGCTCTGTCCTCCTGCTTGGGCCAATTCGATCATGGCAGCGGGTTTCGGCGGCCTTCACATCCTTTTCGGGACCATCATAGCAAGGAGGTACGGTGGCTAGACAGAATTCCGATGCCGCAGCCCGTACTGCCGGGGCAAGCCGGCTGGTGCGAGAAGCGCAGCGATTGCGCAGTAGGAAGCCGCGCGGCGCGCCCCCCGACCTGGACCGCTTGATCCACGAACGCATTCGGCTGGGCATGGTGAGCGCCTTGGCGGTGAACGAGTCGCTCAGCTTCAACGATCTCAAGAAACTGCTGAAGACTACCGATGGGAACCTAAGCGTGCACGCGCGCCGGCTCGAGGAAGCAGAGTACGTCATCTGCGAAAAGTATTTCGTGGGCCGCCTGCCGAAAACCGTCTACCGGCTCACCCCCTCCGGCCGCCGCGCGCTGGAGCGCTACCTGGATCACATGGAAGCCTTGATTCAATCCATGCGCCCGCGCTAAGCGCGGCGAAATTTTTTTGAGCGAGTGCTTTGTATGGCAAAGTCCTTTGGACTACGCAACGTACGAGAAACCCCAGCTTTGTCCAGCTTAACAGTTCGCCCCGGTCCTCCGTGCGGCTCCGCCGCCCCGTCTTGCGGAAAGCCTCCGGCTTTTCGGCCAATGCCGCCCCATTCCCTCTCTTCCGCACCGGCTGGAAGGACGAGCCTTCCAGCCGGTACGGAGGAGGTTATCCGGCAGGGACGTCCTTTAATTCATGCGGCCATCATTATGGACGGAAGCGGGCGTTGGGCAGAGGAGCGGCGCCTGCCCCGCAGCGTGGGACATCGCGCGGGGGTGGCCGCTGTCCGCCGTTCGGTCGAAGCTGCTCCCGGCCTGGGGATCGGGACGCTGACGCTGCACGCCTTTTCCTCCGACAACTGGCAACGTCCGGTGCGTGAAGTCCGGGAGCTGATGAGGATTTTTGAAGAGTTCCTGCGCTCATCGCCGGCTGAGTGGTTGGGGGCCGGAATAAGGACCAGCGTTATCGGACGGCGCGATCGGCTCGATCCCTCGCTTGCTGCCGCCATTGAAGCTGCCGAATCCGCGACGCTCCAGGGATCGCGGCTGCACCTGCGCCTGGCGATTGATTATTCGGCCCGCGAGGCAATTCTTTGCGCCGCGCGATCGCTGGCCAACTGCGAAGCAGCCACCCCGGCAAACTTTGCGCGCCTGCTGGCTGCCGTCGATCACAACCGGGCGCCAGTCGGCAGCAATCTAGTTTACGACCAAGACCCGGGGCGGGCTCCAGCCCAGCCTGCTCCAAGGGGCGGCCCCACATTCGACTTGGGACATTACCCGCCTGTCCCCGAACTCGATTTACTGATCCGCACCGGCGGCGAGCAGCGCTTGAGCGACTTCATGCTCTGGGAGTGCGCGTACGCGGAACTGGTCTTCACGGAGCGCATGTGGCCGGACTTTGACGCTGCCGACCTCGAAGCGGCAGTCCGCGAGTTCCGCTCCCGCCATCGCCGTTTCGGGCGCGTTCCGGAGAGTGTCCACGCCGGAGAGTAACACGCGTTGGGAGCATCGTTTGCGGGGCTCAATGCTGCCTTCGGGTTCCTGCTCCTGCTGTTCGGGGAGGCGGAGTGGAGGAAACTAATCGGCGGTCGTGGGTCGCGACACGCGATGGCGGTGTTGCGCGGAGTTCTTCTCGCTCTTCCCTGTCTGTTTATATTTGGCCTTCGTACTCGTCGAGGTCCGTTACTTCTTCGGCGGCTCCGCGCTGGTCCAAGCAACCACCGGGCTGACCTATGCGGAATATGCGCGGCGGGGTTTCTTCCAGCTTTTCGACGTGGCCGTACTGGTGCTTCCACTTCTGCTGCTCGCGCACTGGCTGATGGCCCAGCGCGGTCCCGAGGCTGAGCGAGTCTTCAGGGTTCTGGCCGGCGTCCAAATTTTGATGCTCGCTATGCAACCCGGCTCAGCGCCGATGCTGTGCCGGAAATTGTAGCCGCACTCCCGGCTTTGATTCCGAGAGTCCTTCCCGCGTAGCGCAGACCTGCCTTTCAAGGTCCGTGGTCCTTCGCTCACCACGTCTAAAAGCCGGTAGAGTAGGAGAGGAAGCGAGAATGAGCCCCTCTCCCCTCGTCGAACCGGACGTGCAGATTTCCCGCATCCGGCTCTCGCAGAGACTCTCGCCTCAAGCATGCACAGGTCGATCCGTCAGCAGGGCAGACAGCGACACTAAGC
>Ga0187808_10000152_pt1 | contig 17169 bp, 17 predicted proteins | sample NC_wetland_sal_i_5_FD_132427 | JGI IMG/M metagenome (GOLD analysis project Ga0187808, IMG submission 132427) | Wetland sediment microbial communities from Neuse River Estuary, North Carolina, USA - ASW_3 | ecosystem: Environmental > Aquatic > Freshwater > Wetlands > Sediment | place: USA: North...
ATCATCGAGCACAACATGGACGTCCTGAAGACGGCTGACTGGATCATCGACCTAGGGCCGGAGGGGGGCGACTCGGGAGGTTACGTGGTGGTCGCCGGCCCTCCGGAAAGCCTGGTCAAGAACCCTCTCTCCTTTACGGGGAAGTTCCTCGCCAAGTACCTGCGAAATCACAAGGGGGTCAAGGCGTGAGGCATGCAAAACCGCGGCCGTCCGCACCTGGGAGAAGCAATTGAATTGGCCGTCCCCTTCCCGCGAGCGAGAATTGAACCGACGGCCCTTTCTCTTGGGGCTGGGCATGTCCCACATGTATTGCTGAACACCGGGGGTGGCGGATGCGCTCAAAATCCCCGACGGGGATTCATAAAGTAGCCGGGGGCAACGGCCCCGGAATCGGACAGAGTGTGACTTCGACCCTGAAAGGGTCGAACGCGACCTCTTCGCAACCGAGGGTGCCAGAGCCGGAGCTTGTACGACCCCTTCAGGGTCGACCGGTTTTCACCTCACGGTTTCCGGGGGCGTTGCCCCCGGCTACTGCATCCTGCCCTTACAGGGCAGCGGCTGGCGTGAGCCCCGAGGGAGAGCGCTGTTCATTTAATCCTGACGCTCGGCCTCGAGTAAGAGATTTAGCTGATGCTAAGCCCCAAGGGAAGGGGCGATTTTGGGAAGAGGCCGGCCTCACTCTTTGTCTCTGCTGCATTCTTCTATCGCCGGCGACGGCCCGTGAAAGCCTGCCCCAGGCCGGTAGCGGCGACGTACCCAAGCTTCTCCGTACTGCCCAGGACGCGCTCAGCAAAAACGACTTTGTCACTGCGGCGGATGCCTTGAAGCAGGTAGTTGCCGCTCAACCGACTCTGACCGTAGCTTGGTTTGACCTCGCCTATGCTTACACTGGACTGCGTAAGCATGAGGAAGCCGTCGCCGCATACCGTAAAGCCCTGGAGCTTGATCCAAATCTGTTCGAAGCCCGGCTGAACCTGGGGATTCTGTTGATGCAACTGAATGATCCCCGGGGTGCTCTGGAGCACTTGGAAAAGGCTGCGGCTCTTAAGCCGGATCATGTCCGTGCCCAGTTGTACTATGGGCGCGCGTTGGCCTTGACTGGCCAGCCGGAGCGCGCGGAAAAGCAGTACCAGACCGTGCTGCGGCTCGATCCCAAGCTAGCCATCGCGCAATACGACTTGGGTCAGCTCTACCTGCAACAAAAGCGCTACCAGGAGGCGCTGGGCTCCTTTCAAAGAGCTCTGGGGCTGGACCCTGCGCTTTCCCAAGCTCAACTGGGCATGGCCTTGGCGCTGGAGGGGTTGAAGGATGGGGTCAATGCAGTCGCCCATTTCGAGCAGTACCTGGCCGCACATCCTGACGACCTGGAAACTCGTTTTCATTTGGCGCGCTTATACCTCGAACAAGGAAAGAATGCCCAAGCCTACGATGGTCTCCAGGCTGTCTACCGCGCCAAACCGGACACCCCCGGCTTGGCCGCGGCACTTGGTGATGTCTGCGCGCTCCTGAAGGAGTTTTCTGAGTCTGAGAAGTATTACCGTCAGGCCCTCCTCGCCGCCCCGGCTGACCCGGACCTGCACCGGGCTTTGGGGCAAACCTTGCTGGAGGAAGCAAAGTTAACGGAGGCCGAAGGCGAGTTTCGGATGGCGCTGAAAAGCAATCCCAGGAGTCGCGAGGCAGGACAAGGGCTGGCCACCAGTCTCTATCTGCAAAAGCGCTACCCGGAGGCCATCCCCCTGCTCGAAGTTCTGGCGCGCACTCCTGACCCTCCTCCTATACTCATTTTCGCCCTCGCCTCCTCTTACGATAACCTCCATGTCCTTCAGAAAGCCCTTGAAAACTATGAGCGCTTCCTCCAGCTCTCCAAAGGACAGAGCCCCGACCACGAATGGCAGGCCACTCAGCGCATCAAGCTGCTCCGACACCAGCTCCAGAAATAGCTATAATAGATTTATCGCTTATGGCGCGGCGGGTCGCTTTCAAGTTCGTGTGTTTTTTCGTTGGTGTGCCGGTGTATCTCGCCGGCGTTTCATTGGCATTGGCTTCAGAAACTGAAGCGCATCTGCTGGCGCGCGTGCAAAAAGAAACCGACCCCGTAAAGAAATCGAAAGGACAAACTCGTCTGGCGCGGATCAAACTGGAGCAAGCAATTCAAGCCTACGACCATGGGGACATCGAGCAGGGCGTTCAGCTTGTTTCCGCTTACCTGGGCAGGATCAAGGACTCGTGGCAGACGCTCAGGAGCTCCGGGCGAAACGCCGCGCGAAATCCGCAGGGATTTAAGGAGCTGGACATCGAGTTGCGGGAAGATGTTCGGCTCCTCGCTGATCTAGAACAACGAGTCTCCTTTTATGACCGTGCGCCCCTCGAGCAAGCTGGGAAGGAACTCGAGCGGGTGCGCGCCGAAGTTCTCCAGGCGCTCTTTCCCGTGGCGCGGATGATCGAGGCCACAAAACCCTCGGGCAAGACGGATTGAAACGTTCTCTGGAGGTCTTGAAGGTGAAACCAAAAGCTGTCCTGGGTGTTGCGCTCCTCCTGTCGGTAACCGCGTCGGGCATCAAGGCTCTGGCGCAAAAGCCGGATTATATTTCCGATGAAGAGGAAGAAAAGGTCCGCGACGCGCAGGACCCTTCCGACCGCATCGAGGTTTACCTCACTCTGACTCAAAACCGCTTGGATCGGATCGCGGAGTTTCGCAGCAAGCCCATGGATCCCCAATATGATAACGGCGCCTATATCGATCACTTGCTGGACCAATACATTTCTCTCACGGACGAATTGAAGAACTGGATCCAGGATCAGTATGACCGTCGGGGCGACATGCGCAAGGGGCTCCGCAAGGCTCTCGAAGTGGGCCCCAAACAACTCGAGGATTTGCGGCGAATCCAGGAGTCACCGGATGCCTACGCTGCCGATTACGCCAAGTCCCTCCGGGACGCGCAGGACGACTTCGCGGATGCCCTGGACGGCGCCACCAAGGCGCTCGGCGAACAGGTGAAAATGTTTGGTGAATTTAAGGAGAAAGAGAAGGCGGATGCGCAAGAGGAAAAGGTGAGGACGAAAGAAGAGAAGAAGCGCTCGAAAGAAGAGGAGAAACTCCGCAAGAAAGAGCGCAAACAGAACCCGCCCGAGGATGATGAGAATTAGGTCCGCCAGCTCTCAGCCATCAGCTTTCAGCAAGAACCCTTGTTCGCTGAGAACTGATAGCTGATGGCTGAGAGCTGATATGTCACCTGAACAGCTACCCCTGCCCCTTGCCATTTCACCAGAGCCGGTCGAACTCTTCCTAAGGGTTTTCCGGCGGCTACGCCTCGCTGCCGTCCTTCCTAGTCTGCGGGTTGAATTTCGTCCCTTCGCGGGTTTGCGGAGCACGATTTGTTTGCGGAAAGACCATTTGGATGTTTGCCTCTCCGACGTACTACAGGAGGCGCCACTGCTGGTTCTGGAAGCTCTGGCCGAGATCCTGCTCTGTAAGGTCTATCGGCGACGCGCTTCCCGCGAGGCGCGCGAATGCTATCTCGCTCACGTACTGAGCCCGGGCGTCCGCCTGCGCATCGACCAAGCACGGCGCCAACGGGGCATCAAGCGCTTGCTCCCCGCGCGCGGCCGCTGGCACGATCTGGAAGAGATCTTTCATCGACTGAACCTGCAATTCTTCAACAACCAGCTTTCCGTGACTCAACTCGGCTGGAGCCTGCAGAGGTCGCGGACAACCCTTGGCCACTACGACGCCGGTCACGGGGTGATTGTCATCAACCGAGCCCTGGATTCTCCAACCGCTCCATCCCACCTGGTCGAATACCTGGTGTTCCACGAGATGCTGCACATGCGATTTCCCGTGGAACGGAATGGGCACCGCCGCGTGGTGCATTCGCGCGAGTTTCGTAAGGCAGAGAGAGAGTTTCCAAAATACGAAGAGGCTCGAAGGAGCTTGAAGCGCTTTCAGTTCTAGGATTATGATAAGTTCGTCTTTGACCTCTCAGGGGGAGGAACATTCTGATGAAACCACAACATGCGTACTGGTTGGGGTTGGTGCTGCTTCTTGCAAGCCTCGGTCTCGCGCAGAGCCAGCAAGACGCACGGGATGTTCCGAACAAGGTTAAGGAGGCGGAAGCATTTTTGCAGCGGGGTACGCTCAGAGTCTGGGTTCCCAAGAGTCATGTTATGGGTCTAATGAGCGACCCCAAAGCCCAGGTGATCAACGCCTACCCGTGGGGGATTCTACAGAGCGAGTTCAAGAGGGACTTCCCTGGCTTTGATCTGGACTTCCAAATACTGGATCGAGATGACTTTGTGCAGAGATTGCATCCTTCCCAGGAGGATCCGCCTCATCCGGACGTGGCGTTCGTGGACAACGGTAGCGAACTTCATCCGCTGATGAAAGACAACGCCGTGGTGACGATGTGGGGTGAATCGCGCTTTCACACTAACGGCTGGTGGGTGATTTTTCGGCAGGCGAAGAATTTTGAAGCGGGTAAGGCTTTCATGCTCTGGTTAGCACAGTCTCCCCGGTGGAAGCCAAAGCGAGTGAGTACGGCCTCCATCAGTCCGGCGGATATTGCGGCCGTTCAGGCCATTTCTAGAGAAGCCGTTCAGGACTTTGCAGACAGGAATCCGCAATCGCTTGGGTCGATCATGGATCACGAGGCAAGCCATTTTGATGCGTTCGGACCGGATGGAACCCAAACGCTTCAAAGCGTTGAGCCCCTTCTGACCTTTGGCAACTCAAGATTGGCCTTTGTTTTATTGGCTGAAGTAGGTCAAGGAGAGAAGACTTTTGGGATGGCTCATTCGGCTGTTATCCTCAGAAAAGTGGACGATGGCTGGAAGGTGATGCTTTTTCTACCGAGCAACGGGCTTCCTCTGCTTGAGGAGTTGCTCGGATCTTTTGACCGCCTGGGTCTGGAGGAGGGGCCGCCTGAAGCCGCGCCGAAGGTAACGCTGCTGGCCCCAGTCAATCATGCGCGATTAACGCGCTACCCACGTTCCGAGCTCGAATGGGGTCCAGTTGACCCGAATCTGGCGGCATATGTCATTGACAGCCAATTTACTATGCCTGGGCGCGAATATTGGTCACCAAGCCGGATCAAAATTGTTCCGCCTATTTCCAACGAATCTTCGCTCCGCATGGAGATACCCTTTGGCGCCGGCGCACAACCTCATCGCTGGAGAGTATGGGCCATTGACAAGAGCGGAACCGTATCAACGAGCGACTGGCGCGTAATCGATTTTACGAATTGACTTTTGGATGGATCGCGGACGAACGCAACAAGATCATTACTGTACTGTTCATTCGCGTTGATTCCGTTCGCTACGCCGTGATTTCCACCCGCAGTGCGAAGGTATGCGATCTCGCCGTTTTTCCAAAGAACAGCGCGAAATTCATTGAGGCCGGGAACTGGAGCGACAACTCCGTTTTTCGAAATACCAGCAAATTCCCTTTATCACAATGGCCAGCCCGGCTTTCAGAACGCCTTTGGGCTGACGGCACCAGGCCGCGCTGCGCGTTGGGATCTGTTCAACTACTATGTTACGTTCCTGCGCGCTGGCGAGGCCGAAATCCGGCTTCAACACAGCGGGAGCGACATAACGGTTCAAGGCACATAAGAGCACTGGAGCAGGCTCCTTGATGTCCCAGAGGACCTGCGTGACCCGAAGGAGGTCTGACTGATGCGAACAAGAATAGTGACTGCTCCCATGACTTTTCTGGTGTTAGGTCTGTCAATGATTGCTCCCAGCTTGAATTTCGGGTCGGAACCGCTCTCTGTGAACTCGCCGGATGGCAATCTCGAGGTTGAATTTGAACTGAAGGCCAATCCGCAACCCTATTTGCCTGGTCTGCGCGCCTATTATCGGGTTTCGTACAAAGGGCTTCAGGTTCTTAAAGATTCTCCCCTTGGACTGGACTTTGTTGGGTCGCGGGCCTTGGACCGCGATTTCCAGATCACAGGCTCGGACCGAATCTCTCACAATGACACTTGGGAAAACGTTTTCGATGTAAAGCGGCGGATTCCCGACCGCTACAACCAGCTCACGATTTCGCTCCGGGAGCGCCAGGCGCCGAATCGCCGATTTGACCTGATCTTCAGGGCCTTTGACGAAGGCATGGCTTTCCGCTATTTCCTTCCGCGCCAAGCGGCCCTCGACAAATTCGTTCTGGGGGCGGAGAACACGGGCTTCTACTTCGCTCAAGACTCCTCCGCTTTCGCGCTCAACATGGGGAAATTCAATACCTCTAATGAGGGTGAATACCGGCACATCAGCCTCAGTGAGATCAAGCCTTCTTCCATCATCAACCTGCCTTTATTGGTCGAAATCCCAGGCGGCCCCTGGGTGGGCCTGCTGGAGGCCGACTTGACGGATTATTCTGGAATGTATGTGGGCGGCGTCCCCGGAGTGGAGAACGCTCTGCTGAGCAAACTCTCACCCACCCGCGAGCGCATGGACCAAGTGGTGATCGGCTCCACCCCCAAGAGCACACCGTGGCGGGTTTTCTTAATCAACTCGCGACCCGGCGCTCTGATTGAGAGTAATTACATCATTCTCGATTTGAGTGCGCCTTGCGCACTCCCAGACACTTCCTGGATCCAACCCGGGAAGGCCGCGTGGGATTGGTGGTCAGGAAGCTTTGCCAAGAACGTGGATTTCAAGCCCGGCATGAACACCCCCACCATGAAGCATTACATTGACTTCGCGGCCGAGCACCACCTGGAGTACATGCTGGTTGATGCGGGATGGTATCCGGCGGACGATTATACACATGCGATCGACATCCTCCACCACGTCCCGCAGGTGGATATCCCCGACATTATTGCCTATGGCAAACAAAAGGGCGTGAAGGTTCTGCTCTGGCTGTACTGGAGCGCGCTGGACAAACAGATGGATGAGGCGATGGCGCTCTACGAGAAATGGGGAGCCGCGGGGATCAAAGTCGATTTCATGGACCACGACGATCAGGAGATGGTGAACTTCTACGAGCGCTGCGTGCGCAAGGCCGCCGAGCATCACCTCGCGGTGGATTTTCACGGAGCGTACAAGCCCACCGGCTTGCGCCGAACGTATCCCAACCTTCTTACGCGCGAAGGCGTAATGGGTATGGAGTACAACAAGTGGAGCGACCGCGTCACGCCCGAGCACGACGTGACGATCCCATTTACGCGCATGCTTGCCGGGCCCATGGACTTTACCCCCGGGGCCTTCAACAACGCGGCGCGCGGCCATTTCGTGGCGCGCAACCTCGAGCCCATGTCGCAGGGCACCCGAGCGCACCAACTGGCCATGTACGTCGTTTACGAAAGCCCGCTGGTCATGCTCGCCGATTACCCTGAGGCTTATGATCACAACCCCGGCATGCAGTTCCTGGATAGGGTTCCGACTGTTTGGGACGATACCAAGGTTTTGAACGGTGAACCAGCCCAGTACGTCACCATTGCACGCCAACATGGCGATGCGTGGTATCTGGGAAGCATGACGGACTGGGAGGCGCGAGACGTGGAGTTACCTCTCGATTTCCTTGCTAAAGGGGAATACGAAGCTCAGATTTTCTCGGATGGCCCGGATGCCGATACGGTGGGCACGAGTCTGACCGTCAGCACAAAGCGCGTTAAGCCGGGCGACAAGCTCAATGTCCACCTGGCGCCGGGCGGTGGATTGGCGGCGATCTTCACGCCTGTGCCGTGACCGCGCGCTCGGGTTTGAACTGTCATCCTGAGGAGTCCGCAATTCTTACTGGCGGACGACGAAGGATCTTGGCAGTTCGCATGCAAGATTTACAGATTGAGTATCAGAAGGAACTGAGAGATGCTTCGCTTCGCGCAGCATGACAGCCTGATTAGTCGCCCCCTGGCTTCTCTGCGACCAGACGTTCGACGCGTTGGGTGCGCTCGGGGTGCCAGTCAGGGCTTGTTTCCAGGTCCTCGAAATGAAGGATGCGCCAGGCAAGGAAGTAACCCAGCAGCTCGTTTTTCTTCCCAACGTTATTGTTCTCGTAGACAAAGATGCCTTGCGGTCGCAGTGCACGAGCGAAACGCTCGGAGTCTCCAGCGTGAAGGCGGCGGACGTAAGTCATCACGATCAGGTCCCACTGCTCTATTCCTAGATCAAAATCTTCTTCCCTCGCCACCAGAGCGCGCAGGTGCAGCCCCAGCTTGGCGGCCCGTTCGCGCGCTTGGCGAACTCCTTCGTCCGAGGGATCAAACCCCGTAACTTCCCAGCCTTCTTGCGCCAGGAAAATACTGTTTCGCCCCTGACCCATCCCGATGTCGAGTGCCTTACCCGGTGGCCGGCCTTTGAGGGCACTGACCAACAAATCAGTCGGGCGATGCACAAAAATGGCTTGCTCTGCACTATATACTTTGTTCCAATAGCTATTGTCGTCTTGCCCTGCCCAGTAGGCCCACCCCGTGCCGCAGAGCGCTAGGACAACCGTCAGGAGCAGTCGGCGCCCAATGCCAAACATGTTCCAATTCTATCACCCCTCTTCGTTTCGATGGAAGCTACGCCACCGGCAGCGGGCCACTCTTGCTCCTGCCGGGGCTGAGCATGTCCCACATCTCTCGCAGGTCAGCCGGAGCACGACGGGTGAGGGGCCGCTTGCTGAGTTCGGCAACCTCTGAGCGACCTTCTTCCGGAGCGTATTTCCGACGGGTGGCGCATACGTCCCGACGGTTTTTGTCGGGATGTATGCGACCTGGGCCCGAGCTCTACCGCCCGCGTCCATAAAGAATGTGTCCTGGTTTTGCGCCCGTATGTTGCCCCTGGCTGATAACGACCACGCCATTCACGATGACGTAGGGAATCCCTACTGGATATAGCAGGGGATTTTGATAAGTGGCCTTATCGCTCACCGTCTTAGGATCGAAGATGACAATATCCGCCGCCATGCCGGGCCGGAGCAGACCGCGATCTGTAAGGCCGGTGATTTGGGCTGGGAACGAGGTCATCTTGCGGATGGCGTCGGGAAGTGTTAGAACTTTTTTCTCCCGAACATACACGCCCAATACGCGCGGAAAAGTGCCATAGAACCGTGGGTGCGGCTTACCTATGAAGGTCATTGCCGGGCTGACGGCAACGCCGTCTGAGCCCACGCCCAGCCACGGTTGTTTCATGGCCAGCTCCACATCGGATTCGCTCATGCTGAAATAGACGGCCTCGGCGGATCCGCCTTCGGAAATCAGCAAATCGCACAGGGCATCAAGCGGGTCCTTGCCCATTTCCTTCGCGACTTCATCCATGCGTTTGCCTTCGTACTGTTTGTTCTCGGGCTTTTGGAGCGACGCCACCAGTACGCCATGCCAACCACCCACGCTTCTTACCTGATCGGCTTCCCAGCCCGGCAGACCGCTGGCGATGGCTTGGCGGATGTCCGCGCGGGCTTGCGGGCTTTTCAATCGCTCTACCACTTGCTCCGAGGTGCCCTCGAGGTATTTGGGGGGGAGGCACATCTGAAGCCCTGTCATCGAGGCGATGTAGGGGTATTGGTCTACGGTGATGTCCACGCCGCGGTCACGCGCTGCTTGAACCTCGCTCACTTGTTGCGTCATCTCCCCCCAGTTCGCTTGGCCGTCGATCTTGAAGTGCAAGATGTGAACGGGCAGATGCGCCTTCTCGCCGATCTCGATGGCCTCGTCGAGGGCGAGTTTCCAGTGGTCCCCCTCGCCTCGCATATGACTGGTGTAAATGCCTCCGTAACGTGCGGCCACTTTGGCGAGCTCGATAAGTTCATCCGTAGTCGCGAAGGAGTTGGGGGGATAAATCAACCCGGAGGCAAGGCCGAGGGCGCCTTCGCGCATGGCCTGATCAACCAGGGCTTTCATCTTTTCCATCTCTTCGGAGGTCGGCGCCCTGTCCACATTGCCCATCACGTCCATGCGCACTTGGCCGCTCCCAACGTAGGAGGCGATGTTGACGGAGCTCCCTTGCCGTTCTACGCGTGCGAAGTACTCGCCCAAAGTCGTCCAGTCCCTAGTGAGGCCAATGAGAGTCATCCCCTTGTCAAAATCCGGGACGGCAGGGCCCAGGATGGGGCCTGCGGATTCCGACTCGCCCAGGATTTCCGTTGTCACCCCCTGGCGGATCTTACTCTCCGCTTTTCCGTCCACAAGAAGGGTGTAGTCGGAATGGCTGTGAAGGTCGATGAAACCCGGAGCAACGGCCAATCCCCCCGCGTCGATCACGCGCTGTGCGGCGGCGTTCGGGAGCCGGCCCACGGCGGCAATCTTCCCGTCCTTTACGGCAACCGACCCGTCGAACCAGGGGCTTCCGCTACCATCGAGGATGTGACCGTTGATGATCAGAAGGTCGTAACCGGATTCCCCGGCCAGATACCGGTGGCCGAGGAGCCCGACGGCCGCCATGAGAACACAAAGCGTGAGGTAGCTCACCCGTGGATTATGCTTTAGTTTTCTTGCATGCGAAATCGCCATAGCTCACCTTCATGGGGGGACGCACCTTCTCTTCAAACAAATCCCGCACGCCAAATCATACTGGCAGGCGGCAATAAGGTCTATACTAAGCGCTGGGGGGTTTTTCTGCACATGCCCTACTGCCCAAATTGTTTGACGGAGTACATCGAAGGCGCAACCACCTGTGATGATTGCGGCGTTAATCTCTTGCCCGGTTCGCCGCCCGAGTCACCGCCACAAGCACCCGACGCAGGCGCTGATAACTCCAAGCTTGTCCCGGTCCGCGTCTTTACCGGTCCCACTGCCTTGTTGGACGCGGAGGTGGCGAGGAATATCCTACAGACTCAGGGCATTCCTTCCTTTGTGCCGGGTGAAACCTCGGTGGAGTTATTGCCGGTGCTGGACGTTTCACTACTGGTGCGGGAAAAGGACGCGTTGCACGCCGCCAGCATTCTTCGCGATTACCTGGACGCAGGAGCTGCCACCCCGACCGAATGAGTTGCTTACTGCCTACTGCCTACCGCTCGACGATGGCCCTTCTGCGACTATTTCTTGCTCCAGGCGGGCAATAGCTTTGTGGATGTCTTTGGCTTCCCGAGCGTCTTTGGCGGAGGGAAGTTCGTCCAGATATTTCTGAAACGCATCCAGTGACTTCTGCCAAAAACCCATTTTCTCGTAAACTCTTCCCAGCTCCCGGTAGGCTGGCGCGTAATGCGGGTCGGTGTTCAAGGCCTCCTGAAAACGGCTCATGGCGGCTTTGTACTTTTTCCTCTTCAAGTAAAAATCGCCAATCTCCACGGACTTCGATGCCGACGGCGAAGCAAAGGCTCGCACCGGGTCGTCTTTAGCAACTGGAGGTTGCGCTGGCTGATTTTGCGCGCAAATGACGGGTCCGCCCGCATATGCGAGCGCTGACAACAGTGCGATACGAAACACCCACCGCATGACTACAATTCTCGACCTTCATCGCGAGGTGTGTCAATACATCAGTGACGAGTGATGAGTGACGAGTGCCGAGCAAGAAAGCACTTTGGTTCTGACGGCTCATCACGCGCCACTTTGACAAACTCCTGCGCTGGCGGATAATTAACTTAGGAGAAGTTGGTGAATCCTGCGCTCGTCGAAAAAGCCGAGGCCCTTCCTGCCCAGCCCGGGGTATACATCTTCAAGGATGACACAGGCCGGCCCATCTACGTTGGCAAAGCGAAATCGCTTCGCCACCGCGTGCGCTCCTACTTTCAAGAGTCGCGTCCCGGGGATGAAAAGCGGGACCGCATGCTCGAGATGGCGGAGGACCTCGAGACCATCCTCGTGGACAATGAGCGGGAGTCGATGGCGCTGGAGAATAACCTTATCAAGCAGTTCAAACCACGCTACAACATTCTGCTCCGAGACGACAAATCCTATCCGTTCATCAAGCTCACTCTTCAGGAGCGCTTTCCGCGCGTTTATGTCACGCGGCGGGTAAAGAAAAACGGCTCAATTTACTACGGGCCGTATTTTCCAGCCAACCTGGCTTATCGTATTGTGGATTTTATTCATCGCCACTTTCTTGTTCCTTCGTGCAACGTTGATTTGACTCGGTACCATCCCCGGCCGTGCCTTCAGTATCACATCCAGCGCTGCCTGGGTCCCTGCGTGGAAGGTCTGACGACCGCGGAGCGCTACGCGGAAGCGGTGCGGGATGTCCGCCTGTTGCTCGAGGGGCGAGAAAGCGACTTGGTGCGTAGCCTGCACGCCCGCATGGAGGAAGCATCCGAAAAGCTCTTGTTCGAAGACGCCGCGCGCTATCGCGACCAGATCATGACCGTGGAGGAGCTTCGCGAGCGACAGAAGATGGTGGCTTGGTCCGGGCAAGAAGCCGATATCCTGGGTTTCCACCAGGAGGGTCCGCTCGTGGCGGTGAACTTGTTTCACTTGCGAGGCGGGCGCGTTTTGGACCGGCGCGAGTTTTTCTGGGAAGATCTCGAGGGCTTCCAGGCCGGTGAGTTCTTCTCTTCGCTGCTCAAGCAGATTTATCTCGACCAGCACTACCTCCCCGGCGAGATCCATGTGCCTGTGGACTTCGAAGACCGCGAACTCCTGCAAGAGTCGCTGGGCGAGAGGCGAGGACATCCGGTGAAAATCCTGACCCCGCAAGCGGGGCGAAAACGCGCCCTGCTTGAACTGGTCGCCCGGAACGCGCGGCACTCGTTCGAAAGACGGTTTCGAATTTTGAAACCCAAAACACGCGAGGTGCTGGAGAGCCTGGCCGAGGCACTCGACTTGCCCCGTCCGCCCAAACGCATTGAGGCCTTCGATGTTTCCCACATTCAGGGCTCGGATATTGTGGCCTCGCTGGTGGTCTGGGAAGATGGGGGCATGAAGAAGTCGGATTACCGCAAATTCATCGTCAAGACAGTTCCGCAAAACGACGATTTTGCCAGCATGAGGGAAGTTGTGGGGCGCCGCTACAAAAGGCTCCGGGAGGAAAACAAGAAGCTGCCTGACTTGGTTCTGATTGATGGAGGTATCGGCCAACTCCACGCGGCCGCAGAAGCTTTGGAACACCTGGGTATCATTAACCAGCCTTTGGCCAGTATCGCCAAGCGGGAGGAAATCCTTTACCTCTTGGGGCGTGAAGATGATCCTGTCGTTCTCGATCATCACTCTCCAGTCCTTCATTTGATCCAGCAAATCCGTGACGAGGCGCACCGCTTCGCGGTGACCTTCCATAGGACTCGGCGTGGGAAACGGGAACTGGCAAGCGAGTTACTCGACATATCCGGGATCGGAGAGAAGACGGCCAGCAAGCTTCTTTCGCACTTCGGCAGTGTAAGCGCCCTGCAAAGCCTCTCGGCGGAGGAACTGGGTCAAGTGGTAAACTCGACTCAAGCGCAGCGGATCTTGGAGCATTTTAGTAGGTTACCGAAAGACGATTGATTGTCACTCCGAGCGAGGCGAGGAAACTTGCTCTGCGGATCTAAATTGAGCAAGTGAAAGGGATTTAGTGCTGGATTCCTCGCTTCACTTGGAATCGCGTGGTAGGGAGGTAGCAATGAGAAGTGGCCATCGAGTCTCTTCTTGTAATAAACCGTCTGGACCGTCTATTTATAACTTTAACTAAATGCTGATTTTTTATCTTGCTTGACATTATCCTTCGTGCTAGATTGGGCGTTGAAAGACGGAGGTGACTCATGGCCAGATGTAGCATTGGTGCGGGTATTGGCTGTTTTCTTGCCGGAGCCGGCATAGGTGCGGTAGTGGCCCTGCTTCTTGCCCCAAAAACCGGGGAGCAGACTCGGAAACTCATCGCCAAGAAAGCTGAGGAAGGCAAGGACTACGTAACTTCAAGAGGTCGAGAATTCAAGGCGCAGGCAGAAGAGTTGGTCGAGAAAGGCAAGGAATTAGTAACCAAGCAAAAGGAGCGGCTTGCCGAGGTAATAGAGACCGGCAAGGAAGCCGCGAGAAGCACGCTTTCGATTGTTTGAGGCGGAGGTAGCTTATGAGCGAAGAGAGCAGTGGTGCAACGAACCTGGGGTTTTTTCTCGCGGGTCTAGGTCTGGGAGCAATTGTGGCGCTGCTACTTGCACCCAAGTCGGGGAAAGAGGCTCGGGAGTACCTTACGGGGAAAGCCGAAGAGGGCCGCGACTATGTCAAAGCCAAGACGGAGGACTTGCGTCGGCAAGCGGAAGGGGCTGTGGAGAAGGGTAAGGATCTAGTGACCAAGCAGAAGGAACTGCTCTCCGCCGCGCTGGAAGCAGGGAAGCAAGCCTACCAGGAAGAAAAGGCCAAGGCCAAGTAGGAGGCTGGGCCGCAGAAGGACTGGTGAGCGAACCATGGAGCAAAACGCAGGGCTGACCGTCGCGCTAATCCTCGTAGCCCTGGCGGTCCTGATGCAAGCTGGGGTGACCATCGCGATCTGGCTAGCAGTGCGGAAGGTTCCCGGCCAAGTCGAGGCTTTCCGCGCCGATGTCAAGCAACGGTTTGATCCGCTGGCGCAATCGATCACGGAAATTGTGAGCAACGCCCGCGAGCCTTTGCGGGCCATTACCACGAACCTGGCCGAGATCAGTTTGATGCTCCGCGAGCGGACGAGCGATGTGGATGGACTTGTGGCCGAGTTGGTTGATAGATCACGGGCGCAGGTCATTCGCATGGACCGGATGGTTTCCGATCTCGTTCAAAAGGTCGAGACCACTTCGGAAGCCGTGCAGCGCGGAGTGTTGGCGCCTATTCAGGAAGTTTCGGCCGTCATTAAAGGGATGCAAGCGGGTTTGGATTTTCTGTTCTCGCGCCGGCGCTCGACCAGCGCCAGAGAGACGACGCAGGACGAGCAACTCTTCATTTGATGGCCAGCAGGTGTCATGTGGCTGGTCGTATGTGGGGCGAAGGACCCACCTGCAAGGTTGGTGTGCGCGGAGGTGGTATTTGGTAGGTCTTCCGCGGGGAAGTGCATTTGCCCCCCACCAACCGCCTACCACCCGGCACTTGCCGGCTGTTGCAGTTTTCGCGCGCGCCCCCATTGCGGGGCAGGCAAAGACTCGCTTGATCCCCGTGCTTGGGCCGCAAGGCGCCGCTGGCCTTCAGGCGGCTCTTGTCTCAGACACCCTCCGCAAGGTGGCCGCGCTCAAAGGATCTATCCAGCCCTATCTTTTTTGGACGGGGAAATCCATCACCACCCGCGAGAGTGTGTCGGGCGCGTCACGCCCCCTGTTGAGCATGTCCACGGGCGGCAGAAAAAGCCGCGGACCCAAGGGCCGGAGATCCGCGCTACCCGCCGATGCGGGAGCGAGAAGCTTCCGCGACAGCGGGCGAGACACCTGCGCAGCGTTCACTCGGGCGCTGGCCTGCATCGGCGAATTCCGCATCTTTCGCCAACAAGGGAAGGATTTGGGCGAACGCCTGCAGAATGCCTTCCGCAGACTCCTCCTTCTTCATCCAAGCTGTGTGGTTATCGGAACCGATTCTCCTCTGATTCCGGGACGCAATCTGCGCCAGGCTCTTGATGAGTTGCACGCCTGCGACTCGGTAATCGGACCCTGTCCTGACGGCGGGTATTATCTGATTGCTCTTCGGCGTCCGGCAGATCCTGGGATGTTGCGCGGTATCTTCCGGAGCGTACGCTGGAGTACCGCTTTCGCATTTCGAGATACGCTTCGGAACCTGGTGCAACTGGACCTTTCGTGTTCGGTGCTGGCGAGTTGTGCCGACGTTGACTTGCCGCCCGACCTGCACCGTCTGAAAAAGAGATTGTCCCGAAACCTGGCAACGCGCCTCCGGGCCCCGGCGACGTGGAAGTTCTTGAAGGCGTCCGTTGTCCGTCGTCCGTCGTCCGTTGCAAAAACTCCGCATGTGGCACGAAGCAACGAACAACGGGCGGCTGGCCACTGACAGCGGGCAACGGACCACGGACCACTGACAACGGACTGCCGCCTCACTTACTAGCCGACGCGTTCAATCCATCCGCCACCCAACACCTCGTCCCCATCATAGAAAACCGCCGCCTGCCCGGGAGTTATAGCGCGCTGAGGCTGGTGGAAGGTGGCCGTGGCTTCGCTGGCCCCATGGGATTCCACCAGGGCTGAGGCGCCAGGGTGATTATGGCGAATCTTTACATGGGCCTCGACTGCGTCACCCCCCCGAACCGGGCGAATCCAGTTGACGTCGCGGACCACGAATTTGCGGTGGAATAGCTCCCCCTCCGGACCCACAATGACCCGGTTCTTTTCAGGCTCGAGTCGGAGGACATAGAGCGGCGCGCCCACGGCAACCCCCAAACCCTTCCTCTGGCCGACGGTGAAGTTGTGAATCCCGCGGTGCTCGGCAAGCACCTGTCCTTCAGTTGAGACAACTTCTCCCGGTTGCACTTCCGGCTTCTTACCCTGCTCCTCCAAGTAGGCATCGATAAAGTCCCGGTAATTGCCTGAGGGGACGAAGCAGATTTCCTGGCTTTCAGGTTTCTCGGCCACGGGGAGCTGCTTGGCGCGGGCGATCGAGCGTACCTGCTCCTTGCTCAGTTCTCCCAGCGGGAACATGGCCCGCGCGAGTTGCTCTTGGGTGAGTCCAAAGAGGAAGTAGGCCTGGTCCTTGCTCCGGTCGATTCCGCGAAAAAGCGCGTGTCGGCCTGTGCTTTCATCGCGCCGGAGGCGAGCGTAATGGCCTGTGGCGATGCGCTCGGCGCCAATCTGGCGGGCGAGGGCGATAAACCGCTCGAACTTGATTTCCGAGTTGCACAGGCTGCACGGAATGGGTGTTTGTCCCGCCTGATAGCGCGCCACAAAGGGCCTGACCACTGTCGCTTCGAACTCCTCTTCGAGGTTAATCACATAGTGCGGGATACCCAGGAAATGCGCCACGGCGCGGGCATCGTAAACATCATCAAGCGAGCAGCAGCGGCCGCTGGCGTGCCCCAGGACATTGAGGCCGCTTCCCTGGCCTTGCAAACTCGGCAAACGGCGCTGGTTCCACAACTGCATCGTCAGGCCAACTACCGAAGCGAGACGGGCGTACTCCGAGCCAGACTGGAAATCCGAATTGTCTTCGGCGAGCAAGGCGGCCGCAGTGGAACTATCCACGCCTCCGCTCATCGCCACAGCAACGATCATGACCGAAACTCGAAAATCGAAAATGGAAACTGGAAAATGGAAAATCAAAACTGGACATGGGCAAGGAGGAACGAGGCATCATACACACGGCGCAGCCCTCTCCTTTGGGGAGAGGGTGTCTGGCGACGGCGCTTTCTCCAGCCGCCGCCGGACGGGTGAGGGGTTACTTCCGAACGTCG
>Ga0187808_10000153_pt1 | contig 17110 bp, 9 predicted proteins | sample NC_wetland_sal_i_5_FD_132427 | JGI IMG/M metagenome (GOLD analysis project Ga0187808, IMG submission 132427) | Wetland sediment microbial communities from Neuse River Estuary, North Carolina, USA - ASW_3 | ecosystem: Environmental > Aquatic > Freshwater > Wetlands > Sediment | place: USA: North...
GAGCAAAACTATCTACTCGGACCTCGGGTTCATCTTGCTGGGTGAGACGATCGAAAAGGTCGCCAGCGTCGCGCTCAACCGATTCTGCCGCGAGAAAATCTTTCGTCCGCTGGGCCTGCGCGCCACCGACTATATAGACATCTCACTGGTCCGCTCGCGCCGCCTGGAGCCGGTCGCCGACATGTTCGCGCCGACCGAAATCTGTCCTTCGCGAAAGCGGATGCTGGTAGGCGAGGTTGACGACGAGAACGCGTTCGCGATGGGTGGAGTGGCGGGTCATGCCGGACTGTTCGCGCCGGTGCGCGAGGTCGATCGCCTGGCGCGCGAGCTGATCGCGTGTTACGCGGGACGTTCGGACTTCGTGCCGCAAAAGATAATCCGTGAGTTCTGGGCGCGCGACACCACCGTGCCCGGCTCGACGTGGGCGCTCGGATGGGACACGCCGTCGGCTGAGAATTCCAGCTCGGGGCATCGATTCTCGCCGGCGGCAGTGGGTCATCTTGGCTTCACCGGCACTTCGCTATGGATCGAGCCGGAAAGCGAAATTGCGATCTCGATGCTGACCAACCGCGTTCATCCGCGGCGCGACAATCAGAAGATTCGCGAGTTCCGCCCGAAAATCCACGATTTGATCATGGACGCGCTCAACGGTGGGTGATTCGGGCAGCACCGCGCGCCTCGCGCGTATTCCGGCGTCTCCTCGCCGCGTGCATCTGATCGGAGTCGGCGGCACCGCGATGGCCGCTCTGGCCGGGATGCTGGCGGAGCGCGGCTTGTCGGTCACGGGCTCCGACAATCAGCTCTACGAGCCGACGGCGTCGCTGCTGAGAGACTCGCGGGTCGGATTGATGACGGGATTTTCGCCCAGGAACTTGTCGCCCGCGCCAGACCTGGTGGTGGTGGGCAACGCGATCGTGGCGGCCAATCCCGAAGCCGTGGCGCTGCTCGATTCCGCGATCCCGTACCTGTCGATGCCCGAAGCGCTGTGGCATTTTTTCCTCAAGGGCCGGCGCGTGCTGATGGTCGCGGGAACGCATGGCAAGACCACCTCGACCGCGATGATGGCGCACGTGCTCGATGCGGCGGGGCGCGATCCGTCCATGTTGGTGGGAGGAGTCGCGAGCAATTTCGGATCGAACTACCGGCTTGGCCGGGGCGCTGACTTCGTGATCGAGGGCGACGAGTACGACACCGCGTTTTTCGACAAAGGACCGAAGTTTCTGCATTACCGGGCCGCCGGTGCGATTATCACGGCGGTTGAATTCGATCACGCCGATATCTATCGCGATCTCGAGCATGTGAAATCGAGTTTCCGCGCGCTCGTCGAGCAGATGGATTCGTCGCGCGTGCTCGCGGTGTGCGCCGACTTTCCGCACGCGCTCGAGGTCAGCGCGGCGGCGCGCTCCCGGCGGCTCACGTACGGGCTGGGCGGAGGCGAATACCGCGCGACGGACATTACGGTGGGCGCGGAGGGCGCGAGATTTTCGGTGACGCGCGAAGGCGACCGGATCCAGGATTCAATCCATCTTCCGATCGGCGGCCGGATGAATGTCGCCAACGCGCTGGGCGTTTATGCGCTGCTAAGCGCATTTGGAATCTCCGGCGACGAGATTGCCGACGGGTTGCGCACCTTCAAGGGCGTGGTGCGCCGGCAGCAGGTGATCGGAGAGGCGGCGGGAGTGACCGTGGTCGATGATTTTGCGCATCACCCGACCGCGATCGGCGTCACGCTCGAGGCGATTGCAGAACGGTTCCCGCGCCGGCGGATACTGGCGGCGTTCGAGCCGCGCTCGAATACGGCGCGGCGCAACGTTTTTCAAAATGCGTTCGCGGCAGCATTCGATCGCGCGTCGCGCGTTTATCTGGGCCCGGTCTATTTCAAGGAAAACGATCCGATCGCGCCGGGCGAGCGGTTGGAAACCGGCGCGCTGGCAAGTGCAATCAGTGCGCGTGGAGCGCACGCGATCGCATGCGCGTCGAACGATCAGATCCTGGAGCAGATGTTGTCCGACGCGCGCGCGGGCGACGTTGCCCTGTTCATGTCGAACGGTCCGTTCGATGGATTGAAAGAACGATTCCTGGCGGCGTTGCAGGCTCGGGGGAGTGGAACGCCTTAATTGGAAATGCAACCCGCCGTGGGTCACTTCCTTTGTGCAGGAGAGCTTTGCAAATCTCGCTTGTGCAGGGAAAACCCTTGCACCTTAGCGAAGACAAAAGAATGCGACCTTCGCCCCGAGTGGGCGGGGCGGAACTATCAATAGCCGAGTTTCGGATCGACCAGATTCAGCAGCGGGCGGTTTGAGGTGAACCTTTTCAGATTCTCCACGAACAGTTGGCATGCCTTGTCCATATAAGTGCGATTGGCGCCGGAAATGTGCGGCGTCAGGATGACATTTTCGAGATCCCAAAGCGGGCTGTTGGGCTGGAGCGGTTCATGCTCGAACACGTCCAGGCCCGCGCCGCCAATCTTTTGCGCGGCCAACGCCGCGGCCATCGCGCGCTCGTCGATCACCTCGCCGCGCCCGATATTTACCAGGTAGGCGCCGGGCTTCATCGCGGCGAATTCCCGCTCGCCGATGAACTTGCGCGTATGGTCGGTGAGCGGCAGCGTGACGGAAACGTAGTCGGATTCGCGCAGGATCGCTTCGCGATCTCCAGGACCGAAGAAGCGTGCGGGAATCTTGCCTTCGCGATCGCCGAGTCCCGGCGGACACCATCCGGGGTCTGCGCGCTCGGCCGGGTTGCGCTTGAGCGCAAGCACGGTCATCCCAAATGCGGCCGCGAGCCGCGCGGTTTCCCTGCCAATCGATCCATAGCCGATGATGCCCAGGGTCCGCGCACGGATTTCGTCCACGCTCGCCATGAAAGCCCCCGAGCGCATCCACTGGCGGCGAATCTGCGCCCGAATCGCGAGATGAATCCGATGCGCATACGAGAGCATCGAGGCCAGCGTGTATTCTGCGATCGGCGTCGCATGAATTCCGCTCGCGGTCGTGACCGGAATCGCGCTGCCCTTGAGCGGTCCGCCGAGCGCGTGGTCAGCCCCCGCGCTGAGCAGTTGAATCCATTTGAGGCCGCGCGCGCGACTCGTGACGTCGAGCGGCATCCGAAAGCTGAGCAGCACGTCGCATCCGGAGCTTACGAAGTCGCTGATTTCCTCGGGCGTTCGGCACTGGCGATCGGCCAGCTCGGCTCCGGGAACTGCGCTGGCAATTGCGGCGCGCTGCGCGGGCTGCAGCGCAACTGTGGATATTATTTTCATCGAACGGATCAAAACTTTCGCACGGGTTCGCGCGCGCTTCAAGGAGAAATCGTCCGGCTTGAGGAGATCGCGTGGCGGGCTTATATTTGCAGAGTTTCCGTATCACCGCATCGATCGCCGAGCGTGATGAAATGAAGTTGCAAAGGATGCTCACGCTGGGAGTGGCGACAGCAGCGCTGTTCGCGCTGTCTCATCTTGCAGTCGCGCAGACGGCCGGCTCGCAGGCGGGCTCCCAGGGCGGCGGGAATTCCGCCAATCCCCCAATCGCGGGTCAGGGCAGCAGCGACGCAACGCTCGAGATAGCTCCGCAGCCCGGCCTGGCGGCGCCGAAGCCCGGCGTCGAGGAAATTCCCGGCGGGCGGAATTTTAATCCGGGCGAGAACAGCACGTCGATCGAATCCAACTTCCGCCCCAACACTGAAAACGTCACTGGCAACGGCACCGGCAACGTCACCGGCAACGGCGATAGCAATCGGCCGCATGGCCGGCCCTACCTCGGCATCACCGTGCAATACGCGACGCAGTGCTACCTCGGAATGGAGGAGCATGGGCTCGAAGTAGTGACCGTCGATCCCAACAGTCCGGCCGCCCAAGCGGGCCTGCATGCGCGCTCTGGCATGACCGCAATCGGCGCGGCGGTTTCCACGCTGTCGGGAATACTGCCCGGCGGCACAATCCTGGCCAACAAGGCGCTGGGGAGTTCGGGAGCGATGGGACAGGGGGGGGATCTGATCGTCGCGGTTGACGATAAGCGCGTGCGCGACCAGAGCGATCTGGAAGCCGCGATGGCGCGGCTTAAGCCCGGCGACACGATGTACCTTACGGTCATCCGGCCGGACGGCAACTCGCACAAGACAATCAAAATCGCGGTGCGAGTCGGCGCGGTGGGCGAGCCAATCGCCAATGCGGCGCCGGGCGGCACCCGGCACTAGTCTCTCGATTTCATTTTTACCATTGTTCTTCCCGTCGCGCGGTTACGCGTGCGTAATTTTCGATCTTGAGCCTCGCCTAATTCGGACTTAGTATCGGGGCCGAGCGCAAAGTCTGCACCGAGGTGATCGGTCATGCGAAGTCCGAGCGTCCTCATCGGCTGGCCGCTGCTGGTCGTCCTTCTCGCTCCCTGCGCAACCCCTGCGGCAGACAGTTCCAACGACCGCGCTTTGCCCTCGATCGCAGCGCAACCGAACGACAACGACAGTCAGCGCGTTTCGGCAGGACAGCCGAGCGCGAGCGCCAATGAGCGCATCCCGGGGCGACAGCCGGGTGAGTCGGCCGCGCTGGAGCTGGCGCCGCAACCGTCGGCCAGGGTTCCCGTGCCCGACCACCGCGAAACCCCGGAGGAGCGCGCGTTTCGCCAGTCGCGGGAATCCGAAATCGCTAGACTCAATCGCAATTTCCATCCGCACGATCCGGACGACAATCACCACCGGCCGTACCTCGGCGTCGATCTCGAGTACACGACGCATTGCTATCTCGGCATGGAGGAGCATGGGCTCGAAGTCGTCAATGTGTACCCGAACAGCCCGGCGGCACGTGCGGGTCTGATCGCGAGAACGGGTAGCACGCCGACAGGCGATCTAAGCGTGCTCGGAAGTGTGCTGCTCGGGCCGGTCGCACTGATCACTGTTCCGCTGCTGCGGAAATCGGGTGCCTTGGGTACCGGCGGCGACCTGATCGTCGCGGTGAACGACATGCGGGTGCGCAGCGGGAGTGAATTGTTCAGCGCGCTCGGTCATATCAAAGCGGGCGACACCGCTTACATCACAGTGATTCGGCCGCTGCGCGGCGGATACCATCGCACGATGCGGATCGCGCTGCATATCGATCACGAAACCGACGCAAAGGGTAATATAATTCAGCCGACGCGAGCATCGCCGGGCGCGGCACCGTCGGTTGCGACGGAAAACGCGGTGAATTGATCTGATACGGGCCGAATTGACGCAGCCGGAACGAACGACGCATCCGGCGCGCGCTCGCGCGCTATTTTCTGCTATCATTTTTGCGACGCCAGCGGCGTGTGCGCTCTTTGTACGCATCGCCGCAAGGCGAATTTGCGTATTCGGATCGGGAAAACTTGCAACGCAGCCTCAAAGAAGCGGCCGGCGAACTCGAAGCGCGGCTCGCGGCAAATACCGAGCGCCGATTCCCGGTGATGGGATTGCGCGGCGCGGCCGGCGCGCTGATGCTTCGCGAGATGCGGCTGCGGCTGCGGCGTCCGGTCGTCGCGGTCGTGTCGACCGCGCCCGAAGCCGAGGCGCTGGCGGGCGAGGTTGCGCTTTTTCTCGGTGAGGAGCCGAACGCGGACGCCGCCACGCGCCGGGTGCATCTGGTCCGCTCGTGGGAAGTGAAACCGATGGCGCAATTGTCGCCACCGACTGACGCGCAGGTCTCGCAACTGGCGGCGCTGTTCGCGATGCTTCGGCATGAGTCGCCGCTGGTCGTTACGTCGAGCGAAGCGTTGATGACGCGCACGATTCCGCGCACGGTCTTCAACGAATCGATTATTAAAGTGGCGCTCGGCGATCGGCTGGATCTCGAGGCGCTAGTCGAGGCGCTGGTGGCCTGCGGCTATCAGCGCGTGCCACAAAGCGAAGAGGCGGGAGACTTCAGCGTGCGCGGCGGAATAGTCGATGTATTCTCGCCACTGTACCGCGACCCGATTCGTATCGAGCTCGAAGATGACCTGATCACCTCGATTCGCCATTTCGATGCCGACAGCCAGCGCTCGGGCGGCGAACTGCTCGAGGCGACGATAACGCGCACTCGTTACGTGCCGCCGCTGGCGCTGAAGGACCCGAAGCTGCGCGAGCAGGTCGCGTTGCGCGCCGCCGAAATCGGCATGGTGCGCAAGGAGGCCGCGGAACTGGCCGAGGCGCTCGAGAACGGGCTGCTGTTTCCGGGCGCGGAACTGCTGATGCCGTATGCGTACGGGCACGCGCTCGACACCGTGTTCGATTACATGCCGGCCGACACCTTGCTGTGGCTCGTCGATCCAGGGCGCATTCTCGCCGAGGCAAGTCGCTTCGCCGATACGGTATCGGTCGAGACCGCCGCCGCGGCGCGCAAGCCCGCGTTTCATCCTGCGCCGGATGCGCTGTTCATCGGGGCCGACGTGTTCGAACGCGCGCTCGGCAACTTCACCGCAGTCGAGGCCGGCTCGCTGGTGACGATGGCCGCGCCGCGCGAGGGATGGGCGGTGCCGGTTGAGGTCGAATCGCAGGCCGGGTTGCGGCTGGGATCGAACCAACTGAGCGGAGCGCGAACGCCGCCGAGCTTCGAGCCGCTGGCGACGCAACTGCGCGAAGTCCAACGCGGGCAGGGACGTTCGCTGATGATCGTTGACGGGCCCCATCAGATGGCGCGCCTGCGCCGTCATCTGGAAGCGTGGGACCTCGAGATCAACGTCGAATGCAAAAGTCTGTCGGCGCTGCTGCAATGGCCGGACTACCGCCCCGCGATCATGCAAGGGGAGATTTCCGCCGGCGTCGTTTTGCAGGCCGACGGTCTCTACATTTACAGCGAAGAGGAAATCTTCGGCGAGCCGCGAGCGTGCCGGCGCAGCCGCCCCAGCGCCAGGGGCGCGCTGCTCAATCTTGAAGAGCTGAGGCCCGACGATTTCGTCGTGCATATCGATCACGGCATCGCGAAATACCGCGGCCTGCGGCACATGAAGGTCGCCGACGTCGAGGGCGACTTTCTCAATCTCGAATACTCGGGCAACGACACGATGTACGTGCCGGTCGAGCGGATAAATCTCGTGCAACGCTACATCGGCGGCGACGACGCGGAACCCAGGCTCGACAAGCTGGGCAGCGGATCGTGGGAGAAAGTAAAGCGGCGCACCAGGCAGGCGGTGCTCGCGATGGCGGCCGAGCTGCTCGACGTCTACGCCGCGCGGGAGGTGATGGAGGGGCACGCCTATCCGCCGCCGAGCGCGGACTACGAGGAGTTCACGTCACGCTTCGAGTTCGAAGAGACCCCGGACCAGCAGTCGGCGATCGACGACGTCATCCGCGATCTCTCGCGCGCCAAGCCGATGGATCGGCTGATCTGCGGCGACGCCGGCTTCGGCAAAACCGAAGTTGCGCTGCGCGCCGCGTTCATCGCGGTGATGGATGGCCGGCAGGTCGCCGTGCTGGTGCCGACCACGATCCTCGCCGAGCAGCACTGGAACACGTTCCGCGAGCGCTTCAAGGACTATCCGGTTCGGGTCGAGATGGTCTCGCGGTTTCGCAGCCACAAGGAAAATCGCGTCGTGATCGACGAGGCTGGCCGCGGCAAGGTCGACATTGTCATCGGCACCCATCGGCTGCTCTCGAGCGACGTTCAGTTCCCGCGCCTGGGCTTGCTGGTGATCGACGAGGAGCACCGGTTCGGCGTGGCGGACAAGGAGCGAATCAAGAAGCTCAAGAAGTTGGTGCCAGTGTTGACGATGACCGCGACGCCGATTCCGCGCACGCTGCACATGGCGATGCTCGGCATCCGCGATCTCTCCGTGATCCAGACGCCGCCGCCGGACCGCCAGGCGATTCGCACTTTCGTCGCTCATTTCGACGACGCCACCATCCGCGACTCAATCCTTCGCGAGCTGAACCGCGGCGGACAGGTCTTCTTCGTCCACAATCGCATCGAGAATATCGACTACCTGGCCAGCCATCTGCGCTCGCTGGTGCCCGAGGCCAGGATCGCAATCGCGCACGGTCAGATGAAAGAGCGGCAGCTCGAGGACGTGATGCGCGACTTTATCGAAAAGCGGGTCAACGTGCTGGTCTGCAGCGCGATCATCGAGTCGGGCCTGGACATTCCCAACGCGAACACGATGATCATCAATCGCGCCGATCAGTTTGGCCTCGCGCAGCTATACCAGTTGCGCGGCCGCGTCGGCCGTTCGCGCCAAAAAGCGTATGCCTACCTGCTGATTCCCGGCGAACACATCATCACGCGCGACGCCAGGCGGCGAATCGACGCGCTCCGTGAACTGGTCGAGTCCGAGAGCGGCGGCGGGTTCAAGCTGGCGATGGCCGACCTCGAGCATCGCGGCGCCGGCAACCTGCTTGGCCGCGAGCAACACGGACAGATCGCGGCGGTTGGGTTTGAGCTCTATACCGAGATGATGGAAGAGGCGATCGCCGAACTGCGCGGCCAGCCGCAGCGGCCCGACTTCGAGCCCGAGCTTCGAATCGCCGTGCCCGCGTACATCCCCGATGCCTATGTCTCCGACGAGAACGAGCGTTTGGTGCTCTATCGGCGGCTCGCGCGTGCGCAGCGCGAGGAGGATCTCGGCGAGCTTCGCGACGAGATGCGCGATCGGTTCGGCCCGTTGCCGACGCTGATCGAAAATCTGATCGCGGCGATGAATGTTCGGCGCCAGATGAAGCAGCTCATGATCCTGAGCGCGACTCTCAAGGGCTCGCAGCTCGAAATCAGATTTCATCCCGATGCACCGGTGGAAACCGCGCGGCTCGTCAAGCTCGCGGATCAGAATCGCCGTACGATGCGGCTGACGCCGTCGTATCAGGTGATCGCGCGGATCGAACCCGGAGAATACGAGCAACTGTTCGCGCAACTCGACGGCATCTTGCAGGCCTTGGCGGGCTGTGAAAAGTTGGACAATTGGCTGGCCGCGAAAGTCGGGCCGGCCGTCAATTAGACCGATGCGGAACGCAAGATTGTCCCCGCGGGCAGGCGCGGCACGATGCGCCGTGGCGACGGCGTCGGCGGCGTTGCTGGGAATTGTCCTGACGGGCGCGTTTGCGGGTTGCTCGGTGGATCTGCTCAAACCCGGCTCTTTCGATATTTTCAAGCAGGCCGCCGCTGGCGCCACGGTGACGGCGCCGCCACAAGCGTCGGCGTCACCCGGGCAATATAACCCGCCTGGGGCGCCGAAGTCGGCTCCGGATCATGTTGCCAAGGCGGAGGCGGACCAGTCGCCGCCACCCCCGCCGGCGCCCGTAGTCTCGGATGAGGCGCCGGAACCGAGCACGCCGGCGTTGGATCGTGTCGTCGCCAGCGTAGATGGCGATCCGATCACGATGCGGGAGGTCCAAGATTTCGCCGCGCAGCACGGCCAGCCGATCCATACCGACGATTTCGCTTCTTCAGACACCGCCAAGGTCGCGGTGAAAGCGTTGATCGGGGAGAAATTGCTCGAGCAGGAAGTGAGGAAGTACGATGACAAGGTCGACGACGCTCAGGTCGACAGGTACATCCAGCAGTTGCGGCAGGACAAGCACATGAGCGATGCGGAATTCCGCTCGCAACTGCAGGCGAGCGGGATGAGTTACGATGAATTGCGCAAGCGAGCGCGGCTGGATCTCGAAAAAGCAATGATGATTGACCAGGAAGTCCGCTCGAAAATCGATGTGCCCGATGCCGACGTCAAGGCGTATTACGATGCCCACAAGGAAGACTTCACGATTACCAAGGAACGTCTTAAGCTCGCGCAGATTCTGATCGCGCTGCCGCCCAACCCGACCGCAGCGCAGGTGGCCGCCGCGCAAAAGAAAGCCGACATGATTCGTGCGCGTGCCGCCAAGGGCGACGACTTTGGCGATCTCGCGCGCGTGTATTCGGACGACGCATCAAAGTCCAACGGCGGCGAGCTCGGATGGTTCGCGCCGTCCGACGTCTTGGACCAGATTCTGGCTGCGGTAAAGCCGCTCAAGCCCGGCCAAATTTCGGCGCCGGTTCGCACCAGCCACGGCATTCATATCGTCAAGCTCGAAGAACACCAGGTGCCGGGCCTGCAGCCGCTTGACGACGTCAAGGCGCCGATTCGCGCTCAGCTGGTGGATCAGCAATCCGGCGCGCAGCTCCAGAAGTGGGTTGAATCCGATCTCGTCAAGCAACATTACGTCGAGACCATGTACTAAATGATGACGGCGCTCAGGCGAAAGACGCCGCCGCTGTTGGCGATCAGCATGGGCGATCCGGCGGGCGTCGGGCCCGAGGTTATCCTCAAGGCGGCAGCAGCGTTCGCCGGCCGCCGCGGCGCACCGTCGGTAGCGGTAGTCGGCGATTTGCCCGCGATGCGCACGGCCGCCGCCCGCCTGAGCGGCGTTCCGGCTCCGTGCCAATGGCATCCTGGTCAGCCGCCGATTCGTCTGACAAAAGGACTCGGCGTACTTTCCGTCTCGAGTTTGCCGGCGCGCGCAATTCGCCCGGGGCATCCCACGCTCGAGGGCGGCGGCGCCGCCTATGACTACATCGTAACCGGCGCGCGGATGGCGATGAGCGGCGAGGCTGGCGCGCTGGTGACCGCGCCGATCAGCAAGGATTGGATGAACCGCGCGGGGCATCATTTTCCCGGGCATTCGGAACTGCTTGCGCATCTGGCGCGAACCCGGCTGTGGCGCATGATGTTCGCCGGCGGTGAGCTGACGGTCGCGCTGGTGACCGCACATATCGGACTTGCGAAAGTGCCGTATGCGCTGACGCAACGCAGCGTCCTGGACACGATTCGCCTGCTCTCCGCGCACCTGCGCGGCGCGCTTGGCGTTGCACGGCCGCGAATCGCCGTGCTCGGACTGAATCCTCACGCGGGTGAAAGCGGGCTGTTCGGTGACGAGGAAATCCGCGTGATCGCGCCGGCCATTCGACGCGCGCAGCGCGACGGCATCAACGCCTACGGTCCGCTGGCGCCCGACACCGCGTTCACGCGCAAGTCGGGTTCGTTCAACTTCGACGCCGCGGTTGCGATGTATCACGATCAGGGCTTGATTGCGGTCAAGACGCTGGAGTTTGATCGTTCAGTGAACGTCACGCTCGGATTGCCGTTCGTCCGCACCTCGCCCGACCACGGAACGGCGTTCGACATAGCGGGAAAGGGAATTGCCAATCCGTCGAGCATGATTGCCGCGATCGAATATGCGTGGCGGGCCGTGTCGGGACGCGAGAAGAGCGGGCGGCGGGCGGCGGCGTAAGCAAGCGATGGCCGATCGAATCGTCATCAAGGGCGCGCGCGAGCACAATCTCAAGAACATCGATCTCGAGATTCCGCGCGATCGGCTGGTCGTGATCACCGGACTCTCCGGCTCGGGAAAATCCTCGCTCGCCTTCGACACGATTTACGCCGAGGGTCAGCGCCGCTACGTCGAATCGCTGTCGGCCTATGCGCGCCAGTTCCTCGAACAGATGGAGAAGCCCGACGTCGATTCGATCGAAGGTTTGTCGCCCGCAATTTCGATCGAGCAGAAGACCAGCTCGCGCAATCCGCGCTCGACGGTCGGCACGATCACCGAAATCTACGACTACCTGCGCCTGCTCTTCGCCCGGGTGGGACACGCGTTCTGCTACAACTGCGGCCGCGAAATTAGTCAGCAGAGCGTGCAGCAGATCGTTGACCGGATCATGGGATGGCCCGACGGGGCGCGGATTCACGTGCTCGCGCCGATCGTCCGCGATCGCAAGGGCGAGTACCGCAAGGAATTGTCCGAGATGAAGCGCGCCGGTTTCGTCCGCGTCAAGATCGACGGCAAGCTCTATGAACTCGGCGAAGAGCCGGCGCTGAACAAGAACCAGCGCCACACCATCGAGGTGATGGTCGATCGGCTCGCGATTCGCAAGGGCATCGAGAAGCGCTTGTCGGACTCGCTCGAAGTTGCCTTCAAGTACGGCCAGGACCTGCTCAAGGTGGAGCGCCTCGACGGGCCCAGGAACGAGAGCGAGATCTATTTCAGCCAGCGCTTCGCGTGCGTCGCTTGCGGCATCTCGTATCCGGAGATCACGCCCCGGATGTTCTCGTTCAACAGCCCCCACGGCGCCTGCGTGGAATGCTCGGGAATCGGATCGATCATGTATTTCGATCCCGAACTGGTCGTGCAAAACGAGGACTTGAGCATCTCCGACGGCGCGATCGCTCCGTGGGCGACGATGAACTATATGCAGCCGGTGCTCGACGCGCTCGCCAGGCATTACAAGTTCAGCCTCGATCAGAGCTGGAAGGAAATACCGCTCAAGGTGCGCAAGGCGATCATGCACGGCTCGGGCGCCGAAGAAATCGAGTTCGCCTACCAGCGCGGGCAGCATCGCGCCGAATACTCCAGGAGCTTCGAGGGCGTGCTGCAGTGGCTGGATCGGCGCTACAAGGAAACCGAGTCCGAGGGCGTGCGCGAGTTCCTTGAGGCGTATATGAACATGCGGCCGTGTCCGACCTGCAACGGCGCGCGGCTCAAGAAAGAAAGCCTGTACGTGCGCTTCAACGGCAAGTCGATTTCGGAAGTGACGGCGATGTCGATCAAGCAGGCGCTCGCGTTTTTCGCCGCGCCGAAGCTGAGCGCGCAGGAAGCCGAAATCGGCAGGCTGATTTTGAAGGAAATCCGCGAGCGATTGAATTTTCTTGCCGACGTCGGACTCGAGTACCTGACGCTCGATCGTCCGTCGGGAAGTCTCTCCGGCGGCGAGGGCCAGCGCATTCGTCTCGCCACCCAAATCGGATCGAGCCTGGTCGGTGTGCTTTACATCCTCGACGAGCCGTCGATCGGACTCCATCAGCGCGACAATCAGCGCCTGCTGGCGACGCTCAAGCGCCTCAAGGAACTCGGCAACACCGTGCTGGTGGTCGAGCACGATCGCGAGACGATGCTCGAGGCCGATCATCTGATCGACATGGGACCGGGCGCCGGAATTCATGGCGGCTACGTCGTCTCGCAGGGTACTCCCGAGGAGGTGATGCGCGACGAAAACTCGCTCACCGGCAAGTATCTCTCGGGCCAAGTCGAGATTCCTGTGCCGTCCCGGCGCCGGCAGCTTTCGGGCCGATGGCTGACCGTTAAAGGCGCGCAGGAGAACAATCTGCGCGATCTCACGGTCGCGATTCCGCTCAGCGTTTTCACCTGCGTCACCGGGGTTTCGGGTTCCGGGAAATCGACGCTCGTGCTCGACACCATCTATCGCGCGCTCTCGCAGAAACTCAGTCACAGCCGCGAACGCGCGGGCGCGTACAAGACGCTCGAGGGCGTCGAGCACCTCGACAAGGTCATTCACGTCGATCAAAGCCCGATCGGACGCACGCCGCGTTCGAATCCCGCGACCTACACCGGCCTGTTCACCCATATCCGCGAGCTATTTGCGCAATTGCCGGAGGCCCGCATGCGCGGTTACGGTCCGGGGCGATTTTCGTTCAACATCAAGGGCGGACGATGCGAAGCGTGCGAAGGCGACGGCATCATCCGAATCGAGATGCACTTTCTGCCCGACGTTTACGTTACCTGCGAGGTCTGCGGCGGCAAACGCTACAATCGCGACACGCTGGAAATTCAATACAAGGGCAAGAATATCGCCGAGGTTCTCAACATGACCGTGCTCGACGCGGTCGAATTCCTCGGCTCGGTCCCGCCGATTCGCCAGAAGCTCGAAACGCTGCGCGATGTCGGACTCGATTACATTCATCTCGGCCAGTCCGCGACGACCCTGTCGGGAGGCGAGGCGCAGCGCATCAAGCTGGCCAAGGAACTCGCGCGGCGCGCGACCGGCCGCACATTTTACATCCTCGATGAGCCAACCACCGGACTGCATTTCGACGACATCAAAAAATTGCTCGGCGTGCTCGGCCGCTTGGCCGACGCGGGCAACACGATCGTCGTGATCGAGCACAACCTCGACGTTATCAAGACCGCCGACTACCTGATCGATCTCGGGCCCGAGGGCGGCGATCGCGGCGGCAATGTGGTCGCAAAAGGCACGCCCGAGGAAGTCGCCGGCGTGAAGGCTTCATACACCGCCGGCTTTCTGCGCCAGGCGCTCAACCATCGCGCCGCCGCATAGCGCGCGCTTCACTATTCCGTCCTGGCCGCCCCGTCGTAGATGATCCGTCCGTTCGCGACGCGTGCGAACGGCGTAAGTGCATGCCGCGACAATTTCCCGGTCGGCATGATGTGCTCGACCGTCCATCCGCGAATCACAAGATTGTCCGAGATGATTCGCCGATGACATCGCCACCATAGTCCTTCGGAACACATATACGCAGTTCGCGCGCCCGCGGCGGCTTGCGTCAGTTCGCGCATGCCATGTTCAAATTCGACGCTTTCTGCATAGTCCGCGTACGATCGGAACGCGGGATGCTCCCATGCGGTATGCGGCGAGTCGGCGCGCCTGGAATGACGCCGGCCGCCGAGCCGCTCGATCCATCGATACTCGATTCCCGCGCGCTCGAGCGACGTGGAAAGTTCCGCCTGGTTGAATTGCGGCCATCGTTTGGAGCTCGGGAACGAGCGCACGTCGGCGACGAGCGCGATGCGATGCTCGCCGAGTAATTCAAGGAAACGCTCGATCGGATGCGTCGAGTGTCCGATCGTGAAGATCAGCGCCGCCCGATCCGGCTCGCTGGTGGCGCTATTGCGCGCTTGGGGCGTCGGCTGCCTTCTCCATCTGCGAGGTCTTGATCTTCGCTTCGCCCTGGTTTGCGACCGCGACGACGATCATCGAATCGGGGTGGAGATATTTTTTTGCGACCGCCAGCACCTCATCCTTGGTGACCGATCCGATCAGCTTCGCATACTGCTCGGCGTAGTCGAGCCCCAGGCCGTAGAACTCGACCTGCACCATGAAGGACGCAATCGCGCTCTGCCGCTCCAGGCCGAGCGGGAAGCTGCCGATAAGAAACTTTTTCGCGGCGTCCAGTTCGGCGTCGCTGACCGGTATTTCCTGGATCTCGCGAAGCTGCTGCAGGACCAAATCGATTGCCTGGTTCGAACTCTGGTTCTTGGTTTGCAGGGTGATTGAGAATGCGCCCTGGTACTTGCCCGGCTCGAAACCACTGTTGACCGAGTAGGCCAGTCCGTGCTCGCTGCGGACCACCTTCACCAGGCGCGAGGAAAATCCGCCGCCGCCAAGTATGTAGTTCATCACCTTGAGCCGGTAAAAGTCGGGATTCGAGCGCTCCACGCCGCCGGAACCCATTATGATGTTGGCTTGCACGACGTTTCGATCGATAAGTTTCAGGTGCAGGCCCGGCGCCACCGCGATCGGCGCCGGCTCGGCTTGAGGCGCGACCGAACCGGAAAGGCCAGCCAGCTCTTTTTCAAGTGATACTTTAACTTCGTCGGCGGTCACGTCACCGGCCACCGCGATAATCGCGCTGCCGAGCTTGTAGTAGTCGCGGTAGAAGCCGCGCACGTCGTCAGCGGTAAGTTTGCCGACCGATTCGGACGAGCCCGCGCCCGGATGCCCGTACGGCGTGTCGCCGAACAGGTCTTTTGTGAATTCCACGTCCGCGGTGTAGCCGGGCTGTTCTTCCGCCGCTTTGATTTCGGCGACCTGCTCGGCGCGCTTGCGTTCGATATCGGCGGTGCGAAGTCCGGGCTCCGTCAGGATTCCCGCGAGCAGTTTGAACGTGTCGCCCTGGTACTTCTTCAACGCCGTCATCGAGGCAACGGAATAGTCGCGGCCGGCCGACACCCCGACCGAACTGCCCATGAAGTCGACTTTCTGATTGAACTCCGGCGCGGTGAGTTCCTTGGTGCCCTGCGAAAGGCATCGCGCCGTCAGCTCGGCCAGCCCCTCTTTGCCTTTGGGGTCGCGCCGCGTGCCCGCGTCGAACTCGATCATCATCGTCACCATCGGCAGCCGATGCTCTTCCGAGACGAGCAGGACCGCGCCGTTGCTGAGCGTCATCCGCTTGATGTCGAGTGCATGCGATGCTGGCGGCGCAAAGAGCAACGCTGCGATTGCCGCGGCGCCGGCGAATGCAAACATTTTCATCCGATCCGCCGCGGCGCTCATCGGATCACCTCCCCGCTCTCGCCCGTGTCGGGCGCATGGCGCACTTCTCCGCCGCTCAGTCCGCCTCCTCCTCCATGCGGCAGAACTCCGGTCGGCACCAGCACGCCTTCGGTCATGTTGGCCGCGACCAGGTAGGTTTTCGCGACCCGCTGCACGTCAGCCGCGGTCACCTTGTCGATACCGTCCAGATACTTGTCGACGAGACGATAGTCGCCAAGCAGTTCAAACGATCCGAGCAATTCGGCCTCGCGCATGATCGAGTCCTGGCCGAAGACGAATTCCGCCTGCTCAAGATTTTTGGCCTTCTGCAATTCCTCTGCACCGGCCGGAGCATCGCGCAGCGCGGCGAGCTCCTTGTCCACTTCGGCCTCGGTGGCCGCCGCGGTCACGCCGGGACGCATTCGCGCCGACACGATGAACAATCCCGGATCGAACGAGGTCATGTCGTAGCCGGCGCCCACATCGACCACCATCTGCTTTTCGACGACCAGCTTCTTGTAGAGCCGCGAGCTCTGGCCGTCGCTCAGAATTTCAGAAGCCACTTCGAGTGCGTAACTGTCGGGACTGAAAATATTCGGCACGTGATACGCCTCTTCGAACGCCGGAAGATTGGCGGCGTGCCGCAGTTCGACGTGCCGGGTTCCTTGTTGCGGCGGCTCGACTTCCGTCACCGGCGGCGGCTTGGGCCCGTTGTTGATTCCGGCGAACGCCTCGCTGATTTGCTTGAGCACCTGATCGGCGTTGAAGTCGCCGACGGCCACGATCAGCGCGTTTTGCGGCGAGTAATAGATTTTGTGATACGCCATCGCGTCCGCCAGCGTCAGTCCGTCAACGTCGTGGAACCATCCGATCACCGGCCAGTGGTAGGGATGCGCCAGGTAGGCTTGCGCGCGGACCATCTCGTCGAGCGCGTCCTCGGGGTTGTCGTCGGTGCGCAGCCGCCGCTCCTCGAGCACCACATGCTTCTCTTTGTCGAATTCCTTGGGCTCGAAGTTGGCCATCCGATCGGCTTCGAGCGTGATCGGCACGTCCAGGTGATCCTTGGTGATCTTCTCGAAATAATCGGTGAAGTCGTTAGTCGTGAACGCGTTATCCATCCCGCCGTTCTGCTGGATGATCTGCGAGAAC
>Ga0187808_10000154_pt1 | contig 17110 bp, 16 predicted proteins | sample NC_wetland_sal_i_5_FD_132427 | JGI IMG/M metagenome (GOLD analysis project Ga0187808, IMG submission 132427) | Wetland sediment microbial communities from Neuse River Estuary, North Carolina, USA - ASW_3 | ecosystem: Environmental > Aquatic > Freshwater > Wetlands > Sediment | place: USA: North...
GGTTCGGGCGGTGGCGTTCGGCCTGGTCGGGGGGGGCGGCACGGCGCGGCGGCTTGGTGCGGGGGGGTGGCTTGGTGCGGCCGGGTGGCGGCGCGGCGCGGCCGGGTGGCATGGTGCGGCCGGGTGGCGGCGGAGTAGTGCGGCCGGACGGAGGTACGGCGCGGCCGGGTGGCATGGTCTGGCCGGGTGGCGTGGTGCGGCCCGAGGGGGCGGCGGGGCGCCTGGAGGGCATGGGAGGGCGGCCGGAGGGCGGCATGGTCTGGCTGGGTGGCGTGGCGCGGCCGTCGGGCACGGGGGCGCGGCTGGAGGGCACGGGGGCGCGGCCGGGCGGCACCGGGCGGCCGGGCGCCGGGCGGAAGGTGCGCGACATCGTGTCAGTGCCCCGGTCCGTTCCTCGGGTCATGCGGCCTCCCTGATGCGCTCCGCGGCCCGCAGCCGGGCGGATGCCGCGCGCGGATTGACGGCGACTTCTTCGCTATCCGGACGCTCGGCGCCCCTGGTGAGCAGGCGGAACTGCGCGGTCGCCGCCTCGTTGGGGACGGGCAGGCCGGGCGGCGCCTGGTCGGTAGACAACCGCACGAGCTCGCGCTTGACGATGCGGTCTTCGAGCGAGTGGTAGGCCAGCACCACGACGCGGCCGCCGACGGCCAGCACGCCGAGGGCGGCGGGCAGCGCCCGCCGCAGGGTGCCGAGCTCGTCGTTCACCTCGATCCGCAGCGCCTGGAAGGTGCGCTTGGCCGGGTTCCCGCCGGTGCGCCGGGTGGCGGCCGGGATCGCGTCCTTGACGATGGCGCTCAGCCGGGCGGTGGAGGTGATCGGCGCGCGGGTGCGCTCGCGGACCACCGCGTCGGCGATCCGCCGGGCGAAGCGCTCCTCGCCGAAGTCGCGCAGCACGCGGGCCAGGTCCGCGGCCGGGTAGCCGTTGACGACGTCGGCCGCGGTCCGTTCCGCGGTCAGGTCCATGCGCATGTCCAGCGGGGCGTCGTGGGCGTAGGCGAAGCCGCGCGCCGGATCGTCGAGCTGGGGCGAGGAGACGCCGAGGTCGAACAGCAGGCCCATGACGGGCGCGGGAGTAGTGGCCACGATCGCGGGGATCTCGTCGTACCGCGCGTGCACCAGGGTGACCCGGCTCGCGTAGGGGGCGAGCAGCTCGCGGGCCGCCTCGATCGCGGCCGTATCGGCGTCGATACCGACCAGGAGCAGGTCGGGACAGGCTTCCAGGAGGGCGAGGGCGTGCCCGGCCCGGCCGAGGGTGGCGTCCACCAGCACGACGCCCGGGCTGGCCAGGGCAGGCGCGAGCAGCGCCGTGACCCGGCCGACGAGCACCGGCACGTGCACAGGTGAGGCCATGCGTCCCCCTCTCCCAGTTCGGTCCCCGCGGTCCTTGCTTCCTGCGGTCCCCATCCGCTGCGCCACCGGCTGGCACCGGGGAAGTGATGCCAGCAGGGAACGGCGGATGGGGACCGTCCCGTCAATCCCCTCATCGCCCGCGATCGCTACAGAACTCCCGGGAGCACCTCCTCGGCGGCGGCCTCCTGCGCGGCCTCGTAGGTCTCCCACGCCTGCGTGTCCCAGATCTCAAGCCGGGTGTTAGCGCCGACCACCACGCAGTCCCGCTGCAGCCCGGCGTAGGTGCGCAGGCTCAGCGGGACGGTGATCCGGCCCTGGCGGTCGGGAATCTCGTCGGAGGCGCTGGCGAAGAAAACACGGCTGCGGTCCCGCACCGCCTGGGTGGTCTCGGGCTGGCTGCGCAGCGCCTCCGCGATGCGGGCGAACTCGTCCCGCGGGAAGACGTACAGGCAGCGCTCCTGCCCCTGCCCCTTGGTGATCACGATTCCCCCAGCCAGCTCGTCCCGGTACTTGGCAGGCAGGATCAGCCGGCCTTTGTCGTCCAGCCGCGGCGTATGAGTGCCGAGGAACACCGGCACTCACCTCCTGCCACCATGAGCCTCCATCGCCCTCCACTGTACCCCACTTTCCCCCACCGTCAACGTCAGATGGGCTCAGATTTGACGCTCACCCCCACTGAAGGGCAGGTAGCGGGGGGTGGAGCGAAGTGGGGGACGAGGCGCGGGCGCCGGTGCGGCGCCGGGGGGAGCCAGCCTGCCAGCCCCTTGAGCCATGACCGAACGCCGCAGGTCAGGGGTTAACGGCGGGTTTGGGAGCTTGTGAGCGGGATAGATAAGCCTGGCCAGCATCGCGTTTTGACCAGAGAAAGACGTACTGTAGCGATACGGCGGCTCGGCCGGGGCCTGCCACGTGACGGGAGACCAGGCGTGCTGGCGCCCTGCGCCAGCGACCCCTAGGAGGCCATGTGGTTCTGGACACCGGGCGGCAGATGCGGGGCGCCATCGATGACCTGGTACCGGCCGCGCACCGGATCGGCAAGGCCGTCGAGTCGTGCATCGAGGGCAAGCCCGAGGCGATCAGGCTCACCCTGGCGGTCCTGCTCGCCGAGGGGCACCTGCTCATCGAGGACGTGCCCGGCGTCGGCAAGACGATGCTCGCCAAGGCCCTGGCCAGGGCGATCGACGGCACGGTGCAGCGTGTCCAGTTCACGCCGGACCTGCTGCCCAGCGACATCACCGGGGTGAGCGCCTACAACCAGGAGCGGCGCGACTTCGAGTTCAAGCCGGGACCGGTGTTCGCCAACATCCTGCTCGGCGACGAGATCAACCGGGCCTCGCCCAAGACCCAGTCGGCGCTGCTGGAATGCATGGAAGAACGCCAGGTCACCGTGGACGGCACGACCTACGCGCTCCAGGCGCCCTTCATGGTCATCGCCACCCAGAACCCGGTGGAGATGGAAGGCACATACCCGCTGCCCGAGGCGCAGCGAGACCGGTTCACGGCGCGCGTCTCGCTCGGCTACCCGTCCGCCGCGGCCGAGCGGGCCATGCTCGACAGCCACGGCGCCACGTCGCCCCTGGACCAGCTCGAGCCCGTCGCGCGGGCCAGCGACGTGCAGGAACTCGTGATCGCGGTGCGCAGCGTGATGGTCTCCGACCAGGTCAAGGAGTACCTCATCAACCTGGCCAACGCCACGAGGACCTCGCCGGAGCTGCGCCTGGGCGCCTCACCGCGGGCCACCCTGCACCTGCTGCGGATCAGCCGCGCCTGGGCCGCGCTCGACGGGCGCGACTACGTCATCCCGGACGACGTGCAGGCCCTGGCCGCACCGGTGCTCGCGCACCGGCTGCTGCCCACGGCGGAGGCGATCGTGGAGCGGCACCTGCCCGAGCACGTGGTGAAACGGATCGTCGCGCAGCTGCCCCTCCCGCGGCGATGACGTTGGCGGGGCCATGCATGGGTTTTTCGGCTCACTGACCACGCGGGGCAGGTCGTTCATGGCCGCCGGCGGCGCGGCGATGGTGTGCGGCCTGGCCGTACCGGAACCCGACCTGGTCCGCGTCGGCGCCCTGCTGGTCATCCTCCCGCTGGTGTCCGCGCTGATCGCGCGGCGATCCCGCTACCGGCTGTCCTGTACCCGCAGGCTCGATCCGCCGCGGGTCCCGGCCGGGCAGCCGACCATGGTCACCGCGCGGCTGGAGAACGTCTCGCGCCTGCGGACGGCCGTGCTGCTCGCCGAGGACGTGACCCCCTACTCACTCGGCAGCAGGCCGCGGTTCGTGCTGGACGAGATCGAGCCGGCCGGGCACCGGGAGCTCACCTACCAGATCCGTTCCGAGGCCCGCGGCCGGTTCACCATCGGCCCGCTGCGGATCCGCGTCGCGGACACGTTCGGGCTGGTGGAGATCACTAAGTCGTTCAGCACCACGAGCACCCTGGTGGTCACGCCGAGGATCTACGACCTGCCGCGGGCGGCGGCACCGAGCAGTTGGCTCGGCGAGGGCGACGGGGGCATGCGGACGATCTCCGCGATCGGCGAGGACGACGCGGCGCCGCGCGCCTACCAGGAAGGGGATGCGCTGCGCCGGGTGCACTGGAGGTCGACCGCCCGGTACGGCGAGCTGATGGTGCGCCGCGAGGAACACCAGTGGCGCAACAGCGCGTCCGTCTTCCTCGACACGCGCCGCAGCGCGCATTCGGCCGGCAGCACCTCCGCCACGTTCGAGTTCGCCGTGAGCGCGGCGGCCTCGATCGGCGCGCACCTGTCCGGCGAGGGGTTCCGGGCCAGGCTCATCACCGAGGACGGAGAGATCGCCCCGCGCGGCACGTTCCAGGACACGCTGCTCGACATGCTCGCCGTCATCAGCCCCTCGCAGGTCGCCGGGTTCGGGCCCGGGACCACTGCGCTGACCAACGCCGGCGGGCAGATCATCGCCGTGCTGGGGCGCCTGTCCGCCGACGACGCCAGGATGCTGGCCGCGAGCAGGCGAGGGAACGCGCCCGCGATGGCGCTGGTGCTGGCCGTTTCCACCTGGGCGACGGACGTGGCAGCCGAGGACACGGCCCGGACGGTGGAGATCCTGTCGGCCTCGGGCTGGCGGGTCGCCGTGGCGAACGCCACCACGCCCCTGGCCGCCGCCTGGCAGCAGCTGCACAAGCCCGCCGACCGGCCGCTGTCCGTCGGCAGCCTCGGGGGTGAGTGGGGATGATGCCCAACCGCCGGATGACGGTCACGTGCGCGGTCGCGGTCGTGCTCGTCTCCACCGCCATGTACCCACTGTTCAACTTCTCCGACTGGTTCTACGCGGGAATCGGCGCGGCGGCCGTGGCCGCGGCGTGCGGGGCGCTCACCAGGCTGCGGGTGCTGCCCGTACCCGTCTGCCTGGCTGTCGGCGTGCTCGGCCAGCTGTACTACCTCGACGTGGTGTTCGAGGCACGCCATTGCCTGCTCAGGTTCCTCCCGACGCCGATCTCGATCCGCCTGCTGTGGGATCTGGCGAGCATCGGGATATACGACGCGCACAAGTACGCGCCGCCGGCGGATCAGGCGACCGGCCTGGTGCTGCTCGCCGCGGCCGGGATCGGCGTCACCGCGGTGCTGACCGACCTGATCGCCGTCCGGCTGCGGTCGACGGCGCTGGCCGGCCTGCCCCTGCTCGTCCTGTTCACCGTGCCCGTCACCATGAACGCCCCGAGCGGCTGGGGCACGATCATCGTCTTCAGCCTGGGCACGGCCGGATACCTCGCCATGCTGAGCGCGGACGGTCGGGAGCGGATCCGGGTCTGGGGCCGGCTGGTGTCGCTGTGGCGCACCGGTCCGCTGCACGAGGTCGCATCGGGTCCGGGTCGCCGCGGTTCCGAGCGCGAAGGCCGGTCCGGGGGCCGCGGCCAGGGCGCAGGCCCCGACACCCGCGCGCTGGCCGCGGCGGGGCGGCGGGTCGGGCTCGCGTCGGTGGTGCTGGCGCTGGCCATCCCCCTGATCGTGCCGGGCCTGCACCCCGGCAGGCCGTTCGCCACGGGCCCTGGCATCGGCGGCAACGCCCCGGGCCAGGGCGGCGCGGCTCTCCCCGACGTGCTGGCGCAGACCCTCTCGCAGCTGCGCCAGACCCACCCGACCCAGGTGCTGGCGTATACCACGTCGGCCTCGCCGACCCTCCAGCGCGATGATGCGCAGTACCTGCACCAGTGGGTGCTCGACACGCTGGGCGACCCGGGGACGGGCTGGGAGGTCACCAGCTACTACACGGGGGCCACGCGGTCCACCGCCCTCCCCTCGCCCCCCGGGCTGACCGTATTCACCGCCGCCACGCCGGTGACGACCACCGTGACGACGGTGACCAGGGGCGCGCTGACCTCAAGTTCGGCGCCGACCTTCCTGCCCGTGCCCTACCCGGAGAGCAGGGTCAGCGTCGCCGGGACGTGGCTGACCGACCCGGAATTCATGGTGTTCTCCGCCGCGAACGCCGCCGACGTCGAGTCGTACCAGGTCACCAGCTACGCGGTGGATCCCACCCCGCAGGAGCTTGAGACGGCCGCGGCGCCCCCGCTGTCCTCCCTGACCGGGGATCTGCAGCTCCCCCCGGCCTACCGGACACCAGCGCTCCTGCACATCGCGGACGCGATGACGGCCGGCGATCACACCGAGTATGACAAGGTGACGGCGCTGGCCGACTGGCTGTCGGGGAGCGAGTTCACCTACGACGAGGGGGCGAAGTCCTTCGACACCCCGGACGGCCTGCTGAACTTCCTGGACAAGACGCGGAAGGGCGTGTGCGTGCAGTCCGCGTACGCGATGACGGTGCTCACCCGCCTGCTCGGCATCCCGGCCCGGATGGTCCAGGGCTACACCGCGGGCACCCCGGCCAAGAACTACTACGTGGTCAAGTCCTCCGACGCGCACGTCTGGACGGAGGTCTACTTCAGCGGTTACGGCTGGATGAGGTTCGAACCCACGCCGAGCGGCCAGGGCACCGCAACGGCCCCCAACTACATGGGCCCGCCGAAGACGGGGACGGGTCAGCTGAACAACGGCAACCCGCAGCCTTCTGGCGGCCCGACCGGCGGCCCGCGCGCCGGCGCCAACACGGGTCAGTTCAGGAAGGTGCCGCTGCCGCCGGGCGGGAATCCCATCGGCGTCTCGAGCAGCAAGTCGGCCGGGTCCGGCTGGGCGGCCATCCTCCTCGCGGTGCTGGCGGCGATCGCGCTGGCCTGCGGGGTCATCGCGATCGTGGCGCCCCCGGCGCACCGCGCCCTGTCCGCCCACGCCGACGCGCCCCGGCGCAGGCCGGTGTCCCTGACCACGGCGGTCCTGGCGGCGACCGTGGTCGCCGTCGTCCTGCTCGCGCTGTACCGGGTCCTGTCGCACGCCGGGATCGACCTGCGGGCCGGCTGGGCGACGGTCGGCATCGCCTTCGGCGCGGCCGGCGCGGCCATGCTGATCGCGCCTGCGACCAGCCGGTTCGCCCTGCGGCGGTGGCGCTGGGCCCTGGCCAAGGACGACGTGGGCCGGGCGCACGCCGCCTGGCGGGAGTTCCGCGATGACCTGGCTGACCTCGGCGTCAGCGCCAGGCCGAGCGAGCCACCGCGGACGCTGGCCGGCCGCGTCACCGCGGGGCTGCCCGAGCAGGCCGGCGACGCCGTCCGCAGGCTCGCGCTGGCCGAGGAGCGGGCCAGTTACGCGTCGCGCCCGGTCGACGGGGCCAGCCTGAGGCGGGACGGCGCGGTGGCCAGGCGCGGGATCGCGGCCACGGCCCGGAGCGGCGCGCGCTGGCGCGCCCGGATCTTCCCGGCGTCGGTGCTGACCGCGGCGGCCGACGGCGCGGCGGCGATCTCCGATCGCATGTCCGCGCTGACCTCGCGCCGGGTGACGGAGCGCAGGCAGGCAGGCTAGGAATGCGGCACCCGTGAGAACGCGGCCCTGATGTCAGGGACGCGCAGAACGGAATCGTCGCGGGGATGGTACGCGCCGGGGGCGCGGGATTACATCCGGCGGTCACCTTCCTGGCGGCGGCGCCAGCGTTCTTCCATCCGTTCCATCATCCGGGCCTTCCAGCCCAGGTCCGACCGGCGGCGCGCGGCGGACCGGCCCTGAGCCGACGCCCTGGCCCGTTCCTGCACGGACCGCACCCGGGCCGCGTGCCGTCGCCAGGTGACCAGCGCCCACACCAGGGACAGCAGCACGACCGCGGCTCCGGCCGCCTCCAGGTACAGATGGCGGGTTACCACGCCCGCCGCGACGAGGCCCGCGCCGACCAGCATGCCGATCATGGCCTGCACCAGTTTGCGCTTGTAGTGCACGCGCGGATCGCTCAAGCGTACGAGACGCCCGAACTTCGGATCCTCCCTGTAGAGCGCTTGCTCGATCTGCTCCAGCTGGCGCTGCTCGTGTTCAGAGAGCGGCACGACGCCTCCCATAAAACATTGCGCCCGGCACGCGTGCGGTGACCGCCACCTCACATACCCGGTTCATTTTCCAGAATACGAGCGTTGACACATCACGTGGAAGACCGCACCCCATAGCAGTAAGAAAGCGGCCGGTCCGGGGCGGTCCGGGTCGTCCACGAGGGAAGCCGGCCGGATCACGCCGGACCCGAACCGGCGCGAGATCCGGTCCACCGCCTGCTCGGCTTCCCGCCAGCCGACCGGCCGGTCATCGAACGTCAGCTGGGCGTTCGCGCCGGTCGCAGGCACCAGGCCGGACACCCGGACCCCGACGAGCCGCAGCCGGGCGCCGCCGGCCAGGCCCGACGACTCGTACAGCGAGCAGGCCGTGGCGTAGATCTGGTTGGTCACGTCGGTCGGGTACGCCAGCGTCCTGGAGCGCGTCATCGTCTTGAAGGTGGCCAGTCGCAGCTTGACCGAGACCGTCCGGGCCAGGTACCCGCCGGCCCGCAGCCCGCGGGCCGTCCGGCCCGACAGCCTGAGCAGCTCCCGCCTGATCCGGTCCGGATCGTCGATGTCGGTGGCGAACGTCTCCTCGGCGCCGATGCTCTTCTCGGGCACGTGCGGCGTCACCCGCCGCTCGTCGCGGCCCCAGGCCAGGGCGGCCAGGTGCGTCCCCGCGGCCGCCCCGAGGTCGCGCTGCAGGGTGGCCAGCGGCGTGTGCGCGATGTCGCCCACCGTGCGCAGGCCCAGCCGGGCCAGGACCTCGCCGGTCCGCTCCCCCACGCCCCACAGCGCGGAGACCGGCAGCGGGTGCAGGAAGTCGAGCACGCCTGCCGCCGGGACGATCAGCAGGCCGTCCGGCTTACAGCGGGCCGAGGCGATCTTGGCCACGAACTTGGACGGCGCGACCCCGATCGAGCACGTGATGCCCTGCTGCTCGGCGACCTGGGCCCGGATGAGCGCGGCGATCCGCGCGGGCGCGCCGAGCCGGCGCAGCGCGCCTTGCACGTCGAGGAACGCCTCGTCCAGGGCCAGCGGCTCCACCTGGGGGGTGACCGTGCCGAAGATGGCCATCACCTCCTTGGACGTGGCGGCGTAGACCTGGTGCCTGGGCGGGACGAATACGGCCTGCGGGCACAAGCGCCGGGCCCGCAGCACCGGCATCGCCGAGTGCACCCCGAAGGCGCGGGCCTCGTACGACGCGGACAGCACCACGCCGCGACCGCTGACTCCGCCCACGATGACCGGCCGGCCCGCGAGCCCGGGCTGGTCCCTGATCTCCACGCTCGCGTAGAAGGCGTCCATGTCCACGTGCAGGACGTGACAGCCCGTGTCGTCCGGCGTGGCGCCTTGGTGACCCGGGTCGGCCTTCATGGCGTCAGCGGTGGCCGAGGATGTGGAGTTGGGCGGCGATATCGCGCAGCGGCGGGGTCCCGGCGGCGGCCGCCTCGAGCGCCCGCAGCGCCTCGGCGCTGCCCGGGTCGCCGTCCACCAGCGCGGCGGGCACCAGGCCGCTGAAGATGCGCACTCCGTGCGCCTGCCCGGCGTGCAGCCCCGCCCCGTCGATCAGCGCGGTCAGCCCGGCCAGCGTGAACCGTCGTGGAGGGTCGGGGGGGCCGAGGGGGCCGAGGGGGTTTGGGGGAAAAGGCTTCCCCCCAAGACCGGGGGGTTCCGGGGGGTCGCCCCCCCGGGCCAGCAGCAGCAGGCGGGCTTCGGCGAAGCGGCCGGCCAGCGCTCGGTGCAGCACCGCGGCGACGGCGTTGGAGGCCAGCACGCTGACGGTGGCGCGCGGCCGCAGCACCCGGGCGATGGCGGCCATCGCGTCGGCCGGGGAGTCCACGTACTCGAGCACGTTATGGCAGATGACGAGGTCCGCCGCGGCCGCGCCCACGACACCGTCCAGGCTGGCGGCCTCGCCCTGGACCGCGGCCAGGCGGGCGCCCGCTTCGGCGGCGCGCCGCTGCGCGGCCGCGAGCGCGTCGGGGCTCGGGTCGACGACGGTGACGTTGTGCCCGAGTGATGCGAACGGCACCGCCAGCCCGCCCGTTCCCCCACCCACGTCCACGATGTCCAGCGCCGTCCGGCCGGTATCCGCCGTCCGGGCGGAGGCGACCTCGCGCAGCACGTCCCACAGCAGCGACGAGCGGACGCCGTCACGCCTGGATTCAGCCGCCACCCGGGCCTCCTTCCCCGGACTCCAATCTAGTGGGCTATCGCTTCCGGATGCTGGTCGCTGTGAGGACCGGCCAGCGGGACCTGGCGGGGTTGGCGCGAGCGTGACCTACCGGCGGGCGACCAGCCTGGATCCCGTCCCGCATAGACCGGAGCGGCGGCCGAGCAGGGCGCGCTCGCTTCTGGTTACTTTCCGTCCCCGGATAGTGAACTTTTGTAACCGCGCGTCCGTTATACAAGCCGTGCGGAACTCCCAGATTCTTCTTTATGACGCTTCAGGCCAACTCCAGCGCGGCAGCCTCCGGTCACCGTATCCTCATCGCCATGGCTGAGCACCTCGAGTTGCCTCGCCCCTGGCGGCTGATGCTGACCGCAGGCTGGAACCTGGCCGAATCCCTCGGCATCCCCGTCGCCGGGTACTTCGCCGGCGCCGCGCTCGACGGGCGGGACGCGGGCATGATCGCCGCGACGGCAGTGGTCTGGCTGACCGTCATCGGGCGCAAGGCCATCACCCGGAGCGTCCCCGGCCTGCTGATGATCTCGGCGCTGGTGCTCACGGTGCAGACGGCCGTGGTGCTCATTACCGGCAGCGTGCTGTTCTTCCTGCTCCAGTTCCCGCTGGCCAACCTGGGCCTGTGCCTGCTGTTCGCGCGGACCGCGCCCACGCGCAAGCCGCTGGTCGCACAGCTGGCCGCGGAGGTGGTGGCGCTGCGCCATCCGTCCCATCACGCCGGGTTGCACCGGTTTTTCCAGGGCGCGACCTGGCTGTGGGCCGGGATCTTCGCCGTCTCCACCCTCGGCCTGGCGGCGGCGATGGCCCTAGAGCCGGTCAAGGTGTTCATGCTGCTGACCACCGTCGTCACGGTAGGCGGCATCATCGCGGGGACCGGAGCGTCCGCGCTCTGGTTTTTCCGGGTGCTGCGCCGGCACGACCTGCGGGTGCGCTTTGCGGTCGGCTGAGGCCGCTCGGCCCTCGGTCAGGCCTCCAGCGTCGGCCTGAGCTCCAGGAGCCTGGCCAGCAGGCCGTTGACGAACCCGGGCGAGGCGTCGGTGGACAGGTCACTGGCGAGCGCGACGGCCTCGCTGATCGCCACGCCGTCGGGCACGTCAGGCGCCCAGAACAGCTCGTAGACCCCGATCCGCAGCACGTTCCGGTCCACGGCCGGCATCCGGTCCAGGGTCCAGCCCTCGGCGTGCGCCGCGATCAGCTCGTCGATCCGCGCGGAGTGCGCGACCACGCCGCGGACCAGGTCCGCGGCGTACGCGGACACCGGCGGGCTGGCCAGCGCCACGCGCTCGGCCAACAGGTCAAGCACCGGCACGCCGCGCAGATCGGCCTCGAAGAGGATGTCGAGCGCCCGCTTGCGCGCCTTGCTACGCGCCGGCGGCATAACTCAGTACCAGCAGTTCCCGCGAGCCAAAGGGCGCCGGTGAAGGGGAATGGGGAGGTGGGTGGGGCCACGAGGCGAGCGGGACCAGCCGAGCCATCAGGCGCGGCCGAGGTACTGGCCGGTCCTGGTGTCGACCTTGATCCTCTCCCCGGTCGAGATGAACAGCGGCACCTGGATCGTCGCGCCGGTCTCGAGCGTGGCCGGCTTGGTCCCGCCGGTGGACCGGTCGCCCTGGACGCCCGGGTCGGTCTGGCTGATGGCGAGCTCCACCGCGGCGGGCAGGTCCACGTACAGCGGCACGCCATCGTTGAACGCCACCGTCACGGTCTGCTCCCCGAGCAGGTAGTCGGCCGCCTCGCCCACCACCGAGGCGGGGATCCGCGGCTGCTCGTAGTCCTGCGTGTCCATGAAGACGAAATCGTCGCCTTCGCGGTACAGGAACTGCATCTCCCGCCGGTCCACGCTGGCCACGTCGACCTTGACGCCCGCGTTGAAGGTCCGCTCGACGACCTTGCCCGACATGATGTTCTTCAGCTTGGTGCGCACGAAAGCGCCGCCCTTGCCCGGCTTGACGTGCTGGAACTCTACGACGGTCCAGAGCTGCCCGTCCAGGTTCAGCGTCATGCCGTTCTTCAGGTCGTTGGTGGTGGCCACGTTTACGTCTCCAGGTAACAGGACGAGAAGTTCTCTCGTCGTCGTCGTGAGCAGCCCCGTCCCGTCGGCGCCCACGATGAGGACGTCCTCGATCCGGACACCGCCCCGGCCGGGCAGGTAAACACCGGGCTCGACGGTGATTGGGACCCGGCTGGCTAGCTTACCCGTCCGGGAGTACCCGATCATCGGGGCCTCGTGTATCTCGAGGCCCACCCCGTGGCCCAGGCCGTGCTGGAAATGCTCGCCGTGCCCGGCGTCGCGGATCATGTCGCGCGCCGCGGCGTCCACGTCCCCGACGTCGGCGCCCGGGCGCGCGGCCTCGATCCCGGACCGCTGCGCGGCCGCGACCAGCTCGTAGATCTCGCGCTGCCAGCCGGCGGGCTCGCCCAGCGCGACGGTGCGGGTCATGTCGGCGTGATAGCCGCCGTAACTGGCGCCGAAGTCCATCGTGACGAGGTCACCGCGGCGCAGCGGCCGGTCCGTCGGCGAGTGATGCGGGATCGCGCCGTTCGGCCCGCTGGCCACGATCGTGTCGAAGGCCGGGCCCTCCGCGCCGAGGTCCGTCATCCGCGCTTCGAGCGCCGCCGCCAGCCTGCGTTCGGTCAGTCCCGGCCTGATCAGCGCGAACACGTCGGCGATGGCCTGGCAGCTTATCCGGCACGCGGTGGCGAGCAACTCAAGCTCGTGCGGATCCTTGACCGTGCGCAGCTCCTCGATCTTCCTGCCGAACGGGACGATGGTGACGCCTTCGGCCGCTCTTGCGAGTTCCGCGTGGCGCTCGACGGTCATCTCGTGCGCCTCGAAGGCGACGGTGCGCCAGCCGCGGCCGGTCATCTCCGCGGCGAGCCGCGGTTCGATGAAGCGCTCGGTGAGGAGCTCGACGTCCGGGCAGTCCCGCCGGGCGGCCAGCGCGTACCGCGAGTCGGTGGCCAGCACCGCCTGCCCGGCGGCCGGGACCAGTACGGCGGCGTTGGAGCTGGCCAGGCCGGTGAGGTAACGGACGTTCGGCGCCGCGGTGACTAGTACCGCATCCGCGCCCGCCTCGGCAAGCTGCTCCTGCACGCGCGAACGGCGCGCCGCGTGAATCTCCGCCATAGGCGGAACTCTACGCGGAAGATCGGTGCCTGGCGGAAGAAAGGGCGTCGAATACGACGCCTAAATTTTCTGTCAGGCACAGAATTGCCTCGAAATTAGATACGAGCGCCCGAGACTAGTCTGCGAGGGAGCGGATCTGCTCGATGAGGCGCACGCGGCCCTCATGCGTGGGCGATAGCGGGGTCACGTTGAGGGTGGTGACGCCGGCCTCGCGGTAGGCGGCGAGGCGGTCCCTGACGTAGCCGGCCGGACCGATCATCGAGGTCCGCTCGACCAGTTCGGCCGGTACCAGGGCCTCGGCCTCCCGCTTGCGCCCGTCGAGGTAGGCATCCTGGATCGCCTTGGCCTCGGCCTCGTAGCCGAGCCGGCAGGCCAGGTCGTTATAGAAGTTCCGTTCCCTGGCGCCCATCCCGCCGATGTACAGGGCCAGTTCCGGCCGGCCGTGATCGCGCAGGCCGGTCACGTCGTCACCGATGGCCAGCGCCACGTGGGCGGTCACGTCCAGCGGGCCCAGGGACGGGTCGCGCTTGGCCAGGCCCTCGGCCACCGCGTCGCCCCAGACCTCGGCGGCCTTCTCCGGCAGGTAGAAGATCGGCATCCAGGTCTCGGCCAGCTCGGCGGCGACCGCCACGTTCTTCGGGCCGATGGCGGCCAGGCCGACCGGGACGCGCTCGCGCACGGGATGATTGATCAGCTTGAGCGGCTTGCCGAGCCCGGTGCCCCCTTCAAGCGGCAGCTGGTAGTACCGGCCCTGGTAGGCCAGCCGGTCGCGGCGCCAGACCATCCGGCAGATCTCGATGATCTCGCGCGCCCGGCCGATCGGCGCGTCGTAGGGCACGCCGTGCCAGCCCTCGATGACCTGCGGGCCCGAGGCGCCCAGGCCCAGCATGAACCGGCCGTTCGAGACGTAGTCCAGCCCGGCCGCGGTCATGGCGAGCAGCGCGGGGGTCCGCGAGTACAGCGGCAAGATGCCCGACGCGATCTGCATCCGCTCGGTCTTGGCCGCGATGTAACCGAGCTGGCTGACGGCGTCGAAGGTGTAGGCCTCGGGCACGAACACGATGTCGGCCCCGGCCCGCTCGTAGTCGGCCAGCTCCACCACGGTCTCGGCGAAACCGCCCGCATAACTCAGGAATATGCCCACTCGCATACAAGGAGGGTAGCGGTTAGGGCTTGGAGGGTAGCGGTTAGGCCTGCGGGCAGCGGTTAGGCCTTGACGAGGCGCGCGAGGATGTCCTCGCTGATGTCTTCCGGGCGACGGCCGTCGGTGGGGACGGTCAACGTGGCGACCGCGGCGTAAACCGGCAGGCGGCGCTGGTAGAGCGCGGGCAGGTCCGGGCGGGCCAGCAGCGGCCGGTCCTCGTCTGTGCCGACGCGCCCCATCGCCTGGTCGTACCCGACGTGGAGGTAGACGACCTCGGCGGCCGGATCGCAGGTCAGCCTGGCCCGGGTCGGCGGGTGGCCGGGCGCGCCGCCGCCCAGGGCCAGGACGAGCGGCGGGCCGTCCAGTAGAGCGGCGATGACGCCGTACTCCAGGGCACGGAAGGCCGGCTCGCCGTCCTCGGCGAAGATCTGCCTGATCGGCCGGGCCGCGCGGTCCTCCAGGACCTGGTCGCTGTCGGCGAACGGCAGGCCCAGCCGGGCGGCGAGCAGAGTCCCGACCGTGGTCTTGCCCGCTCCCATGAACCCGACGAGGACGATCATGGGCGGCCGGATGCTTCCCGGTCGGGCGACGGGGCCTGCGCGACCAGCTGGGCGATGGCCTGGAGCGCGAGCTGGTAGGAGAGGAGCCCGAACCCGGCCACGGTCCCGTCCGCGACCGCGGCGACCACCGAGGTGTGCCGGAACTCCTCACGCGCCGCGGGGTTGGAGATGTGCACCTCCACCAGCGGGGCGGTTCGCATGGCCAGGGCGTCCCGCAGCGCGTAGGAGTAGTGCGTGAACGCGGCGGGGTTGATCACCACGGGCATCCTGGTGTCGGCGGCCTCGTGCACCCAGCCGATCATCTCGGCCTCGTCGTCGGTCTGCCGGACGTCCACGTGCAGCCCGAGGGCCCGGCCGGTCGCGCGGCACAGCTCGGCGAGCTCGTCAAACGTCACCGAGCCGTAGATCTCGGGCTCCCTGATGCCGAGCCGACCCAGATTCGGGCCGTTGAGGACGAGCACCTGCGTGATCACGTGGATACCTCCCGGTAGGCCTGCCACAGGAGTTCCTCTGAGGGGTCGTCGAGGATGGACGGGCGGGCCAGGCCGTCCAGGACCACCAGGCGGAGCCGCGCGCCGCGCGCCTTCTTGTCCACGGCCATGGCCGCGCGCAGATCGGGCCACGCGCCCGGCCGGTACGCGGTGGGCAGGCCGACGCTGGCCAGGACCTCGCGGTGCAGCGCGGCGGTCTGGTCGTCGAGCCGCCCCGCTAGGCGGGCCAGCCCGGCGACGTACACCATCCCGATGGCGACCGCGTCCCCGTGCCGGAAGCGGTAGCCCTCCACCCGCTCGATGGCGTGGCCGAGGGTGTGCCCGTAGTTGAGGATCTCGCGCGGGCCTTGCTCGGTGAGGTCGGCCGACACCACCCCGGCCTTGACCTCGATCGCGCGCTCGATCAGCTCGCGGGAGTGCGGGCCGTGCGGCACCGTGGCGCCCTCAGGGTCGGCGCGGACCAGGTCCAGGATGGCCGGGTCGGCGATGAAGCCGGCCTTGATCACCTCGGCCAGCCCGCTCACGTAGTCGGCCCGGGGCAGCGTCTCGAGCGTGGCCAGATCGGCCAGAACCCCGGCGGGCGAGTGGAACGCGCCGACCAGGTTCTTGCCCTCGGGGATGTCGATCGCGGTCTTCCCGCCCACCGCCGCGTCGGCCATGCCGAGCAGCGTGGTCGGGACGAGGATCACCTTTACCCCGCGCAGCCAGGTGGCGGCCACGAACCCGGCCAGGTCGGTGGCCGCTCCCCCGCCGAGGCCGACGAGGCAGTCGGACCTGGTCACACCGTGCCGGGCCAGCCTGGACCACAGCCGGGCGGCGACCCGTGCGGTCTTGGCGGCCTCGCCGTCGGGCACCGGCTCGGGGTGCACGGCCAGGCCGGCCGCGGACAGCGCGCCGCAGACCGGGCGCGCGATCTCGCCGAGGCCCTCGGCGTGGATGACGACGACCGTCTGCGCGTCCTTGGGGATCAGGGCGGGCAGTTCGGAGAGGATCCCGACGCCGACCACGACGGGGTAGGGCGACCCGCCCGACGGGCTGACGTCGATCCTGGTCGCGCTCACCGCTGGTCCTCGCCTTCTCGGGCGGTGATCCGGGCGGCGATCTGGTCGGCGAGTTCCTCCGGATCCAGGTCGTCGGTCGGCACCGTGACCGCGGCGAGCCCCCGGTAGAGCGGGTGGCGCTCCGCCAGCATGGCGCGCAGCCGGCCGCGGGGGTTCCCCGGGACCACCACGCGGGGCCGGTCGAGCCCCATCCGCCGCGCGATCGTGGCGAAATCGGCGGAGAGGTAGACCACGGGCAGGCCCACGAGCAGGCGCCGGATCTGGTCGTCGAGGATGGCGCCGCTGCCCAGCGCGACCACCCCGCCGTGCTCGCGCAGCGCGCCGTGCTCGTGCAGGGCGCGGGCCACCGCCTCGCGCTCGAGCGCGCGGAAGGCATCCTCGCCGTTCTCGATGAAGATGTCGCTGACCGGCTTGCCCGCACCGGCGCCGACCTCGGCATCGGTGTCGCGGAACGGCACGCCCAGGCGGGCCGCGACGAGCGGGCCCACCGCGGTCTTGCCCGCGCCGGGCGGGCCGATCAGCACCACCAGGGGCGCCCGGGACGTTTGGGGCACCTGGGGTGCTTGTGGCGCTCGAGCTGTTTGCGCTGGTGTTTGCGGCGTTCGTGGTGTTTGGAGCGTTTGGGGTGCTTGGCGTGCCTGGGGCGCTCGGGGTCCGCTGGGTTCTCCGGGCTGCGCCGCGGTCACGTGATCACCAGGGCCTTGAGGTAGCTCTCCACGTTGCGGCGCATCTCGTCCACCGAGTCGCCGCCGAACTTCTCGACCGCCGCCTCGGCCAGCACCAGGGCTACCATGGCCTCGGCCACGAC
>Ga0187808_10000155_pt1 | contig 17085 bp, 12 predicted proteins | sample NC_wetland_sal_i_5_FD_132427 | JGI IMG/M metagenome (GOLD analysis project Ga0187808, IMG submission 132427) | Wetland sediment microbial communities from Neuse River Estuary, North Carolina, USA - ASW_3 | ecosystem: Environmental > Aquatic > Freshwater > Wetlands > Sediment | place: USA: North...
ACGTAAACGCGGTGTACAAATCAAGTTGGGTGGCCCCGATCCGGAACCCAAGGGGGGCAAGGAGAAACCGCCAGATGCGGAGGCGAGTGATGATAGACGGGATACACCTACTGAATATAGCGAACTCCCAGGGCGACCGCAAGGGTCGCCCTGGAGGCTCTGATTGACCGCTTACAAAGATGAGGATACGGGCTCGGTTATTTGTTGCTCAGCTGATGTATCGGCGTGGTCGATCATGGCAAGTGCAGCCTGCTCAATAAACATTCTCTTGAGGAATTGACCGGTGAATGTCTCTTCGTTCTTGGCCACCTCCTCTGGCGTCCCATACGCGATGACCTCGCCGCCAGCATCACCGCCTGCCGGCCCCAGATCAATAATCCAGTCGGCGCACTTGATCACTTCCAGGTTATGCTCAATCACAACAATTGAATTGCCGGCATCGACCAGGCGTTGCAACACCTGCAGCAAACGCTCTACATCAGCGAAGTGCAATCCGGTCGTTGGCTCATCCAGAATATACATCGTACGACCCGTCGCTCGACGTGACAACTCCGTCGACAACTTAACGCGCTGCGCCTCACCGCCGGAGAGGGTTGTAGCAGGCTGGCCCAACCGCATATATCCTAGACCGACATCGTTCAGTGTCTTCATCTTGTTGTAGATCGAAGGCACATTTGCAAAGAAGTCTAACGCCTCTTCCACCGTCATATCAAGCACGTCGGCGATGTTCTTGCCTTTATAGTGAATCTCCAGTGCCTCGCGGTTGTACCGTTTGCCTTTGCACACCTCGCACGGCACATACACATCTGGCAAGAAGTGCATCTCAATCTTGACAATACCTTCTCCCTTGCAAGCCTCACATCGCCCGCCCTTCACATTGAATGAGAAACGCCCGGGCTGATAGCCACGCAGACGCGATTCTGGCACCTGCGCAAACAGTTCGCGTATGCCCGTGAAGGCGTTGGTATAGGTTGCAGGATTAGAGCGCGGTGTGCGACCGATGGGTGATTGATCAATATCGATTACCTTGTCCAGGTATGTTATGCCCTCGACAGTATCATGTGTACCTGGTTTATCATGCGCTCGGAAGAAGACGTGTGCCAGCTTCCGGTAGAGAATATCGGTGATGAGTGTACTCTTGCCAGAACCGGAGACACCTGTAACCACTACAAACTTGCCTAGAGGAATGTCTACAGTGATGTTCTTGAGGTTGTTCTCTCGTGCTCCTTTGATCGTCAGCGCACGTCCGTTGCCGTTACGCCGCTGCGCAGGTATCTCAATATGTCGTCGTCTGGCCAGGTAATCGCCGGTCAGCGAGTTCCTGTTAGCCACAATATCTTGATAGGTGCCTTCCGCTACAACCCTACCGCCGTGCTCACCAGCGCCAGGGCCAATGTCGATAATGTAATCGGCTGCCCGCATTGTCTCCTCATCATGCTCGACTACCAGCAAGGTATTTCCCAGGTCACGCAGGTGGGTCAGCGTCTTAATCAAACGCTCATTATCACGCTGGTGCAGTCCGATGCTCGGTTCGTCGAGAATGTAGAGTACACCCATCAGACCAGACCCGATTTGTGTCGCCAGGCGGATACGTTGCGCCTCTCCACCGGAGAGGCTGGCGGCTGCACGGTCCAGCGTGAGATAATCCAGGCCGACATTTACCAGAAATTGCAGACGAGCACGAATCTCTTTCAATATCTGCCGGGCGATAAAACGCTCACGCTCGCTTATCCTGGCCTCCAACTCCAGGAAGAAGTATTGTGCTGCCAGGATCGAGAGGTCTGACACTTGCACAATATTTCGTCCACTCACAGTGACAGCAAGCACCTCCGGCTTCAGCCGGGCACCATGACAATCAGGGCAAACACGCGCCGACATATAGCCTTCGATCTCCTCGCGGATACTTTCGCTCTCGGTCTGCTTGTAGCGTCGATCAAGGTTAGGAATGACACCTTCAAAGTTGATGGTATAGTTGCGTGTGTGACCATGCTGTGGTGTATAGCGAATGGTCAACGGGTCGGGTGTGCCATACAGCACCTTCTGACGCTGGTCTTCAGTCAGATCACGCCAGGAAGTATGCAGGCTGAAGTCGTACTTATTCGCCAAAGCTTCCAGGATTGATGCATGCCACTGACTGCCGTTGATAACCTTGCTCCATGGCGCAATCGCCCCCTCGAGTAAGCTCAACTCAGGATGGGTCACAACCAGTTCCGCATCGATCTCCTGCTGCGTGCCCAGCCCAGTACAGGTGGGACACGCACCATGTGGGTTGTTAAAGCTAAAGGTACGTGGCGCAATCTCAGGCAAGCTAATACCGCAGTAGACGCAAGCAAGTTTCTCTGAAAAAAGTATCTCCTCACCATCAATGATAGAAACCAGCACCACGCCACCACCCAGTTTTAAGGTCGTCTCCAGCGAATCTGCGAGCCGCTGCCTGAACGCCAGGTCGACACTTTCTTGCTGGGATCCTACCTCCATCTCCGTCCCATCTTCAGCCTCCGCTGACCTTTTTCCAACGTTGACATCGTACAACATGGGGCGTTCAGCCACACGCCTCAATGACAATGGCTTGTAGATACCATCCGTTGGGGTAGGAAAACGAAGTGGAGATACCTGGTCATCTCCCTCGAGGGATTGATACGCGCTCCGCTTCGCTTCGCTGAGGGGAGCTACGGGCTGCTGTGCCACGGCTTTCTGTCCCTTGCGCATAACCAGCCGATCAACGACGACCTCGATGGTATGTTTCTTCTGCTTATCCAGCTCGATTTCGTCGCTCAAGTCCATGATGTTGCCATCGACACGCACACGCACATACCCTGCCCGACGCATCTCCTCAAAAATGCTCTTATACTCGCCTTTGCGCCCCTGTACAAGTGGCGCAAGCAGCATAATGCGTGCTCCTTCGGGCAGATTGAGTACGGCGTCAACAATTTGCTGCACGGTTTGCCGACTTACCTCCCGCCCGCACTTTGGACAGTGGGGATGACCGATGCGTGCATACAGCAAACGCAAATAGTCATAAATCTCGGTGACAGTACCAACCGTCGAGCGTGGATTGTGCGTGGTCCCCTTTTGATCGATGGAGATAGCAGGTGAAAGACCGTCGATGTGATCAACATCGGGCTTCTCCATCTTATCCAAAAACTGGCGTGCATATGCCGAGAGCGACTCGATATAGCGACGTTGTCCTTCGGCAAAAATAGTGTCAAAGGCCAGGCTACTTTTCCCCGAGCCGGAGAGGCCAGTAATCACAACGAGTTTATCACGCGGTATCGTGACATCTATATTCTTCAGGTTGTGCTCGCGAGCACCCCTAATCACAATTTTATCTTGGGACATGCAGCTGAACCATCCACCGTTTTTTGATACAAACGTTCGAGTCACTACTACTATACAATCAATGTCAAGAGGAAATGGGAACGGACGAAGTGCGTAGAGGCCCGATTTATTGCTCCCGCAGGGCAGGGCCGACCTCTGATGCACACGCAAAAACGAAACGCACCCTTTATACAATAAAACACCTTCTCACTAGCCTTTATTTCCTATTCAAAGCCAGCCTTCGTTGGAGGGTATAATGAAAGTAGACACAACACCTTATCCTGTATCCTGAGGCCTTCTCTAGTAGAGGCCCACCTGTTACATTTAGACAAGCACAATAGAAGACATACCTATGGAGAAACACTTGGAGCCTGAAATCGATTTTGAGAAGCGATACCGCCTCGTACGTGAAGTTATCGAAATGGCTGTCCTCACAGTCTTGATGTTCCTAATCGTCCAACTCGCCGTGCAGAACTACTTTGTCGAGGGTACGAGCATGGAACCTAACCTGCACGATCAGGAACGTATCCTGGTAGATAAATGGACCTACCTCTTCCATTCCCCAGATCGTGGTGATGTGATTGTCTTCATAGCTCCCCCAGACCCTACACAAGATTACGTCAAACGTATCATCGCCATACCTGGAGACACCCTGACAATCAATAATACCATCGTCATCGTCGATGGCGTCACCTTGCAAGAGCCCTACATTGACCCCAAACTACAGGGGAATCCCTACTTCAATAACGTGGTCCACAACATGGTCATTCCTCCAGGTAAATACTTCGTGCTTGGTGACAATCGCGAAGGTAGCTCCGACTCACGTGACTGGGGTTTTGTACCGCGCGAGAATATCATTGGACGTGCTGCGCTCGTCTACTGGCCTTTCGGCGAGGACAATTATGGGCTTCTCCCCAACGAATCCTTCGTCTTTGCCAACGTGCACCAGCCCGGACAACCACCCTCCTCATATCGTAATGCAGGTGTATTCGATGCCAGCGGGACACTCCTACTCGCTACCGTGAGCCTGGTCATCCTACTTCCACGCAGAGCCAGGAGGCGGCGCGCCTTGACAAGCTAGCACAACGGAACATACAATGTCTTTGTGATGAGATTTTGGCTAGCATCACATCCTCACAGGTCACACACGCTTATACCGGAACCGGATACTTGAACATCATACTTTTATCGAAGGAGTATCTCATGGCATCCGAAGCAAGTACCTCAACCCCTTCCTCAGGCAGCACGGCTGCTGCCGTCGTTGCACGCCTGGATCGCATTCCGATCTGGGCGCTTTCGTACCTCTTCATCGGCATCATTGGCATCGGTTTCTTATTCACGTTCTTCGACATCTTTGATATCACCGTATCGTTCATCCAGACCTGTACACAAATCGTCCCTGGCTGTATACCCCCAACGGCGGTTAACTACCTGGGTCTACCTATCCTGCTGAACCTGGCTGGCTATGTCGTTGGTGCGCTGATCCTGGCTCCTCTGTCAGACAGGTTCGGCAGAAGGAATGTGTTGCTTTATACCCTGCTGCTAACGGGTATCGGCTCGTTGTACAATGCCTTCGTCGGTGACTACACCACCTTCATCATTGCTCGCACCATCACCGGCATCGGCATCGGCGCTGATCTGGCACTCGTCAACACCTACATCAATGAAGTCGCACCGAGTTCTGGCCGTGCCAGGTACACCTCGCTGATCTTTATCATGTCCTCGCTGGGCGCCTTCTTTGGTATCTGGTTGGGACTTATCCTGACCACACCACCAGCACCTTTCCCATATGGATTGCCCTTTGCCCTTGCCCCAGGGTTTCAAGGAAGTGGCTGGCGGTACATGTATGGCATTGGTGCTCTTCTAGCCCTGATCGGCGTCTTGCTGCGCTTCCAGTTGCCAGAGTCGCCGCGTTGGCTCATCTCGCGTGGGAGGGTCGACGAAGCAGACAAAGTAGTAACAGATATGGAAGAGCGAGCACGTAAGAGCATGCCTGACTTACCTGCTCCTAAAGAGATTCCTGTTCAGGCGGGTGCTACCAGAGTTCCGTATACCGAAATCTTCAGCAACCCTCTCTACCTGCGACGCACCATCCTGCTGTTGATCGTCTGGTTCCTTGGTTATGTCACGATTTATGCTATTGCTCAGGGGCTGACAGTCATCTTAGCAGGAATTTTGCCCCTGCCGCCAATCCAGCCGAAAGCAGCAGCAGAAGGAGCATTAGCAGGGGAAGCAGGGCTGATCGCAGCGTTTGGAACCTTGGGCTTCATTGGGACCGCCATCTTTGCCTACTTCTTTGGTGAGCGGCTGGAGCGCAAGCTGTGGCTGCCTATAGCAGCTGCGCTTACACTCATTGGCGGTATCCTGATCGCTCTGACCGCGTCGAGCAACTTTGCCCTTGCTGCGATTGGGTCGATTATCACCTTCTTTGGCTTCAATCTGTGGGTGCCGATGACCTATACCTGGTCGACCGAGAACTATCCCACACGAGCGCGTGCAACCGGCTTTGCGCTGGTGGACGGTGTTGGCCATCTTGGTGGCGGTGTTGGCATTCTTGTTATCGCCCCACTTATCCCTGTGCTGCTCGCTTCCCTGGGTCCTACCACCGGGGGAGTGGTCATCTTCGTGATCATTTCCGCCTTCCTGATAGTTGCCGCCATTGTCGCCCAGTTCGGCACTGCCACCAGGAATAAGCGTCTGGACGAAGTCTCACCGTAGAGTATAGGTCAGGCACCCCTCTCGCGGGTGCTTGGTACCTTGATCGGTTCCGGTGTGCTACAATGGTCATCGAAGATATTTCAACGATGACCATTGTGGTCTAACAGAGAGGTATTCCTATGGCCGATTCAGGACTGGAAAACCCAAATGCACCGGTTTCCGCACCAGAGCCGGCGCAGGCTGAACTGCTGGCAGAGGGTGTGTATGCGCTGATCACGGGCGGTGATCCCAACACCGGCTTCATTGTAGGGGAACGTGGCGTCGTCGTCGTTGATGCTCGCGCTACCCCCGCGTTGGCCCAGGAAACACTCGCTGCCATCCGTAGCGTCACCGACAAGCCGGTGCGTTTCCTGGTGCTGACACATTACCATGCCGTGCGTATACTCGGTGCCTCGGGGCTTGGTGCCGAGCATATCGTGGCTCATCGTGGCACACGTTACCTCATCAACGAACGTGGTAAACAGGACTTCGAGTCGGAGGCACGCCGCTTTCCACGTCTCTTCCAGGACATCAAATCTATTCCCGGCCTCACGCATCCTGATATCTGCTACGACGGTATGATGATTCTTGATATTGGAAACCGCGAAGTGCAACTGCACTGGCTGGGACGTGCCCATACCGAAGGCGATACAGTAGTGTGGTTGCCCGCCGACCGCGTCCTGTTCGCTGGTGACCTGGTAGAGGCGAGTGCCGCGCCATACTGCGGAGATGCCTACATTCAGGATTGGATTGGCACGCTGAAGGCTGTGCGAGCATTGGGCGCGCAAACAGTAGTGCCAGGCCGGGGCGCAGTCGTACGAGGAGAAGCAGTAAACCAGGCCATCGATGAAACACAGGCGTACCTGACAATCTTGCGCAACACCGTACGAGCCGCAGTCCTGCGGGAGGCCAGTATTGCAGAAGCATATCACGATGCCGAAGCCGCCCTTACACCGCGTTTTGGCAATTGGGCTATCTTCAAACACTGCCTCCCCTTCAACGTGCAGCGCATGTATGATGAACTTAGTGGGACTCGTCCGCGCATCTGGACGGAGACACGAGATGCTGCGTTGTGGAAAGAGTTGGTATCGGTGACGTAAGAGCCCGATTGATGAATTGTGACAACATACCAGGACACCATTGCATAAGCCTGATGCTCTTGGATACTGTATGCGTGAACAAGATTTAGCACATCTAAAACCCTGTCCTGGCTGGCAAGATCCCGTCGTAATCGTCGGAGCTGGCCCAGTTGGGATGAGTGCAGCATTAGGGCTGGCACACTACGGTGTACCATGTGTTATGCTTGACGATGGTGAAGGTCCAGCAATCGAAGGCTCACGTGCAATCTTCATGGAGCGGCATGCGCTAGAAATCCTGGGCGTATGGGGTCCCGTCGGTCGACAGATGGCCGAAAAAGGCATGACCCTTACCGGAGGACGTGTCTTCTTCCGCAAAACCGAACTCTACAAAACGCTAACTGCCCCGCCTGAGCCTGACGCTCGCTACCCGCGCTTCGTCAACGTACCCCAAAACGTATTGGAACATTGGCAATACGAAGCATTGAAAGCGATGGAGTGCTGCGAAGTGTGCTGGCAGCACAAAGTAACAGGCATCGCGCAGAGCGATGACAGAGTCTGTCTCGAGTTTGCAACCCCCAATGGTCCTGGCTCCATCAGTGCTCCTTATGTGCTGGCAGCTGACGGCCCCCGCAGTACGATACGTCACCTGCTGAAACTCGACTTCCCCGGCGAATCGCGTGACCATCACTTTCTTATCCTGGATGTGCGCATGCGGTTGGAGACGCCGCGTGAACGCTGGTTCTGGTTCGATCCGCCATTTAATCCTGGCCGCACGGCCCTGCTTCATCCCCAACCGGATGGCATCTACCGCCTCGATTATCAGCTTCCCCCAGACGAAGACCTGGCAGCGGCCAGGGAGCCTGATTCAATCCACCGGCGCATCATTGCCACCGTTGGCGAGCGCCCATACGAAGTCGTCTGGAAAAGCATCTACACCTATCAGCAGCGTGCGCTGGAACGCTTCAAACATGGTCGAGTCCTCTTCCTGGGTGATGCTGCCCATCTCATGTCGCCCTTTGGCGGTCGTGGCCTCAATAGTGGCGTCCAGGATGCCTGGAACGTAGTGTGGAAGCTCGTGCTGGTGCGAGCAGGCCTTGCGCCCGAGAGCTTGCTGGACACTTACCATGACGAACGCCATGCCGCCGCCCTCGAAAACCTACGGCTCACGGATGACACCATGCGCTTTCTCGTCCCCGCACCTGGCTTTGCACGTTGGAAGCGTGACACCATCCTGCGCTTGAGCCTACCCTTCAAGTTTATGCGCCGTTATGTCAACGCAGGCCATATGTCCAACCCCTTCACATATCGGGATTCACCCATCATCTCAGAAGATAAGCAAGGAGTGTCGGCAAGGGACGTTCCCAAAGAGCGGCGAGCGGTGTTGCAGTGCTTTCAGCAAGGTCCTGTAGCAGGTGTGCTGGCTCCGGTGGTCATACTGACCGATGCCAGCAACAATCGCCCTATCTCCTTACTTGATCGCTTCGGTCATAGCTTTGTGGTGCTCTACTTCTGCACTGATGCTGACACGGGCCTGTCTGCCCTGCGCGAAGTGGCCACTGACCTGCCATATATTCCAGTTGCGCTGTACCTGGTTGTGCCCAAACCGCCAACGACACCGGCAACTGATTCCGTCTGTGTACTGCTCGATGTAGAAGGCCAGGGTGCGAGTGCGTACAACGCTGGCCCGCGTACGCTCTACCTGGTGCGCCCTGATCGTCATATCGTCGCCCGTCGCTTCGAGAGCGATGCAGGTGAGTTGCTTATGCTGCTGCGTCGTGCTATCGGTGAAGTTTTCCCCTTGTCGAAATCGTAAATTCGTAACTATTCAGGCGCCTTACTCCGAGCTGCCTCTGGCGGCTCGCGTCTTCTTTATCCTGCGGGCTTTGCAGCCCGCAGGATAAACCCCATGCGAACTACCGCAGGTGGTAAGGAGTCCTGAAGTGTTACTGCCATTTTTTGTATGAAATATAAGTAACACGTTATCATGCATAGGGCGGGGAGAGGTTCATAATGACCGATTCTTATACTCCACAAAAGCAACTCGAAGTAGCCTTGACGATGCTCAAACAACCCTGGTTCATCGCACTTTTGGTTGCCATCATACTCGCTATTGCCCTCTTAGTGCTTGAAGTCATCGCGAACATGCCCACACCGGCGGCAATATCTCACGTTGCTTGCAATGCAACGCAAGCAAATCCGTGTCGCGGCAAGATACTCGTCTTCTCCAAAACGGGCGAGTTCAGACATCAATCCATCCCTGCCGCAAAAGAGGCCCTACGCAAGCTAGCGATTGAACATAACGTTGCCGCCGATTTCACTGAGGACGCAGCAACCTTCACCGACGCAAACCTGGCACAATACGATGCCGTCATCTTCCTGCTGACCACCGGCGAGATACTTAATGGCAACCAGCAGGCAGCTTTTGAACGTTATATTCGGGCTGGCGGCGGGTACGTCGGCATTCACTCTGCCAGCGACACCGAATACGACTGGCCGTGGTACGGCGGGCTTGTGGGTGCCTACTTCGACCGCATCCACGGGCATTCAGGCATCGTGCAGGCGACCATTCACGTAACCGATCACACCCATCCTTCGACCGTCATGTTGCCGGCACTCTGGGTGCGTACTGATGAGTGGTACAACTTTGCCTCTAACCCGCGTGGCAGCGTCCATGTGCTGATGACCGTGGACGAGAGGACCTACAAGGGTGGTGTGATGGGCACCGACCACCCCATCGCCTGGTATCATGAGTACGACGGCGGACGGGCCTGGTATACCGCCATGGGCCATACTTCACAAAGCTACAGCGAACCCTTGTTTCTGGCGCATATATGGGGTGGTATCACCTATGCGATTGGGCCGCGACCGAAGTTGGCAGGATCTTACTTCCAGTGGCGCATCGGCAGCCCCGCAACCGGTGACCGGAACGTTGGCAGGCGGTTCATAGCCAGCGAACCGACGTAGACCGTGCGCAGATCTGGCCCACCAAATGTGACGCTCGTCACCAACTGCAATGTCTTTCCGACCGATGCTGCCATATCCGCAGGTTCGGCAGTTCCCGAGGCGATTTTCTCAGCGAAGGTTGCCAGCACCGGCTCATTGGCATCTTCAAACACAACGTGGTAATCACCGTCGGTGGTAATGACGCCGACACCATTGCGCAGTACTGTGGTGACCCATATATTCCCGTCATTATCGAAGGCGAAGCCATCGACAGCAGCTCCTACGCCCAGGCCATCTGGTCCGAACACCTCTTTATCGGTCAGACTCCCATCAGATTGGACGCGGAAGCGAATGATGCGACTCATCATGGTCTCAGCGACATACAGATACTCTTCTTTAGCGTCGAGGCGGATTTCGTTCGTAAAATAGATGTCATCTCTGACGATGCGCGGCCCTTTTTCATCGAGCAGCACAATGTAGCCGTCCGGGCGAGGGTTGGCTGCTGCGAGCCACCAGTGGGATTCGCGGGTCGAGAAGGCCATCCACAGCCGATTTTTGCTATCGATGAAGACGAAGTTGGCACTGGTTAGCTTGACCCCATCAACCTCCGTCAGCAGTTCCTCGCTATGTCCATCGGGATGTAGCTTCTGAATCGTGCCCGTGCCAATATTGGCGAGGATAATCGAGCCATCGTCGGCCATTGCCAGGCCATTCGGCTCGCCACCGAGTCCGCCAAAAAACTGCTGTTGACCATCCGGGTCGATACGTGTGACGCCGCCGCGTCCGTCTGATACCCAGAGTGTGCCATTGGGCTGGGCAAGGACCGATTCCGGGCGTACGAGGTCGTGGCCAGTGGAGGTTAATTCACTCAAGTCGAGTCGGAACTCTTTGATGGGAACCCCGTTGTTGCTCATGGTAGATACTTCCTTTCGATGAAAACAGGTGTGTGCCCGTGCTGGCACTGTGTGACAAGAAGATTTGTTGGATACTCTCCTCCTGAATGGAAGTGGTATGCGTGGAATAGCCGCGCTATATTGTACAACTCTGAGCAGCGAAGCAGCAATGAATGTCAGCGAACGACGTTCATTTACATTCCAGATGGTTGACGTTTAGCGAGAGCTATTGGTATCATAGAGGATATGCAGGTCTATTTCAGCAACAAAGTAGCAAGACAATACTACCCTCAAGAAAGCAAAGGAGTCTTAAATGGCAACACCAGTTGATTCATCCAAAAGCGGCAATGTCTATTTTAATGACCCCGAGAGTGGAGCGGAAATGGCGCGTCTGCTTAATCAAGATCGTCTCGTCACCAAGGGTATGGGAGGCCTCTTCGCTGAGAGATCGAACGATTTCTCTGGTATCCAGCGAATTCTTGATGTCGCCTGTGGACCTGGAGGCTGGGTACAGGAGGTGGCCTTTGAGCATCCTGAAATCGAGGTGGTGGGATTCGACATCAGCCGAGCAATGATCGACTATGCAAATGCGCAAGCACAGGTGCAAGGCTTGGACAACGCCCGTTTCCTGGTGATGGATATGCTGAAACCACTAGATTTTCCCAATGGCTCTTTTGACCTGGTCAATGCTCGTTTCATCAATTTTCTTCCGGCAGCAGCCTGGCCGAAACTCCTGCAGGAATTTCAGCGAATCACCCGGCCTGGGAGCTTCATCCGTCTTACAGAAAGTGAGTGGTGGTACTTCACCAACAGTCCTGCATTGGAGAATCTGAATGCCATGATCATACGTGCTCTCAAAGTACAAGGAAGTTTTTCTCACAGCGGACGATTTACTGGCGTCTTGCCTATGTTGGGACGCTTTCTGCTCGATGCGGGCTGTGTCAACATCAAAAATGTGTCACATGTGATCGATTTCTCTGCCGGAACAGAAGCTCATCAAGGCTTTCGCCGGGATGCAGCAACTGTCTTCAAATTGTTCCAGCCCTTTATCATCCGCATGGGAGTGGCCACACAAGAGGAGATGGACCAGACTTATGAGCAGATGCTTCTTGAGATGATACAGAATGATTTTCGTGGTCTCATGCTCCCACTCACAGCATGGGGTGAGAGGGCATAACGGAGTTGATGAAGCTGAACTCGTGGTGGCACGGCAGACGATTCTGCACAACCATGAGCATCCATCTCATGTGTCGTTGCCTTCCGTGCCTGCTGCACGCTAAAGCGGATTCCAGGTAGCAGGATCAGCCACTTGCTGCGTTTCAGAGGCCATATCCTTGACTTCATGCACGCCTCCCTCTTCAAAAGGAGGGAACCAGACATAAGGAATGCCCTTGCGAGACGCATAGCGCATCTGTTGTGCAATTTTGCTGGGGCTATGATACATCTCCACGTTCAGGCCACGTTCACGCAACTCGTTTGCTGTACGAGCAGCTTCCTCACGCCGCTCAGCACGTGGGAAGACGACCAACACCTGCGTTGGACATTTAGGGCCTACCGGTAACCGCTTCTCTGCCACGAGTTTGGCGAAAAGGCGGGTCAAACCGAGAGATATCCCCACTCCCGGGAGCTTCCGATTGATGAAGGCACCTGCCAGGTTCTCATAGCGCCCACCCGAACAGATACTCCCAATGGTAGGAAATTCGAGCAGCCTGGTCTCATACACGGTTCCCGTGTAGTAGTTGAAGCCACGGGCTATTGACAGGTCAGCCAGTAGCGTCCCTTCCGGCAGTGCGTGGAGTGCTTCGATGACGAACGATAACTCTTTTAGCCCTTCGTTCAGCAGATCAGACGCAACGCCCAGCGCTCGCACACGCTCAACGAAGGAAAGATCGGCTGTGCGAATGTTGGCAAAGGCAAGACAACGCAGGGCCATCTCACGCGGCAAGGCCAGGTCTGATTGGAGCAGGGACAATACATCATCTTCCCCGACTTTGTCGATTTTGTCTACCAGGCGAATAGCTGAGATGGTATCCTCAATACCTAAACCTCGCAAGTACCCTTCGAGGATTTTGCGATTGCTGACCCTGATCTGGAAATCGCCCACTTCCAGGCGACGTAGTATGTCATACATGATGGCAGGCACTTCCGCATCAAAATGCAAGGGGAGTTGATCAATGTTGATGACGTCAATATCACATTGATAGAACTCGCGATAGCGTCCCTCTTGTGGTCGCTCACCTCGCCATGCGCGTTGCATCTGGTAGCGTTTGAACGGGAACACGAGGTCATGGAAATGTTCTGCGACGTAGCGCGCCAGGGGAACCGTCAAATCGTAATGGAGACCCAGGCGTGGCTCGCCTGCTTCGTCATCCCTATGCAGACGTTGAACGGCGTAGATTTCCTTGTCCGTCTCCCCTTTGGCGAGGAGGGCCTCGATCTCTTCGACTGAAGGCGTTTCAATCGAGCAAAACCCATAGCTTTCAAAGACGCGACGGATATCATCCATCCACTTGAGTTCAACTATACGTTGCTCGGGCAACCATTCGGGGAACCCGCTGATAGGTGACACAACAGACTCCTTCCAAATTTATGCTGCAGCTGTGCTAGATGGTAATGATAGCAGATTTTCTGACGGGCGACCAGGATCTTTCTCAAGAGTTCTGCGTCTGGAGACTGACTTCTCCAGGACATTCTGCTAAACTATTCATTGGGAAGAGGAGGACTCATTCAAAGAATGGGTTCATGCCAAGTTTGCTGTCCTTGAGGAAAAAAAGGAGTCGCAGGAGGACCTTGCGGTCGCCCCCACGACTCCCTTAAAATAATCAACTCACTACAAGTCTGCTCTACGGATCCCGCACTACGAAAGGCACTCCTTGCCGCACTACGAGTGAAGACTACATAGATTGATTTGGATTTACTTTGCCGGGGGCTTGCTTGCCCTCATTTAGTATAACGGGGAGAGGGAATGAAGGTAACATATGCCAGAAATAGACTAGACAAATGTACGCTTCTCTCTTACACTGATAACGAAGGGTATTCCATCGCTGCGCAACGAGAACGGAAGTCACCATTACGAAGTACGCATTTGTCATCGACGAGCGCATGAATGTAATTGTTAATGGAGGTCGAAACAATGCTCACCGGTCCTATTATTGTCAGGGATGCTACCGCTGAAGATATCCCTTTTATGCGAGCGATGATCTGGGAAGCCATGCTCGCCTCGCCCACCTTTCTGGCCCTGCATGGCGTTGAAAACCTGCAACGGTATGAAGAGGATTACTGGAGTAGATGGACAGAGCGACCCAATCTCGCCTTTATGGCCATTGATGCTGGCGGACGCAAGCTGGGAGCCATCACTGTCAAACCCAACGATCAAGCTGAACCCGTCAGTGGCTGGCGAATTGGTATCGGAGTTGAAGCACACGCACGTGGCCAGCACGTCGGGCAGCATTTGCTAGAACGGGCCATAACATTCGCCAGCGATAAGGGAGCCGAATATATCAACCTCTTTGTAGACGCAACAAATACACCAGCGATTTCTCTTTACCGGCGCACAGGCTTTGTAGAAGTAGGTGAGGAGGATAATTTGATTGAGATGCGTATCGTCTTTCACGAAAGGAAATGAAGAGAAAGACGAATCGACCCGACGGCCCCAGTCGCCCGCTGTGGATGATTCGTCCGTATCGTCTTGCGGTGAGTGCATTCAAATAGTAGGATACTACGAAAGCTGATTACCAACTCGAAAAGCAGGAGAACAACGATGTACTTCAAACAGCTCGTCAAAGAAGACCTGGGATGTGCCTCTTACATTGTTGGCTGCCCCAATGCAGCCGTGTGTGCGGTCGTTGACCCGCGCCTGGACATGGTAGACGACATCCTGGAGCTAGCGGCTGCCAGGAACATGCGGATTGTGGCGGTAATCGAGACCCACAATCACGCCGACCACATCTCCGGCCACGGAGAGCTTGCACGGCGTACAGGGGCTCCCATCTACGTGCATGAGCAGGCCGGGGCGGCATACCCAAATAAGAAGCTCAAAGACGGGGATGAGTTGCACCTTGGTGTGGTGAAACTGCGTGTCATCCATACACCCGGACATCGCCCAGAGCACATCGCGTTGGCCGTCTCCGACACGAGCCGCTGTGATGACCCGTGGCTGGTGCTGACGGGCGACTCCCTCTTTATTGGTGATGTTGCACGCCCCGACCTGGCGGTACAGGGTGAACTGGGAGCCGATGCCCTCTATGACAGCATCTTCAACCGCCTTTTGCAGCTCGATGACGACGTCGAGATCTATCCGGCTCATGTCGCAGGCTCGTTGTGTGGGCGAGGCATGAACTCCAAAACAAGTTCAACCATCGGCTTTGAGCGCAAACATAATCCTGCGGTCAAACCGCGTCCACGTGATGTATTCATTTCCGACATCAACGAGAATCTGCCACTGCGTCCTCCCAACATGCTCAATATTGTTGAACGTAACCGGGGCGACTATACCCACGATACTGCACCATCGACCCCCGCAGCCTTCACTGCCGAACGTTTTCAACATGAGATGGAGCATGGTGCACTGGTCATCGATACACGTTCCCCGCAGCAGTTTGGCGAAGGGCATATCCCAGCAGCGTTGCAGGTCTACCTCCACGGTTCGGCCTTTGCTACCCGTGTGGGTTTTGTTGTTTCCCCGCATCGTCACTTGTTGCTGGTAGTGAACGATGAGCGTGATTTGCGCGAGGCGGTGACACAACTGGCGGTGGTAGGCTACGACCAGGTAGTAGGTTACCTGGATGGCGGTATGACCGTGTGGCAAAACGCCGGGTTGCCTGTGCAACAACTGCAACAAATCACGGTTGAAGAGTTGCACGCTCACCGCGAAGTTTTTGCCGTTCTGGATGTTCGCGACCAGGACGAATGGGATGAAGGGCATATCAAGGGAGCCATCCATATCCCCTACTACTTTGTTGAGCAGCGTTTGCAAGAGCTTGACTCTACACGTCCATTAGCTGTGACATGTGCCAGCGGCCAGCGTAGCACGCTGACCTGTTCTGTCCTGCAAAGGTACGCCTTCGCAAAGCTATGCAACGTTGTAGGCGGTATGGATGCCTGGTATGAAAAAGGATTCGAGATTTACAGGTTCTTACCCTGCCTGTAGCTCACCGAGCTTCGCATTAATTGTGAGTTGCTGATTACCACGGTAGATCTTTACTGAAACCGTATCACCAGGGTTTTTATTGGCAAGAGCATTGGTGAGCGAAGACGTATCATTCACGGCCTGGTTGTCGATCTGTACGATGACATCACCAGCCTGCAACCCCGCTTGGGCTGCTGCACCATTTGGGTTCATGCTCACTATCAACGCACCGTGATTGACGGATAGATTGTTTTGTGCAGCTACGATTGGATCGACATCGGCAGCGCTGATGCCTAAAGCAGCTCGTCCGGTATGGGTAACTTTCCCTGTAGCGATGATTTGCTCCGCTATGAGCTTGACTCGGTTCGAGGGGATAGCGAACCCCACACCGCTAGCGGGAGCACCGAACTCGGGATCAATGGCCGCCAGCGTTGGAATACCAACCAGGTTTCCTTGCAGGTCTACCAACGCGCCACCGCTGTTACCCGGGTTAATAGGTGCATCCGTCTGAATAGCATTTGGCAGCGTTGCACCGCCCTGGCCTTCGGAGACTGTGCGACCTAGCGCGCTAATAATACCGTTGGTGACTGTTTGTGTGATACCCAATGGGTTGCCAATGGCCAGTACTTCCTGTCCTACCTGCAGTTGTGATGAGTCACCCAGCGTTGCTACCGTGAGACCTCCTGCAGGCGGGGTAATCTTTAAGATTGCCAGGTCGTCGGAAGGATCCGTTCCCGCCACCTGAGCCGATAATTGCTTACCGCCAAAAAGTACGACCTGAATCGTGTTTGCCCCATTGACGACATGGTTATTTGTCACAATATAACCACGGCTATCGATAATAACGCCGGAACCAAGAGCGTTGCCGGATGAAGTGGTAACGTTTACCTCCACGACTGCTGGTCGTACCTTCGCAATGACTGTTTCACGTACTGTATCTATGTTGTTTGCAGTGAGTGGAGGAACAGCGACTGGGGGCGTGGTTCCCGTCTGCAATGGTGCGCTGATGGGTGCCACAGTAGCAGAG
>Ga0187808_10000156_pt1 | contig 17072 bp, 15 predicted proteins | sample NC_wetland_sal_i_5_FD_132427 | JGI IMG/M metagenome (GOLD analysis project Ga0187808, IMG submission 132427) | Wetland sediment microbial communities from Neuse River Estuary, North Carolina, USA - ASW_3 | ecosystem: Environmental > Aquatic > Freshwater > Wetlands > Sediment | place: USA: North...
CCGGCGCCGCGCGGCGTGCCGCAGATCGAGGTCGGCTTCGACATCGACGCGAACGGGATCCTGAACGTCTCGGCGAAGGACCTCGCCAGCGGGCGCAAGCAGGGGATCACGATCACCGCCTCCAACAAGCTCTCCAAGGACGACGTCGCGAAGATGGTCCACCAGGCCGAGGAGTTCGCGACCAAGGACAAGGAGCGGGCCGAGCTGATCCAGGCGAAGAACGAGGCCGAGTCGCTCGCCTACGAGGCCGACCGGGTCCTGGTCGACTCCAAGGAGAAGCTGGAGGCGAGCGACGTCGCGTCGATCCGGGAGAAGACCCAGGAGCTCCGCGCGACCGTCCAGGGCGCGGACGTCACGGTCGCCGGGGTCCGCGAGAAGATCGAGGCGCTGACCCGCGTCCTCCACGCGGTGGCGCAGAAGCTCTACCGGCCCCCGAGCGGTCCGGCCGAGGCGGGCGGGAGCGACGCGGGCGCGAGCCCCGAACCCCCGCCTCCGTCCGGCCCGAGCGGCACCGGACCCGTCGACGCCGACTTCAAGGTCGTCGACGACGGCGAGAAGCGGTCCGCGTAGGTCCGGCCGGCGGCCGGACGATCGATCAGCCGCGGCGCGCCGGCCGGGGCCAGCGGAGGCCCTTCGGGGGCCCGACGTACACCACCTCGGGCCGGATCAGCCGGTTCGACGCCGCCTGCTCGAGCCCGTGGGCGGTCCACCCGACGGTGCGGGCGACGGCGAACGTCGGCGTGAACAGCTCGGCCGAAAGCCCGATCGCCTCGAGGACGACGGCGCTGTAGAACTCGACGTTGGCGAACAGGCGGGCCGTGGGGTGGGCGGCCCGCAGGACGGAGAGGACCGTCCGCTCGGTCGCCTCCGCGAGCGCGAGCCGCGCGGGGGCGGCGACCGTCCGGGCGACCTCGTGCAGGAGGAGGCCGCGCGGGTCCTCGGATTTGTAGGCGCGGTGACCGAAGCCGTAGACGACCTCCTTGCGGGCGAGCCGGTCCCGCGCCCACGCCTCGGCCCGCTCGGGGGTCCCGATCTGGTCGAGCATCTCGACCACCCGGCTCGGGGCGCCGCCGTGCAGCGGTCCCTTCAGCGTGGCGAGGGCGGCGGTGGCGGCGCTGGCGAGGTCGGAGTGGGTCGAGACGGCGATCCGCAGGGCGAAGGTGGAAGCGTTCATCCCGTGGTCGGCGAGGAGGTCGAAGTACGCCTCCAGCGCGGCGACCTTCCTCGGCTCCGGCTCGGTCCCTTCGACCATCCATAGGTAGTTGGCGACCTGCCCGAGCTCCGGTCGCGGTTCGAGCGGCTCCTGGCCCTCGTGCCGCCGGACGTGCCGGGCGAACAGGACCGGCGTCTGGGCGATCAGCCGATAGCCGTCCTCGAGCCGCGGCGGGTAGCCGAAGGAGCCGTCCCCGAGCAGGGAGAGGATCGTCCGCAGCGCTTCGAGCGGCGGGAGACTCGGGTCGAGCGCGTCGACCGCCCGCACGGTAGCCGCCGACGGCCTCCGGGCCGCCGCCAGCTCCCGCCGGAGGACCGGGGACGGGTCGCTCTCGGGCGGCTCGCCGAAGAGCAGCAGGTGCGCGACCGACTCGTACGGTACGCCCGGCACGAGCTCGCGGACGTCGTAGCCGCGGTAGACGAGGTCGCTCGTCTCCCCGCCGACCCAGCTGATCGCCGACCGCCCTACGGCGATGTCCTCGAGGCCGTCGGAGGCGACGTGCCGCTCCGCCATCGGGCGGTCCAGCGGTTCCGGTCTTTATCCTCAACGGGGCAGGTACCGTGGGGTCCGGCGGGAAGCGGCGCGAACGAGGGGGCGCTCGAAACCCTAAAGGTGGTCTGCCCGTCGCACGGTCGATGACGGAGTCCCCCCTCACGGTCCTCGAACGGCTGGTCGACCAACGGATCGTCCTCCGGCTCAAGGACGGCCGGCAGCTCGAAGGGAAGCTCCTCGGGACCGACGAGCATCTCAACCTCGTCCTGGACGACACGCGCGAGACGGCGGCGGACGTCAGCCGCCACCTCGGGCGCGTCGTCGTCCGGGGGTCGAACGTCCTGACCCTCGACGCCCCGTCCGCCCCCTCCTCCCGCGCGAAGGGTCGGTGACGGCGATCGGGGCGTCCGGCGCGGAGGAGCCGAAGCGACCGCGACCCCGGGGCGAGCTGCTCAGCGCCCTCAAGCTGCTCGCGCACGCCGGCGCCGACCACACGCCGGTCGTCCTCACCTCGCGGGAGCTCGGCGAGCGCCTCGGCGTCAGCCAGCAGGCGGCCGACCGCTACCTCATCGACCTCGAGAAGCGCGGCTACGTCCACCGTTCGCTCGCCCACCGACGCCAGCGGCTCGCGCTGACCCCGGCGGCGATGGAGCTGCTGCGCACGGAGTACCGCAGCTACCACCGGATCTTCGAGGGCCCCGGCAAGCTCACGATCCGCGGCGCGGTCGCCTCGGGGCTCGGCGAGGGCCGCTACTACCTCAGCCAGCCCGGCTACGTCGTCCAGTTCACCGAGCGGCTCGGCTACACCCCCTACCCCGGCACGCTGAACGTCCGGCTCGCGGCGGTCGAAGGACGCCGGCTCGCGGTGCTGAAGGAGTGGAGCGGGATCCGCATCGACGGGTTCGAGTCGGGGGGTCGCACGTTCGGCGGAGCGAGCTGCTACCCGGCGCACCTGAACGGCCGGCCCTGCCACCTGATCCGCCCGGACCGCTCGCACTACCAGGACGTCGTCGAGTTCGTGGCGCCGGAGCGGCTGCGGACCCGGCTGCGCCTGAAGGACGGCACGACCGTCGCGGCCGACCTGGAGGAGCGATGAGCGGCGTTTCCCTCGCGCGCGAGGTCGCCCGCGACCGCCGCCCCGCGCCGGCGTCGGCGGACGACGCGTCGCGGTACGTCAACGCCTGGGTCGAGGACGAGGCGCTCGGCGACGAGCGGGTCCGGGCGTTCGTCCTGATCCTGCGGACCCGCGGGTGCTACTGGGCGGACAGCAAGGGCTGCTCGATGTGCGGCTACGCCCGCGACACCCTCGGGCGGTCGGCGACCGGCGCCGAGCTCGCGAGCCAGTTGGCGCGCGCCCTCGCCCGCTACCGCGGGGAGCCGTACGTCAAGATCTACACCTCGGGCAGCTTCCTGGACGACCGCGAGGTCGACCCGGCGAGCCGGGAGGCGATCGTGCGGGGGTTCTCCGGCCGCGCCCGCCGCCTGCTCTTCGAGACGCTCCCCGAGTTCGCGACCGCCGAGGCGCTGAAGCCGCTGCGCACCGCGTTCGACGGCCAGCTCGAGGTCGCGCTCGGCCTCGAATCGACCGACCCGGTCGTGCTCGCGCGGTTCGTCCACAAGAACGCCCCGCCGTCGGCGTACCTCGACGCCGCCGACCGGGTCCGCGCCCGGGGGGCCCGGGCGAAGGCGTACCTGCTGCTGAAGCCCCCGTACCTGACCGAGTCCGAGGCGATCGACGACGTCGTCCGATCGGTCGGGGAGGCCGCCGGACGGTTCGACGCCCTGTCGATCAATCCGGTCCACATCCAGGGCGGGACCGTCGTCGAGTGGCAGTACCGGCGCGGTCGGTACCGGCCGCCGTGGCTCTGGTCGGTCGTGGAGGCGCTCCGGCTCGGAGCGGAGCGACGGGCTTCTGCGCGCCTTGTCTCGTTCCCGACCGCGGGCGGGCTCCCGCGCGGCCCGCACAACTGCGGCCGGTGCGACACGCAGGTCCTCGCGGCGATCGAGGAGGCGTCCCTCTCGCAACGGTTCGAGCCCCTCGCCCAGCTCGACTGCGCTTGCCGCGCGAGCTGGCGGGAGACCCTGCGCCTGGAGCCGCTGGGGGTCGAGGCGTGAGCGAGGCGCCCCGGGCGCCGGCGGCCGCCGGCCGCGTCATCGGCGAGTTCCTGCGCGCGCACGTCCGCGAGGCGGACGCCCGCGGGGTCGTGGTCGGGCTGTCGGGAGGCGTCGACAGCGCCCTGGTCGCCCGCCTCGCCCGCGACGCGCTCGGTCCGGAGCAGGTCTTGGGCGTGCTGCTGCCGAACGCCGCCGTGCCGGCGGCGCTGGTCGCCGAGACGGAGGCGTTCGGGCGCCGGCTGGGGATCGAGCTGCGCACCGTCCGGCTCGAGCCGATCGAATCGGCCCTGCGGACGGCGGTCCCCGAGATCGTCGACCGGGTCACCCTCGGCAACAGCACCGCTAGGCTTCGGATGCTGATCCTCTACGCCTTCGCTCGGGAGCGTCGGCTGCTGGTCGCGGGGACCGGCAACAAGTCGGAGCTGCTGCTCGGCTACTTCACCAAGTACGGCGACGGCGCGGCGGACCTGCTGCCGATCGGCGACCTCTACAAGAGCGACGTCTACGCCCTGGGGCGCGAGCTCGGGCTCCCGTCCGCCGTCCTCGAACGCCCCCCGTCGGCCGGCTTCTGGGAGGGCCAGACGGACGAGGGGGAGCTCGGGCAGACGTACGCGACCGTCGACCGCGTCCTCCGCCGCGTCGAGCTGCTCGAGCGGGAGGAGGAGATCGTGCGGGCGACCGGGGTCGACGCGGCGACCGTGCGGTCGATCGTCGGGCGCGTCGAGCGGTTCCGGCACAAGCGGCGGCTCCCCCCGGTCGCCAAGCTCGGCCTCCGAACGATCGGCCTCGACTGGCGCGAGTAGCCGCCCCGCGAGGAGTTAAGCCGCCCGGACGTTCGGGGCGTCGACTTTCGGACAGCCGGCATGGATCGCGCGACCTACCAGCGCCTCTACGACACGCTCGCCACGTACGAGGACGTCCACCGCGTCGCCCACGAGGAGCACCGGGACGAGGAGCTCCTGTTCGTGATCCACACGCACCGCGTCACGCGCGACGCGACCCGCCGGTTCTACGTGGTCAAGCGCCAGGTCCCCAAGCTCGCCGGCCAGTACAAGCGCGGCCGCACGATCCTCGAGATCGCCCGCGAGTGGAAGTTCCCGCCGGTGCTGATGGGGCAGGTGATGCTCGGCGAGCTCGGCATCCCGCGCAAGAAGGTCTGGCAGTGCTTCCTCCACCCCGAGACCGCCCCGGACGCACGCCTGCGGCACGAGGTCGAGCGGCTCCTCGAGCACGACATGATCTACTCGCCGAAGGGGCTCGAGCTCCAGCGGGAGCGGGGCCGCAAGGGCGAGGAGCGGATGCACCACTGGCTCGACAAGCACGGGATCGGCTTCCGCACGGAGAAGGACCTGCGCGGCAAGTACCAGAAGACGCCGGACGCGCTCCTGGACGAGCCGATCGTCTTCTACGGGCAGAAGCTGACGTGGATCGAGTCGAAGGCGAACTTCGGCGACGACGTCGAGCTGCGCAAGAACCTGCGCCGCCAGCTCGCCCCGTACACCGAGCTGTTCGGCGAGGGGGCGGTCGTCTACTGGTACGGCTACGTCGACGGCGCCGAGTCGCCGCCCGGGATCCTGTTGTGGGACGCCGAGACGTTCGAGGGGATCACGCCGATCGTCAAAGAGCCCCCGGCGCGAGCTCACGCTGGGCACCCGAGGCCAGATCACGCTCGACCATCGCACCCGGGGCCGCCTCCCGAAGACCCAGGATCAGCGCCCGACGGGCGCGCCGACGCGCCGCCTCCTTGAGCTGGCGCGAGAGCGTCCGGCCGAGCAGGTCGGTGTCGGCCGCGATCCCCCCGCGGCGCAGGCGCTCCACCACCGCGAGCGCCTCGGGGACGAGCTCGGGGTTCGCCACGGCGACGAACGTGTCGAGCGGCGGCTCCCCCTCCGGCCACCGGCCCGCCTCGCGGAGCAGGAGCTCGAGCGTCTGGTCGCCGATCGCCAGGCCGACGGCCGGCACGAGCGGGCCGCCGAACAGCTCGATGAGGCGGTCGTAGCGGCCCCCGCCGAAGATGCTCCGACCGTCGCCGCCGCGCGCGAACGCCTCGAAGACGACCGACGTGTAGTAGGCGAGCCCGCGGACGACCGTCGGATCGTAGACGACGCGGTCGGCGAGGCCGACGCGCTCGAGCAGGTCGAACAGGCGCTGCAGACGGCTGACCCCGGCGAGCGCCTCCGCGTCGAAGCCGACGGAGATCGCCTGGAGGAACGCGCGCGCCTCGGCGGGGGGAACCCCGGGCCCGGCGCGGCGGAGGAGCGCGGCGAGCTCCTCGACCCGGGCCGCGGGGACGCCGGCCGCCTCGAGCTCGGCCGCGAACTCGGCGGCGGAGCTCTTGCGGAACCGGTCGACGGCGCGGAAGAACCGAGCCGCATCCTGCGCCCCGAACGAGCGTCCGAGTCCCTCCGCGACGTGCCGGTCGTTGAGGCGGAACGCGTAGAGGCCCTGCGCGCCGATCTCGTCCATGATCAGCGCCGCCGTCGCGAGCAGGTCGACCTCGGCCTCGACCCCGGGGGCGCCGAAGATGTCGACGTTGAACTGGAGGAACTCGCGCGTCCGGCCGGCCTGCGGCTCCTCGTAGCGCCAGTTCTTCCCGACCGTGAACCACTTCACCGGCATCGGCTCGGACTTCGCGCGGTCGGCGAGGATCCGGGCGACGGACGGCGTCTGCTCGGAGACGAGCGCGACCCGGCGGTCCCCCTTGTCGACGAAGCTCCACGTCTGCGCGGCGAGCTCCTCGCCGCTCTTCCGCTCGAACAGCTCGAAGCTCTCGACGCTCGGGACCTCGAGCTCGACGAAGCCGGCGCGTCGGGCCGCGGCGCGCATCCGCCGCCGCAGCTCCGAGCGGGCCCCGGCGTCCGGGGGGAGGTAGTCGCGGAAGCCCCGCAGCGGACCGGGCGTCACAAAGGCTAGGAGCGACGCACGCCTCTTTACGCTAGGCCGACGGCGACGGGGGCTCGGGGCCGCTCTCGGGGGCGACCGGGGCCGTCGTCTCTCCGCCTTCCGGCGTCCCGGCGAACGCCCGGAGGCTCCGGTAGGCGACGATCGTCCCGACGAAGTTGCGCCGCCGCAGTTCGCCCGAGACGGCCCGGAGGTCGATCAACGCCGGGCCCACGTCCGCGCCGCCGTGGCGCAGCTCCAGCAGGCGATCGCGCAACCGCTTGAGCTCGTCGAAGAACCGGGTTTCGAGGACCGCCCACAGGGCGATCGCGCCGCGGGCCAGGAGCCGCTCGCCGACCTCGCGCTTCCCGTCGACGAGCTCGCGCCGTCCCTCGCGCGCCGGGCCGAGCGCGGGGCCAGGGTCGCCCCCGAGCTCGACGATCGTCTCGGCGAGGAGGTCGCAGCTGGCGATCAGGATCCGGCCGGTCGCCCAGAGCTCCTCGAGACGGGCGAGCTCGTCGCGGACGTGCCCGAGGCGTCGGTCGGCGCCGACGATGTCCCCTCCGTCCAGGGCGCCGCGGATCGCCTCGAGCTCGACGTCGGCGCTCGGGGTCGGCACCAGCTGGCCGATCTCGTTGCGGCGGGCGAGCTCCTCCTCGAACTCGACGGTCAGGGCGCTGGCGAGATTGACGAACAGCTCGCGGGAGGCCGCCTCGAGCGTCCGGTCGTCCTCCGACGCCTCCGCCGCCTGGACCCGCGCCGCGATCGAGGTGAGGTCGAGCCCGAGCCGACGGCCGAGCCTCAGGTACTCCCGCGCGCGCTGGCGGAGCGGCTCCCCCCGGCTCGGCGGAGGGAGCGGGGGAAGGCCGGGGAGCGGGGCGAGCGGCTCGGGCACCTTCGCCGGCGCGAGCTTCGGCAGGTCGAGGACCGTCGGGCCCTTCCCGACCGCGGACGGGCGAAGCAGCGGCGCGGGCATCGGCTCCGGCGTCCCCTCGAGGTCGACCGAGCGGAGCAGGTCGGCGACGGTCTGCACGAACGCCGGGTCGGCGCTGCCGCTCGTGCCGGCCGCCTCGCGGACCGCGTCGAACAAGCCGGCGGAGAGATGGCAGGACGGGCAGTCGGTGCTGCCGGCCGGGACCTCGACCCCGCACGCCGGGCAGACCGCCATCGCGGTCTAGCTCCGGCTCAGGCGGGTCGAGCCGACCGAGGGCGCGCGGATCGTCGGGCGGTAGGTCGGGTCGGTGCGCATCGCGCGCAGGCGGCGGATCCGGTCCTGGATCGGCGGGTGGGTGGAGAACAGCCCCGCGAGCCCCCCGCCTCGGAGGGGGTTGACGATGTAGAGGCTCGCCTGGGACGGGGAACCGACCGTCATCGGCTGGCGGGAGTTCGCCGTCTCCAGCTTCCCGAGCGCGGAGGCGAGCGCCTCCGGGTCGCCGATCGTCCGCGCGCCGACCTCGTCGGCCCGGTACTCGCGGGAGCGGGAGATCGCGAGGCGGAGGAGCATCGCCGCGATCGGCGCCGTCACCGCGGCGACGATCAGCACCAGCGGGTTGACCCCTCGGCCCCGCCCCCCACCGAACAGCGACGAGAAGATCAGCGTCTGCGCCGCGAAGGAGATCGCGCCGGCGAGGGTCGCCGCGATCGTCATCACGAGGACGTCGCGGTCGCGAACGTGCGCGAGCTCGTGCGCGAGGACGCCGCGGAGCTCGCGGTCGTTGACCGTGCGGAGGAGCCCCTCGGTCGCGGCGACGACCGCGTGCCGCTCGTTGCGGCCGGTGGCGAACGCGTTCGGGGTCGCGGTCGGCACGATCGCGAGGCGCGGGGCGACCAGCCCGAACCGCGGCGCGAGGTCGGCGACCGCCGCGGCGAGCCGCGGCGCCTCCGCCGCGGTCACGATCTTCGCGTGGGTCGACCAGAGGACGATCCGGTCGCTCGCGGCGTAGGCGACGACGTTCAGGACAAGGGAGAGGCCGAGGGCGACCACGAGGCCCGCCAGCCAGGAGCCGAAGACCAGCTCCCCGACCAGCCCCCCGATCGCGACGAACACCGCGAGGACGGCCGCGAACAGGGCGAGCGTGCGCATCGAGGAGCCCGACATCGAACGCCCTGGTCTCTCCACCGTCGGGGGCCGTAAAAGGCCTAGCCCCGAGAGGGCATCACGGCCCGAGCGGGGCGAGATGGCGCCGGGCCGACCGGGTCGGGTGGTAGGCACCGGGCCGGAGCCGTCGGGGGGGCGCGAACCGTCCTCCCGCCTCCAACGGGAACTGCCGTCGGCACCGGTCGCACCGCCACCCCCGACCGGTGCCGAGCGAGCGGGCCCGTCGCTGGCACGCCGGGCACGTCGGCGCGGCCCAACGGTCGACCGCGGCGAGCCGGAGGACGCGGATCCCCTCCAGGCGGAACGCCCCGGTCCGCCCGCGGCTTCCCCATACCTGGAGGCGGTCGCCGGCGCGCAGGCGACGGGCGACCTCCGGCAGGGTCTTCGTCGGTTCGAAGGCGACGCACGGCAGGACGTCCCCGGCGGCGTCGCGGAGCCCGAAGCGGACGTGCCCTCCCTCGCCCACCGCCGCCGAACCGTCCACGTTCCCGTCGACGATGGCGCTCGAGAGCGGCACGACGTCGGCGACCGCCCTTCGGACGAGGTGGTCCCCCGTCCCCTGGTTCGTGCGGAACAGCATCCAACGGTCGACCGGCTCGGAACGGATCAACGTCCGCGCCCGCAGCGGAGCCGACGGCGACCGCCCCCGGAGCCCGAAGAGGATCGGGCACGGGGTGTGCGGGCTGACGAGCACCCGGCGCGTCCGCGCGTCCGAGCAGAGGAACAGCTCGGGTTCGGCCCGCTCGGCCTGGAGCACGCTTTCCCGCTCGACCGAACGCGGGGAGCCGAGGCGGTCCGCGGCCCGGTAGGCGAGGAGCTCCCAGGTCGCGCGGGAGCCGGGCCAGGCGATCGCGGCGGCGGCGCCGACGATCCCGCGACGACCGGACCGGACGCGGACGAACGCCCCCGCCGCCCGCAGCTCGGCCGTCCGCTCCCCCACCCTGACGATCCCCCGGACCGCCTCCCAGTAGAGGCGGGGCGGGAGCGGTCGGTCGACGGCGACCAGCGCGGGATCGGTCCCCGCCCGACGCGGGGCGAGGGCGCGCACGCGGGCCCAGAGATCGTCCAGCAGCGGTCCCCTCTCCGCCGCCGTCAGCGGTCGTCCGCGGGGGAACGCGACGACCGCCTCCCCGCCGATCTCCCCGACCGGGGCCGGGACGCCGAGACCGTGGCCGAGGCGCAGGCTCAGCGCCGCGTTGCCGCGGGTCTTCCAGGGGACGTTCGGGTTCAGCCGCACGAGGCGCGGCTCGCCGACCAGGTCGACCCCCCGCGCCCGGGCGGCGGCGGCGATCTCGGTGAGCACCCAGGTCGTGCAGCCGCCCTCGGGACTGTCGGTGTCGTCGACGCCGACCCGCAGCGGCCCCGGGCGCGCGCGGGGGCGCACGGGCGAGCCGCCTCTACGCGAGCGCGGCGAGGAGCTTCTCGTAGTGGGCCCGGTTGGAGGCGAGGTCGCTGGAGGCGCGGACCGGGCCGGGCCCGTCGCCCATCAGCTTGACCTCGAGCCCCTCGCGCTCCGCGGCCGACGGCCGGTGGAGCACGCCGACCGGAAAACGCCCCTGCTCGATCTGGTCGAGGCAGAGGCCGAACATCGTCCGCCGGTTGGTCGGGTCGTAGCCGGGCAGGGTCGTGACGTCGACGACCTTCTCCCGCCAGAGCTTGTAGGTGTCGTTGTAGGTGACGCACGGCGACAGGTCCTCGACGAACGCGAACCCCCGCCCTTCGCGGTTGAACTTCAGCGCCTCTTCGAGGATCGCGGTCATGCCCTTCGGGTCCCCGGAGAACGTGCGCGCGAGGAAGTTCGGGGCGGGGACCGACAGCGCGGTGAGCATCGCGTGGAACGGCGGCTCGACGTTCCCCTCGAAGCCGATCTGGCTCGTCGGGGACGGCTGGCCCTTGGTGAGACCGTAGGTCTCGTTGTTCATGACGAGGTAGAGGATCGAGGCGTTCTTCTTGAACGCGTGGAGGAAGTGCCCCATGCCGATGGCATAGCCGTCCCCGTCCCCGCCCGCCGCGACGACGGTCAGCGCCGGGTTCGCGAGCTTCACGCCGATCGCCTGGGGGAGCAGGCGCCCGTGGAGCGCGTGGATCCCGTTGATCTCGAGGAAGTTGTGGATCGACCCCGAGCAACCGATCCCGCCGACGAGGACGAGCTCGTGCGGCGCGATGTGCAGGTTCGCCGCCGCGCGCTTGACCGCTGCGAGCACCCCGAAATCCCCGCAGCCGGGGCACCAGATCGGCTGGACCGGCTTGAACGACTTCGGAGGCATCTACGCCGCCTCCCGGATCCCGGCGACGATCTCCGGCGCCCGGAACGACGCGCCGTCGTACTTCAGGATCGAACGGAGCTTGGCGTGGTGCCAGGGAACCGTTTCCCGGACCAGTCGGGCGAACTGCCCGGTGTAGTTGTTCTCGACCAGGTAGGCAACGTCGACCCCGGCCAGGAACGGGTCGAGTTCGTGCGCCGGGACCGGGTAGAGGGTCCGCGCCTGATAGTAGCGTGTCGGAACTCCGCGGGACTCCAAGAGACGCTGGGCCTCCAGGATCGGGCCGGAGGTGCTGCCGAAGCCGATCAGGCCGACCTTGGCGTGGGCGGGGCCGAAGAGCCGGCCCGCGGGCAGCTCGTCCCGGGCCTTCTGCATCTTCTCCATCCGCTTGTGCATCATCTTCCGGCGGTTCACCGGGTCGACGGAGACGTGGCCCCACTCGTCGTGCTCGTTGCCGGTCACTTCCGACCAGACGCCCGGGGTGCCGGGAGCCGCCCACGTGCTGACCCCGTTCTCCGAGAACCCGTAGATCTTGTACTCCGCGAGGCCGGCGACCTGCTCGGGGCTGAGGCGAGGACCCCGGTCGATGACGACCTTCTCGAGGTCGAAGCGACGGGTCGTGGTGGTGTTCTGAGAGAGCGCCTGGTCGAGGAGAAGGATCACCGGGACCCGCCAGCGGTCGGCGAGGTTCAACGCCTCGACGGTCATGCCGAACGCATCGACCGGGTCGGCGGGGGCGATCACGAACCGGGGATACTCCCCGTGGCCGAGGTTCGCGAGGTGCGAGAGGTCGCCCTGCTCGTGCCGCGTCGGCTGTCCGGTCGACGGACCGACCCGGGAGCAGTCCGCGACCAGGATCGGCAGCTCGGCCGTGGCGGCGTGCCCGATCCCCTCGGTCATGAGGCTGAGGCCGGGGCCGCTGGTGCTCGTCATGGCCCGCGCCCCCGCGTAGGAGGCGCCGATGACCATGTTGATCGCCGCGAGTTCGTCCTCCGCCTGGCGGACGACCCCGCCGAGCGGCGGGAGATAGCGCTGGAGGTACTCCATGATCTCCGTCGCGGGGGTGATCGGATAGCCGGCGAAGAACCGACCTCCGCCGACCGTGAACCCCAGCGCGACCGCCTGGTTGCCGGTCGTCAGGATCAGGTCGTGCGCCTCGCCGTCCACGACGGAGAACCGGTGCGCGACCCCCGGCGCCTCCAGCGCCGCCTTGCGACCGATCTCGAGCGCCTTGAGGTTCTTCTCGAGGGCCTCCGGGCTCCGGCGCCGGAACCGCTCCTCGATCACCTCGCGCGTCTGCGTGTGGTCGAAGCCGAACAGGACGGAGAGCGCGCCGTAGGCGGCGGTGTTCTTGAAGATCGGCTGGCCGAGCGGACCGCCGACGAGCGTCGCGAACGGGAACCCCGCGGCGTTCGGGAGGTCGCTGCGGAACGTCGTCGAATCGTAGATGACAAAGCCGTGGGACGCGAGCTCGGCGCGGCCGAGGTCGATCGCCTGCTGGTCGAACGCCACGAGGACGTCGACCTGCGCCTTGACGGCGGCGGTCGCGTCGCGGCTCGCGCGCACGGAGGCGTCGGCGTGGCCGCCCCGGATGCGGGAGAGGACGTTCCGTGACGTGTAGACGTACAGCCCCCGCTTCCGGAAGTAGCGGCCGAGCAGGTCGCTGACCGTCAGCGTGCCGTCCCCGCCTTGGCCCCCGATCATCACGGACAGGTCGGCGAGCTCGAGGGGCCGGGCTCGCGGTTCGGGCATCGCAGGGCTTTCGCTGGGTACGGTCCTCGCCGCCGGAGTGGTCATCGTCGGGATGGCCGAGCGTTTTGCACGCTCGCCGCTAGTTCGAGGGTCGGAGCGTATTTAACCCGGTTCCACGCGTCGGGCTGACCCCGCGGCGCGCGGGGCCGGGCTGTCCCGATGGGGCGAGGACGCTCGGGGGGCGTCCGTTCTTCGACAACTTCTTGTCCCGTCGCCGGCTCGAGTGAGCATGGAGGAGCCTCCGCTCGTCGAGGACTTCCATCCGGCGACCGCCGACCAGCGGCGTCTGCCGGAGAAGCTGGTCCTCTGGGACGAGACGCTGCGCGACGGCGAGCAGGCGCCGGGGGTCCACTTCTCTCCGGAGGAGAAGCTCCGCATCGCCGAGGTGCTCGCGGGGATCGGGGTCAGCGTGATCAACGCCGGCATCCCCGTCGTCTCGTCGGAGGAGGCGCGCGCGGTTCGGCGCGTCGCCGAGGCCGGGCTCCCCGCGAAGATCCTCGCGGCGGCGAGGACCGTTCCGAAGGACATCGAGGCGGTCATCGACGCCGGAGCGAGCCACATCGCGATCTTCGTCGCCGCGAGCCAGGTCCATCTGAAGTTCAAGCTGAAGATGAGCCCCGAGGAGGTGCTCGCCGCGTCGGTCGCCTCGGTCCGGCGGGCGAAGGACGCCGGCCTCCACGTCGCGTTCGTCACCGAGGACACGGTCCGCGCCCCGTTCGACTTCGTCGAACGGCTGTACCGCGCCGTGCAGGACGCCGGCGCCGACCGGCTCGTCGTCGCCGACACCGTCGGGATCATGACCCCGGTAACGTTCCGGTGGTACCTGGACGAGTTCGTCCGGCGGGTCCAGCCGAAGGACTTCTCCGTGCACTGCCACAACGACTTCGGCCTCGCGACCGCGAACACCCTGACGGCGATCGAGGCGGGCGCCGACGCGCCGCACGTCTGCGTCAACGGTCTCGGCGAGCGGGCCGGCAACGCGGCGCTCGAGGAGGTCGTCATGGCCCTGGAGACGCTCTACGGCTACCGGACCGGGGTCCGGACGGAACGGCTCTTCGAGCTCTCGCGCCTGGTCGAGGAGCTCTCCGGCGTGCCGGTCGCCCCGAACAAGGCGCTGGTCGGCTACAACGCGTTCTCCCACGAGGCGGGGATCCACGCGCACGGGGTCCTCGCGCACACGCTGACCTACGAGCCGCTGCAACCGGAGGAGCTGGGCCGGTCCCGCGCGCTTATCCTCGGCAAGCATACGGGGCGGGCGGCCGTGGTCGAGAAGCTTCGGGAGCGGGGGATCGTCGCGCCCGAGGAGAGCCTGGTCGAGCTGCTGACGCGCCTCAAGGAGGGGGCGGAGAACCAGTCGAAGGAGCAGCTCCGCCAGTTCATCGAGGAGTACCGGGCCCGGTTCGAGCGGCCGGGGCTGACCGACGAGGAGTTCTGGCGGCTCGCGGACGCCGTCGGTATCCGGCCGGTGAGCGCATGACGGCGAACGGCGGCGGCGCGACCCTCGCGGAGAAGATCCTCGCCCGGTCCGGCGGGCTCGAGCGCGTCGTGCCGGGGCAGATCGTCGAAGGCTCGGTCGACCTGGCGATGATGCACGAGCAGGGCGCCCAGACGGTCGCCCCGTTCCACCAGATGGGGGCCCAACGCGTCTGGGACCCGGACCGGGTCGTCATCGCCATCGACCACTGGGTGCCGGCCTCGACCGAGGGGGCGGCGGTCCTTCATCGGATCCTGAGGAACTTCGCTTCGGAGGTCGGGCTCCCGCACTTCTACGACGTCGGCCGGCACGGCATCTGCCACCAGATCCTCGCCGAGGACGGCTGGGTCGTCCCGGGCGATCTCGCCGTCGGCACCGACTCGCACACGAACATGCTCGGGGCGATGGGCGCCGTCGCGACCGGCATCGGGCCGACCGAGATGGCCGCCGTCCTCGCGCTCGGCCGCCTCTGGCTGAAGGTTCCGCCGACGATCGCCGTCCGGGTCCGCGGCAAGTTCGCCCCGGGCGTGACGGCGAAGGACCTGGTCCTTCGGATCCTCGGGGAGATCCGGACCACCGGCGCCGCCTACCGGGCCGTGGAGTTCTCCGGGCCGACGATCGAGCGGTTGTCGATGCCGGAGCGGTTCACCCTCTGCAACATGACCACCGAGATGGGGGCGAAGACCGGCATGGTCGCGCCCGACGCGACCACGCTCGACTACCTCGCCCCGATCGCCAAGCGCCCCCCGCGCCCGCTGCGCCCGGACGCCGACGCCACCTACGAGCGGACGATCGACATCGACGTCGACGACATGCCGCCGATGGTCGCTTGCCCGTACTCGCCGGACAACGTCCGGCCGCTGTCGGAGGTCGCGCGCGAGCACATCCGCATCGACCAGGCGTTCCTCGGCTCCTGCACGAACGCGCGGATCGAGGACCTCCGGGAGGGGGCCGCGCTGATGAAGGGACGCCAGGTCGCCAAGGGCGTGCGGTTCATCGTCACGCCGGCGTCGACGAAGATCTTCGACCAGTGCCTGAAGGAGGGGATCGCCCAGGTGTTCACCGACGCGGGGGCGGTGTTCACCAACTCGAGCTGCTCGGCGTGCTTCGGGGGGAACATGGGGATCCTGGCCCCCGAGGAAGCGTGCGCCTCCTCGTCGAACCGGAACTTCCCGGGCCGGATGGGCGCCAAGGAGGCCCGGATCTACCTGATGTCCCCGGCGGCGGTCGTCGCGAGCGCGGTCGCGGGGGAGGTCGCCGACCCCCGGGCGCTCGCCTAACGGAGGAGAACGGTGCGCTCGGTCATCGAGGGCAAGGTCTGGACGCTCGGACGCGACGTCGACACCGACCAGATCATCTCCGGCAAGTACCTCACGGTCATCGACCCGAACGAGCTGAAGAAGCACGTCTTCGAGATCGCCTTGCCCGAGTTCGCCGCGGGGGCGCGGGCCGGCGACCTGATCGTCGCGGGGGAGAACTTCGGCTCGGGCTCGAGCCGCGAGCACGCTCCCCAGGCGATGCGGGCGATCGGCGTCGGCGCGGTCGTCGCCGACTCGTTCGCACGGATCTTCTTCCGCAACGCGATCAACCTCGGGATCCCCGCGATCGAGGCGCCCGGGGTCCGGGCGATCTTCGCGACCGGCGCGATCGGTCGGGTCGACCTGACGGCCGGGCGCGTGACGAACGTCACCACCGGCGCCTCGGTCGCCTTCCCGCCGCTCCCCCATCATCTTCTCGACCTGCTCGAAGCCGGGGGGCTGGTCGAGAAGGTCCGCCGCGAGCTCGAGGCCCGGGGCGGTTCCTCCCCCGGTCCCGGATGAGGCGAGCATGAAGGACGCCGGCTACGCGGTCGCGGTGTTTCCCGGCGACGGCACGGGGCCGGAGGTCCTCCGCGAGGGCGTGAAGCTCCTCGGCGCGCTCGCCGAGGGCGGTCCCGCCCCCTGGCACCTCACCGAGTACCCCGGGGGCGGCCAGTACTACCTGCGGACCGGACGCGAGTGGGAGCCGGAGGCGGAGGCGGCGGCGCACGCCGCCGACGCGATCCTGCTCGGCGCGGTCGGCTGGCCGGGGGCGAACCTTCCGAACGGCGACCTCGCCGGCCGCGCCCTCGTCCTCGGCCTGCGCGAGGGGCTCGACCTGTTCGCCAACGTCCGGCCGTGCCGGCTCTACCCGGGGGTCACCCATCGGATCAGCGGACGCTTCCGGGACGTCTGGGAGCCGAAGAACGTCGACCTCGTGATCGTCCGGGAGAACACCGAGGACCTCTACACGCCGGCCCGCGGCCGCCTGCGCCGGGGCGGGGAGACCGAGGTCGCCATCGACACCCGCGTCGTGACGCGGAAGGGGACCGAGCGGATCGTCCGCTACGCCTACGAGAGCGCCCGGGCGCGCGGACGGGGCGCGCCGGAGGACGGCGCCCGTCGCGTGACGTGCGTCGACAAGTCGAACGTGCTCGAGGGATGCCGGTACTTCCGAGAGACGTTCGACCGGATAGGGAAGGCGGAGTATCCGGAGCTCGAGCGGGACTACGCCTACGTCGACGCGTTCACCCAGTGGCTCGTCCGCGGTCCCGAGCGCTACAACGTCGTGGTCGCCCCGAACATGATGGGCGACATCATCACCGACCTCGCGGCGGTCCTCCAGGGCGGGATGGGGTTCGCGAGCGGCGGCAACGTCGGGGTCGATCATGCGATGTTCGAGCCGGTCCACGGCAGCGCCCCGAAGTACGCGGGGAAGAACCAGGTGAACCCGTTCGCGACGTTCCTCGCGCTCGAGCAGATGCTC
>Ga0187808_10000157_pt1 | contig 17048 bp, 13 predicted proteins | sample NC_wetland_sal_i_5_FD_132427 | JGI IMG/M metagenome (GOLD analysis project Ga0187808, IMG submission 132427) | Wetland sediment microbial communities from Neuse River Estuary, North Carolina, USA - ASW_3 | ecosystem: Environmental > Aquatic > Freshwater > Wetlands > Sediment | place: USA: North...
GTCGTCGTTGCCGACGAAGCTCAGGCCAGGCAAATGGCAGAGACTCTCAAAATCCTGGTACAGCATACGCATACCGTGCTCTTCCTGCCTGACCGCGACGCACTGCCCTACGAACGACTGATAAGTGACGCAACCACCACGCAACAGCGTATGAACGCACTGATTTGCCTGGCTACCCGCGAGCACAACGTCATCGTCATCTGCTCTGCACGAGTACTGACACAACCCGTCATACCACCACAAGAACTCTCCGCTGCACTTTACGACCTGCAGCCCGGACAGGAGGTTGATCTCACCTTCATGCTAGAGCACCTCTACAACCTCGGCTACGAACCGGTCGCCGAAGTAGAGGAACCAGGACAGTTCAGCCACCGTGGCGGCATCGTCGATCTTTTCCCGCCAACACTGCCACGGCCCATTCGTATTGAATTCTTCGGTGACGAGATTGAGTCTCTACGCAGCTTCGATCAAGAGACACAACGTTCACTCAATCCCATCGCCTCGTGCGCCGTTGGTCCTGCGCGTGAAGTATTGCCCCTGCGCGGCCCCGAAGCCGTTAAAGAACTGGAACAACTCAATAGCACCATGTTGCACCACGACGCCGAAGAACGATGGAAGCGTGACCTGGAAGAACTGCGTCAACGTCGCTCTTTCGATGACATCGCCTTCTATCTGCCTTACCTGCATACTCCATCTACAGTGCTCGATTACCTCGCCCCCAACGGACTTCTCATCCTCGACGACCCTGAAAGCATCCAGAACCACATCGCAGACCTCGACGCCCAGGACCAGGAAATGAAAGAACGCTTCGAACGCGATCGCGAGAACCCCACTCACCTGCGTGACGCACATATCGGCTGGAACAAATTAGAGCCACAATTGCAGCAGCGCCGCCAGCTCCGTTTCGCAGGCATGCTCTCAGCCGCCGAAGGTGAGTTTGATGCACGACAGCATGGCGGCACCGAATACATCATGCCTGCTTTTGGCAGCGCCAATTCATATGGAGGCCGACTGCGTGCCTTCGCCCAGGACTGTCGCAAAATACTGGACAGCCGTGGGCGCGTGGTCATCGTCACCGCACAAGCTCGCAGAATTTCTGAGGTTCTGAGCGATGAAGCTATTCTACACGAGGCGACCATTCACGCCAGTCCCGGCATAAACATCAACGAACCGCCAGAGGTCGGTACCCTCACAATTATCCAGGGTCAACTAATAGAAGGTTGGCAATCACAGGCCCTGGCTCTCTATGTCTTTACTGACACCGAGATCTTCGGTTGGTCAAGACGACGCAACGTCCTGCGACGTAAACCCGTCACTCCTGCCTCCTTCCTGGCCGAGGTCAATCCCGGTGACTATGTCGTCCACCAGGAACACGGTATTGGGCGATTTGAAGGGCTTGTCCGGTTGAGAACCACCGGAGTCGAGCGCGAATATCTCCTGATCCACTACGCTGGAACCGACAAGTTGTACATTCCTACCGACCAGCTTGATCGGGTCATGCGCTACATCGGTATGGGCGACGCCGTCCCCGCACTCAGCAAGCTCGGCACAACCGAATGGACCCGCGCAAAATCCCGGGTCAAAGAGAACGTACAGGACATCGCACGCGACCTCCTCCGCCTCTACAGTGCACGAGAAGCCATACCCGGCCATGCATTTCCTCCAGACTCAGAACAGCCCTGGCTGAGCGAATTGGAAGATGCCTTTCCTTACGAGGAGACGCCAGACCAGGCTCGTGCCATCGAAGAAGTCAAGGCTGATATGGAACGGCCTCGCCCAATGGACCGCTTAGTGTGTGGCGATGTCGGTTATGGTAAAACCGAAGTTGCGCTGCGTGCCGCTTTCAAGGCCGTCCTCGATGGTCGCCAGGTGGCCGTTCTCGTACCCACGACCGTACTTGCCCTGCAGCACTTCAACACCTTCAAAGAACGTCTGAAACCCTATCCTGTGCGGGTTGAGCTACTGAGCCGCTTCCGCTCAGAGAAAGAGCAGAAGCAGGTACTGGAAGATTTGGCCTTTGGCAAGGTGGATATCGTCATCGGCACGCATCGCCTTTTACAGAAGGATGTCGTCTTCTTCAACCTGGGTTTGTTGGTCGTCGACGAAGAACAGCGCTTCGGCGTCGTAGATAAGGAGCGCTTAAAGCAGATGCGCAGCGAAATCGACGTGCTGACTATGACCGCTACTCCCATCCCACGCACTCTGCACATGTCACTAGTCAATGTGCGTGACATGAGCACCATCGAGACACCTCCTCAGGAGCGCTTGCCTATACGCACGTCCATTCGTGAGTATGATGAAAGCTTGATTCGTGAAGCTATCCTACGCGAGATTGATCGTGGCGGCCAGGTCTTTTTCGTACACAACCGCGTGCAAGGCATTCAGGTCATCGCACAAAAGCTTCAACGTCTCGTCCCCGAGGCACGCATCGTCGTCGGACACGGACAGATGCCCGAAGATCAACTCGAACGGGTGATGATCGATTTCTCCAATGGAGAGTACGACGTTCTGGTTTCAACCACCATTATTGAAAATGGCTTGGACATTCCCAACGCCAATACCATCCTCGTCAATAACGCCGCCCATTTTGGCCTGGCGCAGCTTTACCAACTGCGAGGGCGTGTTGGTCGTGCCACACAGCAAGCCTACTCCTATTTTTTCTACAACAAAGATGCAAAGCTCACTCCTATTCAGGAGAAGCGTTTGCGCGCCATCTTCGAGGCAACCGAGCTAGGTGCAGGGTTTCGCATCGCCATGAAGGATTTGGAGATCCGCGGTGCTGGCAATTTGCTTGGTGCGGAGCAATCTGGCTTCATGAATTCTGTTGGCTTCGACCTCTACTGCAAGCTGCTCGGCGAAGCAGTCCAGGAATTACAGGGTAAGAAAGCCGAGATAGCAACTCCGAGTGTCTCTATTGATCTACCACTCGATGCTTACCTGCCCGACGAATACATTGGTGACCGTACGCTCAAAGTCAATTTCTATCAACGTCTGGCCAATCTGACCAGTCTCGAACAAGTCGAAGCTATGGTGGCAGAGATGAACGACCGCTTCGGCGCACCACCACCACCTGTACAGAACCTCTTGGCAATGGTGCGCCTGAAGGTAGAAGCCACAACTCTGGGCATCGAGGCTATCTCTGTTAAAGACAATGAGTTTGTACTGACAGTGAAACGCACCGTCATCCCCAACCGTATCGCACTCTACCGTCGTTTCCGTAACGAAGCACGTGTCCAGCAGGGGATCGTTCGCATCCCACGTCGTCTCTTCGGCCCAAACTGGCTCGAGCAACTGCATGAGTTGTTACCCGCAATTACGACTGCAGCATGACACCTACTGGCCTAATGTTGCGTGTGCATCATGTAAAATATCAGCCCCTGCTTGTAATCAGAAAGACTTGCCTGTCCATTTTTAATCACCTGATTGGAGAGATTCAGTAATGTCGAGGCGATCTGCAAGCGCCTCTCATCAAAGCCTTTCTGCTGGCGCAATAACTCCAGCAACTGTAGGGGAGTCTGACCGGTAATATCCTTCCCCAAACGTACCGCCTCGATACGTAGCCACAGGACAAGCTGGAAATGCATTCGCTCAAAAATAACAACATCCTCATTGACCACAGGAGCAGCACTCCTGGTCAGACTGGCAGTCGCACCTGTCACCGGTGTCGGCGGCGGTTTCTGCGATGGTGATGGTATTTGTGGAGGATGCGGGGGCTGCGCACGTCCCCATGGTTGATCAGTAGGAGTAGCCAGAATAGTGAGCGGCTGGGCCTGTTCGCGAACAGACGATGTGGCAGGGGCTGTCTCCACCGGCCTACCGAATACGGGAGTTGGTGAAGTTGGAGTCTCAACGAGTGGAACAACTGCATCTGTTCCAGGCTTAGATGGTGTAGCTATGGAAGACGCCGACGCAGCTATGGCGATCCCTGGTAAACTGAAGGGCCTGCCACTTTTAGTATCTGGTGGAGGTGAAACACTATGCCCACCTGCTTGCGGTGTAGGTTTCCCTTTAGATATCTGTTCCACTGATGTCAAGGGTACTTCATACTCGACACCGATCTTACTGTGGCCATTTTCACCATTACGTGCTTGTTTCGTATGCCGTGGAGTCGATGTTGCTGCCGAAGCATACACTTCGTTTACTGGAGCCAAGGTAGCTTTAATCTCTCCTCGTACCTCTTGTAGTTGTTGCTGCAACAGCATGGTCGAAGAGACAATTTGTTCCCATTTCTGCTCAGATCGGCCACTGTCATTAGTTGTAGACCAGGAGATTGAAGGGCGGGGGCTGCCAAATGGTGGATTGCCAGGTTGCCGTCCCATTAAATGTCCGCGCATGCCCTCGGTCACCAGTAGACTGCTGGAGCTAATCAGCATACGTACATCCGACATCCGCTTACGTCCCTGTTGCCCGAAGAAACTACGGTTCCGTTGCACAAAATAGACGAGCAAACGCTCTATGTGCCGCTGAAAGTCAGTCGACATCAGATCAACGCGATTCCAGGCAGTGAAATCGATTGAACTCAGGTAAAGCCATACTTCCTGCCGCTTTGCGCGATCCACCGGACGCATGCGTAGCGAGTTGGTGCGATGGTCAAAGAAACGCGGATAGCAGAAATTTGCAATTAGCGTTTCCGCCAATTCAGCCTTCAACCGGGCAAGTTCAGCAGGAGGCAGTTGGCCTAGAAAAACACTCATCGCCGCAACCCCTTTCATTTTACTTATCTCCCTATCTTTCCAGGCATTAAATCAAGAAACCAATGTAATTGCCGCTAATTGCAGCGCATTTGTCCCCTCGGGATCATTCACCTTACTGGATGCATTCACTCTATCTAGCGCAAGCCTGGCTTTTAGATCCATTATAGTATCGTATGGACGAGCCAAAGGTACAAGAGCTATTGCCACATGGGCTAGCCCAACTGGGATAGCCCCTATAAAAAACGCTCCACTTGTCACTTTCAACACCGTTCCCGGCTTCCAGGTATCAGTCGGACACCAGGAAAGCGCAGGAAAGTAGGTGGTCGCGAAGTGCTCTTTACCATTCTTATCGATAATCAGTGCCACGATCTGCACCGGCAGCGTTGTTGGCGTGTTGAGCTGCCAGTACGTCGATATCTGTATGTAATTTGCACTCATACTAAACGTAGAGGGAGCTGCCACGCCATATCCAATCAGATTCAGCATAGCAGCAGGACTACCTTTGCTTGCAAACGTCACTTGTAGTGGATTCGTGACTTGCTGCGGCGACACCTGCATAAACGAGCAAAAGTCATCCGGCAGATCCAGCAATGCATTCTCCCCAGCTTGAAACGGTGAGTCAGGCGAAATACTCGGTGCTGGCAACCCCCGTTTAAGCAGCAAATAGCCATCCTGCGCCGCCAGGATACCGTAGTCTCCGCTCAGTAATACCCTCTTCACCGCTGCAATGTAATCATGAGAATAGAATGGATAAATGTCGCTCGTCACATCCAGAAAGACGTAGTCAGCATAGTCATCGGCATAGGGAAAAAGGTAAATATGCGCTCGATGGCTGAGATGCGGAACCAGGGCAGATTGTGCCGAAACCGATGCCTCCGCCGGAATCATATCAATGAAGTGCTGTGCCAACTCAGTATGCGCACTGGCCACGGGCCAACGAAAACCCAGTGAAAACGGCATCGTCCCGCGAGCATAATCCGCCTTCACAACATTGAACAACACCAAACCCACCAACCCAGCCAGTAACACTGCATGTACCCAATAACTCAAACGCCGAGTACGCACCCCACTGGTAGAAGACACCACCTTTCGCTCACTCAACCAGCCAATCCCCCACTGAACCAACCACAAAATCAGCACCATCGCCTCAATCGTGGCAAAGATCAGCACTGGCACAATCTCAGCATTATATTGGTAGAAACCACTATACATATTAGAATCAGAACTGAGCAAATTCACTGCTAACGATGGCGCCGCCAAGACCAATACCCATGGCGCCAACAGCGGGAGATACCCGGCAGGAGTGAGCAATAAGCGTAGATAGAAGAAATGGCTATGCTCTAGCACATGCTGCTTGAGCACCCCGAATGGGTGTAACAGTAAAGTACGCGCAATCTCAAGAGGAGTGTGGCCCAGGCTGGCATAGCGCGAAGCAACCAGTGAATGCCCGGTAGGGCTAAAGACATGTGGAATGACGAAGAAACTCACCACGGCCCATCCAAGGGCTAGCAGCGTCAATGCCAGGCCACTACGCCAGCGTTGTTGAAAAAGTATTGACCACAAACCAAACATAGCAACCACGAGTGGGATTTCTTCCTTACACGCCATCGAAAGCACAGCAAAGACAAAGAGCCACACCGTACGCCTCGTATACATAAAATACAAAGTAAAAAGCAAGAGAGCAGCCGTGAACGTCACCGCATGGAAATCCGAGATCGTGGCAAACTGTTGCGCAGGATACAGTAAATAGAGTGCGGCAATGCCTACACCCGCTAGCTCGTTACGCAAACGCAGGCGAGCCAGCCAAAAAGCAGGAAACGCACCACTTGCCACCACCAGCGTCTGCATGATTTGCAACATCCTGGGGTCAGGCCAGATCAAGTAAAAAAGTGAGACCACGAAAAGAATTGGTTCAAAGTGAATAGCAAAACGTGTAATACCGTTAAAACTATAGCAGTTGGTATCGTTGACCGTATTACAAATTGTTTGGTTGAGCATTCGTCCATGCAGCGTATTCCAGATCGCCTGGTCCATATTGCCAAGGTCTTCCGCATTCGTCAGGTAGACGCTGTGCCGGGCGGTCAGGTAAATAATAAAAAAGGTGGCGAATGCTACAGCTAAAAGTGCCACCAGGCCCGTGGCAAGCCAGAACAGCCATGTATGGGGCAACAGATCAGCCGGAGGATAGAGATAAAGGCGACTTCGCCACACCGAAAGACGCTTTCGCCATGTTGAACTAGTCACCTGTTTGTTGTACCTCCTTCCACAGGAATATTCACAGAAATTTTTCTGCTTACCATGTAGGCTACGCCAACGCAAATGAGTTCAGCCAACGTAGACACAAGTCGAGAGAGAAATGCCATAATTGTCCCTAAGCCAGCCGGCAGAGGCAGTGCCAGAGCGAAAAGACCGACGATGGCTGCCTCGCGAAATCCCAATCCACTTGGCGTGATAAAGCTCACGAAACCAATATCCCACGCAATAGCATAGATACCAATACAAATAGGCAATGCCACCAGTGGAGTACCCGGCCAGAGTGCAAGCAATAACACATAAAATGCACCGCCGGCGACCAGCCAGCTAACACTCCACGCTAGAGTAATTAGCAGGATATCGACGTAGCGCAACGTCAGAATTACAGGGTCACGCTTCAAAAGGCGCAGAGCGAGATTGAGCAACCAGTTGAGTACACGCGGATACAGTACAACTAGCAGGGCGAGAATCATCGCCATACCTACGATCACCACCATAGGGGCCTGATTTATCGTACTCACCTGATTTATTGCACCCACACCCAAATCGTGCCAGAATAACAAACTGACCGCAAAGACGAGCGCACCTGCCGCCAGCTTTGTTATCAACTCAATCGTCATGCTGGCAAAAGCGATAGGTCGCGAAACACCATACTTCCCGACCCATAAGATGCGCGTCAACACATGCCACACATTGCCAGGAATATAGCGCACAAACTCTGAAGCAAGGTAGATGCGCAAGCACAGGCGTAAATCGAGCCTATGGCCGAGCCGAGCCAGAATCGCCTGCCAAATCAAGCCATAGGACAATTCCTGGAGCATAAAGCCCACAAAGGCCAGCCCCAGCAACCACGGATTCCACTGGAACGTATGGGCCGTTAAGTTACTCCAGTCATTTTTTAGCTGGCCGAGGAAAAAAACCAGAATCGCCAGGGGCAAGCCAATTTGCAGTACCCGCCTGGCAAGTTTCTTAAGGGCAGGCTTCTGCATCAATCCAGTTCCTGCCTGATACTATACTCCTCGCCCGGCTGGAACGCGTAGTGACGAATCATCTCACTTTGCAATCCTGTGAGAATGAACTGGACGCCAAAGATCATTAACAGGATACCTATAAAGAGCGATGGCTGCGTGTGAATCGGTTGATGCAAAATGAATAGGCTGCGCAGAACCACATACACATCCCACAACACGCCAACCAGAAATGTCCAAAAACCCAGCGGGCCAAAGAATCGCAGCGGAATGCTTAAAAACGTCGTGAGGAACAAGACGTTGAGCAAGTCTATCAGACCTCGGGCAAAACGCTTCGCGCCAAACTTCGAGACACCAAATCGACGGGGATGATGTTGCACCTTAATCTCCGCAACGCTGAAACCCCGCCAATGCGCCATCACAGGCACGAAACGATGAAACTCGCCATAGAGCTTCAAGTGACTATCTTCGATCACCTCACGCCGATAGGCCTTGAAACCATTGTTGATGTCGTGCAGGTGAACGCCGGTCATCCGGCTCACCATAGCGTTAAAGATACGTGAAGGGAACGTCTTCGTGACGGGGTCAAGACGTGGAAACTTCCAACCGGAGACCAGGTCATACCCTTCATCCAGCTTAGCCAGAAAATTGGGTATCTCCTCAGGGTCGTCCTGCAGGTCGCCATCCATCGTAAAAATAACTTCGCCACGACAGCGACTGAAGCCGGCAACCAGCGCCGGTGTCTTGCCAAAATTCTTGCGGAAGCGGATCACTCGCACAATGCCAGGATGCTCATCGTGCAATATCTTCAGTTCCTTAAATGTATTATCCGTGCTCCCATCATCCACGAAGATCACTTCATAATGTTCTCCAAGCGTATCGAGTTGTGCTGATAGTTTTTCAAACAACGGTCGTACGCTCTCTTGCTCATTCATCACCGGCACAACGATCGATATCGCAACTGTTTGCTCAGAGAGCTCCGGTGTTGAAAATGTTGTTTGAACATCTATTGATGATATTTTCGTTTGTTGCATACCTGACGCCTTCCACTACAGCCTTGAGCGAGCATGTACTCTCGCTTGCTGTCTCTGATTGCCGCCAATTATAGCACACTGTCTTCCCACGACAGTAGCATATGGTACCTTTGCCATCCATTCATAATAACGGATGAATAGCGGCAAGAGATACGCATTGCACCTGACTGGTTAAATTGCAATTCTTGAAAACAGGTCCGGGCTATCGCTGGTCAGCGAGTCAACTCCAGCAGCAGCGAAACGCCGCAGTCCAGCCTGGTTATTAACCGTCCAGATACCCAACTTGTAACCACGCTCGTGAAGGGCGGCTGGCATATCGTTCGTAAAAAGATCACGATCGATGTTGATCCAATTGCATCCCAGGGTTGTTACTTGCTCTATGAGGGTATCAAGAGCATGGTCCTCCTGCGGATCCCACACATCATCTGAGACGAGCGCTCCCGTCTGCACTGTCGGCTCCAGCGATTTCACATGCGGTAACACCATCCAGTCAAAGGACATGACTAGCACTTGGCCGAGCGCGCCAACGGCGCGCACTTCATCGACTACTGCTTCCACGATGTTGGGGTAACGCCCATACACTTCATTGCGTTTGCTCGGCTTTATCTCGATATACACCTGGGCATGTCCCTTCGCCACGTCTAGCACTTCGCGCAGAGTAGGTATCTGTTGAGGCTCAGGCCACCCACCAGGGAAATGAGCAGCCGCATTGAGGCTGCGTAGATAGGCAAAGTCAAGATCGAGTAGATTACCCTTGCCATTCGTACGTTTTTCGACAGTATAATCATGAAACACCACTAAGTGACCATCACGACTCATATGAACATCCAGCTCAATCGCATCGATAGGAAAAGTGAGCGCATTGCGAAATGCAGCCAGTGTATTTTCCGGAGCAAGCTGGGAACCACCGCGATGGGCAACTCGCTGTACATGATTTCTCATAGAAGCATTCTGTCTCCTTTATCTTTGTGTAGACACTTTGGCAAGATGTCTACATAAAACGGGTTGATGTAGCACAGATTGTCTTCGACAACTGTCTACATAACCCTATATACAACGGTTTTGTTGTATAGTATAGCAACATATCTAGCAGAAAGGATATCATACCCACATGCCACTTGAACCAGGCTTGACCGGAGAATCTACTACCACCGTTGGACACGAAAACACCGCCGCTTATGTCGGTGCAGGCGGCGTCGAAGTCTTCGGCACACCCATGATGATCGCCTTGATGGAGCAGGCCGCCTGGCAGTCCGTCGCCAAGAGTATAGACCCAGGCTACGTCACGGTAGGTACCCGGGTTGATGTGCGTCACCTGGCGGCCACCCCTCTTGGCCAGCGTGTACGTGCTACAGCAGAATTGATTGAGATCGATGGTCGTCACCTGATTTTCATAGTCGAAGCTTACGACGAACAGCAAAAGATCGGCGAAGGTCGGCACGAGCGCTACATCGTAAACCTCGAACGCTTCCTCAAAAAATGACATCACCAATCCTTGCTATTTGTCAGGTAATGTGATATCATGAAAGAGCACTAAGAGCAGACACCATCTGCTTCACAGTACACGTTCACCTGGGGATGTCGGGTTTCGACAGACAGACAGGTTGAAGAATTGCAGGCCGAGGTGTCGGTACGCACTCTCGTTAAACAACCGACAAAACAATAGATGCCGAACAGGCACCTGCTTACGCTCTCGCTGCTTAATACCCAGTGAAGCGTCGTCCACCCGTCCTTTTCCCGTGGGGACGGACCTGGGCGTCACACACGCGGGATGCGATCGCGGCAACTGCTTTCTAACCGCCATCTAAGACCAGAGGGCCACCGCCACAGAATCCTGTCGATGGGAGTCTGAAGCGTTAGAAAAAACTATCGACTAAGCCTGTAGTACATTCTCCGATTGGTTTGTTTGGACGGGGAGTTCAACTCTCCCCCATCTCCACCAGACACCGAGGTTACAATACCGCTTGTAGCCTCGGTTTATTCTTCTGCTATACCTTCTTTTTTCCCAAAATGCAGCAACCATGTAGCAACAGCATCATTATCCCGAGTTAAACTCCTGGTTCCACTTCTCCACGACTTCATCCAACATTGACGGGAACATGCCCGTAGAGGTCCATCGTTATCAGGAACGAACTATGTCCGAGCAGTTCCGACGCTTCCTGCATCATAGAGATAGCCGGAATTTTCTACAGATACTATAGCCTCCCCGCGGATTCTACTCCCAGAATACTTCCGACCCTCTCATTGAGAGATCGGCAATGCTTGCAAGGCCGCAAGCTCACCCATCAACTCTGCATACGTTGCGCCGTGAACTGGCAGCCGAATGGTCTCTTCGCTGCCTTCGGGTTGACAGATCAAAGACATGCCATCAGAATCAAAGCGAAGAGCAACACAGCGCTGGGCAATGGGCAGTGTGACAGAACGTGTCATGGACAGTACGAATCTGCTACTGCTGATGGTGCGTCTGTTCCCCGTCTGGGTACCCATGAATGAGGTATGCACACACATCCGTTGGCAGGATAGTCGCGAAGAACCAGTTGGTGCAATTAAAGTGAGATGTATCCGTTTGCACTGGTGGCCCTCAAGAGGCTCCTGCAAACACCTGGGCCGAATCGTGGTATCCGGCCTTGCTTCAGTCTAGCCGCGTGAATGCGAAAAAAGTTTCACTTCCTGTTGGTCCCTCGCGAATATTTTTTCTTCCCCTTCCAGAGTTGTCGGCTATTGTGCTGTATATCCTCCATCTACGATCAATGTGTGTCCCGTCACAAACGAGGCTGCCTCAGAGCAGAGCCAGACGACCGCTTCCGCAATCTCCTCCGGTTTGCCAAGGCGCTTCATCGGGTGCAGTATGGCGATCTGCTGGTAGACCTCTGGATGAGAGCCAGCAGCCAGTCCACGCTCCATGACCATGGGCGTCTCGATAAACCCGGGGCACACGGCATTGACACGGATGCCTTGTGTGGCATACTCCAATGCAGTCATCACCTGGGTCAGTCCAATCAGGCCATGTTTGGCGGCAGTATAAGCCCCGGCAGTGGCAAAACCCACGACGCCCAGAATCGAAGCCATGTTGACGATGACGCCTGCGCCTTGCTTGAGCATCTGCGGAAGGGCATACTTCATGCAGAGATAGGGGCCGGTGAGGTTGATAGCAATCACCTTGTTCCAAACATCCTCGGGATAATCGGCGGTTGTCGCCAGAGTCCCCTCGATCCCTGCAATATTGAGGTCATAGTCCAAGCGTCCGTAGGTGTCAACAGCTTTTGTGACCAATGCCTTGACCTCTTCGGATTGTGAGACATCACACTTGAGGAATGTTGCCTCGCCTCCGGCTTCTTTGATGAGACGCACCGTCTCTTCTCCGCCTTGCGCGGCTATATCGGAGACAACCACGTTGGTCCCTTCTCTGGCAAATGCAAGAGCTGTAGCTCGCCCAATGCCTGATGCTGCACCTGTGACGAGAGCTACCTTCGTGTTGAATTGTCCTGGCATGTTTTTCCTCCTCCTTGCTTCAATAGGCTCCTATCCATCAGAGAGATAGTATCCTCAGGGTGTCACGGCAAAGCGAAAAACAGTGCACCTGATCTGCAACGTATTCCCTTCACCGAGCGTTGCAATGACAACGTTGTCGCATTGTGTATGCATTCTCTGAGAGATATCATGACTGCCTGTCACCATGTGCTCACCATGCTCATTCGCCAGCACTATCAAGACTATGATGACCCCATAAGGCTGCTATGCCGCCTTGTCAAACGCGATCGGCAGGCGTTTGAAGCCGAAGAGTAAACGTCCCTCGAAGAGTTTGGGCGAGTCATCGTCTATTACGCGCAAGTTGGGCAATTGCTTGATGATCATCGGCAGCGCGACCGCGGCCTCCATGCGCGAAAGGGGCGCACCGATACAGAAATGAATGCCATGCCCAAACGCTACATGCCGGTTCGGTGTGCGCGTGATGTCGAAGCGCTCCGGCTCCGCGAACTGCCGGGGGTCGCGGTTGGCCGATGCCAGCCAGGTGAAGATCATCTCGTCCTTTGGAATGCTCACGCCCGCGAGAGTAACCTCCTGCTTGCTCGTGCGCACCAGACGCCAGACCGGTGAGGCGTAGCGCAGAACCTCCTCAATAGCCGTCGGCATCAATTCGGGTTGCTTGCGCAGCTGCGCGAGCGCCTCGGGATGCTCGTCAAAGCAGCGAATGGCCTGGCTGAGCAGATTTGTCGTCGTGACGTGTCCGGCGAGCAGCAGCAGCGTCGAGAAGCTGATCGCGTCCTCCATGCTCAGGTGTTCACCATCGACCGAGGCGGCCAGCAGATCGCTCATCATATCCTGGCGTGGCACACGCTTGCGCTCCTCGAGCATCTGCCTGAAGTAATCTGACATTTCCTCAAAGGTGTGCATGAGGTGCTGGAACTCTGGGTCCTTGCGCTGCTCCTCTTGGGGCCGGAAAAACTCGGCGTCACTCAACTGCCGCCTGAGCAACCCATCGGCCCAGCGTTTGAACAGCGGGCGATCGCTGGTTGGCACGCCCAGCATTTCGGCGATCACCATCGTGGGCAGCGGATAGGCGATCTCGGTGGCAAAATCCATTGTGCCCGCCGACCGTGCCTCCTCCAGCAGTTCCTGCGTAATAGCGGCGACACGGCCTCTCAGCCTCTCGATGGCACGCGGCGTGAAGGCGTGCGAGACCAGGTTGCGATACTGGCGATGCTGCGGTGGGTCCATCGCTAGAATACTTCTGCCCCCGCGAGGCTGGCCATCTTCGGCGTTGGCGGCTGCTCGTGCCTGGAAGCGTTGTCTTCTGCGCTCTGAGGAGAAAAGGGTATAGTTACTGATGACAGTAAGCACATCATCATAGCGAAACACATGCCAGCATCCACTGCTCTCATCCAGCCACACCGGTAGCGTGTTGCGCATCTGCTCAAACCAGTCATATATTTTCTCTACATCTTCCAGGGTCGAGAGTGTGTGTAACATTGTGAAAACCTTTCTTTCATGTCTATGACTTCGAGCCACTAATAAAATACATACGTACATCAGGGTTTCAAAGTAAGAGAAAAACACCATATCTGATTTGCGACCTATTCCCTTCACCGAGCGCTAGAACGGCAAGGTTGTTGCATTGTTCCTGCGTCCTATGACCTGCTCGCCCTGGACCCTATTGCGGAGACGACCTCCGACCCCAACTCCTACGGGTTTAGAAAGAAGCGGTCTACTCCACCCGGCATATGTCCCTATCAAGCGACATGTGAAAATCAAAGGAGAGGCAAACCCCTAGGATCCCGCCTGGGAAGAGTACTTTGAAAAACGCCTCGACGTCAAAATGATACACAATCTCAAGGGGAAACGACAACTGCTTGCCCTCTGGAAAGAGCAGAAAGGGATTTGCCCGATCTGCCAACAAAAGATCACGAGACTCACAGGATGGCACAACCACCATCTTGTGTGCCGGGTGAACGGAGGGAAGGATACCGCCGAACGAGACAGTAGAACACGAGGATGTCCGCCACACCAGTGTGCAGAAAGAATGTATCAAAAGACCTGCCTTCTTAACGAAGCGACTTGATACTGTCTCCTCCCAGAGGCAACTGCTCCGCACCGCATAACAGCTGCCCCTCGCAACTGCCACAAAAGCCTATGACGCCCCACCCAAATTTGTATACGCCTGCGACAAATCCTGCACTGGCGGGATAATCTTCTGCGCCACCAGGAACTGCACCATCGACTGCCACGTAGCACTATCGTTATAGCCTAACGCCACCTGGCCATTGCCCTGCCAGATGGGAATCGTCGCCTGCAAGACAGTCATCGCCTTGGCAGCGTCCAGGTTCGGCACAAAACTCTTGCTGATCTGGACCGCGCCAGCCGGGTCCGCAATCACGTCTTTCAGCCCCTTGAGCGTCGCCTGCACGAAATTCTGCACAAGTTGTGGCTGATTATGCAGCGTATCTACCGTGGTGATGATGCCGTTAGAAACCAATGGCTGGTAATCGGAGACATCAAAGGTACGCACATCGAAGCCCTGCGCCTTCAATTGCAGCGGCTCATTGTTCGAGTAGCCCATCACGGCATCAACCTTGTGTCCGAGCAGTGCCGCTACCTGCGTGAAACCAATGGACTGTACCTTCACATCAGATAGTGAGAGGTGTGCCTGGTACAACAATGCCAGCAGCCCGGTATAGGTCGAGCCGAAGGGTCCTGGCACGCCAATAGTGTGGCCTTTCAGATCGGCAAGCGTCTTGATGGGCGAGTCAGCGGGCACAATGAGGCTGACCGGATAGCGCTGGAAAATGGTCGCTACATCCACCACCTGCAGGTTTTTGCTACGTGCCACCAGTTCCTCGTCACCACCGGCAAAGACGAAGGTATCGTGACCCAGTACCATTGAGCCAATCAAGTCGGTCTCGATCCCGTGATGGAACGTGACATCGAGACCAGCCGCTTTGTAGTATCCTTTACTCTGCGCCACATAGAACGGGGCAAACTGGATATCAGGAATGTAGCCCAGGCCGATAGAAACCTTATTTAGCGATGGCTGTCCGGGCGAAGAAGGTGAAGTTGAACCACCACAAGCTGCTAGCAGTGGAGCCAGCAGCATAAATAGCAATGACAACATGAAAAACGAACGACGTTGATTTCGCATCTGTATTACTCTCCATTGGAATTACCTGGCGCGCCAAGACCCGTCACTCCATCTCGCATGGCCCACCGTGCCGTCCTCTGGGGTCGGGCGGCTATCCCCAAATGTAGTAGCACGGGGCGGTTGGATATGGTGGTTGGACCTTTGTGGGCGCCAGGTCACTTGCTTCCGAAGCCGGTATTTCCCAGGTTTGCCTAATACACAGCCTCAGCTAGCTTTGTAAGTAACCAGGAGGTCATATAATAGAGACCTGCCAGGACACCCAGTATGATCAGTGTAGCAAACAATGCTGGCGTATCAAACTGTTCCTTAGCCAGTTGCACCAGTGCACCCAGCCCCTGGTCGCCTCCACTAACGAATTCTCCCACCACGGCCCCCATCACTGACAGCGTCAGGCCGGTGCGTACGCCCGCAAGCAGCGCAGGAAGAGCCAGAGGAAACTCGATATGGGCCAGCAGAGACCAACCCGAGGCACCTTCTACACGTGCTGCATCTATTAGGGTCTGGTCTAAGGTCTGCACTCCCAGAATGGTTGTGATGACCATGGGGAAAAGCACAATCAACATGCACAGGATCACGTTGGGGACTAACCCATAGCCGAGCCAGATGACAAGCAATGGTGCGATGACTATCGCTGGCATGGCCTGTCCAGCGGCAAGGTAGGGATGTACAGCGGTGGCGAGCAGGCGAGATTTCGCCAGCCCATACCCCAATGGCAATGCCACTAGCAGTGCGAGGAGGAAACCCAACACACTTTCCTGGGCGGTCACCAGTGCAGCGCTCAGCAGTATGCCTGAACTGAGACCATTTGACAAACTAACCAGCACATCCCCGGGAGCAGGCAGTATCAGGCTGGAGATACGCCCGTATGAGGTACCCAGATACCAGCTCACTAACAGGATCAAAGCCAGCACAATGGGCGGTGACACCGATAGCATCCGCTCCATTGTTTTCAGCGCTGCATGTGCATGTCGTTTTTCCGGCGCTGGCATCTGCACGTCATCGCATATGCCATCGCGCACATGCTTACGTACCCTCAACAGTACGTCTTTCGTAGTAGAGGTTGTTACGCTCATTGACATCCCTCTGGTCAAAGCTAGATTGATAACATTCCTACAAGACATAGGAAAATCATCAATTCGACTGACCCGGGGAGGCATGAGGGAGATACGAGGAGAGCATCACGGATAGTCTAACAACCTTGTTGCTTCGCACAACAAGGCTTCATGAGCCACACGTATGCCAAACCTTCTCCCATCCGGACTGTAACCGTCGGCTTCGGCCTTACACCGAATCTGTCAATCAATCAACCTATCATAGACAAGCCAACTGAAAGACTCGCGGGCTTGGCGAATGCAACAAAACATGCATTCACCATACCGCCGGTCGGGAATTGCACCCTGCCCCGAAGGTCTCTATCAAATATTATGTCATAAGACATGTGGCAAATGCAAGAGTGCGACAC
>Ga0187808_10000158_pt1 | contig 17011 bp, 8 predicted proteins | sample NC_wetland_sal_i_5_FD_132427 | JGI IMG/M metagenome (GOLD analysis project Ga0187808, IMG submission 132427) | Wetland sediment microbial communities from Neuse River Estuary, North Carolina, USA - ASW_3 | ecosystem: Environmental > Aquatic > Freshwater > Wetlands > Sediment | place: USA: North...
CTCGCTGGGCCTCGACCCCACCAGCTTTAAGATTCTGGTGGTGAAGGCAGGGTATCTCGTTCCTCCCATTGCCCGGATCGCGAATCCCAATTTGATGGCGCTCACTCCCGGCGCCGTCAATCAGGACATCGTCCATCTGCCTACGAACAAATATCGCATTCCGAGTTATCCCTTTGTACCCGATTTGCAGTGGAAGCCGTTTACGATCGTGTCCGCACGCTCCCCGCAAAAATCGTAGTGGAACTTAAAATCGATGATTATTCGATCGTGCGGCGAGGAGGTCAGAAATGCAAGTTAATCGAAGGGGATTTCTAGGCGGCCTGACGCTCGCGGCCGCGGCGCTCCGAGGGGGCGCTGAAGTTCCAGCGTCGCTCGCTGGGGACCATGGTTTCTCTTCGGCGGCCGGCGCCGGCAATACCAAAGTGAAGGCATATGGCTCAGGTTACTTCGGCGAATGGATCGAAGACGAATTTGGCCTGCCCGCGTTCCATTACACGTGCGATCAGATTAACGATCCCAAGGCGATAACCGAGGTAAATCCCGGCATTCTCTCTTCCACTGAACACATCCATCAAGTCGGCAATGATCGTATCGTAGCTGTTGCCTCGAACTATGGCCATGTTCGAGTACGTCAGGACGAAGGAGCGCCCAAGTTCTTAAACGACTACGCTCCCGATCGAGGCTGCTTCGGGGGCGGAATCGGCTATCTCACAGACGGCAAGGTGATACTGAGCACGTTCTATCCGGGAGGCAGCGAGGGCTTCGATCGAATCTTCGGTGTCGGGTATCTGCGAAAAAAGGTCATCGGAAACCACTACCATATTGACCAGGTGATTTTCGCCCCCTTTGGCGACGATCCCGTTCTAATCTCTCAAGCAACGATTACCAACCAGAGTCCTTCAGAAGCGAAATTACGCTGGCTCGAGTACTGGGGGTGCCAAGTTTATCAGTTTTCTTTCCGCTCCTTCATAGAATCCTTTGCAGGGAAGGGCATGAGTGAATTGCGTCGTGACTTTGGGGCACGATTCGCGCACCACTTCCGCGCCCTCGAGGACGGTTCCGGTTTGCTCGAGAGCAAGGAATTCCTCGGCCGTCCGCAGGCGGAAGAGGCGCAGTGGCGAGCGGTGGTTGCGTATCTCGAGAAGAACCCCAATCCCTTTGTGACCCCTCCTGACAAGAATGCGCCCACGGAAGCTTCCTTCGACGATCTCAATCCTCCGCCAACCTTTCTTGTTTCGCTGGATGCCCCCGCCGACGGATTCTCAACTGGCGGGAAGGATTTCTTTGGCTCCGGCGGCACAAGCCATCCGAGCGGCCTGGACCGCCCGCTTGACGGCGACCTCAGTAGGACCGGTCCTGAAAGCGCCCTGTTGCTGGAACGCAAGGTAAGCCTTAAACCCGGAGAGAGCCGCACGCTGATTTTCCTTTACGGCTATCTGCCGGAAAACGCGAAACTGGAATCATTGGCCGCCAAGTATCGTCGCAGTGGGGCGCGCGCATGGCCAGACTCGAGCCAGCGGTGGAAGGAAACGGGGTTGCGGTTCGGGGCCGAGAGCGAGCCCTGGGTGGGGCGTGAAATCACCTGGAACCATTACTATCTCCGCAGCGGTCTCACCTATGACACTTTCTTCCGTCAGCACATTCTTTCCCAGGCCAGCATTTATCAGTATGTGATGGGATTTCAGGGTGCGGCGCGCGATCCCCTCCAGCACGTACTTCCCTTCATCTTTAGCGATCCCGCCTGCGTGAAGGAGATCCTGCGTTACACGTTGAAGGAAGTTCGGCCGGATGGATCGATCCCCTACGGCATCGTCGGCTATGGGATGCCGATGCCCACAACGTCCGACCTCTCCAGTGATATACCGATGTGGCTCCTTTGGGTTGCCAGCGAATACGTGCTGGCGACGCGCGACCAGGCATTTCTGGATGAACCGATCGCCACCGTTTACGGACCGGGCGCCGCTCGGGAACCGGTGCGCAAGCTCCTCGACCGCTGCTTTCGTCATTTGACCGAAGATGTGAAAACTGGCGAGCACGGCATGATGCGGATGCTCCAGGACGACTGGAACGATGCGCTGGTGATGGGATGGGTTCCCCCGAAGTTTTTGATGGAATGCCGGGAGCAGAGTGAAAGCGTGCTCAACTCGGCGATGGCGTCCTACGTTTTTGACCACTACGCGCGACTTCTAAATTACGCCGGCGGGGACCCAGGCGTCGTCGCCGGTATTCGCCGCAGGGCCGAGGGACACCGGAAAGCTGTCCAGCAACAGTGGACCGGCAAATGGTTCCGCCGTGCCTGGCTAGGACCTTCGCAGGGATGGTTAGGCGAGAAGGGACTGTGGCTGGAGCCGCAGCCGTGGACGATCATCGGCGGAGTCACGACTGAGGAACAAACCCGTGCGCTGGTTCAGGTTCTCGATCAAGAACTTCGTCGGGCGTCACCTATCGGCGCCTTCCAGCTTGACAAAAGCCCCGACACGACCGGACTGGGTGAGTTGCAAACGGAGCCGGGGACGTCGATCGCTGGAGGGGTGTGGCCCTCGTTGAACGCGACCCTCATTTGGGCGCTGGCCCGGGTCGACGGCGGGATGGCCTGGGATGAATGGAAGAAGAATTCCTTCGCCCGCCACGCCGAAGCCTACCCTGGGATCTGGTACGGGACATGGAGCGGTCCCGACGTACTGAATTCGGCGTGGAGCAAGCATCCCGGCGAGACCACCACGGGGCGCCCATTTGGATGGACAGATTTCCCAGTCCTGAATATGCACACCCACGCTTGCCCGCTTTTTGCAGCCACAAAATTGTTAGGCTTGGAATTCACCGAAACCGGGGTAACACTCGCGCCCAAACTGCCGTTGCCATCCTACCGTCTCGAGTCGCCGCTTTTGGGAATGTCTAAATCTCCCCGGGGCTACGAAGGCTGGTACAACCCGTCGTCTCGGGGCACATGGACGGTCCGCCTCAGACTATCTGCCGAAGAGGCGACGCTTATCGAACAAGTAGAGGTCAACGGTACTCGAGTGCCTCTTGCTCCGACTGCGGAAGGCTGGTTTGTGTTCGAGGGCGAAGGTGGTCAAGGAGGTCCTCTGCGGTGGTCACTTCTGCACCGCTAACTCCGCTAGGGATAGCTGGCGATAAAAGCTCAGTCGAGTGAGTTGGAGTGTTTGGGCCCGACACGCGCTAGCTCAGGCCGCGCCAATGCTTCGAGGTTACCGGTGAACATGGCCCAGCGCCATTCGTTCAATGTTCGCTGCGAACAATGGGCTCTCGCGCCGATTGTGGTCTCCGCCTTCATGCTGTCGGGCAGCCGCCGCGGGACACCCGCCCCTTCTCCTTTGGCGGCAGGGTAAGTTGGAGCGAATCGAAAGCAACGGCCTGCTCTTCGGAATAATGCCCGAGCACGAGGCGTAACCGGCTTGTACCATGCCGGTGACTCTTCCACAACTCCATTCTGTCCGGATGGCTCGTCAACCGGGCACAAGGGCGCAATTGACAGCCCGATCACATCAACGGTATGCCGACACGTCAAAGTGAGTTCGACACCAGACAGATCGCCATATTTGGCGTCAGGGATGGTCGCCTTTCCGTCACACCGATCCGTGGCGGGTGTCCGGACAGTTGACGTCGTGCTCGGCACCAGTGCCGCCTGCGGCAGGAGCCGAACTTCCCGTGGTCCGTGGAAGCACCCAGCACTCGAAACTCGACATGGGCTATAGAGACGGTGGGGTGAATGTTACCGGTCAGGAAATAAAATCGAAATGAAATTGCTTGACATCTAATTGCTCAGGTGGTAACTTCGTACGGTGCTTGATTCTTGAGGGCGTCAGGCGCGTCCGTCTCTACATTCTCAGAACAGAAACCGAATCCACAAGAAGGAGGCTCCCGGATTATGGCAACACCTACTCCCATCGCCACCGGCCTCGGTGGCGCTATCGGTTGCAAGTACATACAGAGCACCAATCAACTGGTCTTTGTGGAGTTCGATCGCGGAAATGTTTCCGCGATCGACCTCGCCACTAAGTCTTACCACGTGTTGGGCACAGGCTACACGCAGCCGGAAGACGTCGCAGTGACGGCAGACGGAAAAACGGCCTACGTCACAGAGCGTAGCGGCGATCTGGTGCGCGTCAGCCTGTCGAGCGCCAACCGCGCCAGTGCTAGCGTGGTGACCTCGGGTTTGAATTCTCCCCAGCAACTGGCGCTGGATGAGGCGCACAGCAACGCCTACGTAGTGGAGTTCGCGAGCCCGGGGCGACTGCTGCGCGTCAACCTTGTCACCGGCGTTAAAACCACACTGGTGAGCTCGCTTCAGAACGCCATTGGCGTCTTGTTGTCGGCTGATCTGAGCTCCGCCTACATCACCCAACAGACGTCAGCCGGCAAAGGCACGCTGACCCGCTACGACCTTGCCAGCTCGAACAGCACTCTGCTCTACACGAGCGCCACGGCACCGCTTTTCTTCCTGACCTGGGCCGATCCCTCGGAGAGCGCCCTCCTGGTAACCGAGCGCGACCCTGCTAATCTAGTCCTGCGGGTTGAGCTGACCACTTCTCCTGTCACCGTCACCAGCCTTGCCACAGGAGTTCCTACCCGGCCATCCAGCGTGGCCATCACCTCCCCCACCAACCTGCTGATTTGCAGCGACAGCGAGATCAGTGACCTCGACCTCACCGGGGGCGCTTTCGGCCCCTCTGGGCCCGTATTCCTGGGCATCGGGCTGGTTCCCATCACCAACATTAAGAACAGCAGTCCCATTAACCACTCAACCGATGGCTTTGCCACCACGGCCCCAGGCTATTACCTGCAGGTAAAAGATTCGCCCTTCGGTTCCTCGCTCACTTTGATGATCAACCACGCGGGGATTTATCCCGCTCCACTTAACGCCCGCTATTACCAGTTGCTGGTCGATGGCTCGCAACCCTTGCAATCCTTCGACGACTACCTGTGGAACGGAACGACGTTCGTTCTCCAGACTACAAGCCCGCTGCCCGGTGGTTTCTACCCGGTACGACCTCCCACCCAGCTTTGGTACAACCCCACGCTCGGCTACGTACTGGATACCTCGATTTTAAGCAATGGAATCCATGAGATTAGCTTCAAATTGTTTGACGCCAGCAAGAGTCCGATCACCGTGCCCCCGACCACTATCGAGAGCCGCTGGGTGCAGATCGACAATGGCTGGCCCACCGCCGCTATCGACCAGGTTCTTCACAGCGGCACGCCCGTGGGTGCTTGCGCCATGGTGACAAGCGGAGCAGATGCGTTCACGTTCGTTATCACTGCCGACGATCCGGAACAGCATCTGCTGAGCTGGAACTTGACCGCCCTTTGGGGCGCCAACAAGTCGAAGGCCGTAGCCTCCGACAATTACAGCAACCATCTTCCCGGGCCGCTGTGGGCTGGCATCACCAGTACCGCCGTCCCGCCTGCGCCCGGACCGCCCCCTTCGGTGGCACCCTGGGTCGCGGCTGTGTCAGGCGATCCGACTTCCACGCAGTGTGCCCACACTTTCTATCTGGACGTGTGGGACCGAACCATTAACGGCTACAATTACATCCACGAGTCTGACTACAGTTTCTCCATCACCATCGACCTGTGATTGAAACATCTCACGCTTCGAGGGAACGACGAGAGGATTCAAACCATCAGCCCACATCACGCTTTTCGTGCTGTGGGCTTCGTATTCGGCATAGCTGAGAATGGCGTAAATAGTTGCGGCGACGTTGGAAGCCAGGAAGGAAATTCCAACTTAGTCTTTGTTGGTGAGGAGGAAACAAATGAGCATCCAGCAAGGCCTTTGTAGCTACAATGGAGCGTTATACGGCGCATGGAAGGGTGAAGTCGGGGATGACCGGCTTTTCTATTCGCACTTCAACGGCACCAAATGGGCTTCTCAGGCAACCATCGGTGGCAATAGCAGCGTTGGACCCGCACTGGCAGTTTTAGGCAGTTCAATGTTTGCCGCATGGAAGGGCGAGCATAGCGATGAGCGGCTCTTCTTCGCCAAACTTACCGGCTCCACCTGGGCGCCGCAGGCACAGATCCCCGGCGTGGCCAGCAGTGTCGGTCCGTCGCTGTGCGGCTTCAGCAGCAAGCTCTACGCCGCGTGGAAAGGCTCTGCCAACGACCAGAGCCTGTGGTACGCGTCATTTGACGGCTCGAAGTGGTCGGCGCAGTCGCAAATCCCCGGCGTCGCGAGCAGCATAGGCCCGTCATTGTCCGGCTTCAGCGGTAAGCTCTACGCCGCGTGGAAGGGCTCTGGCAACGACCAGCGGCTGTGGTACGCGTCATTTGACGGGACAAAGTGGTCGGCGCAAGCGCAAATCCCAGGTGTGGCGAGTAGTGCGGGCCCGTCGCTAGCGGTCTTTGGCGGCAAACTTTACGCCGCGTGGAAAGGTGACAGCAGCGACCAGAACCTTTATTACACGTCATTTGACGGCTCGAAGTGGTCAGCTCAGGCGCAAATCCCGGGCGTGGCAAGTAGCATCGGCCCTGCGTTGTCCGAGTTCAACGGCAAGCTATACGCCATGTGGAAGGGTTCGGGCACCGACGTCAGGCTCTGGTATTCGTCATTTGACGGCTCGAAGTGGTCAGCACAGGCCAACGTTCCCGGCAACACAGGCCAGGATCTGCCACAGAACATCGGGCTCAGAATGCAGTATCAGGAGACGAACGAATGGTGTTGGATTGCGGTCGCGACGAGTATCAACCACTTCTACAATCCCGCCAGCACCGCGACGCAGTGCGGCATCATGACCACGGTGGGACAAACGATCAATAAATTTCCTTCAAACACAAGCGCCTGTCCTGATGCTAAGGCCATCGCATCCGTTCCAGGGTTGGCTGCTATCCTGGCAGACCCCTACACGGCAACCGCCGAGAATGTGCTCGACAACCCCAGCCTCGGCATACCGGCTGAGTACATTAAATCTGGCGGTGTGGGCGACGCGCTCAACGTTCATGGCAACTGGAATAGCTCGGGCCCGTCTTTCCCGACGCTGGCGCAGATAGCCACCGAGATAGGCGCCGGGCGTCCAGTAGCCGTGGATATCGCATGGAATGGGGGAGCAGGACAGCACTGCGTCGCGATCGCTGGTGTACTCAACGATCTGGTTTTGATATGCGACCCGGCTTACGGTGAATCCGTCATCCAGTTCGAGTCGTTTCCGTCTGCTTACCAGGGGGGTGCTTCGTTGGTGGCTATGGCCCTGACGCAAAAAGGTTCCTGACAAGATGTATCCTGTTGGCCGCTCCGCACTGCGTATTGACGCAGCCACGAAGCCCGGAAGCGTCTGCTGGTGGCGCGCGGCAGAGCGGTTCTGGGCGAACGATCGGCCAGACAGAAGCTACGCTCCGGTTGTGCGCACAGGACTTTATTCACTCGTTTCACTGCAAGTTCCGGCCGCTCAGAAAGTTCCGGCGCTTTTTGGGATTCGGAATGAAAAGTCGGCTTCTCGTCCATTGAGGGCCGATCACTTGACCGTATAACGGCTTATGCGCGGACGTGTCACCCCGTCGTACGGGGAGTATCGGCCACTCTTCCACAACTCCATTCTGTCGGGATGGCGCGTGATCGGGGAGGAACTCCGAGGAAGCGCTCCGATCGGTTGGACCGGCAAATCGTAGCGCCAGCATCTTGCTAGTATGCTGGCTGGAAGCCGGCGCCACGCCTACTTTGGTTGCATTCCTCGATGCTTCCGGCGCCGCTGAATTATTGCGCCGGCCGGTGTTGTCGCGGCGTCTTGAACGCCATATCACCCATTAGCGCCATCAGGCCATCGGCGAGCGTGCCGCGCCAACTGAGGTAGTCGTGTCCGCCGGCGAACTCCTGAAAGTGCACCTCGTAGCCCTTGGCGCGCAGCACGTCGCGCAGCGTGCGAGTGCAGAACAGGATGGCGTCAGCCCCTCCCGTAGCGTTGAATTCTGCGCTCCCGGCATTCAGGTGAAAACGCAGCGGCTTCTTGGGGCTGGAGATGAACTGACGTGCGAGCCAATTGGGCTCCGAGTGTGAACTGTGTCCGTTTTCTCGTCGCCAAATTCTTCTCGATATGACACACCTTTGCTAAGGGGTTGCCGAGTATCTTTTGAAATCCCCGCGATCCATGAGTGGATGACAATTGCCGCCGTGTATCCACTCTCACAATCTGTGTTAGGTATTTGAAGGCACAGAGGACACGGAGAGACGTCCTGCTGAGAACCTACGCGGACAATAACGCGATGAAGGTGCTTTCTAACTTTGTCCGGCCGTATTATTCGAGTCGCTTGGCGTGCTGGTCAAGCCCGCCCTGATGCAGGATCAATTCGGTAGCGCGGCCATGGCTGTCGGTAACGAAAGTGATCCGCGCATCGACGACTTTGAGAAAGTAATCGCGTTCGCTCTCGGCGAATACCTCGAATTTGGGCTGCCCCGTCGCCTGCACGAAGAGATGATCGCCTTCCTGAGTAACGCTAATGATGAAGTCCGGGGCCAATTGATAGCGTCCTACATAGCCCCCGAACACCTTCGGGTCTACCTTGATTTCCTTTCGCTCCGACGAGAGGACAACTTTTTCGCCGTGGGCCAAGGCCGCCAATTTAGTCGCGATTTCGCCTGGGGCCCCTCCATTCAGATTGCCCAGCACAATGACCGTCAGCTTGTCTTCCGGGTAGTACGCCAGCTCAGTATTGAAGCCCTCAATCCCACCCCCATGCTCGATAACCTTGCGACCATTCACGGTACGCACATCGAGCCCGAACGCGTAGTCGTGCTTGAATGGCGTCGTCATCTTTTGGAGCGACGCCGGCGAAAGTAGCTTTCCGCCGAAGAGCCCCTGCTCCCAGCGAAGCAAATCTTCTGTAGTGGAGTACAGCCCGCCTGCCGAGAACGGAATGCTCATGTGAATGAAACCCGCGTTGACCGGCCCATCGGCGCCCGGCGAGTAACCCGAGGCTCGGTGCGAGATAATGGCCGAGTTGGAGTCGTACCCTGAGTCTTTCATCCCCAACAGAGCGAAGATGTTCTCCCGCACGAATTGGCTGTAAGGCTGCCCACTGATCTTCTCGATCAGATACCCCAACAAAACGTATCCGGAGTTGCTGTAGTTCCATTTCTCGCCCGGCTGGAATTCAAGCGGTTTGTCGCGGAAGCGGGCCACGAGCTTTTCCGGCGTAGTTGGAATGGCCTCGGTAGAACCGTAGTCGGGGAATCCCGTAAAGCTGGGGATGCCGGAGGTATGGGTGAGGAGATTATAGATCGTCACTTTGTCCCAGGCGGCGGTCGCGTCGGGCATATACTTCTTCACCGGATCGTCGACCTTGAGCTTGCCGCGTTCTTCCAACAGCAGGATGCTGGCTGCCGTGAACTGCTTGGTGACCGAGCCCAATCGGTATTTGGTGGTGGGCGAATTGGGAATCTCCCATTCGAGATTGGCAAACCCGTAACCTTTGTCGAGCACGAGCTTCTGGCCGCGCGCCACCAGCACGGAACCCATGAACTGCTTGTTGGAGACGTAGGACTGAACCACCTGCTCCATGCGTGATACGTCGTCTTGTGCTTGGCAAGCAGGTTGTAACGCCAGGCAAGCGCATGAAAGCAACACCACAATTGCGATTCGCTTCATTATGCTTCCCCCTCACTCGTGTGCAATTCACTTTCCGGGCAGTTTAGGTATATGTTACTACCCAGACCCGAGTCAATAGAGGAATCTGCGGGTTGCCCTGGCGCCGGACGGTGCTGTGCACCGGTCTGGTACCACCGTACCATACGCTTCGTCCAGCACTCATGTTACAAGGGATGCTGGTGAATCACTCGCGGTGGAGGGCCAATTCTTCCTGCTGCCCAAAGCATAGAGCTTATACGGGAATGATAGGAATTCCGAGTGGGATGATTCGGATAACCGTGGCTAGATAGTGCCGGCAGACGCAAGAACCTACATTCAAGCGCCATTTTCTCACAATGGGATAAAGAGATTCGCGCTTAACCGCCTGCCGATGACTGCATACACAAATCACCAATACTGGACGAGGGAGGAGATCAATGCAGAGAATATGCAAGTCGTTGCTAACCGTGACCGTGCTGGTTTCGGCCGCAAGCATCTTTTCTTTTTCGCAGTCACTGCCTCCGCTGACGCGTCACGTGCGTGAAGCGACGGCCAACGGGCTCTCGAAGCCAGTGGGGCAACTTCCCGTAAGACAGACTATGCGCCTTGTGCTGGTCCTGCCACTCCGCAACCAGGCAGAGTTGGATAGCTTGTTGAAGAACCTCTACGATCCTACCAGCGGATACTACCGCCAGTTCCTCACCGTGGAAGAGTTCACCGCGAGGTTTGGCCCTCGCCAGGAAGACTATGCCAACCTGATCAATTTCGCGGAAGCCCACGGCCTCAAGGTGGTTGCCACTTCGCGCAATCGTCTGAACCTTGATGTCATTGCATCGGTGGCCAGCATTGAGGAAGCCTTCCATATCACCATGCGCGTGTACCAGCACCCGACGGAGAACCGCACCTTCTACGCTCCGGATCGTGAGCCCACGCCAAACGTGCAAGTCCGGTTATGGCGCATCGCGGGCCTGGACAACTATTCGATTCCGCGACCCGCCCTTCACCATAAGAATCCAAATGCGTGGCCCAGCGCCACCACGGGCTCCGGTCCCTCGGCCTCTTTTCTGGGCAGCGATATGAGGGCCGCATACTACGGTGGGACATCCTCAACCGGCTCCGGCCAGTCACTCGGATTGCTGGAGTATTACGGCACCGATTTGGCTGATCTAAACACCTACTTCAAGAACGCGGGTCAAACGAACAATGTCCCCATAACTCTCCTCTCCACGGACGGGACCAGCACTAGCTGCGTGTATCCCTCTTGCGATGACACCGAACAGACCCTGGACATGACTCAAGCGCTCGGCATGGCCCCGGGACTGTCCAGCTTGGTGATGTACGTGGGATCGAGCGATGCAGCCATTTTCAATGCCATGGCTACGGCCAATCCGCTTAACGCGCAATTGAGCTCCTCGTGGACCTGGTATCCGGCGGACCCGAGTACGGACCAACCGTATTTCAAGGAGTTCGCGGCGCAAGGTCAGAATTTGTTTCAGGCAGCCGGTGACAGTGGTAAATGGGGGTCGAGTTCCGAGATTTACCCGGCCGATGATGTGTACGTCACCTCGGTCGGAGGGACGGACTTAACCACCAGCAGCGCCGCTGGACCTTGGAGTTCGGAATCCGTCTGGGTGGACGGCGGCGGAGGCATCTCACCGGACAAGTTCGCAATTCCTTCCTGGCAGACGACCGCGGCCAGCAGTTGCTCCGGTTGCTCCAAGACCTATCGCAACGGTCCGGACGTTTCCGCCAACGCGAATTTCACCTTCTACGTTTGTGCGGACCAGACGACGTGCACAGCCAACGAATACGGGGGAACCAGTTTTGCTGCGCCCATGTGGGCAGGCTACCTGGCTCTCATCAATCAACAGGAAGTGGAGAGTGGCGGGAAACCCCTGGGTTTCATCAATCCCTCCCTCTACTCGATTGCTTCCGGCTCGAGCTATACCACTGATTTCCATGACATCACCAGCGGCAGCAACGGCTACTCGGCGACCACCGGGTACGATTTGGCGTCCGGCCTGGGCAGTCCAAACGGGGCCGGCTTAATCAACGCACTTAGCGGACCTCCAGCCCCCGGCTTTAGCCTTTCAGCTTCCCCCGGTTCGCTCTCCGTGGCGCAGGGCAGCCAAGGAACCTCTACCATCACCAGCACGGTGACGGGCGGCTTCGACGGGGTCATTTCCCTGACTGCCTCTGGCCAGCCCTCGGGAGTGACCGTAGGCTTCAATCCCACCTCAATTACCGGTGCTGGAACCTCGACGATGACAATGACCGTAGCCTCATCCACGGTCACCGGCACTTACCACATTACGGTGACGGGAACCTCCGGCAGCACAGTCGAAACCACCGCCGTCACGCTGACCGTGACCGGGACGCCACCTAACTTCACCATCAGTGCATCGCCTGCAACTTTGAGCATAACGAGGGGCCACTCGGGCACCTCGACAATCACCACTGCTATTTCTGGTGGCTTCAACTCGGCGATCAGCTTGTCATCTTCAGGAGGGGCGAGCGGCCTGACCGTCAGCTTCAACCCCAGCCCCATTGCGGCGCCGGGCTCGGGTAACTCGACCATGACAGTTAAGGTGGGTTCGCTTGCAACCCGCGGGAGCCATACCATCACGGTTACGGGGAAGGGCGGCGGGCTGACGCATACCACCACCGTCACCGTCACCGTTTCTTGATTAGGACACTACCCATTTTCCGAAAACGGCGCCTTTCATTCCCAGTCCGCTAGCGGGCTCAGTCGTGTTGATGTAGACTCTCTTACTTCCGGCGCTACAACCAATCGGGCAGGCCACCAAAAACCGCCGGAGCTCGGAGGAGGTTACAACGCAGAGTCGCCCATGCCGCCAGCGGCACCCAGATACCATGAAAATGCGCGAAGCGCCTTGGAGTGCGGCAGCGAAGCTGCCGCCTTGGAATCGGGACCAAAGGCGGTAGCTGCCGCTACCGCACTCCAAGGTGCCTTCGGCACAACCATTTTCAGAGCAGTCGGGAACACAGGAAGGAGGTCCAGAAGTGGAGAGATCAGAGCAGCCACCTGAAGCAGAAGTCCGTCGATCAACTAAGGGCTGTCAAAAGGGCAGCCTCCCCAGGCGTGATGCAATCAAGTCACTGATAGCCGGCTTGGCCGCCACGCCGCTTCTGAAAGGGAAAGCTCTGCGCTCCCAGCAGCGCGGGTCCGCTGCACCTGGAGGTTTCCATGCTGGCAGCACACGCGACCAGTTGTTCGACAGCGGCTGGCGCTTTCATCGTGGAGACGTGCCGGGCGCCGAAAGCGTAGAATTTGATGACGGCACCTGGAAGCAAATCGATCTACCCCACGATTGGAGCATTGAAGACCTGCCGCCGTTGCCACAAGAGAACGGGCAGGGAGCCATCTGGGGCGGTATCGACGTGCCCTCACGAGTCGGCCCCTTTGACATGTACCTGAGCGAAGGCAAGCGCTCTACGGGCTGGTGCGTGGGAGGCACCGGTTGGTATCGAAAGCGCTTCACTGCGGGTGAGTTGCCGGCCGATAGCTGCGCCGAGATCGTGTTTGAAGGCGTGTATATGAACAGCGATGTCTGGCTGAACGGTCACCACCTGGGCTTTCACTCTTATGGCTACACGAGCTTCGCGTACGACCTGACGCCTTACCTCAACCGCCAAGGCGAAAACGTCATGGCGGTCAAGGTGCGAAACGAAGGACAGAACAGTCGATGGTATTCCGGCTCCGGGATCTATCGCCATGTCTGGCTCAGCGTAACCGGTCCGGTCCGAGTGCCGCTGTGGGGCGTGTGTGTCACCGCGCCGGAAGTTTCAGCGCAGGCAGCGAATGTGAAAGTCACCACGAAAGTAGAGAACCGGGAAAAAGCAGCGCGAGAAGTGACGGTCCGTGTCCGGTTGCTGGACTCTAAGGATGATGTTGTGGGGAGCCACGAGGTCTCGCGGCAGGTGGATCCAGGCGGGCAGGCAGAAGTCGAACAGATGATCTCCGTCTCAGCGCCGGCATTGTGGTCTCTTGCTGCGCCGCACCTCCATCGCGCCGAAGTCGAGCTGGTATCGGGCGGCAAAACTCTCGACCGCACAACAACCACATTCGGCATCCGCAAGATTGAGGCGGACGCCCAGCGCGGCCTGCGCATCAACGGCGAGGTGGTCAAACTGAGGGGCGGCTGCCTGCATCATGACAACGGGCTGCTGGGGTCGGCGGCTATTGACCGCGCCGAGGAACGCCGGGTGGAGCTGATGAAGTCTCACGGCTTTAATGCCATCCGCTGCGCTCACAACCCGCCTTCGCCACGCTTCCTGGAGGCGTGCGACCGGTTAGGGATCGCCGTCATCGACGAAGCTTTCGATCAGTGGTCGGTGCAGAAAAATCCGCAGGATTACCATCTTTATTTCGAAGACTGGTGGCGGCGCGACATCGATTCCATGGTGCTTCGCGATCGCAATCATCCCAGCATTATTTTCTGGAGTATCGGCAATGAGATTTCGGAGCGCGCCAAGCCGCCGGGCGTCGCCGAAGCCAAAGACATTGTTGACGAGATCAAGCGGCTGGACGGGACCCGGCTGATTACTGCCGCCGTCAACCCCGACTTCAGCAACGGCAAGTTGACTCCTTGGACGGAGTCCGACCCGGCGTTCCAATTTCTCGACGTTGGGGGCTACAACTATCAGTGGAGCCAATATGAAAATGACCACGAGCGCCTTCCCCAACGCGTCATGATGGGGACCGAGTCTTTTCCACTGCAGGCGTTCGAGAATTGGCAGATGGTTCAAAAGCACCCATACGTTGTCGGCGACTTTGTGTGGACGGGAATGGACTATCTGGGCGAGGCCGGCATCGGTAATGCGCAATTAAGCTCTTCCGTGCCCTTCTTTCAACCACAAGGGCCTCACGGCGAGTTTATGGGCCTGCCCGCAGAGAGTTTTGCGCTGATCTTCACCGACTATCCATGGTTCAACGCCTATTGCGGAGATATCGATCTTATCGGCGAGGAGAAGCCGCAGCTCTTTTACAAGCGTGTCCTCTGGGGCGCCAGTCAGTTGGAAATGGTGGTCCAGCGCCCGACCCCAGAGGGGCGCAAGCAACTGGTCAGCGCCTGGGGCTGGCCGGACGAGTTGAAAAGCTGGACGTGGCCTGGGCACGAAGGGAAGGCCCTGACCGTCAATGTCTGCACGCAGGGCGATCAGGTCCGGCTGCTGCTGAACGGCCGCGAGATCGGAGTGAAGCCCGTTTCGGCCGAAACCAGGTTCAAGGTGGAATTCGATGTCCCGTACGCCCCCGGCGAGCTGAAAGCGGTTGCCCTCAAAGAAGGCAAACCCATAGCAGAGATGACCTTGAAAACAGCGGGCACGCCTGCAGGTCTCCAACTGAAACCAGACCGGCAGTCGCTCCGGCCGGACCGCAATGACCTTGCCTACGTAACACTTGAGGTTCTGGACCAGTACAGAAATGTGGTTCCGGATGCGGCGGTACCCGTCAGCTTCGAAGTTCGCGGTGTCGGTGAGCTGGCCGCAACCGGAACGGCCAATCCTAAGGACGTACGGAGTTTCCGACAGGCACGCCCTACCACCTACCACGGTAAGTGCCTTGCGATTCTCAGGCCTACGGGATCTGCTGGGAGTGTCACACTGCTGGCAGAGTCGGCGGGTCTTAGCCCCGCCAGACTCGTTCTGAAGGTGAGAGAAGCAACGTGAACGGCATGACTGGCCCCCTTTCGTGCCGGCTCGCACTTTCGGGGACTCCTGCGCGTGTGAACTTCCCGCAGTAGTTGCGTGTTGACTTTGTCTTGGCAGGCACCTAAGATGCCAGCAAAGGTAGGCCCGCTCTCATGATCGGCCAGACCGTTTCGCACTACCGCATTCTGGAGAAGCTCGGCGGCGGTGGGATGGGTGTGGTGTACAGGGCCGCAGATGCCAAGCTCAAGCGCACCGTCGCCTTGAAGTTCCTGCCCGACGAACTTTCAAAGGACAAGCAAGCCCTGGAACGGTTCCAGCGCGAGGCGCAGGCTGCGTCTGCGCTAGATCATCCCAATATCTGCACGATTCACGACATCGGCGAGCACGAGGGCCAGCCCTTCATCGTGATGCAGTACCTGGTGGGCGAAACGCTCAAGGACCGCATTGCTGGAAAGGCGCTGAAGACAGCCGAACTGCTGGACTTGGCGATCCAAATCGCCGATGCGCTGGACGCTGCGCACTCGAAAGGCATCATCCATCGCGACATCAAGCCAGCGAATGTCTTCGTTGCGGATCGCGGGCAGGTGAAGATTCTGGACTTTGGTCTGGCCAAACTGACGCGTTCCCCCCACCCCCGGCTCCCCTCCCCATCTGGGGAGGGGATTCAGGGGCGGGGCGCAGGAGGTGCCGACACACCGACGGCTTCGATCGAGCCTGAACACTTGACCAGCCCGGGCGTGGCAATGGGCACCGTCGCCTACATGTCGCCAGAGCAAGCGCGGGGCGAAGAACTCGATGCCCGCACTGACCTGTTCAGCTTCGGCGCCGTACTTTACGAGATGGCGACAGGCAAGCAAGCGTTCTCGGGAACGACCTCCGCCGTCATCTTCCACGCCATCCTTAGCGAAGCGCCCACCTCTCCTGTGCGCTTGAATCCCGACGTGCCGGCAAAACTGGAAGCGATCATCAACAAGGCGCTGGAAAAGGATCGTGAGGTTCGCTATCAGCACGCCTCTGACATGCGCGCTGACCTGAAGCGCCTGAAGCGGGACACTGAGAGCGGAACACAACCGGAGGCGGCGCTCGTCACCCCCTCTCGCTGGCGGTTGCCCCGTTGGATGTGGCCAGCGGGTGCAGCCGTCGCTTTGCTGGCGCTTGCCGCCAGCCTGTACCTGCTGCGCGGGCGCCCGGCAGTCGATTCGATCGCCGTAATGCCGTTTATCAGCACAGGCTCGGATCCGAACACAGAATATCTGAGTGACGGCCTGGCCGAGCAGCTCATCAACAGTCTCTCCCAGCTTCCTAAACTCAGAGTGATTGCACGCACCACGGCGTTCGCCTACAAGGGCAAGTCGATCGACTTGGCAAAGTTGGGAAAAGATCTACGCGTGCGCACGGTGCTGATGGGCAAAGTGGTGGAGCGGGGCGACAGTCTTGTCGTACAGGTTGACCTCGTGGGCACCGAAGATGGCTCTGAGCTCTGGGGACAGCAGTTCAGCCGCAAGGCGAGCGAGTTGCAATCGGTCGAGGAGGAAATCGTCCGGCGGGTCGGCGACAAGCTACGGGTCAAACTGAGCGGTGAAGAGCAAGAGCGGCTGGCGAAACGCTACACGGAGAACTCTGAAGCCTACCACCTCTACGTCCAGGGCCGCTACCTGGTGGAGGACGCGGCGCCGGAGTCGGTCGTCAAGAGCCGAGCTTATTTCGAGCAGGCTATTGCCAAGGATCCGAATTACGCGCTGGCGCACGCGGGGCTGGCC
>Ga0187808_10000159_pt1 | contig 16997 bp, 14 predicted proteins | sample NC_wetland_sal_i_5_FD_132427 | JGI IMG/M metagenome (GOLD analysis project Ga0187808, IMG submission 132427) | Wetland sediment microbial communities from Neuse River Estuary, North Carolina, USA - ASW_3 | ecosystem: Environmental > Aquatic > Freshwater > Wetlands > Sediment | place: USA: North...
AATTTTCGTGAACGATCCGCTCACCTATAAGGGCGTGCGCTTTTTCCAAGCGAGCTACGCCCCCTCAGGCACGCCCCACAAGTTGGTTTTCGAGGCCAGTTGGGCTGAGCCGGGCGGAAGCATGCACCCTGCGATGACGTTCACCCTCCAACCAGGAAAACCGGCGCGCCTCGACGATTCGGGGGCGCTAGTGGAGTTGGCTGAATTCGTCCCGGATTTCGTTTTGGAAGGGAACCAGATCTCCTCTCGTTCCGATGAGCCACGCAACCCCGCGATCCAGTTGGGGGTGACATTGCCGGGAGGGAAACAGGCGGGAGTGTGGATCTTTCCCAAGGCTCCTGAAATGGCCCCGCCTAACGAGTCTGGGATCAACTTTCAGCTTCGGGACGTGGAAATGGAGTATACGACCGGGTTGCAAGTCGCGCGTGAACCCGGCCAGAATCTGATCTGGGGCGGTTGCCTACTGCTGACCGCAGGCCTGATGATGGCCCTCTATATGTCGCACATCCGAATGTGGGGTGTCGTAGGACGCGACCGAAAGGGGCGGCCGGCGCTCCTGCTGGGGGGACAACCCAGCAAGTATCGTGAGAGCTTTGAAAGGCGTTTCAATGAATTGGCAGGTGAGTTGGAGGCCGCTCTCAGCACGGCGCAGCCGGATGTGGCGCAAGCAATCCCCGCGTAGGAGAGATAAGGTATGGCAAAAGTTCTTACAGCGTATATCGATGAACGCCGGAGTAGTAACACTGGAACCTGGATCCTTTTGAGTGTCAGCGTGGCAGTGCTGGTCGTGATGGCAGTTTCGGTTCCGCATCTGATTGGGCGCTCCGGGTGGGCAAGCGGTGAAAAATTACTCTATCTCGCATTGGTAGGATACTTGGGAGCCTCCGCTCTCCATATTTCCTCTTTGGGGGTTCGGCAATCCAACCTGCTGGCGGGCGCTGAGGCGCTAACCCGCGGCAGCCTCTTGATGCACACCGCAGCCATCGTGACGCGGTGGGTCACCGCAGGGCATGCCCCGCTTTCGGGCATCTACGAAATGGTGCTGGTCTTCTCCTGGGCGGTGGTGGTCTTGCACGAGGTAGCGGAGTGGAAATTCGAAATCCCCTTTCTGGGCGCGATAACCCTCCCCGTCGCCACCCTGGCGATAGTTCTATTGCAAGTGCTGCCGGGCGAGATCAGACCCCTGGTTCCGGCGCTCCAGAGCACATGGTTGCAAATTCACGTTACCCTGGCGATGCTGAGTTATGCGGGCTTCACGATTTCATTTGCCCTTGCTTTGCTGTTCCTCATAAAGGATAGGGTCAGTGCGCGGACATTCCTTAGCTGGACTTCCGGACTGGTGGCGGCGATTTACGGGGCGATAGTCCTCAGTTCAGTGGATAGTAACTTGGCCTTTCTCCTCCCCGCCTGGGATGCAGCGGCTCAGGAAAAGGTGATGTTGGCTCCCAAAGAACCACTGCTGGTTTCCATTCCGGTTTTGGGGTGGCCGTTTGCAATCGTGCTGGGGTTGGCGGCGGCGACGCTGATATTCAATCTCTTCAGTTCGTATGGCGAAAAGGCGGGCCAATGGGAGAGTTGGGCCAAGCGGCTTTTCCTGGCTTCAATCTTTGGGCAGGCGCTGGCTTTTGGCCTGCTCCTCTTGAAGGTCCACTCCGGGCTGTACTTTGTTCCGCAAGTGGGACAGAGCTTTGGCGTTCATTTGGCGGCCAGCCCGTTCCTGCTGGCAGGGATTGTTTGCGCGCTGTTTGCTTCGCTGGCGTGGGAGGTGGTGAACGGGAAATACGAAACGATCGCCAACTTCCTGCCTCAACGGGACACACTTGATGGCTTGATCTATAAGACCGTTGCCGTCTCTTTCCCTTTGCTCACTCTCATGATCATCGCCGGCGCCTACTGGGCCAACCGCACATGGGGCTCCTATTGGAGTTGGGACCCAAAGGAAGATTGGGCGCTCATTACTTGGCTGACCTACGCGGGTTATTTGCACATGCGGCTGACGCGTGGCTGGCGGGGGCGCCGCTCCGCTTACTTTGCGATTATCGGATTTGCCGTGGTGATGTTTACTTTCTTTGGCGTCACCTACTTGCTGCCGGGGCTGCACGCGTACGCGTAGCGGACATGCTCGAAATTGGAAAATCGAAATTCGCAAGCCCCTACTTGAACTCTCGGCCCTCTCTCCCTTGGGGAAGAGGGTGGACCGCAGCCGGCGCTTTCACCAGCCGGGGCGGGCCGGGTGAGGGGGTTCATATATTGGCATAAACCACGCCGCGGCGGCCTCCCCCTGAAGACTGTGTTTACCCATGTCTTTTGCTGGGCCCGCAGGGTGAGAAGTAAGTAGCGAACCCTCTCCCGTGGGGCGCGGGTGTCGCGTTCCGGCGCTTCGTTGGTCCTGGCTTGTTCCATCACTAGCGAAACTCACTTGCGGACCGAGGCGGCGAGTGACCATCGGACAACCCCTCGACCAGTTTACTTTATAACCGTCCCTACTATTGAGGTCAGTGGTATTTCGACTGGCCCAATCGGCTGCGGGCCGTAGCCGAGCCGCACCACCACCAGGTTAAGAGATGGGACGACGTAACAACGGTTGGTGGCGTACCCCATGAAAGCAAATGCGTCGTTGGGGACGTGCGGCCACAACTTTCCGTCCGTATTGACCCAGAATGTGAACCCATAGCTCGGGTTTACATTCTGTGAACTGCGCGTCGCCAGATCAATCCACCATTTCGGTACGATCTGCTTGCCGTTCCAAGCCCCTCCGCGCAGCAGCAGATAGCCGAGGCGTGCAAAGTCGCGAGCAGAGAGGCGCAGGCCGCTGTGCGCGTTGGTGTGAGGGCCGAGGTTTCCCCCGCCTCCTTCGAGATCCCAGCCGAAGTTTTCAATGCCGATGGCTTGGAAAACGTGAGCCTTCATGAAATCGCCTATTTCCTGGCCCGCGACGTGGAAGAAAATCAGGGAGAGGTGCGCGAAGCCTGCGTCGGAGTAGTCCCACGCTTCGCCGGGAGCCGCATAGAGCCGCGCCGCCGAACCACCCAGGCGGTCCGCCTGTCTGCCCAACGCGATCTCATACTCTCCGCCGCCTGGGGTGACCTGTAGCCCTTCCACACCGTGGTCCTCGCCAGGGATGCCCGAGGTCATGCTGAGCAAATGGCGGAGCTTGATCTTCTCCTTGCGCGGGTCGGTCATTGGGTAGCCTTCCGGGACGAAAGCGTAAGCCGGACTGTCGAGGTCGATTTGCGCATTTTTGGGAAGGCGATGGCTGCGACTCTCGTCAAGGAGCAAGCCATAGGCAATCCCCGTGGCGGACTTCGTGCAAGACCAGACATCGAAGGTAGTCTGAGGCATGGCAGGCGCCCCAAGCCATTCGCGCACCAGATACCCATTTCGGACGACAACGAAAGCCCATGGACCTCCATAAAAGGCTGTGGTCATTCGGCCCACTTGGTCTAATTTCTCCGGATCCATCGCCGCCAGCCTTCGAACCTCATCGTCATTCTTGCAGCGTCGCCAGCCACCCGCCGACTCGGGCGGTGGGTAGTAGCTTTCGGTCGATTCGGGCTTGTCGGCGGGAGGACCTTCCGCGAGGGTGGGTGGCAATCCCCCAATAGCCATAAAGCTGAGAAGAAGAACCAACAAAAGGCCAGCAGGGTTTCTCATAAGGGGCCTTCTCTTTTGTTCTTTTTGAGTCAGTTTCAATGCAGCGTATTGATAGCCGGTCATAGGGCGAAAACAATGTAACGCTTTATAGCGGCTGTCAAGGTATTTGAGTGGGGTAGGGATTGCCCTACCCTGTTGGATGAACGACATGCGTTGCAAGGGACGGCAAGCCATCCCCCTACATTCGCAGTGAACAGGGTAAAATGAGGTGAGCCCATTTTTCACCGGGGACCCGAATGATCTGACTAAGGAGGCATGGTTCTATGGACCTGCAGTACCCGATTGGAAAGTTTCAGTGGGGAGGATCTATTACGGACAGACAGAGAGAGGAATTAATCGCTCAAATCGAGCAAGCGCCTGCACAGCTCCGCCAAGCCGTGGCAGGGTTAACCCAGGAGCAGGTGGACACTCCCTATCGTCCGGAGGGCTGGACGGTGAGGCAAGTGGTTCACCACCTCCCCGACAGTCACATGAATACCTACATCCGTTTCCGGCTTGCCTTGACGGAGGACGAGCCCACGATTAAACCGTACGATCAGGAGCGCTGGGCCATTCTGGAGGATGCGCGCACGGCGCCCGTGGAACTTTCACTTTCCTTGTTGGACTCCTTGCATCAACGTTGGGTACTCCTTTTGAGGTCCCTCCGCGCTCAGGATTTCGCGCGCACGTTCCGGCACCCCGAACTCGGAGTGGTGATATTGGACAAGTACCTTGGCCTGGTCGCCTGGCACGGCCAACACCATATTGCGCACATCACTTCTCTCCGCGAACGTATGGGTTGGAGATAAAAAAGTTTCGGGCTTTCTGGCTACACTTCTCGCCATATGCTAGAATGGCTCCGGAAGGTTAGCTGGAGGTAGAGGTCAAGGCATTGAATTGGTCGGTCGTAAAACGCGCATTCCGGTTCCCTCCGACCTTTGGGCAGAACTTAGTCGTCTTAATCGCAGCCCTGGTGGGAATTATCCTGCTCACAGCGCAGGAGTTGCTCCGTAATGGGTTGAGCATTCGGATAGAGCTGGCCATTGCGGTTCTCGCCGCCCTGTTCGCCGCTACTGGCGTGCTCATCTACCAGGAGCGGCGGTCCTGGGCTTTGCTGCAGGAGCTGCGTACGGCCATCAGAAGAATCGCTCCCAATTATTTCACCCTTACAATGCCATTGAAAATCGAGGGTGGCACGATTGGCCTGGAAAGTGAGATCCGTGGTCTGGCCACCCGCTGGAAGGATTTTTGCGATCACTGTCATGGGGCTCACGACGCCGAGATGCTCCAGGCGGAGCATTTGGCGACCATGGGGGAACTTGCGGCGGGAGTAGCTCATGAGATTCGTAACCCCTTAGCGGGAATTGCCGGCGCGATCGAGATTATTAGCAAAGATTTTCCCAAAGACCACCCGGACCGCGAAGTCATGGAGGATTTGCGGCAGGAGGTACGGCGAATCGAGAAAGTCCTGAACGACCTGCTCGCCTACGCCAAGCCCAAGCCTCCCCAGTTCGGCCGGGTTGAGCTGAAGGAAATTTTTGCTCGAACCTTGCAATTCGCTCGTCAGCAGACTGGACTGAAAAACGTGGAGTTTTCCGTTCAGGTTCCCCCAGACCTCCCAGCCTTTCGCATGGATTCGGAACAACTTCACCAAGTCCTTTTGAACCTGGTTTTGAACGGTGTCCAGGCCATCGAGCGGGAAGGCAAGATCACCATCGCTGCCAAGGTCGACGCTTCCGGCGGGCCAGGCCAGGCGGACCTGGTGGAAGTCTCGGTCAGCGATACGGGCGCAGGTATCCCTCCTGAAACTCTGGAGCGCATTTTCCGCCCCTTCTACACCACCAAGCGAGGCGGCACGGGGTTGGGTTTGTCACTCTGCCGGCGAATCATCCGCCAGCATGGAGGCACGTTGACCGTCGAAAGCAAGCCCGGCAAAGGTAGTCGGTTTATCATCCGTTTGCCCATGCGTGAGGCAGTCGAGGAATCCAGAGAAATCTATGCCCAATGAGAAGGTCCTGATCGTCGACGACGAGAAGCTGATTCGCTGGTCCGTCCGCCGACAGCTCGAGGAGTGGGGCTATACGGCCCTCGAGGCCGAATCCGGCACAGGTGGATTGGCACAGATCCGCGCCGAGTCCCCCGACCTGATCCTGCTCGACGTCCGCTTGCCCGACCTGACTGGAATCGAAGTCCTGCGCGAGATCAAACAGAACAACCTCTCCATTCCGGTTATTATGATTACCGGTGATCCCCAGCTTGATGATATCAAGGCTGCAATCAAGTTGGGCGCGCTGGATTTTATCAAAAAGCCGCTGGACTTCGACGAGCTTCAAGTCACCCTTGCCAATGCCATCGACCGGTCGATGTTGCGCTCCGAGCGTGATGGGCTGCGCGAAGAGGTGCGGAAGCGTTCCGGTTACCACGAGGTGGTCGGCAAATCCCCGCGCATGCTGGAACTGATGAACTTCGTGCGCAAGGTGGCGGCCAGCGAAGCGTCCACGGTGCTGATCCAGGGAGAGAGCGGCACAGGGAAGGACCTGATCGCCAAGGCGATCCATTACGACAGCGTGCGCGCCGATAAGCCTTTTGTGCCGATCAACTGTTCGGCCATTCCGGAAACCTTGATGGAAGCCGAACTGTTCGGGCACGAACGCGGAGCGTTTACCGACGCCAAGGCGCAGAAGAAGGGCCTTTTCGAGGTTGCCGATGGGGGGACTTTGTTCCTCGATGAAATCGGTGAAATGTCAACTTACCTCCAGGCCAAGCTGTTGCGGGTTCTGGAGGACCAAACTATCCGGCGCATTGGCGGAGTCAAGGACCTTGGGGTGGATGTGCGGGTTATCGCAGTCTCGAACCGCGATCTCGAACAGGCCGTCCGGGAGGGCGTCTTTCGCCAGGACCTTTTCTATCGTCTCAGCATCATCCCGATTTTCATTCCTCCTCTGCGGCACCGGAAGGAAGACATTCTTCCACTCGTGGACTTCTTCATCGAGCGTTACAATTTCCGGTTTCGAAAGGGCATCCGGGGGATCACGCAGGAGACCCGCAATCTGCTGCTGGCCTATGACTGGCCCGGAAACGTCCGCGAACTGAAGAATGCCGTAGAGCGTGCCATGATTCTCGAGGAGGCCGATTACATCCGCCCCACCTATCTTCCGATTCAAGTGACGGGCCAGACACAGAGTTTTGAGAACCTTCCGCCGGTGGCCGTCCCCGACTGTGTATCGGTGGATACGCAGCCCTTCGTGTCCACCCCTACGACTTCCTGGCGTCCGCTTGCCTCGGGGCGGATGATTCCTGTGCTGGAGCTCCCCAAACAGGGGACCTCACTCGAAGAAGTGGAGAGGGAATTGGTGGGCCTGGCCCTGAAGCAAACAGGGGGAAACCAAACGCACGCCGCCAAACTTCTGGACATTTCCCGCGACGCGCTTCGCTACAAGATGAAGAAGTTTGGGTTTGATTCGGAGAGCGAAGTCTAAAACCCCGTATAGGGTATGTCGCAGGCGGTAGGTGGGGAAACCCAAAACGCAGCCCGCTTTTCCCCTGCCCCACATACCACCTACCACATACGACATACGATCCTGTGGCCCTGCAACAAACTCCCCCTTCGAGCATCGAAATAAGCATGGGACTGATCCAGGACGAGGACGCCGTCGAAATCCGCCAAAGACTGCAACAAATGGTGGGCCCGGTAAAGCTCATCCATTTCACCCAGGAATTGAACCTGGAGCTGGGCCCTGAGACCCTGCAACTTGTGAAGGAGCTCACTGGCCTTTCCGATAAGCTCTCGCTCCAGGTCTTCAACTTCCTGCTCGACAAAGAGAAAGTGACCGAGTACCAGGTGGACAAGGTTCCTGCCACCGTCATCCACAACGGGAAGGGCTCACGCGTTCGCTTTTACGGGTTGCCCGCCGGATACGAGTTTTCCGCTCTGCTCGATGCCATCCTTGGGATTTCGAACGGGGATTCCGGTCTCCTTGCTACCAGCCGAGACAAACTCGCCCAACTCAATAAGCCTCTTCACCTTGAAGTCTTCGTCACTCCCACCTGACCTCACTGTCCGCGGGCCGTGCGCCTGGCGTATCAGTTCGCCATGGAGAATGAGAACATCCGGAGCGACGCCATCGAGGCCACAGAGTTCCCCGAGTGGACAAGCAAGTATCGCGTTCACGCTGTTCCGAAGACTATTGTCAATGAGGCTTTTTCAATCGAAGGGTCGATGCCGGAGGAGCGTTTCCTGGATGAAATCCTGAAAGCCGTCCAAGCGCCGGACGCAGCGGCGGGTGATGACAATGACGTCGGAACCGCGTAGCGCGGACCCCCGCTTTTGGGGTCCGCGGCTAGCCCACAGGCCTACGAAAAAGCCGCGGACCCCAAAAGCGGGGGTCCGCGCTACGCAACTAATACTCCAAAACAGCGTGCAGGTCGTACTTGCTGAGCTTGGCGCGACCCTTGAGGAACCCGAGCTCAATCAGGAAGCCCAGCCCTACAATTGTTCCGCCCAGTGATTCGATGAGCTTCGCTACAGCCGCCGCCGTCCCGCCTGTGGCCAAAAGGTCATCAATAATCAACACCTCTTGTCCCGGGCTTACGGCGTCCCGATGGATTTCGAGCGAGTCGGTGCCGTACTCGAGGTTGTAAGTGGCACGCGCGGTAGCGGCCGGAAGCTTGTTAGGTTTCCGCACAGGAACAAATCCGGCGTTAAGCCGGTAGGCCACCATGGGCGCAAAGATGAAGCCGCGAGCCTCAATCCCCACCACACAGTCGATCTTGCGCCCAACGTAGCAGTTGGCCAACGCATCGACGGCGCTATGGAGCCCCACCGGATCTTTGAGCAGGGTGGTAATATCGTAGAAAAGAATGCCGGGCTTGGGGAAGTCCGGGACTTCACGTATCAGGCTCTTGAGATCCACCACGGTTCCTCCGTCTGGATTGACGATTGTCGATTGTCGATTGACGATTGAAAACGCGCTCGCCATATTCTTCGATATCAATCGACATTTGGCAATCGAAAATCGACCATCGGCAATCAGCAATGCTCACCATCCGCCTTCGATCGTAAAGCGGACGTAGCGCTTATCCACTGCTTCGTCGGATTCACTGACGCCAGCCACGCGCGCGCCGCGCGGCCCCTCCGCCAAGCGAAGCTTGAATTGCTCCAGCGACACGCCATCTCCGATGGCATAAACCTCGACCGTGCCGTCCCAGAGGTTCTTAACGTAACCGGCAATGCCAAGCTGGTCTGCCCAATGCTCGGCAAAGAACCGGTAGCCCACTCCCTGAACTCGTCCGGAGATCACGAACTTCTTGGCGATTTTCTTCTTTGTCTCGCTCATACAGATGTAGTAGATATTAGGCAGGCAAAGATCAAGGCCATGGTTTCGCGCGACAGCCCAACCCTTGTCATTCCGAGCGCAGCGAGGAATCTCGCTCCGCTGTTCCTTCCACTCACCCTCCGGCCCACTCTGATCTCCGCCCCCCCCAGAAAGAGCCAGATTCCTCGCAGCGCCGTCGAAAGTCACGTCATTCCCGCGAAAGCGGGAATCCATTTTGCCGAGGTGGCTCCCCGCTTTCGCGGGGGTGATGGCGCTTAGGCGCCATCTTCTGTCTCCTCACTTCTGGCTCCCGAACCCTGACTTCTGAGTCCCGAATTGAGTCGGCTAATGACTTCCGCTAGCCTGGCTGGGAAGTTGGTGATGATTCCGTCCACACCATCGGCTATTTTCCGTTCCATCCGTGCAGGCTGGTCGACCGTCCAGGGAAAAACGCGAATCGAATGCTTGTGCGCGCGGCGTATGAATCGCCGCGGTGCGATAGCCCAATGTGGAAGGGCCGCATTCCCCGGCAGGGACATCACCCGCCGGAGGGCAAGCAGAGATCGGGAAAAATCCAGGCCCAACGAGATGCGGGAGGTAATTTGCCGGACGCGTCGGAGGGTCGCGAGGTCAAACGAAACGATAGTCACGAGCCGGCGGACCCCGGCGCGTTCAACCTCATCCAACACCTTGGCCTCAATGCCCGGATACGATTTCCCGCCCGCCTTGATCTCCACGAAGGCTAATACTTTGTGCTGGCGAACCCACGCGAACACCTCGGCGAGGAGTGGGATCTTCGCGCCCACATAACGTTGCCGCGCCTTTTCGGGAAATTGCCGGTTGAACCATGAGCCGGCGTCCAATCTGCGCAGAGCATTTGCGCGATGCTCGCTGACCCAGCCGCTGCCCGAGGTGGTGCGGTTCAGGCGGGGATCGTGAATGACCATGGGCACCCCATCAGAAGAGAGGTGCACATCCAACTCAATTGCTCCTGCGCCCTGTCGGAGGGCCAAATCGAAAGCTGCCAGAGTATTCTCAGGAGCCTCTCCACTCGCCCCACGGTGAGCAATGTTCAACGGCGGCCAAACTAAACGGTCGCCTGTCTTGCCGCCATCCCAGGTCTGAATTGCGCGCTCGTCCCGGTGTCTTTGCATACCGTAAGCCGACACCAAGAATTTAACACAGATCGAAGACGGAGTAGCGCGGACCCCCGCCCTGCGGCCCATAGCCTTCGGGCGACGGGCCGGTTTTGGGGTCCCCGGCTTGTCCCGGATGAGGGGAAAAACCGCGCACGCCACAGCCAGTGGTCCGCAGCTTGTCCCCGGCCCAGATGAAAAGCCGCCGACCCCAAAGGCGGGGGTCCGCGCTACCCAGATTAATGTTTCGAATTCTTGACTTTCGACTCTTGACTCTCGACTCTCGACTTCTTGACTATTAGCGCCACCGCATCAGCCTGCACGGCTTCGCCGCGGCCGACGGCATCCACACCCTCGCCGGTCTTGGCCTTCACGCTGATTTGGCTGGGGTTCAGGCCGAGCGCCAGAGCCAGTTTCTTCTGCATGCGAGGGATATGGGGCGAGAGTCTGGGCCGTTCAAGGCCCACCGTCGCGTCAACGTTCGCAATCGCATAGCCTGCGTCCTTCAATAGCTTGCAGACACGTTGAAGGAAGAGGAGGCTGGAGGCGCCGCGCCACCGGGGAGAGGTGTTGGGAAAATGCCGGCCGATGTCACCTAGGGCGGCTGCTCCCAGCAGCGCATCGCAGACAGCGTGCGCCAGCGCATCGCCGTCCGAGTGGCCTGCCGGACCTTTCTCGAAGGGAATGCGCACTCCGCCCAGAACCAGCTTGCGACCGGCGACGAGGCGGTGCAAGTCGTTCCCCAATCCCGCGCGAATGGAAGTCTGAGGCGCGGACGGCGCAGTCCGCGGCGCTTTCTTGTTTCTGCCAACAAGCCTGGGTAGCGTGGACCCCCGGTCTTGGGGTCCGAGACTTTTCCACGGGCCTAAGAGAGAGCCGCGGACTCCAGAACCGGCCCGTCGCCCGAAGGGTATGGGCCGCAGGGCGGGGGTCCGCGCTACCGCTGCTTCTGGCTTCGCCGCACGCCCTGAGGTTTTCATCCTTCTACTGCTTCCTGCCGTTCGCGTTCTTGGGCGAGGTAAAGGCGGGCGAGAGGCAAGTCCGAGGGTTTAGTGATTTTGATGTTGCGGTCAGACCCCATTATCACGGTCACGTGGTAGCCAAGCCGTTCCGCAAGGCTCGCGTCATCCGTTCCGTGAAAGCCGTCCGCCGAGGCCCGCGCATAAGCCTCACGGATAATCTCATATCGGAAGGCCTGAGGCGTCTGCGCCAGCACGATGCGTTCCCGTGGGATGGACCCCAGGACCATGTGGCGCTGCACCTGCTTCACGGTATCCACGCTGGGGATGCCTAGGATGGCTGCGCCCTCCTTGCGCGCCGCGGCAATCACTCGGGGGATCATTTCCAGCTCGATGAACGGCCGGACGGCGTCGTGGACCAGCACCACCTCCGTGTCCCCGGGAATCTGCTCCAGACATCGCGCCACGGTTTCCTGGCGCGAAGGCCCTCCTTCCACCAAGCCGACGGGCCTCGGGAAACACTCGCGCTCGATCTCTTTTTGAGCGCGTTCTGTATCTTCGGCGCGCAGCCCAAGGAAAATGTCGTCAATCACCTCGCAGGTGACGAATTTCCGCAGCGTGTGGACAAAAATCGGAACGCCCTCCAGCGACAGGAATTGCTTGGGTGTCGCGCTTCCCATACGCACACCCCATCCTGCCGCGGGAATAATGGCCGCAACGCTCATGAATTAAAGTCCCAGGTATCAGGTTTCAGGGGCATACAGAAACCCCCTCACTCCACGATTCCCCTCCTCGGCGGGGGAGAGGGCACGGGGGTGGTGGGGTCAAGTGCCGCAGTGCCGGCTAATAACCCCTGGCCCCCCTTAATCAAGGAGGGGAATTACTTTCCACTGCTACTGGTGCACGGGCTCCCCGACGGGCTTTCGGTCCTCAAACTTCCCAAAAATCATCTTGCCCGCGGTAGTTTGCAGCACACTGGTGACAGCGATGTCGATGGTCTTGGAGATCATGCGCTTGGCATTATCCACCACCACCATGGTACCGTCGTCAAGGTAGGCAACACCCTGGTTGTATTCCTTGCCTTCCTTGAGGATAAACACCCGCATGGCCTCACCGGGAAGTACTACAGGCTTCAAGGCGTTGGCCAGTTCGTTGATATTCAGCACCGGCACGCCCTGGAGCTGGGCCACTTTGTTGAGGTTGAAATCGTTGGTGACGATTTTCGCCTCGTAGTGCTTGGCCAGCTCGATGAGTTTCATATCCACTTCGCGCATCTGCGGAAAGTCTTCCTCAACAATTTGGACCTGAATGGTACCCATCTTCTGCATGCGCTGGAGGATATCCAGACCTCTTCGGCCACGATTGCGCTTGAGCTGGTCGGAAGAGTCAGCCACCAATTGCAGTTCACGGAGGACGAACTGAGGGACGATCAATACCCCGTCAATGAAGCCTGTTTCGCATACATCGGCCACGCGGCCGTCGATGATAACACTGGTATCTAGCACTTTAAAGTTCCTCTTCGGCTTCGCCTCAGCGGTGAACAACCCTCCGAGGGCGGAGAGATTCAGCAAATCCCCCTTGTTGGCGCCCAGCACCAATCCCACGTAGGCCATGAGAAGGAGCAACGTCACCTGAAGAAACGAGAGATTAATCTTCTCCAGTGCCGTCACGCTTAGCATGTGGCTGATCATGAGCGCCCCAAGAATTCCAAAGATCGATCCTGCGGCAGCTCCAATCAAGCGTTTCAGGCTGGCTTTTTCAAGCCGCATCTCAAAAAAAATGAAAAACACTCCCAATAAAGCACCCAGAAGGGCTGCCAGGGGTTTGGAAAGGCCAAATGGATGCAATTGGTACGAAGCCGCAATGATGATGAGGACAAAGGTTACACGAACTCCTGCCATTTCCCAGGTCATTGCCTATGACTCCCCTTCGGGACCCAATATGGTCCATATGTACTAAAGCGTTGGCTCCCATAAAATTCCTCAATCCCCATTAGTATATCATTCTAGCCAAAACCCTCCAAATCCAACAGAAAATGCCCCCCCTGTGATTCTGGCCCCGTTTTTTGGGGGTCGAAAGGCAAGGCAACCCCGACCCCCACAGCTTGTAGCGGCAAGGCTGGCCGTCCCCTGCTCGCCACCCAATCCGCATTCATCGGCTTTGGTGGGCTTTGATGACTATAGGGGTTCCCAGGAAACCGAACCTTTCCCGAATGCGGTTCTCCAGAAACCTCTCAAAAGCGAAGTGGAATTTGCCTGCGCGGTTAGTAAAGGCTACAAAGACAGGTGGAGCGACTCCGCCCTGGGTAAGATAGTAAATTCGCGTGGGCTTCCCGGCTGGGGTGGAAGCGCGCTCGAAATCCAACGCCCCAAGAAACTGGTTCATTTCCGACGTGGGAACACGCAGGTTGCGTGCTTCCGCAACCTGGGCGATGGTTTTGAGCAAACTGCCCAGCTTCTGGCGGTGTAAGGCGGAGATGAAAATGACGGGAGCATAATCGAGGAATTTCATCCGCCGCCTTATCGTCCGCAGGTAATCGCGCGTAGTGGTCGCCCCTTTTTTTACCACGTCCCATTTGTTGACCACGATGATGACCGAGCGCCGGCTTTCATGCGCGTAGCCCCCAATGTGGGTGTCGAGGGCCGTGACACCCTCCGGCCCATCCAACAGAAGTAGCGCCACATCGGCGCGCTCCAGATGCTTTCGCGCCTGAATCACGCTGAGCTTCTCGGCCAGCAACTTGGTTTTGCCCTTGCGGCGAATTCCAGCGGTGTCGATGAGCCGGAAGCGAAGCCCGTCGCGCTCCAATTCGGCGTCCACGGCGTCACGCGTGGTTCCGGGCAGCGGCGAGACAATCGAGCGCTCCTCCTCGAGAAGGCTATTCAGGAGCGTTGACTTGCCCACGTTGGGCCGGCCAATGATGCCCACGTTGATCGTGGGATTGCGTGGAACTGATGATGTACTCTCGGTCGCGGGTCCGTACAGGGGCAACCCTTGTGGTTGCCCAGGGCGGCCACAAGCGCCGCCTCTGCCAGATTCGTCTGGCGATTCCTCTGATATCTCAATCGAGGCTGCAAAACCCTTTGTTACGTGCTCAAGCAGATCGTCGACGCCCAGCCCGTGTTCGGCGGAAAGGGGGAAAACATCGGGAACCCCCAGGCGATGAAACTCCGCTGCCAACGGCGAATGCTGAGCGGCGTCAACTTTGTTCACGGCGAGGGAGAGCGGCTTCCCCGTACGGCGCAGCAGGTGCAGGAGTTCTTCGTCAAGCGGGACGATTCCCTGCCGGGCATCGCCCACTAAAATGAGCTGAGCGGCTTCCTCGATCGCTACCTGCGCTTGACGGATGATCTCTGTGGCGATCAGGTCCTTCTCGAAGGGAATCATTCCCCCGGTATCGACCACCTCAAACGGTTTGCCGAGCCATTCGGCGGGGGCGTACAGGCGGTCGCGCGTCATGCCCGGCTCGTCACCCACCAGCGCCCGCCGGCGCCCGCAAATGCGGTTGAACAACGTGGATTTGCCCACGTTGGGCCGGCCGAGAATCACCACGCGAGGGAGATGGGGCACAAGCGAAGTCCAAAGTCAAGAGTCCAGAGTCGAGAGCCGAAAGTCTAAAGTGTAAAGTCTAACACATCGACCGCAAACAAACCCATTACGACCAGCCTTCACGCTGCATATCCTCACAGTCGAACTAACCGGATTATGGTCCCATTTCGAATGGAATCCCTTATCCCGCGCAAGTTATCTCCCCAGGCACCTGTAACCCTCTCCCCCTTGGGGGAGAGGGTGGACCGCCGCCGGCGTTCTCTCCAGCCGGGGCGGGCCGGGTGAGGGGGTTGCTGCACAGGGACTGGCGGCTTGTAACCCTCTTCGTTGCCGGCGTGACGGGCGTGGTGCGGAAAGAGTAGGTGCGCTGCGTCCGGCGCAACCGCAGACCAGCAGCGATGTACGGGGGCTTGGACTGGGCTTACAGCGACCCCAGCCACTTTACGGGCAGAGTTGCTGCAAGCGCCCGGGCCAATCGCTCATCGGCGGTGAGCAATTGCGCCTTCGGATTGATCGCTAGGGCGATATAGAGACTACAGCCTCACCGCGACCGGTCCTCGCGCTCCATCTCCTCACTCGATGGGAAAGGTCCGGCCGAAAGCCGCGGGCGGGATTGGAAGCGCTGAACCTGGCGGAAGAGCTGCTGGCGGGCTCTTAGTTCCTGCGCCGTCGGAATATTGTCTTCGAGGAGCGAGAGCACTTCTGCGGCAATGGACCTGTGGTCTTGACGAGCCCGTCCCCGAAGCGCTTCCTATAAATCGTCCGGGACATTTTCCCCGTATAGGTTGGCGCTTCCTGGCCGATAGCGCAGACATGCCAAAGGACGGCACGTCTGCGCTACCCCTCTGGAGAGAACGTGGAGGCGAGCCTCTCCCCCAAGGGCGAGAGGGTAGCCAATTCAAATGAACTCAACAGGGCCAGGGCAACAAGAACGGAAAAACTCTTCCCTCACAAATCGGGGGTTCGCGCTACCCGCCGGCCGCCTTACGGTAGCGAGCCATATGCTCTCGCAGTTCAGGGTCTTGAGGGTCGAGTTGCAAGGCCAGCAATTGGATCCTGACAGCCTCCCGGTAACTTCCGTTGGCGTAATTGGCCTCCGCCAGCGTGTCGATGAATCCAGCCTCTTTCCATTGGGTCAGCGCGACAGCCAAACGGGCGTGGTCGAGTGCGGCGCGCGGATCACGCCACCTGGGGTCGTCACAGGTGGCATAAAGCCATGCCAGGTTATTGTGCGCTTCGGCACTTTGGGGTTCGATCTCCAAGGCTTGTTTGTAATGCTGGATCGCTTCAGGAAAGAGTTTCTGCTCGGCATAGAGGTCCGCGAGCAGGCGCTGCCCTTCTGCCGTGGTGGGGTTCTTGCCTAGGGCGGCCTCGAAGGCCTTTTGCGCCTTCCCCAGGTCGCCTTTCATCCGGTAGGCCACGCCGAGCGCAAGCTGCGCTTCCGGCGCGCCCGGACTTAACCGCACCGCTTCGCTGTATTCCTGGATGGCTCTATCGAACTGCTGCTCGTGCAAATAGAGCGCTCCCAACATCATATGGGGACGCTCGTCACGCGGCGATCGCCGGGCAGCCGCCTGGAAGCATTCCAGCGCCTTGGCATCCTGGTGGGCAAAACGGAGCCGCACGCCCTCCTGGAGCATCCGCGTGACGTCACGAGCGCTGGCGTAATGCTGTGCGGTGGAGGCCATCGCAAGGGCCACCACAACGACGGGCAAAGCGATGATCGCTTGCGAGGGCTGCTCGCCGCCCAACTGAGGAACCAGGTCGTGCGTGGGCGGTGGGATCAGGGCGGCCAAAACCATGCCAGTCAGCAACCCGCCCACGTGCCCCCAGTTGTCGATCCCTCTTACCGAAAAACCAAGGATCAGAGTGAGCAAGATGAATGGAATTATTCCTCTGCCGAACGCGCGGCCCCAACGAGGGGGGATGACGTCGCGGTGCAAGTAGCCTGCCACCAGCATGGCGCCGGCGACTCCGAAAATAGCTCCGGAGGCCCCTGCCGCCACGTTCCTCGAGAGGCTCATGGACAGAGCCGAACTGCCCATGCCGGCGGCAACGTAGAGCGCCGTAAAACGCCCATGGCCGTAAACTCGCTCCAGAATGGGGCCGAGGATGAAAAGCGCGTAACTGTTGCCGAGCAAGTGCAGCCAGCCGACGTGAAGAAACATCGGCATGACCAGCCGCCAGTATTCTCCCCGCCGAAAGTAGGGACTGAACGATGCCCCGAAATTCAAAAGCACGTCCGTGCTCGTCGAGCCTCCGGCGAAAGTCATAATGAGAAAAACAGCCACATTGATCCCGAGGATCACGAGAGTAACCGCGGGCCAATATCGCCGCCCAAAAGCAGTGACGAGTGGCGAGCTGGCACCGGGCTTCAGGTTCCAGGGATGGGGGTTGGCGGAGGG
>Ga0187808_10000160_pt1 | contig 16919 bp, 18 predicted proteins | sample NC_wetland_sal_i_5_FD_132427 | JGI IMG/M metagenome (GOLD analysis project Ga0187808, IMG submission 132427) | Wetland sediment microbial communities from Neuse River Estuary, North Carolina, USA - ASW_3 | ecosystem: Environmental > Aquatic > Freshwater > Wetlands > Sediment | place: USA: North...
AGCCACCTTCCGACCACGATTACAATATGTGGGCCAGAAGCGAACCAATCCACTACCCTCCAGCCATTACCCGCCACGGTGCCGAAGCGGGGCCCCAAATTTCCCAATACTGTGACCACCAGCGGCGCGAGGAAGGCACCGAACAGCGCCCAATGCCATGGCGTCTTGCATTTTAGAATCGACGCCACCTTTCGCAGGACGAACGCGAAAATCAATGCCGGGAGCGCGCCCAGCACCAGCCCGTAGAAATAGAAAAATAAAATTCCGAAAGCCTCCCGGAGTCCTGAAACCATTCGCGTGGCGCCCCAGAGATCCTTGATCCATACAGCGAGGCTCATGAAGAAGCAGCCGAGAATCCACGCTGAGAGGTAATAGACCAAGCTGCCGTGGCGGGTCACGATGCGGCCGCGGGAGTGGCCACAGGAGCGAACTTTCTTGCCACCCAACACAGGATGGAGGCCGTTACGGCGCCGCAGATCGCAGCGGGCCACGTATGCCCGTATGTGTTTTTCAGCAGTCCGACTCCTCCAAGCAGGAAGGGGAGAAGCTCGCGATCAACTTTTTCAGACCACGCCGCAATGGAGAAAAGGCCCCAGGCAAGGAATGCGCCACTGAGCAGCCACTGCCACAATTTCATCCGACCCAACCGCTGCATCGAATAGTGGAGCAGCGCTCCGAAGAGCAGCGCGGGAAACCAGCCGACTAAGAACGAATCGAAAATCGTGAGAGGCAACAAGACAAACGAGTAGTCACCATTTTTTGCTGCCATCCCATACTCGAACCAGAGCGCACCGATTGGGCACCCCACAAGGATCGCGACAAAACAATAAAGAAGGTATTGCGGCTCCTTCATCTTCTTTCCTCTTCAAATCCTCCGCTGGATGTTCGGGAAATCAGTCCACACTTTGACGCCGCAGAAGTGTGAGCCTTCGGTGCAGATCGGGGTGGAGATGCCCGCGCGGAGATAGCAGGGCGGACCAATGTAGCGCCCGAGTTGCGGAAAGGCGCCGCGCACTTGCTCGACTTCTTCGATCGAGGATTGATAGATCTCTTCCTGCGCGTTGAAGCAGGTGCGCATGGTCCACTTGTGGAGCAGGTGAAGGAGCGAACCGGATTCAACCAGGCGGATGGCTTTTGCGTTGGGCAGCAGGTAGAGGGCGAATTCGAGCGGGACGCCGCGGCCGAGGAGTTCGTTCTTGGCCGCCCAGGCCTCTTCCATGGCGCGCTGATAAATTTCGAGCGCTCGGGGGTTATCGCGAATCAGCATCGGTGCGACGTAATCGGGCGCCGGCGTATCCGCAAGCGTCAGCAGCGGGCGCGAACCGGGAACCATGCGGTGGCGCTGGTCCTGGCTATCCGCGGTATGGCTGATTTTCTTGGCAAAAGTGAAATTCGTGTGTTGCAGCGCGCGCATCATCGGCGCGTGCACGCCGATATCGAGCGTCTCGCGCCGGTAGGGATTGCGCGCGGGATTGAGCATCCGGTCGAGCGCTTCGGCGTCGGAGCATTCGGCTGCTGTGAGGGCCATGACAGCGCGATAGGCCTCGGCCATCGTGGCGATGGCGCCCGGCGAAAAATCGATGAGCCGCGAAGTCAGGCCGGCGAGGCGGGCATCGAATTCGCGGGCAAAGGCTTCGCCATCGCGCATGGGTTCGCGCCACTCTGGTGGGTCGTCCATCGGGACATTGTCGAAGCGGTCGAAGAATTGCGGGTCCACTTCGCGGACACGCGCCACCATTTCGCCAATCACGAGGCGCGCTTCGCTCGGCGTATCGCTCGCCGCCTGCATGCGCCAGAGTCTGTGAAGGACGATGCCGGAAAGCGTGTGCACCATGGTGGTGAAGGCGGCGACCGGAAGGACGTAGCGCGCGACTTCAATGGCGCGTTTCTCGGATTGGCGATTCACTTTCTGGATGCGCTTGGCATGCGACATGGGGCCGACGTGCCAGATGTCTCCGAGAATCGCGCGCGCCCCGGGCTCGAGAACCTTGGTGAGTTCCCGGTAATGTTCCCAGGCGCACGCGATTGATTTTTCGTAGATGGCGCGCTCGGCTGCGCCGAAATTCGGGCTTTCGGCTGGGATGTACGCTTGGGCGCGGTCGAGGCGCACGTAGCGCTGGCTTTGCTGCTCGGAGTTATAAAACGGGTGCGCGTGGAGAAATGACCAGACGAATTGGCGGCTGATGTTTTCGAGGCCGAATTCGAAATGCGCGTGCTGGAAGACGGTGTGATGCCCGCCGTAGTAAGTGGCCGAGCCGACGGTAACGCGCTGCTTGTCGGTAATTTCCTGGGCGCCGATCAGGCGCGGGGAATAGCAGGTGCGCGCCGCCGCAATCGCGGAATCGAAGGGGTGCGCAAAATAATTTCGCAACGTGACGCGAGGCGCCGCGCTTTCAACCAGGGAGCCAAGCGGCGAGTCAGGCGATGCGGACAATTGCGTGGCCATATCCGGCTGGCATTCTACACCGTCTCATGCCCGGCGAAGCGGTCGGTTCGAATGCGGCAAGGGCGTCCGAGATGACGGACGCCCCGTGGATTGAAATTGTGCGCGAAGTAAGGATTCGGAAGAGATCGCGGCTACTTCTTGAGCGAAGCAGCTTTGTCCGCGTACTTCTTTTGGAAGCGTTCGACGCGGCCCGCCGTATCCACCAGCTTTTGCTTGCCGGTGAAGAACGGGTGGCAGCTCGAGCAGATTTCGACGCGGATCATCTGCCCTTTGGTTGTGGACCGCGTTTCGAACGTATTGCCGCAAGCGCAGTGCACCGTTACAGCGTGATAATCGGGATGAATTCCCTCTTTCATGGAAGGCTCCTGTCTGCCGGCCGGTCTGCGCGAAGAGGGAGTTGCGCTCCTCTGTCGCGTCGCTAGGCCAGCGGAGAAACGCCCATTATAGGCGATTCGACGAATTTTTGCGAATGCGACTGCGGGGGACAAAAGGCGTCAGGCCGGCTGCGACTAAGAAACGAAGGCGCAGCCGACGCGCATCCGGCCGCTTTCCTGGCGAGCGGCGTACACTTTGCGCAGGACCACGCGCACGGGCGGGAGGATCGGCACGTGCAGCACGGCGCTAAATTGGTTGGGGAGCTCTTCGGACTTGTCGAGCTGCAATGCTACGCCGCCGTAACTCAAATCAATGACGTTGGCAGATTTTTGGCCGAGGTCGGAAAGAATGGCGTAGGCCTTGGTGCCAGCCAGCGATACACGCTCCCATTTGCGCGCTTCCGTGCGAGCCACGGGATGGGGAATTGCGCTGGTCACGGGTGCCGGAGCCGCGACGGGCTTTGCCGGTGACGGCGCCGCAGACGGCGCAGGAGCTTCACGCGAGGGGAGTGGCTCGAGCGGGATGACGCGGGAAGGCGTGCGGCCGGCATGCTTGAGCTGATAAAGGCGTTCGTCGGCCAAGCCCATCAGGGCGGCTTTCTGATCGCCGTCTTGCGGAAAAACAGCTACGCCAAAGTCCAAGGTTGAGTTGGTATTCAGCTTGAGTGGCTGAACTTCCGCTTCGTATTGCGCGCGGACGCGCCGGCAAAGCGTGATGGCTTGTTCCGGGTCGGTTTGCGGCAGGAGCAGGGCGAATTCATCGCCGCCGATGCGGAAAGCAAAATCGGAGGCGCGCAGAGTTTTCCGAAGGGTGGTGGCGGCGAGCTGGAGGACCTGGTCGCCTTGCAAATGGCCGTGGCGATCATTCACTTCCTTCAGCTTGTGCAGGTCGAGAATGACAATGGCAAGCTGTTGGCTGTAGCGTTTTGCGCGATTCAATTCCTTGTCGCAATATTCGTCGAAGAGGCGGCGATTGTAGAGGCCGGTGAGCGCATCGGTGGCGGCATTGATTTGGAGTTTCTTGAATTCGTCGTACTCCATCATGATGGGAACGCGGAGAAAATTCGTGGAAGCCAGCACGTCCACCATGGCGGTCTTCAGCGAGACTCGTTTGCCGAGACTTTCAGCAAGTTCGCGCCGCCGCATGAGAATGCGGTCCCAATACTCGTTGCTTTGCGCTTCGGTGAGATCGATTTGCGCAATGGTGCGGAAAAACTGCCGCAGAAATTGACCGCGCACCGATTCGTCGAGCCCGTCCAAGGTCTCCACCAGGAGATCCATGAATGAGTCATCGGCCGAGGGCTGCGGCTGGAGCGCTTCGCCGGGCTGGGGCATCAATGGGTTCCGAGTTAGTCCTAGGTCCGCCCTGAAATCAGGGAAGACTGCGGGGGCAGGCAGTGTATAGCAAGGGACAGTCCAAATCCTAGACCAGACTCCGATTGGAGAGCACCCCGTAAGTGGCTGCCAAACCTGAGATTGCACAAAGCGGGCAGGCCGGGTACGGTGAACTTTTCTCGAAGCAGGCGCATCGAAGAAAAGGATTCCACTTTTGGCCAATTATGCTGCAGTTACTGGATTGTGGAGGGGAAAAGAACTAGCCGATCGGTTTGAGGAACTCGACCCCAACCAAGTGCACTTCACCGGCGTCTTGCTTACGTTTGACCCGGGCTTGAATGGGGGGCATGCCGGCGGGGACGAGGGGGGAGGTAGTGATGGAGGGGGCGGGGATGGTCAGAGTCACGATTTCATTCAATGCTAGAGGGCGAGGGCTGGTCAGGAACGCACCTATCCCACTGATATCTAAAGTCTTTGCAAGCTCGAGGAACTGCTCACCATAGGCGTCTTTTCCGCGGATAAAGAGTGGGACCTGCAAGTTGATCCGTTGGAAACGCCTACGCTCGTCGTATGAGGGAGTCATGCCCAGTCTGTGGTGGGCAGCGGTTTCTCTCAAGCCCATTGGTACCCCAGTTTTAGTACTCGATTAGCTGCAAATTACACTGCAACTAGACTGCAACACTAGCCATTTATTTAGAGCTATTGCAATCAGCATCTTACAGCCTTCCCAAATCGGTCTGGAGCACCCCTGCGAGGCTGAAAGTGCCACATTACTCCAGAGCTTTTCATCTATTGTGCAAACTAGGACGCATTTACCATTGACACTAATTGAGTGCTTTGCGAGCATAGCCTTCCTTGTGACAAGACCAGCCGTTTCTGACGTTTCCCGATGCGTTTTGTGTCTTTGCGCCCTGTAGTGGACGGCCCGCGGAGGATAAGTTGACGAAGGGCACGACAATGGAACAACAGGCTGGCGGCCAGTCAGTCTTTCAACTGGTAACCAGCCTCCTGGACGCCTTCGACAGGCCCCTGCTCGTGGCCGATCGCCTCGGGAAGGTCCTTTTTACAAACCTTCATGCCCAGGACAAACTGCGGTCCCGCGGATACGATTCCAGGCCGGATTTGAACCTCTTCGGGGACATCCTTCGCGCGGAACGAAAGGATGTCCTCGCGCAACTCGAGAGCGGGGAGCAGGAAGTGACTGTCGTACTCGAGTATCCGGAAGGAAACAACCGGGCGCGGATTCGCTGGCTGCCGGAGCCCGATTGGCTTGTGGTTTACATCGAGCCTTCTCCCGCCGATTCTCCCATCGCTGAAGCGGAGATGCGCCAAACGGTTCAGGAGTTGATGCAGGAACGTGAGATCACGTACCGCAATCTTCTGGCCGCTTATTTGCGATTGCAGGAAGTGAACCGGCAGAAGACCGTTTTCCTGGCTTCGGCGGCGCATGAATTGAAGACGCCGCTCGCGGTAATGAAGGGCTACTACGATCTATTGCTTTCGGGGTCGCTCGGGAAACTCAGCGATCGCCAGCGCGATATTCTGAAAGAATCGAAGGAAAGTTGCGACCGGCTGGTGCGCCTGGTTTCCATGTTCTTGAACTACTCAGCCCTTGAGAGCGGAAAACTGGTATTGCAACTGCGGGACAACGATCTGCGCGATTGCATCAAGGACGTGAGCTGCCGCTGGCAGGATGCATTCCAGCGCGCCACCGTGCACCTGGACGTGAAGATGCATCCGGACCTGCCTCCCTTTAAATTCGATTATCAGAAGGTGCAGCAGTGCATCGCGAATTTGCTGGACAACGCGCTGAAGCACACACCGGCGGGCGGCACGGTGACGCTGCTGGCCGAGCCGCACTTCTGGGAGCGGCGCGTTTCGGAAGCGGCGCCTTCCGCGGAGCGGCGGCAGGACCGGGGCAGCGTCAAGAACAGCATCCTCGTGTCCGTCGCAGACACGGGATCCGGCATCGCGCCAGAATTTCATCAGGAAATATTCGAGGAGTTTGTGCGCGTGGATCCATCCTCGTCGGGCATGGGTTTGGGCCTGGCGATTACGAAACGGCTGATTCAAGCGCATCGCGGCAAGGTGTGGGTTGATAGCGAATTGGGACGAGGAAGCTCATTCTCATTTCTTCTGCCCATCAATGTGGAATAAACTAACGCAATAAGTTGGGGGCGGCCTGCTTCGCTCCCCAGGAAAAAAGATGGCTGACAAAGAAAAAATATTGGTTGTGGATGACGAGCCCAGTATCCGCAAGTATCTCCAGACGCTGCTGGATGTGGATGGCTTCGATGTGTCCACGGTCGCGAGCGGCAAGGAGGCCCTGGAACACATCGGCGCGGGCGAGCGGCCGGAATTCATCATCCTCGATGTGCTGATGCCGGAAATGGACGGGCTCGAGACGCTGCGGCAATTGATGCAGGTGGATCGCACGCTCAACGTCATCATGCTTTCCTGCTCGAACGAAGTGACCACGGTGGTCGAAGCGATCCGGCTGGGCGCGCTTGACTACCTCACCAAGCCTTTCGAGAAGCCGGAACTCGATGCAGCGCTGCTGAAATGCCGCAAGAAGCAGGAACTGCGCTCTGAAAACCAGGCGCTGCGCGAATATTGCGAACAATTGACCGAGGACCTGTCGTTCCTTGCCGCCAGCCCGCAGATGCTGAAAATCCGCCAGCAGATTCTGCAAATCGCGCCTGTCGACGTACCCGTCTTTATCAGCGGGGAAAGCGGCGTGGGCAAAGAAGTGGTTGCCCGGATGATCCATCTGCGCTCCTTGCGGCGGCAGCAGGCATTCGTGAAGGTGAATTGCGCCGCGCTTCCCGGCGAGCTCCTCGAATCGGAGCTTTTCGGCTACGAGCAAGGCGCCTTCACGGGCGCGGTACGCGCGAAGCCCGGCAAATTTGAACTGGCGACGAAGGGCACGATTTTCCTGGACGAGATCGCGGAAATGAGCCCGCACCTGCAAGCCAAGCTTCTGCACGTGTTGCAAGACGGGCAGTATTCGCGGCTGGGTGCGCGCGCCGTCGTCAACGTGGACGTGCGCGTGCTGGCGGCGACAAATATGGACGTGAAGGATGCGATGCGCTCCGGCCGCTTCCGCGAGGACCTCTACTACCGGCTGAATGTTCTCTCCATTCACATTCCACCGCTGCGCGAACGCACCGCGGAAATTCCACTTTTGTTCCGGCATTTCCTGGTGAAGTACAGCGAAAAATATCAGAAGCACGCGCCCGACCCTTCGAAGCATTTGCTGGAGGCGGCGATCCGGTATCCGTGGCCTGGAAACCTGCGCGAGCTCGAGAATTTCGTGAAGCGCTACGTGATTTTGGAGGACGACGAAGGAAGCTTCCGCGAATTGCTTGAAATGACGGGCCAGCAGCACCGCACGGCTCCGCGCGAGGAAGCGCCCGCGCCGAAGGAGCAAGGCTTGAAAGCGCTCGTGCGCGGCTTGAAGGACGAAGCGGAAATGGAAGCCATCGCCGACGCGCTCGAGAAAACGAATTGGTGCCGCAAGGACGCCGCCAAGATGCTGGGCATCAGCTATAAGGCGCTGCTCTACAAGATGCGGCAATTCAATCTTGATTCCGGGCGCGGCTCGCGCTCGGCCAAAGCCAAGGAAGCGGCCTTGAAAGAGGCTGCCGCCAAAGAAGCCGCGGCGAAAGAAGCGGCGGCGAAAGAATTGGCTCCTTCCGTCCCGGGCGTTCGCGGCTCGTAGCCGCGCGCTCGGCGCATCTTTGCTTGCGTACTACTCCGTAATTCCACGGAGTCTTCCCAACTGCTGCGATCAGAGTGGATCAGCGGAATAGTGTCGAGAGGGTGCGAAAGAATTCGGCTGGGGTGGCGATGCGTGAGGACGCACGCTGAGCAACGGCCTTGGTGAAGTGCCGGGTATTGTGGGTGAGCAGCCAGTCAGATCTGGCGGCCATGGCGGAGAGGAGCACCGGAACATCGGCGGCGTGGCGGATAAGGTGGCGGCTCGCGCGCACGAGATCCTTGTCAGGGTAGGGAACCATCTCGGGGTTGGTCAACTTAATGAGACGGCGATAGTCTTCGATCAACTGATCGGCATCGAGCGAAGGCAAGCGCGCGGCATGGACCAGTAAGTTTTCCTCGACTTCATCCCGCACGACTTCTCCGAGAACCAGTCTGCAAACCTGCGCGGCGCAGAGCGACAGGACAGCCTTGTCGAGCCCCCCGGGGGAGACAATCCCACCGGTCAGGACATTGGAATCCAGGAAAAGACGGACTCTGCGCCGGCTCGTCACTTCCTGCGATGCTTGCGGGGGCCGCGCCGCCCGGCGCCGGAGGAAACCTGCTTTCCGTAACGGCGTGCGTACACGCGATCGCGGGTTGCGGGGAGCGTGGCCAGGAGGTCGCTTGACGTGAGGCCCGCAGCCTCCAGGCTCGAGCTCACCTGCTCGCAAAGTTGCTCAAAACGCCGCTGCTCCGGCAAGAGGATGAGGCCGTCTCCCAAACGAAGAACCGCAAACGGGGCGCCGGTGCCGAGTCCGAGATCCTTTCGGAACTGCTTGGGGACAGTGAGCTGGCCCTTTTCGCCGATCTTGGTCGTAGTGAGGTATTTGAGAGTCGAGTGGCGCGTTGCCATGGTCAGTAGGAAAATCCTGCCACAGAATGCTCATCGCGTTAAGCGTTTTGGGAGCGGGCAGTGCCACGAATGAAAGCACATTCGAATTTGGGTTCGTGCTGTGGGGCGTCCGCGCGGAAACTTGATGGCCGGCGCGGGCGTAGAATGGCAGAGGAGGGTCTTATGGCGATACGAACAATATTTCTGAGCAAGCTCATTGGACTTTACTCCATTGTGATTTCGCTGGCGATGATGGCGCACAAGCAGGCGACGGTTGAGACGGTGACGGCGATGATTCACGACGCGCCGCTCATGCTCTTCATGGGAATCGTCGTTGTCGTTGCGGGGCTGGCGATGGTGTTGAGTCACAATGTCTGGAGCGGAGGAGCGGCAGCGGTGATTGTGACTTTGGTCGGCTGGATCACGCTGGTGAAAGGCGCGCTGTTTCTCATTCTGCCGGCGGATGTGGTCGCGAATTTTTATCTGGGCAGCCTTCATTACGAGCAGTTCTTTTATTTCTACGTGGGGCTTTCACTGCTGCTGGGCGCATATCTCTGTTACAGCGGGTTCAAGGCCGGAGCACCCTAGAGAAGGGCGGCGAATCCGGGAAGTGTTGTCGCCGGATGCGGAATGCGGTTCGCGTTGAGAACCGAGTAAGGGAGCTCAGCGCCTGCGATCCTCGCACCGGCCAATTCCAGTTTCCATACCCGGTCAAATTCGAGGGAAGTCGTGGGCGTGGGTGTAGTCCTATGCCGTGCAAACTGTTGCATAACTAGAGCACGTCCAGAGAAATACCTCTACCCTTCGGGTTCGGCTTAGACTAGTATTCGGGACCGAAATGGCCTTGGCGCCTAATGGCATGGCGCTGGGGAGCGGGTTCTCAACCCCAGCTGAGAGCTCGAGGATACGGTTGTTAGTGTTACCAAAGGGTTTGTATACCCAGCCAAATTTTGGCATAGGGGACCAGGGCATTTGACTCCGCATGCCGGGTGTGGCCGGTGCGCGCGGGAACTTGGCGGCCTTTGGAAGAGGGATTGCTACTGTCATAGGGGGGATCCTGTGAACTTCAATCTTGTCCTGGAGGGACAGCGGGGATGACGGAACGTCGCATGGCCCGCCGGTACGACTTGTCGCTGCCGGTGAACGTTCGCCTGCCAATCAACCGAGAGCCGGGTTCACACAACGGGCAAACTCGAGACATTTCCACACGCGGCGTCTATTTCACGATGCCCAAGGAACTCGCACCCGGGATGGAAGTGGACTTCACGCTGACACTGCCGGCGGAAATCACGCGCGGGACGGAAGTATTTGTGCGCGCACACGGCCGAGTGGTGCGCGTGGACAAGCGGCGGGATGAGGAACACGAATCGATCGGCGTCGCCGCGGTCATCGAGCGCTACGACATTATTCGCGGCGAGGGGTCGCACATCTAGAAGTTGGCGGCGGCCCCGCTCCCAATGGCAATTCCAATGAAATGTTGCCGGCTTACTTATTTGCGTGACCGGCAGCCGGTATTTCCTTTTTCGACTTTTTCGGTTGCGAGGGATCTCGGTTCCGTCCCCAGGGTGCTCGCCCGGAATTTCACTTGCGCTTTGCGCGGCTCTCGTCCTAGCATGTGCTCACTCGCCCACTCCAGGAGTTTTCAATGAAAGTAGCCGATTTGATTGCTTCCCGCCGGGACGTTTATTCCATCTCCGAAGACACAACCGTACACGACGCGGCGCGCTATTTGCGCGACCGGCAGGTGCGCTCGGTGGGTGTGTGCGATAAACAGGGCGTGCTGCTCGGCGTGGTTTCGCAGAGCGACGTCTCGGACAAGGTGGCGGCGGAAAACAAGTGCCCGGCGTGGATGCACGTTTCCGAAATCATGACGCGCCAACTGGTGACCGCAACGCCGGAGACTTCACTCGAAGACTGCCTGCGCCTGATGGAACAACACGGGATTTACCACCTGGTGGTGCTGGACAACGAGAAGGGGTATCGCGGGATGATTTCGGTGACGGACCTGCTGCAATTGATCGCTTCCGACCAAAAGGCGCGCGCGGACATGCTGGAGGCTTTGATCTTTCCTCAGCGCTAAGACTTATTTGACCTTGCATCGTCGCCGGCTGCCTCAAATCATCCGGAAGTCATTTTGCAGCCCAAATCTTTCGAAAGCTCGGCGCTTCGTCCAATCCCCCCTGTCTCCACGCAAGCGCATTCCGTGTGGTGAATCCGATTAGTTTTCCACAGGCAGCATCGAATTCGTGGGCGGGGCGTTCGATCCGGGACTGCTCTAGTACTCGAGCGGCGGACTGGGAGGAAAGTACCTTCCCGAAAGTGCCCAGCATTTTCAGGAATGGGAGAGCGGAGATGCTTCTTAGTACCCTCTCATGGGATGCAAAGTAGAGTCCCCCTCGCCGGATAGCCGTTTGAAATAAAACTACTTACCGGCCCAACGAGCGGCGAAACCGTCCGTGCCGGAGGCGACCGGGCCTCGCGCGTTTGGCGTCGCATGTGCATGGATGAGAGTTGGCCGGCATCATTCCCCCATGATGACCGTCAAAACAAATGGCTTCAGCCGCAGAAGCGAAACTTAATCCCACAACCCATCCTGCCGAGTTACCTCCGGACAGTGTGTATTTCGGTCCGTCGGAGGCGATGCAAGTCGTCCGCCAGCGAATGGAACGGGCGTCGGGGCTGAACGTCCCGATATTGATTCTGGGCGAAAGCGGAACTGGAAAAGAGGTCCTGGCGAGGTTTATTCACGAGCGCTCGCCGTGGCGCGCGGGGCCGTTCGTAAAGGTGAATTGCCCGGCGATTCCCGGAACGCTGCTGGAAAGCGAGCTATTCGGATTTCAGAAGGGCTCCTTCACGGGCGCGAACGCGTCGAAACCCGGGCGCATGGAGCTGGCAGCGGGCGGCACGCTTTTCATGGACGAGATTGCGGAGCTCGAGGCCAGCCTGCAAGCAAAGCTGCTGCATGTCTTGCAGGACGGGCATTTCACGAGCATCGGTGATCATGAAGAAAAAGCCGTGGACGCGCGCGTGATTTGCGCGACGAACCGCCACCTGCAACATGAAATCGAGCACGGCGGGTTTCGAGCCGACCTTTTCTACCGCATCAACGTAATCAGCATCACGCTTCCCCCGCTGCGCGAGCGGCGCGATGATATTCCCTATCTGGCTGAATACCTGCGGCAGCAATTCAACCGCCGGTTTGGACGCGAGGCTTCTCCGCTGACCCGCGAGATCAATCAGCTTCTTCAGCAGCAGCCGTGGCCGGGCAATGTGCGCGAGCTCGAAAATTGCATGGCGCGCTACGTGATTCTGGGTTCGGAGGAAGCGTTCCACATCGAGCGGGCCGAAGAGAAACATCCGCTCCACTTTTCGTACGAGATTTCCGAGGACGGCAATATTCCCCTGAAGCGCATCGCCCAGCAGGTGACGCGGCGGATGGAGCACGACGTAATTCTAAAAGTCTTGCAGGCGCATCATTGGAACCGCCGCAAGGCCGCGGAAGTTTTGAAAATCAGTTACCGCGCCCTTCTTTATAAGGTCCGCCAGGCAGGGCTTCCCGCAAAACGGCCGCAGCGAAAAATCGAAGACACTGCGGATATTATTTCGCGGCCGGCAAGATCGCTCGATTGAAATTCGCGGGCGAAACCCTCTCACCGTAAGCCGCACGCCAACGCGTTACACATTCTCTCCAGCAAATTAGATTAGAAAGCGTGTTTCAGAGCGGAACACGTCTTTGTTTTCAGTCTGTTGCAGCGCGGTTTTTTTGGCTCCTCGCTTGCACTACCGACACTGCAAACCTGAGGCATTTCTCCTCCGCAGAGGGAGCCAGGAATTATGAAGCGATTGGGCCGTGCTTTGCTGCTTGCGATCTTACTGTTCGCTGTTCCTGCCGCGATGGCGGATGGGACTCCGGTGACGATGACATTTGTCGGAGTCAATGGCATCAATGACGGAGCGTATTACGTAAGCCCGTACTCGGGGTTGATGAGCAGCAATGGCCAGAACAATCTGGTGACATTGTTCTGCGACGACTTCAATAACGAAGTGACCTGGAACCAGACGTGGCAGGCCTACGTGACCCCGCTCAGCTCGAGCGATCTCAGCAACACGCGCTATGGGAATGGCGAGGACGTGGCGCTGCTGCTCGGCACCGATCCGTACTACGCCACCTATACGGCCGCGCAGCTCTATGCGCAAGCCGCGTGGCTGACCACGCAATTCAATCAATACCTGCAGAGCAATCCTGGGCAGGTGATTGCCCTCCAGTATGCGATCTGGGATTTGTTTGATCCGAACGCGCCAACGAATGCGGCTGCGCATGCATGGATCACGCTCGCGGAACTGAACTACGGCTCGGTGAACCTCAATAATTTCGAGGTCGTAACCAATGTTGGGCCGCTTTCCCTGACTGGCCAGGTGCAGGAATTCATCGTTCCGACGCCTGAGCCGGGAACATTCGTGCTGCTCGGCGCGGGGCTGCCGGTTTTGCTGTTCTTGGCACGGCGAAAGGCAGCGGGCGGCTCGCCGCTCTTGAGCGCTGCGTAAATAGTGCTTTTCTGCCTCTAGGCTGGGCGCCACCGCAGGGCGCCCTTTGGATCCTTCCCTCGGGGTGATTTTGACCCATCGCGTTACCTGCCAGTACCCGTGTCTGGTATGAAATCGCGCTCGTTGTCTTTCTTGCCCCTGCGCTTTAATTCCGCTAGCCTAAGTTACGATGGCAAAAAATTCCAGCAAGCCGCATCTGAGGATTTGCCTGCTTTCGCCGCACCCGATGGTCCTGGATGAATTCCAGCGGCTCCTGTCGGATTCGGGGTTTCAGATCGTCAGCCGGCAGCTTGAATCCATGCTGGCGCCGGATTTGCGGAACCTGGAGGTGCCGCGCGCGACGGTGTACGTGGTGGATGCGCATGCCGCGCGGCAGGCCACCGGCGCATTGCTCGGGAATATCCTGGACCATTACAACGGAGCGCGGCTGATCGTGGTAGGAGATAAGCTGAAGGAAGCCGATAGTTACGCGCTGCTCCGGCAGGGCGTGAAAGGCATCCTGAATTACGCCGAAGCGCGGGAACAGCTTCCCCGCGCGCTTCCACTCGTGGCGGCCGGAGGCTTCTGGGTGCCGCGAACGGTGCTATCACGTTTTGTCGACTCGATTCTGAGCACGGCGCAGGGGCGGCGCATGCGCGGGGATTCACCGGCCGAGCTGAGCCGGCGGGAACAAGAAGTGCTCAACGGGCTGCTCGAAAATCTGGCCAATAAAGAAGTGGCGGACCGGCTGCATATTTCCGAGCGCACCGTGAAATTTCACGTCTCGAATCTGCTCGCGAAATTTGGGGTACGCCGCCGGGCCGACCTGATCCTGCTTTGCTATCAGCGGCGCGGCGGAGGCACCTGACTCCGCACGATCGACTCGCCTAAAGCTGGTCCCGGATTGCGAACCGGCACTTCGAACTGAATCGGCGCACTGGTGCTCCTTTGCCCTGCATGGTCCGCTGCTGGCTACGTTGCTTTAATCCCCCGCTGCTATAATCTCTCGTTGGCAATTTGCGCGTGAGGATTGCTGCTAACCGCCATGGCTACTTTTTCTATCGAGAATTTCGGATGCCGCGCCACCGATGCGGACGCCGCCGCGATTCGCGGTGCGCTGCTCGCGGATGGCCTCGAGACTGTAGGCGAGCACACGCGCGCGGAAGTGGTGGTGTTGAATACCTGCACGGTGACGGCAGCGGCGGATTCGCAGGCGCGCGAGGCGGTGAGGAAAATCCACCGCGCGAATCCGGCGGCGCGGATTATCGTCACGGGCTGCTACGCGCAGCGCGCGCCGGAAGAATTGGCGGCGATCGAAGGGATTGCGTGCGTGGTCGGGAATTCGCACCAGGCGGAATTGGCGGGGGTGGTGCGCGGCTTGCTCGCGTCAGAGGCCGGCGCGCGGCCAGCGACAGGCGATTTCGTTCCGCTCCTGCGGCTGGATTTGGACGCGATGTCTCTCGCGCGCGGGCCGGCGAAGATTCTCACGGGCGACATTTTCGCGCAGACAGCCGTGCAAGTTGCGCCCGTCGCGCTGGCCGAGGGAGACCGCACGCGGCCCATTCTCAAGATCCAGGACGGGTGCAACAACCGCTGCTCCTATTGCGTGATCCCGTTTGTGCGCGGGCGCAGCCGCAGCCTCGAGCCCGGCGCCGTGATTGACGAGGTGCGGAAACTCGTCGCGGCCGGCGCCAAAGAAATTGTCTTGAGCGGAATCAACCTGGGCGCGTACGGGCGGGACCTTTCGCCGCGCGCCGAGCTGGCAACTGTCGTGCGCCGCATTCTCCTCGAAACGCATCTCGAGCGCCTTCGCTTCAGCTCGATTGAGCCGCAGGACGTGACCGAGGATTTCGTGGCCCTCGCTGCTTCTTCGCCGCGCATCGCGCCGCATTTTCACGTCCCGTTGCAATCCGGCTCGGACCGCATCCTGCGCGCGATGCACCGGTGGTACCGCGCCGAGCACTACGCCGAGCGCATGCGCATCATCCGGCGCTACCTCCCCGACGCTTCGATTGGAGCTGACGTGATTGTTGGTTGCCCCGGCGAAACGGAAGCGGAGTTTCAAACGACCGTTGAGTTCATCGAGCGGCTGCCGTTCACGTACTTGCACGTTTTCTCTTTTTCCGAGCGGCCCGGGACGGAAGCGGCGAATTTGCCGGACCGAGTGCCGCACGACGCGATTCGGGAACGCGCCAGGAAATTGCGCGCCCTGGCGCTCGAGAAGGCTACTTCGTTTCGCACGGCGCAGGCAGGCCACACGCTGCACGCGCTCACACTCGCGCGCGGCGGCGCGGATTGGACGGAAGCGCTGACGGGAAATTACCTGAAAGTGCGCGTCGCCGGCCGGCACCCGGCGAATCGATGGTGTGATGTGCAACTCTCCGCCGATCTGCAAGAGGCAATCCACCCCGTTTGAGATTGGGATTCAATTCTCGAAGATTACTTGCGCGAGAGCGAAATTGCCGCTGTGCGTAATCGTGAGAGCGACATTTTTCACGCCGAGGCGCTCGGCGAATTCCCGGGCCGCGCCTTCCAGGTGCAGCGTGGGCCTGCCGCCGGGCTCGCGCGCCACCTCGATATCGCGCCAGCGCACGCCGTGGCGCCAGCCGGTTCCGAGGGCCTTCATCGCGGCTTCCTTTGCGGCAAAGCGCGCGGCGTAGCGCTCGAATTTGTTCTTGTGGCTCTCGCAGTAGGCGATTTCGCGGGGGGTGTAGATGCGCTCGAGGAACGGCGCGCCGTGGCGCGCGATGGCCGATTCGATGCGGTCGATTTCCGCGATGTCCAGGCCCAGCCCGACGATCACGCGCGCCTCAGACGTTTCCGCGGCGTCAAATAGAAATCTCGCATCGATCTGAGACTGCGCCGCGCGAGGATTATACCTATAATCGGTAAGCGCCGCGATTGATGCGCGGACCGGGACAAGCCGGATGGCCACAACCAGCACAAAGAAAAAACAGATGCCGCGAAAGCGAGCCGTGGCGCGGAGGCCGGCGAAGACCGCGCCTTGGCATTTGCGCCGCGCGGGCGATTTACGGATTCTCCGAGCGTCGCGGCTTGCTGCGCTCGACTGGCTTGTCCACGGATTCAGCACCCGTGCGGGCGGCAGCAGCATGCTCAATCCCGGCGGCGCAGAGAGAAAGACCGGCGAGAAAGTCTTGAATCTTGGGTTTACGGACTGGGATACACGCGGGGCTGTCGAAGCCAACCGGAAAATGTTTTTCGAAAGTGTTGGCGTGGGCAAGATGCGCTTTGCCGGATTGCGGCAGATTCATTCGGATATTGTGCACCGCGTGGGCCGCACGGAGGATTCGCAGCCCGAAAGCGCGCCGGAAATTCCACTGCAAGGCGACGCGCTCATTTCACGCGAGCCGGGCGTGCTCCTCGCTGTGCAGACGGCGGATTGCGTTCCCATTCTTCTCGCGGATCCGAGGCGCCGCGCGATTGCGGCCGTCCATGCCGGGTGGCGCGGGACGCTCAGCCGTATCGCGGAAAAAACACTCGGGCGGATGGCGATGGAATTCGGAACCCGCCCGCAGGACGTGATTGCCGCACTCGGACCGGGGATCGGGCAATGCTGCTACGAAGTCGGCGGCGACGTGGCGAAAGAATTTCAGGCGCAATTCCCGAGTGCGCGCGACTGGTTCGAGGG
>Ga0187808_10000161_pt1 | contig 16914 bp, 16 predicted proteins | sample NC_wetland_sal_i_5_FD_132427 | JGI IMG/M metagenome (GOLD analysis project Ga0187808, IMG submission 132427) | Wetland sediment microbial communities from Neuse River Estuary, North Carolina, USA - ASW_3 | ecosystem: Environmental > Aquatic > Freshwater > Wetlands > Sediment | place: USA: North...
CCCTACCTCTACGTCAGGCTGTACAATGGAATCGAAGCCGGGCAAATCCGAATTGATCAGCATCGTCCTTCCCGCCTTCAACGAATCCGAGAGCCTGGAGGAACTGGGAAAAGCCTTGCTCAGCGTAGCGGCAACGCTCGGGCTTCAGCTCGAGATCATATTTGTGGACGACGGCAGCGGGGATGGTTCATGGGATACGATTCGCCGGCTCGCTACGAGCGATCCGCGCATTCGCGGCATTCGCTTCCGGCGCAACTTTGGCAAGGCCGCCGCGCTTGCCGCGGGGTTCGATGCCGCGCTGGGGCAAGTCGTGCTCCAGATGGATGCCGATTTACAGGACGACGCGTCTGAGATTCCAAGATTCCTGGCCAAGCTGGCGGAAGGGTCGGACGTCGTCAATGGCTGGAAGCGAATAAGGAAAGATCCATGGCACAAAGTGTGGCCCAGCCGCGTGTTCAACTGGCTGGTCAGTAGTCTGACGGGGCTAAAGCTGCACGACCACAATTGCGGGTTCAAATGCTTTCGTGCCGGTGTGGTGAAGGAGCTGCCCCTTTACGGAGAGTTGCACCGCTTTATTCCCGTGATGGCCCACGCCCGCGGCTACCGCGTGGCGGAGCTCCCCGTCGAGCATCACCCCCGGCGCCACGGGCGATCGAAGTACAGATTTCACCGCTTTGTTAAAGGCTTCCTGGACCTTCTCACCGTCGTTTTCTTGACCGTCTTCGGCGAACGCCCGCTCCATTTGCTAGGCGGGATCGGTCTTCCCGCCTTCTTGCTTGGAGCGGCCGGCCTCTCCTATCTTGGGGTGTGCTGGGTGCTGGCGCGATTTCGAGTGCATGGCTTTGGCCCCATCGGAGCTCGCCCTCTGCTCATCTACTCTCTTGCCTGCCTTATCATCGGATTTCAAATGCTGTCTATCGGATTTCTGGGTGAACTGGTAGCATCTCAGAACATCCGGAATGAACCCAAGTACACCATTGCAGAAATAACTCCACCCACTCGGGAGAATGGCGGATGAACCACCCGACAAAACGCAACGCCCCAAACAGCTCTTCCCCACCCCTTGCTCCCCTCCCCAGCCGGGAAGGGGAACCAGGCGCGGGGCCACACGCTCCCCTTCCCAGCCGGGGGGAGGAATCAGGGGTGGGGGCGAGGCGCCTGGACTATATATTGATTGCGGTGACCGCTGGGGCTGTGCTGGGCTTGATTTTCCTGGCGCGCAGCGAACGGAACGGGCAAGGGGTGGTTCTTCCTATGCACGGCGTCAACGATCGCTCGCGCTGGGAGACGATCTACAGCCTTGCCGAGCGCGGCACCTACAACATTGATGAGACACCCTGGCCGGAAACCATCGACCGTGTCCGGCTCCACGGCCACTATTATTCTTCCAAGCCTCCCTTTCTGGAGACTCTGCTGGCCGGCGAGTACCTGCTCCTGAAGAAACTGAGCTTCGGCCGACTGAGTTTTCGCAACAGCCCGGAAACCGTCATCCGCGTAATCGTGGCCTCCATCAACCTCGTGCCCCTGGTCATCTTTCTCGGCCTCTTTTCTCGACTCTTGGATCGGCTTGCCCCTGACCCCTGGATTCGGGCCTACACTATGGTGGCCGCCGGGTTGGGAACATTTCTGACGGGCTTCAGCATCACACTGAACAACCACACCGTCGCAGCCTTCAGCTCCTTCTTCGCCCTCTACCCTGCCTTCCTGATCTGGTGCGAGGGACAGCGTGGATGGCGGCTCTTTGCGACGGCAGGGTTCTTCGCGGGATTTGCGGCGGTGAACGAGTACCCGGCCCTTGCCTTCCTGGTGGCGTTGGGCGCCGGGCTGGCCTGGAAGGCGCGGCGGCAGACTTTGACCTGGTTTCTTCCCTTGGCGTTGCTCCCTATCGCTGGCCATTTGACAACCAACTACTTGGTGACCGGCGATCTTATGCCCGCCTACGCGCACAAATCAGCCTATGTTTATCCCGGCTCCTATTGGTTGATTGATCCGCACTCGGGCCGGCTGGTGGGCAGCGAGGTTGATCCTGCGACTGGAAAACCGACAGGTGAAATCGGCAAAGGGATCGACGACATGTACGAGCCCTGGCCCGTCTATCTGTTCAATATGCTGGTCGGACATCACGGAATTTTCTCACTCTCGCCAGTTTTCATCTTTACCTTGCTGGGCGTCTGGAGGGCCCTCCGCTCCCCGGAGAGCCCGCTGCGCGCCTTCGCGGCGCTGGCTGCCTTCCTCACTTTATTGTTGCTCGTCTTCTACACTTTCTTCGCCGGCCAGCGGAATTACGGCGGCATGTGTTGTGGCTTGCGCTGGTTCTTCTGGCTGATCCCGTTATGGTTGATGCTGCTGCCGGAGGGGTTGCGGGGCAACAGTGCCCGCCGCTGGTTTCGTGGGCTGGCCCTGGGGTTTTTGCTCGTCTCCGCAGCTTCTGTCTTCTACTGCGCCCGCAATCCCTGGTCTCGGCCTTGGCTTCAACAATACCTGTATTACAAACAATGGATCAAGTATTAAAAAACGACCAGACTCGGAGGCAATTTCTGAAGTCGGCTGTCCTGAGCAGTGTGGGCTTGGCTAGCGGCACGATCCGATCCTTCGGCGTTACCGAGCTGCGCCTCACCGGCACTTTCGCTAATGGGTTGAAGGCAAGTCGCATGATTCGGCTTGGGAAAGATGAGCTGTACTTGCAGACTGAAACCACTCTGGAGAATGGCAGCGCTTCCGCCCTCGAAGTCGTGCTCCAGTCACGATGCGTGGTCGGCCTAAGAAACATGGAACGGAGCTACCTCTCCATTCGTCGGCAGGACCGAGGCCTTGTCGAACAGAGACTCACCGAGCCAGGCCAGGAGCCCAGGGGGCCAAAGTCTATGACGGCTCGGAATTGCCCGACGGACAGTGGATGGTCTCGGGCATTGGGAATGGTCTGATCCTGGTTAATCGCTTCTTGAAGGAGCAGGTCTCTCGCTGCTTCGCACGCTGGACAGGCAAATCAGAAAACTCGCTGACCCTAGGGATCTGGTCGGCCAAGCGCACTCTCGCGCCCGGCGAGACGCTAAAGCTCGCGGCGGATTGCGGAGTCAGCGCCAGGATCTACTAACGGTGTATAACCAAAAGCCGCTTCCCCGTGCCGTCACAAGCACACGAAGAGCAAGCTCGCTTTGCCCTCTCCAGGGAGAGTCTGTGTGATAACCGCCGCTTGGCGACGGAGCGGGGACCCCTCACTCACGGGTAGCGCAGACGTGCCGTCCTTTGGCATGTCTGCGCTCTCGGCCAGGAAGAGCCAACCGAGAGGCGCATACATCCCGATAAAACGCGTCGGGACGTGTGCGTCACCCGTAGGTTATCATAAGGACTCTGGGGGAGAGGGCCATCTCTCCAAGTTTCAGAAGAGCGGATTCAAAAAGTTGACGCAGTCTGAAAACAGGCATATGTTTTGTGGCCGGTCGGCCCCAAGAAATCAGTTCGGCCGGCTCAAGTTGCAACGTTGTTGGGAGAATATCCATGTCAAGAGAGATTGACCGACGCGAGTTCTTTCGAAGCAGCGGGGCTAGCCTGCTGACCGTGGGGGCGGCGCTTTACCCGCGAGACGGCATGGCAGCGGCAAGCCCTGCATCACCCGAGACCCCCGGCGACTACAAAGTGAAATGGTACGAGTTCACAGAGCACAAAGTTTCCGACACCTGCTGGTCACTTTCGGTGGGGCCGGACGGGCGTATTTATGCTGCGGCGTGCGCCGAAGGCGTGCCCGGGGGAGTGGTCAAGGTGGTTCGCTACAACGAGGCAAAGGACGGCCTCGACTATCTTTTCGATGTGGATAAAATGGTCGATGACCCGGGCAATTCCGGCCGCGCCACGCAGTGCAAAATCCATTACAGCTTCGCGCCCTCCATGCACGACGGCATTCTCTACATGGCAACTCACCTGTCGGGTCCTCCTATTGACCAGCCGGCTTATTCCCCCTGGCTTTCCTGGCATGACGAGAAACGTTGTTTCCGCGGCAGCGCCCTGCTGGCCTTCGACACCAAGACCGACGAGGTGAAATGGTGGGAGACTATGATTCCTAAAGAGGGTTGCCGGTGCCTGCTTCACGACGAGGAGCGGAGCCTGCTTTATGCTATCAGTTACCCTCGAGATCACTTCATCATTTTCGACTTGAAGACGCGCCAGCGCAGGGACGTGGGCCGTCTCGGTTCTATAAACTCGCAGACGCTTTTCCTCGACAAGAAGCACCGCGTGTGGACCACGAACGACTACGGCCATCTCGTGCGTTACGACCCGGAGAAGGACCGCTTGGAGATGTCACCTTTCGTCCTGCCCCACAATCCCGAATTCCAAACAGGTTGGCACAGCGTGTTTTATGACGTCGCCCCCTCGCCCGATCGCGAATGCGTTTACGCGGTCACCTGGATTGCTAACTCGTACTTGATGCGCATTTGGCCGAATGAGGGAGAATGGCCACGGGTCGAGGATCTGGGCCCGGTGACCCAGAAGCGAGACCCAACCGTGTCTGTAGACACCTTCGTGGACCATTGCGGCGGGCTGACCTTCGCGGGCGACGGCCAGTTGTACTTCGTCGCATCACGCTGGCGCGATCCGGTTTACAACCCCATGGGCCCCGACCATAAAGAACGGGAGGGCGTGGTGTGGCGATTGAATCCAGCCACGCTCGAAAAAGAAGAAGTGACCTGCCTCGTGCACCCGAGAGAACTCGCTCAGTATGTATCGCGCGGCGCAGTGGATCACAATGGCGATCTCTTTTTCGGCCACGTCGGTTCGCGGCCCTCGGGCATCTTCAAAGTCGAGATGCCGGCGAGCCGCAAGAAAGAAAATGCTCACCTGCCAATTCGCATGTGGGGATGAGGTTCTGTGATGGACGAGAAAAAACCAAAAATCGACTTCAATTCGCCGGCGGTCCAGCAAGAGATGGATCATATCGTCCACGGGACCTTTGTAAAGCAAGGAACCATGGTCGCCTTTCCCACGGGTTTCCCGGGCGCGACGATTCCAATTCTGGCGGACGAAAGCCACATCACTGCCCTCGATACCAGCCTGCAAGGGTTCGTCTACGGCGGTACCAGTGGCAAGCGCTCCCATATTTTCGTAGGCATGTTTCATGGCGTTACGGGCATGGTTTTCGACATGAAGGCCGTGGACGACGCCACACATTGCCCCGCGGTGTGTTGCGGAAAAGCCAATTTCCTGGCATGCGTGAACGCGCCGAGCGGCGGAGGCCGGATCCTGGCGAGCAGGCTGCAACCCTGGCCTTATGACCTGATCCAGGAATGGGGCTTTCGGCGGCCTCATTTCGACGACCTGGGGGGCGTGGCCGGGGAACCTATCGTCCATGCCGTGGCGGATGCTTCGAGGGATCATGCGGTGGGTGTGACCACGCATCATCTCTTCAGCGTGGACTTGGGGGCCCCGAAGATTCAAGTCGTCACGGAGATTTCCGGGGCCGGCCGCCTCGCCGTGGGCTCAAAAGGCGGCATTCTCGGCCCCGACGGCGCGGGCCACCTCTGGCGCTTCGACCTGAAAACACGGAACCTCGAGCGTCAAGCGTTCAAGTTGCCGGCCGGCCGGTGGGAGAAGTCGCCCGGGGTTTGGGCCAGGGCGGGCCAACGCGGCTTGCTCTACACTGCGGACGACGATGGCCAACTATTCTCGTTCGACGAGCAACGCGGCTTTAGCGCCTCCCTCGGCAAAACCATGCTGGCGCCTGTTACGTGCATGGCAGCCACGCTTGACGGCAGAGTTTTCGGATCTTGCGGATTCGGAATAGCCAAGATGTTTTGTTACGACCCTGCCCGCCGCGAGGTTACGAATATCGGTGTGGCGGTGTCTCTCTTCGAGCGCCGCCGCTACGGATACGTTTTCGGCGATGCGGTCACGGGCCGTGATGGCGAGATCATCTTCGGGGAAGATGACGACGGCGGGCACCTGTGGCTGTATTTTCCCAGAATTCAACCGGCTAGCGCGTAGCGGCGAACTGATGCCGCAACCCAAGAAAAACATCACCACAGAGGTCACGGAGTTCACAGAGAAGGCCGGGGGTATTCGCCTCCGTGATCTCTGTGTCCTCTGTGGTGCGTTTTTTCACAGCTCCCGAAGAAGTTGAAGGCTACAGGAAACCCAGCGCTAAGTGAAGCTGACCTTGACATCCTCGCGGTCGGCTTCCGCCACCTGGAAGAGGGCATGGGGCTGGAGGCCCATGAACCCTGCCACAAAGTTGGCGGGGACCTGGGCGATGCGGATGTTGAACGCGTTCACATCCTCGTTGTAAGCGCCGCGTTGCGCGGCGATCTTGGTTTCCAGTTCGGTGATGCGGCCTTGGAGCTGCATAAAGTTGGTGTTGGCCTTCAAGTCAGGATATTTCTCAGCCACCGCAAACAATGTCTTGAGCGCCCCGCTCACCAGGTTATCGGCCTGAGCCTTTTCCGCCGGCGTGGTGGCGCGCATAAAAGCCGTGCGCGCCTCGGTAACGGCTTGCAAGGTTTTTTGCTCGTACTGCATGTAGCCCTTGCACGTTTCGATCAATTTGGGAAGCTCGTCGTGGCGCTGCTTGAGCAAGACATCGATATTCGAAAAGGACCTGTCGATATTGTTTTTGAAGGCCACGAGCTTGTTGTAAAGGCCCACAAAATACATGATGACGGCGATGACGATAATAGCCAGCACCGCCAGAACCAAGAGAACGACAAATGTGAGTGCCATAGCAGACTCCTTTTCCCTACTAACCGACTTTCACTTCCACGTCGCGGCGGTCTTCTTCCGTTACCTTAAACAGGTCTTTGTGTTGCAAGCTCAGCATGTGGGCAATAAAGACATCCGGCAGTTGCTGGATTCGGATGTTATAGGTATTCACGTCGTCATTAAAGAACTCGCGGCGGTCGGCAATCTTCTCCTCCAGTTCAGATATCCGGTTCTGGAGCTGCATAAAATTGTTGTCGGCCTTCAGCTCGGGATAATTCTCGGCCACCGCAAATAGCGATTTCAAAGCACCGGCTATGAAGTTGTCGGCCTGGGCTTTCTCCGCCACGGTGTTAGCTCTCATGAAAGCGGTGCGGGCCTCGGTAATAAGCTGGAAGGTCTGCTGCTCGTACTGCATATAACCTTTGCAGGTCTCGATCAGCTTGGGCAGTTCGTCGTGACGCTGCTTGAGCAGGACGTCGATGTTGGCCCAGGCCTTGTCAAGGTCATTGCGCAGGCGCACCAAGCTGTTATAGATGGTAATAAAATAAATGAACACTCCTACCACGAACAGGACCACAACCAATCCAATCAGGATTGCAACGCCCATCGTCCCCCCTTCAAGAAAGTGACGAGTGCCACTCGTCACTGCTTCTTACATCCAGCCCAGCCTGAATAGCAAAATGGCCAAACACGCCACGGAGAGCGCTGCTCCGCCAAAAATATGAAGTGCTGCGCGGCTTCGCAGCTTGCTCTTGAGTTCTTTTTCGCTTCGCCAGGAAATCAAGAACGTTGGCTCGTTCTGGCCCTTCACGATCAAGTTCCGGTCGTGTTCGTCTTTGGGCTCCGGGTTCTCCACGCAAGTCCCGGTGACGTCGTACCAATGTTCAGGAAGGATGCAATACTCACTCAAGCGATAACGGTGTGCCGAACCCAACCCCAGCCCCACGGAACCACGCGCCAGGTCCGAGAGGAGACTCCCTCCGTCAAAGGAGAAAGAGGCATGGCCGGTGGAAACCACTGATTCCGCATAATTGAGCAAGTCGGCATCCGACACTCCGGAGCCGGTGGCCAGGCTCGAGTCGCGAGATCCGCCGAATAGGCGGCCCAACGAACCTCCCATGCCCCGTCCCGTTTCGCACTTCGCCGTCTGGATCAAATCGTACTCGGCGCCGTGAGCGTCCACCAGGACCTTACCCGTGGTGTCCTCGAGGTAGAACCTGGCACCTTCGGCCTGAGTCGCCGCATGGGACCAGTGCCCGCCATTTTTGTCCCTCACCCACCTCTCAATATCAACCTTATAGAAGAAGCAAGGAGTTTTGGTGACGGGGCTCGGAACCGTCGGCTGGCCGGCGGCCTTGCCATGGATCTCTACCAAACCCATTGCCACGCTGCGAATCGGGATCTCGGGAGTATCCGCCAGCACCCGGTATTCCCGGTAGACGCGAAACCCTTTGATGAACCAGAACAGACCGGCGCCGAACCCCACTACAGCTGCGACCGTAATATCCGAGCTATGAGAAGACATAGGACACCCTGGTGTTCTCGCCCATCCTACTCAAGGGCTCGGAAAAAGTCTAGCAGGCTACTGATGCATTAATCAGGCGGCTCACAGCCAGCCATACTTCAATAGCAGTATTGCCACACACAGAATGAGATTAAGTGTGGCTTCGACCTACCCAAGTCAACAAAGGTCGAGTATGATGTGGAACTATTTCCCGGCTGGTTTTCGCTCGTGACAGAGAGACCAAAGGTGCAACGTTTTCGTACACTCGAGCACACGGCCGACATCGGCTTCGAAGCGTTTGGGGCTACGCGCAAGGAAGTGTTTGCAAATGCTGCCTGCGCCCTGATGCACTTGATGGTGGACCTGGAAGCGATTGCGCCCCGGGATCAATTGCCGCTGCGCGCCGAAGCTTCCGATATGCCCAGCCTGCTGGTAAACTGGTTGAGTGAAATCCTGTATTTGTTTGATGCCGAGGGTTGGCTGTTTCGCGACTTCGAGGTTGACGAGCTCACGGAGCACTCGCTCGCGGCCATAGCGCGAGGTGAAAAGTTCGACAGGGGGCGGCATCAAGTCAAATTGCTGGTGAAGGCGGTGACTTATCACCAGCTTGATTTGAGGGAAACAGCAGAGGGGTGGCGCGCACAGGTGTATGTGGACATTTAGAGAGAGTCGAAACGGGAGAGCTGCCATAAGGAGGCATTCTGGCGGCGACATGCTATTGAAACTTCCCCGCTTCTGCCTTCTATTCATTGCCTTCTGCCTGCTGCTTTCTGCTTACTGTCCGGCGACGGGTTGGCTCTACAAGCTCCAGGAAGTAAAGCCGAATGTCTTTGTGTGGGTTTCGGATGATGTTCTGGATCTTGACGGAGACCCGCAGTTTGGCCGTGCGGGGACGGCGGGATTCATCGTCACCTCAGAGGGCGTGGTGGTGGTGAATACAACCAATACTCCCTTTCACGCCCGCGAAGTGCTCTATGAGATCCGGCACCACACCGACCAGCCGGTGAGGTACGTCATCGACACGAATTCCAGCGGCGAGCAAATGCTTGGCAACGAAGTCTTCACGGAGCTGCAAGCCACCCTGATTTCATCCGCGAAAACGCAGGAAGCGGTTCGCCAGTACAGCCAACTTCTGACGCACCGCCTTGCCGATGACGAAGGCAACGGGAAACTACGAGACCGTATGCGCGGCTTCCACATCACCGTTCCCACTCGGACATTCAGCAGCGAAATGACTTTGCGTCTGGGCGGGCAGGAGGTTAAGCTGCTCAGCCTGCTCAAGAACGGGTCTGGAGACGACGCGGCGGTTTATCTGCCGGCCGCAAAGGTCTTGTTTCTCGGGGAGCTATTTCAGAACGACTACTTCCCCCGCATAGAATCGAGGAACATCCATGATTGGATTGCCACCCTGCGACAGGTCGAGGGATGGGACGTGGATGTATACGTCCCCGGACACGGCGAGCCAGGCGGAAAGAAGGAGTTGACACAATTCCGCCAGTTTCTGGAATGGCTGGGAAAAGAAGTTGAGACACGCTTCAAGCGCGGAGAATCTATGAGCCAAGTGAAGCGTGAAATGGATTCCCAGGTGGAGAACTATAAATGGCACGCACCGGAACTGGTTTCGGAAGAGGTGGAGGCCGTTTACAAGCAATTAGGGAAAACGCCGCCTAAGGGGGCAGCACCGCAACCAACCGCCCAAGCTCCCCTGCCGGTACGGCCTTCTGTTCAGCCGTAGCAAGGGGTGCGCTGTCAATCCGAGCGAAGCGAGGAATCTCGCTCCGCGTTTGTCCAACACATAAGACCGGAGCGAGATTCCTCGCCTCGCTCGGATTGAAATTGGAAGGGGGGGAGCATGGCGATGAAATGTTCAAGGCGCGATGTCTGCTTTTGGATCCCCGCACTGATGGCCTCAAGCGGTTTGGCGGCGGAGGCCCCAATCCCTTCCAAGGTCTTCCGATTCGAGGATCTGCCCGTCGAAAATGGCGACGGAAACACGCTACGCCGCATCCTGGAAGGAAAGACCCACTCCGGCTACGAAATCGAGATGCACGAGACCGACCTTGCGCCCGGCGCCATGCCCCATGCGGCACATCACCATGCGCACGAAGAAATCTTCCTGGTCCGCGAGGGCACCCTGGAGGTTACCATCGCCGGCCGCGCCTCCCGCCTGGGCCCTGGCTCGGTGGCCTATGTGGCCTCGAATGATGAACACAGCATCAAAAATGCCGGCGCCACTCACGCGCAATACTTCGTCATCGCTCTGGGATCGGAATGACTGCTTGCGCCCCGCGTGCGCTGCGCAGACTCTGACAGCGCCTCAGCAGCTCCTGTAGGGCCCGGGCTGGTCCCGGCCTCGACGTAGCGGTGAGCGACCGGTTCATTCTGACCGGAGCGAAGCATCCCGGCAGCTCGTAAGTTCCGAAACTGCGGAGATTCTTCGCTTCGCTCAGAATGACAGGTAGGCCCGGCGCGACAAGAAGGTCTCAGGCCCCGCCCGAAGGCAGCGCCCATATGCGCCGTCACTTGAGCTTTTCGTACTCTTCTTTAGCTTGTTTCAGGACGGGAACGTCGGGGTCGGCGTCTTTCCAAAAAGCAAGAAAATCCTGGTAGGCGGTACGGGCTTTCGCCGTTTCACCCTGAAGCGCCAAGGCGCGGCCCAACCCCACCCACGCGAGCGCGTAGGCCGGATCCAAAGAGCCTATGCCGCGATGGTCCAGGATCTTCTGATACTCGGCGGCGGCTTTGGCTCCGTCGTGCGCCTGCAAATAGGCTTCGCCACGAACATACAGGGGCCCGTAGTCGGAGATTTCGTAGGGCTTGGCAGCCTCCAGCAGCGTAAGGGCTCGGGTGGGGTTTTTACGTTGCAACTCGATGATGGCCCGCACCGTCGGAAGCGCAGTATTGTTGAGCAGCGTGTCCAGAGGAAAATCTTTCGCCAAATCTTCAACCAGCTTCTGAGCTCGACTCGTATCTCCCGCCAACGCGAGCGCGACGGCGCAAGTCGTCTTCGTATTCCGGTTATCGGAAGAGGTGAGAGCTTCGATCGCCCCATTGCGCGCCTCTTGCACATTGCCGAGCGCGGCCTCCAAAGTACTCATCCCGGCCCGAACGTCAGCCGCCACCGCTTTGAGGCCGTCCTTCCCGGCCATAGCGATTGCCCGCGTCAGGATCTCGCGGCCTCGATGCATTCTCCCCGTCGCGTAGTCGGCCACGCCCTGGGGAAAGAGCATGAATAGTTCCTGCTGCTTTCCGGCCGCCCAGGCGATTTCGCGCTGCATACCTGCCGCGTCTCCCCGGATGAAAGCAATTTCAAAAAGCGTTTGGTGAACTCCGAAGGCATCCGCATTCTGTGCGATGGCCTGTTCCGCCATCGCCTTCGCCTCATCGTAGCGACCGAGCCTTTCGTAAGCGCCGGCGGCATTCTGGTATGCGAAAACGTCCTTGGGGTTGATCCGCAGAGACTCGCTGGCGTTGGCTAAGGCCTTCTCATACTGCCCGGTTTCGGTGTAGCGGTTCGACAGGTTGTCGCGAGGTGTACAGTCGCGTGGGTAGGTTTCCTTCCAGGATTCATAAACTTCGATAGCGCGTTCAACCTGCCCTGTCACCATTTCGTAGTAATGCGCGGAGATGTACAGCTTCTCCCGCTCGCTCGCCCTCTCTTTCAGGTCAAACGCTTTCTTCAAGTAGTCTGAGGCCTGCGCCCTCTCGTCCTCGTTGCTGTAGGCCACGCCGAGGGTGGCATAGGCCATGGCGAAATTGGGGTCCAGTTCGACGGCGCGTTTCAAATGGGGGATGGCTTTGTCGTCAGCAATCTTCTGATGTTCCGCTTGTCCAAGCGTGAACTCCTTCAGCGCGTCGAGGGAGGAGGTGGTCGCCTGCTCGAGAGGCATGGCGAACTTCTGGACTGAGGCGAGAGACTCACCCAGTTTCCGGCGGAGATGCGAAGCGGCCTGGTCCAGCGACTTGAGCACTTGCTCCTTGCTTTCGGCCTCGCTCTGCTCTCGCGCCAATGAGTCACCCGTCTGAGCGTTGACGGCCTTGAGGTCAATGACGTAATGGCTGCCCAGGCTCGAAATCGATCCCGTCAGCATTGCTTTAACGCCTTCGCGCAAGCAAATCTCGCGAGCCAAGTCGTTCGAGACTCGTTCATCGGGAGATCGGCCCATGTAGCGCAAGGCCTCGCGCACCCGCGATTCCGGCAACACGTTGAGGTAAGGGGACTGCTCGAGTTGCACCGTGAGCGCCTCTTTCAGCGTGCCGTCAAATACGGATTCGCCGGTGGTGTTGACGAAGTCCGCCACCACGATGGAATCTCGCTCCGTAAGCCCCGGCGTTCGCCGGAAATGGAAAACCACTGCCACCAAGGCGATCAGCACTACTGCCGCGGCGACAATGACCCAGCTTGGGCGCAGTCTGCTGCGGCTTGCTGGGCTCGCCGTAACAGATTCAACCGCACCCGGCGGGGCCGGGGCAACGACCGCCTTCGGGCTGCTCATTTCTTGGGGTGGAGTCATGACCGCAACGGCAACTGAGGCCGAGCGGCCCGAATCGGTATCCCGCTTGAGGCGCTTCAAATCGGTCCGCATCTCGGAGGCGCTCTGATAGCGCATCTCCCGGTCCTTCTCGAGCGCCTTGCTGATAATTCGTTCCAGTTCAGCCGGCAGGCTGGGATTCAAGCGCAGCGGGGAGGGTGGCGCTTTGTGGAGGATGCTGTCGAAAATAGCAGCCGAGGTGGTTCCCGAGAAGGCGGGACGCCCGGTGGCCATCTCGTAAAGAACCAACCCAAAGGAGAACAGGTCGGTGCGGGCGTCGAGTTCCTCGCCCAGCGCCTGCTCGGGTGACATGTAGGCCACCGTACCAAGGGCCGTCCCAGGGCTGGTCAGATGCTCTTCCGCGGCTCCCAGTGTAGGCATGGAGGTTGCCCCCAGAGCTTCGGCCTCCGGCTTGGGCTGGGAGGCCAGCTTGGCTAAGCCAAAGTCCAGAATCTTCGCTTGCCCTCGTTCGGTGATGAAAATGTTGGCAGGCTTGATGTCCCGGTGCACGATGCCTTTGGCGTGCGCGGCCTCAAGCGCATCAGCGAGCTGGACGCCAAGATCCAAGATTTCGTCAACCTTGAACGGCTTCGACGCAATTCGGTGCTTCAGCGTCTGGCCTTCCAGCATCTGCATCACGATGAAAGGCTGACCTTCGTGTTCGCCAATGTCATAAAGGGTGCAGATGTGCGGGTGGTCGAGAGCCGAGGCGGCTCGAGCTTCCCGCTGAAAACGCTCCAACGCTTGACGGTCTTTGGCCAGCTCCGAAGGCAGGAACTTGAGCGCCACAAAACGCCCCAGACGGGTATCCTCAGCCTTGTACACCACACCCATCCCGCCCCCGCCCAACTTCTCAACGACACGGTAGTGCCCGAAAGTCTTGCCCACCATGTAGAGATACCTACCCTTCAAAAGGTTGCTGAAATGCCCTTGGCAGCACGCTAAATACCATGTTATCCGGCCCATTCGGGCAAGTCAAGGTAGTGTCATGTGGGGGTAGTGTCTCAGTTTGAAGTGGCACGGGCATCCTGCCCGTGTAAGTTCGTGGCCAAGATGGCCATGCCACTTCAAACTGAGACACTACCCATCTGGCTTTATCGTTGACGCAGGGACGATTAATCTGGGACAATATGTAGGGATTATTGATCAAGGGAGACTCTGTGCCACAGCTTTACATCCCGGTAGGTGAAGTCGTCAAGCTGGAGCCGAAGTCGGAAGGCATTGACACTCCGCGTAAGAAAAAGCCTAAGGAATTAGCCGTTATCACCGAGTGCTGCACCGGCTGCGCCGGGTCTCCTGCCTGCGTTCCTTACTGCCCGGTCGCGGACTGCATGTATTGGGTGGTGGACGAGGACCACCCTCCCTTCGGCCGTATCGAAGTTGACCCCCAACTTTGTATTGGCTGCAAAAAGTGCACCAGCAAAGGCCCCGACGGATGTTTTCTGGATGGCTGCCCTTGGGACGCCATCGAGATGATTCCCACTGAAGCAGTGGAAGCCCAGCTGAGAATAAAGTTCACCTATTAGCCCTTTGCCGGATAGCCTGCGCGGTCAAGAGCGCCTGCTCTCGGACCCGCTCGGGCATTCCCGGAACTCCGGCAGCGAAACGCTCCACCTCAGGCAAACTCTCAGAGTGCCCAATCAACACCAGGGCTCGCAAGGCTTCAAACACTTGTGTTTCGCCTGGTTCAATGACGGCGATCGCTTCGCCGGCGCCGGTTGGTCCTCCATCTTTGGCAGTCAGCCGCGCAATTTTGCCGGACAGGGGTGAAACAACGTCCAAGGATTGCACGTCGCTCACATTGATGCGCGCCACGATATCCCCGCTTTGGACCCCGTCTGGTTCTTTGAGGCGGAATTTGAGCGTTCCGGCTCGTGGGGCAGTCAAGGTAAAGGGTTGGAGCATTGCCTGCAACTGCGGCTCACCCGCCGGATCGCTGAAACGCGCCAAGGCCAACGCGGCATTCCAGCGCACCAGCGGCGCAGGATCGTCGACCAGCCTGCGCAACATTTCGTGGAACTCTTCGAAATGGTTGTCCTGGCCCATCACCCACGCCGCCATTGAACGGAACCGCGGCTCTTTATTCTGTGCTAAGGCGATGATCTCCGGATACCAGCGCCGCGCCGTCCCATCGCCGTGCTCCATCCGGTTCGATAGCTGCGCCAACGCGTGCTGGGTTTTATGCGGTACTGAGGTGTCCGATAGATACTGGCCCATCTCTCGGTCGCTCAGTGGCCTTCCAAACCACGTCTGGTACCAGAAAAGAAACGTGATGAGGACCACCAGAATCGGAACGATGACAATGAAGGTGTTTCGCGGCGACCGCGAATCGAGACTCGAAGTGCGAAAATCGGAATTCGCTTTGCGCAACATCAAACTCTAGAGAAGTCAGGAGTCATAGTTCTACAGAGTAACGCAAGGCCATCAAGCGCGTCCACCCCTTGCCTTCGTGTTATCCTGCTCTTACTCTGCCGGAGGGTGATTCAGGAGGCAATTGTGACGACGGAAAACCCTTGCCCAGACACGAACCCTGCCGGGTTATGCGCCCATTGCAAGCACGTTCGAACCATCCGGTCCGATCGGGGTTCGGTTTTCTACCTGTGCCGCCGCAGCTCCACGGATCCCACATACCCGCAGTATCCGCGGCTTCCCGTGCTCTTCTGCAGAGGTTATGAAGAACAAAACCATGGGACAGGCCCCCAAGGTAACGAGTAAAGCAGTGAGATTCGGGAGAGCGCAACGAAGCAAGGGTAGGGCAAGCCCTAATACTGTCCAAGTTAGCAGCCCACTCTGTTCTTCGGAGTGGCTCTGCCGCAGGTCGTCATTGAAAGGACCGACGGTAATTTGGACAGCCTGCGTGAACCCGACCCCTACAACCTCTGGAGGGCGATGGCTTGCCGTCCCCAAGACCGCCGTGACGTTTTCGTCGTGTTGCTCTCGGGACCGTCTAGCCGGTTTTTTTCCGAACCAAGTAATCCAGGCTGATGGGCCCGGCCCCGGCAATGCACAGGAAGAGGAAGACGAAGCAATAGAGCGCAGCCAACTCTCCGCCGTTAGGAAGCGGGAAGAACCCGCGAGGAAAATGCACCCTGAAGTAGGCCATGGCCATCTCACCGCTCAGAATAAACGCCACCGGAGAGGTAAAGAGCCCCAGAATAAGCAGAATCCCTCCGATCATTTCCAAGCCGCCCGCAAACCACAGAAGCGTGCCGAGATGAGCCGTCCCACCTCTTCCACCCATGCCGCCAAACAAGCCGAGTAGTTTTTGCATCCCATGCAAGGAGAAGGTGAATCCGGCCACGATGCGGAGCAAGGAACGCACAAATGGTTCAAGGGAACGAATCGATGGCATATGCTCCTCCTTTGTGATAGCAGGTGTGCCGGCAGTTTGCCGCAACCTGTGAAGAAACAAGGCAACGCCCTGGCTTTACTTGATGTGGCATTGGGCGAGGCCGCGCTTTTCAAGATATTGCTGGTGGTATTCCTCCGCTCGCCAGAAGCGAGAAGCGGGAACAATCTCCGTTACGATGGGTCTTTTGAACGCTCCGGCGCGCTCCAAATTCTCTTTGGACGCTCTGGCGAGCGCCTCCTGCTCCGGCGTGTGATAGAAAATCACCGAGCGGTATTGCGTTCCCATGTCGGGGCCTTGGCGGTTCAAGGTTGTAGGATCGTGGTTCTGCCAAAAGACTTTCAAGAGGTCGTCGTAGGATGTCTTTAAGGGGTCGTAGATGACTTGCACAACCTCGGCGTGTCCAGTGTTGTCTGTACAGACGTCCTGGTAAGTTGGGTTTTCGAGTGTTCCTCCCATATAGCCTACGGCGGTGGAGACGACGCCTGGCGTCTGCCGAAACGTTGCCTCGACCCCCCAAAAGCACCCCGCACCAAAACTGGCTGTCTCCATGACCCACTCTCCCCAAAAGAATCTCAAATTTCAAATTTGAAATTTCAAACTTCGCCTTCGGCCCCGACCGCAAGAATATTGTCGCTCCCCACCCTTAAGAATGCAAGGCGCGAGTCGAGGTGTGAGTGGAGGCGCGAAAGGGTGTTTGCGCCTGGCAGGCCGCGGAAAAAGGCTGTCTGTCATGCTGAGCGCAGCGAAGCATCTGCAGTATCCCGTTGAAAACAAAGAAATACAGATCCTTCGCTTCGCTCAGGATGACAGGTGGGGAGCGTTTTTCCGCAGCCGGCTAG
>Ga0187808_10000162_pt1 | contig 16910 bp, 10 predicted proteins | sample NC_wetland_sal_i_5_FD_132427 | JGI IMG/M metagenome (GOLD analysis project Ga0187808, IMG submission 132427) | Wetland sediment microbial communities from Neuse River Estuary, North Carolina, USA - ASW_3 | ecosystem: Environmental > Aquatic > Freshwater > Wetlands > Sediment | place: USA: North...
CGCTCGCCACCCTCTCCCCCAAGGGGGCGAGGGCGGGTCAGGGGGTCCAGTCGAAGTTATCATTGTAAAGAATTATGAGGGACACCACACTAGGACCGGGATTTACGGTGTCTTGGCGTGTTCCATTTCCTGTTGGGCTTTGTCCTGTAGCCCCAAGGCTGTGTAGGCTCGCGCCAATTGGGAATGGGCTTTGGCCATATGGGGAGCAATGGCCACGGCTTTCTCCAGTTCGCGCGCCGCTTCCTGCGGGCGATTTAGATAAAGGTAGAGTTCTCCCAGGGCCTCGTGCGCGTCCGCATAGTTGGGAAGGATTTTGATGGCGCGTTCGAATGCCTGAATGGCGGGCTGCGCCTGTTGGCGGCGAGAGTAGACAACCCCGAGGTTGAAGGCCGCCGCGAAACTCGCCGGGTCGAGTTCGAGCGCGAGCTGAAAGGCCCGCTCCGCAGCCTCCAAATCACCCGTCTCCAACCTTGAAACCCCCAGATAATAGGCGGCCACGGAGTTCCTGGGATCCAGATCGAGAGCGGACTGGTAATACGCGGCAGCGTGAGGGAAGTCATTCATGTGAAAGTATTCACCTGCCATGAGAAAGTGAATGGTGCGTGAGTGGGGCCCGGTTTTTTCCGCTTCTTGGAGTTTGCGCAGCGACTCCGCGTAATGTTTTTGCTCGTCGTCAGCGAGCGCGGCGGACACGAGTTCATAAACCTGAATGCGATCCTTGGGGTCGGGCAGCGTCCTCCCGCTCGCATCCGTGATGCTTCCCGTGGACGCGGCCACGTATCCCAGGGAGCGAAGGCTTTTCAGAAGCGCAGGATCGGCCAAGGCGTTGTCAGGTGCTGCTGCGCCGATCGCCGGTGTGTAGCGGCTGACTAGCGTGCGCAGGCGGTTCCTCATGTCCTGCGCCAGAGCCTGGTGAGTGGAATAGAGGTTTTTTGTTTCCTTCGGGTCAGTACGCGTGTCGTAGAGTTCCGGACGCGTGGTCTCAATATATTTCCAGCTACGGGATTGGAGGCTGCGAAGCGAATTCCACCCAAAGTGCAGCAACGGAGGATAACTCTCCGCATAAAGGTTCGACGCGCCCTCCCCTGCGCGACCCGCCACCAAGCTCAGCAAACTTCGTCCTTGCACACCGGCAGGGATGGGAATTCCGAGTCCCTGCAAAACTGTGGGCATCACATCCACCAGCGAGACCTCGTCATTAACCACACGGGGGGCGTCGCCCGGGACTTTTATGATGCAGGCGACATGCAGGGTAGAGTTATAGATAAAGAAACCGTGCGTTTTCTCGCCATGCTCCCCGAGGCTCTCACCATGATCGCTTGCCAGCACCACCAGAGACTTTTCCAGGAGCCCCTGCCGGGTCAGCGCCGTGATGAGACGCCCGACCTGGGCGTCGGCAAACGCGATTTCTCCGTCATAAGGACGGCCACGGTAACGCTCCGAATAGGGCAGCGGGGGACGGTACGGGCTGTGCGCGTCGTAAAGGTGAACCCATAGAAACACGGGTTGCAGCGGATGGTGGTTCAACCACTTCTGCGCCTCATCCACCACCTGGTCACCCGGGCGCTTTATGGCATCGAGGCGCACTTCTTCTTTGCCCGCAAGCTCGAAACGATCGAAATAAGTATCGAAGCCCTGGTTCAGGCCGAAACGTGAATCCAGTACGGGCGCACCAATAAAAGCCGCAGTGGAATAGCCATGGTCGTGGAGAATTCTGGCCAGCGTGCCTGTTCCCGGAGGTACTTGATTACCCATGAAATCGTGCACACCGGTCGCGAGCGGAAACATTCCGGTTAGGAGCGAGGTGTGCGCCGGCAAGGTAATAGGCACCGGCGTAAAGGCCTGCGTGAAACGCGCGCCCGACTCGGCAAGCCGGTCGATATAGGGGGTCTCGATCGAGGCGTAGCCGTAACATGCCAGGTGATCGGGACGAAGCGTATCGATGGTAATCAGGACAACATTGTAGGCAGGCCCGTCAGCCGCTGCGCCGGAAGCACCCAGCAGGAGCAGAGTGGAAATCGCCAATAAGCATTTGGCTTGAGCCATTCCCGAAATTCCGGCGCTCCTCCTTCCGGCGCACGGCTGGCGCAGAGCGAGACTCTGCGGTCCCCAGGATTAGTAATCTGCCGAGGCGCGAAGTTCGGCCCCGTGCCAGCCCGTCAAACACAAAAAAGCGGTGGACACACTACACCACTCGTCCGCCACCGCATTGCGCTTCATATCCCGGCGCTGAGCGTAGCATATGCCGATGGTCGGCCGCAACCAAACACAGCTTTTCTCCGGATTCGTGCCAAAATCAGCAAAAAAGCGGCTTTGCCGTCCCGCGCAGGCAGGATGAGGAGTGCCCTAATCCGTCGATAACGTGCGCGAGCGACTTTTCAAGGAATGTCCAGGATTTTTTTCATGGTCCCTGGCCGCGTGATATACTGCCCGGTTAACCCGGCAAAGATGGGGACGCCATGGCCAAGAAAGTGACATTGAAGTTCCTGGCAGAGCACCTGGGCCTTTCCAAAGCAGCGATTTCCAGCGTTCTCAATAACTCTCCCCTCGCTCGCAGCTTCGCTCCCGAAACTCGCGAGCGCATCCTCAAAGCGGCCAAAGAGTACCACTACAAGCCAAACTACTTCGCCCGCTATTTGAACGAGCAACGCAGCTATCTTATAGGAGTGCTGTCGCCTGATCTGGCGGAAGGTTACAGCGCGGGCGTTTTGGTGGGAATCGAGAAATACCTGCTCGAGAGCGACTATCATTTCTTTCTCGCCAGCCACGAATGGTCAGAAGCCCGGATCAAGCGAACCATCGAGATGTTTCTGGAGCGGGGTGTGGATGCCATCATTCTCATCAACACACCTCTCAGATCGAAAGTGGATCTGCCCCTTGCGGTGATTGGCAAGGCCGATGGCGTGGAACGAGGCATCTCGATCACCATTGACAACCGTTTGGGAATCCGGCTAGCGCTCGAACATCTGGTCTCTCTCGGCCACCGCAAAATCGCCTTCATCAAAGGACACAAGGAGAGTGCGGATACGGAGGACCGCTGGAGCTCGGTGCTCACCGCAGCGCGAGACCTTTCCCTGAAGGTGGACCCGGAACTGGTCGTGCAACTGGAAAGACTCGGGGCGCAGCAGATTTCCGCCATCGAAGAGGGCGGGCGCTGTGCCCAACAACTCCTTTTGCGCCGCCATAAATTCACAGCCCTGATGGCGTTCAACGACATCTCCGCCATCGGGGCCATCAACCGCTTCCGAGAGCACGGGTGGCACGTACCTCAGGATCTTTCTGTAGTAGGTTTCGACGACGTGGTCGCCGCCCGCATCGTTTATCCCGCGCTCACCACCGTGCGACAGCCGCTGCAATTGATAGGGGAAACGGCTGCCCGCGCGGTCATCAGCGCGATCACGAATGGCGTCAAGAAAAAGCATCTGGTTCTCTCCCCGCAGTTGGTCATCCGCCAATCCACAGCCACCGCACGCCTCATCCGCCCGAAGCACCTCTAGCGTCCTGAGTGATCACGGGGACAGCCGCGGAGCGGCGGCAGAGAATAACGTGTAGGAAGAGAAGGTGTGAAAAAAGCACGTTCTCGCCAGGGTCGTGGGGACCCCGCAAGCGTGGCGTGGTTGCTCCCGCTCAAGCAGGCAGGCCGCAAGGGCTGCCCCTACAAAAATAATCCTTGACAAAGCCGACGTGCTGGAGTCAAATTGCCCGGACTAAACCGGTTCAGGCCTCTTATCACGGCCACCGGACAGCCTGTCAGATAAGTAAAAGGGGGGATTCCTTGAGCCCACGGGCGAGCCGCGCGGTAACGGAAGCCACCCAACCGGCCACCGAAGCAGCCAAAACTGAAAGCAGTAAGCTCTCCTTCTTTGAAAAGGTTGGCTACGGTGTCGGTGACACCGCCTCGAACTTCTACTGGCAAACCTTTCTCAACTTTCTATCCTATTTTTATACCGACGTTTTTGGCCTCACAGCCGCCGCCACAGGCACCATGTTCGTGGCTGTACGTATTCCCGACACAGTCATCGACCCCGTGATGGGCGTGATTGCGGATCGCACCCGAACGCGCTGGGGACATTACCGTCCCTACCTGTTGTGGGGATGCCTCCCCATGGCGTTGATGGGGGTGGCGATGTGCACCACTCCCAACCTAGGGCCCCAGGGCAAGCTTATTTACGCCTACGTGACCTACGGCTTGATCATGCTGGCGTACACATTCATCAATATTCCCTACAGTGCGCTGATGGGAGTGATTTCGTCAAACTCCCTGGAGCGCACCAGCGTGTCGAGCTACCGTTTCGTTCTTGCGTATGGCGGGCTGTTTATGGTGCAGGGACTCACCATTCCCATGGTGAAGCGGTTCGGCCACGGCAATGATCAGCGGGGCTTTCAGTTAGCGATGGTCGTCTATGGAATTCTGGCTATTGCCCTGTTCCTTGTGACTTTCTTCACGACGCGCGAACGTGTCCAGACGGCCCATCGCCCGGGCGATGCGCTCAAGGACGACTTGCGGGATCTGCTGAAAAATGTACCCTGGGTGATGGTGTGCTTCATCGGAATATTCGCGGTCTTTTTTATTTCCCTGCGCATGGGCGCCATCCTGTACTACTTCAAGTATTGCGTCGTGCAGCCCGGACATTTGTACCACTTTGATTACGCCCTTCTGGGGTACCACTTCAAGGGCGGACTGGGGCCCGAGGCCCTAGCCTCGTGGTTCATGGTCCTTGGAACCGTGGGCGTGATTCTCGGCGCCGCGATGGCGCGTCCGCTTTCAACGCTTCTGGGTGGCAAACGGCGAGCCTACATCATTTTGATGACGATCGCAAGCACGCTAACGGTGTTCTTCTATTTTGTCCCGCTCAGCAACATTCCCCTTATTTTTGTTACCCACATCGCAATTTCGACGCTTTTCGCTCCCACCTCACCGTTGCTTTGGGCCTTCTACGCGGACACGGCTGATTATTCGGAGTGGAAGACCGGACGCCGTGCGACGGGGCTGGTATTCTCGGCCGCATCGTTCTCCCAGAAGTTGGGGTGGGCGGCGGGGAGTTCGATCTTCCTATGGCTGATGGGCTACATCGGCTTCCAGGCCAACGTGGCGCAGCCTCTCCACGTACAGACCGGCATACGCTACGTGATGAGCTTTTACCCTGCGATTGTCGGCTTCCTATCGGCAGGGGCGGTCCTACTCTACAAGCTGGACGATATCACGATGGTACAAATCGAAGCGGATCTCAAGCGGCGCAGACCCTTGGCGTCTTCCGGTGACAGCGCGTCCCTGTCCAACGGAGCGGCAAAATGAGCGGCGTCATGGTGCTTACGCCCGGGCGGACGGTCCGGTTCTCTCCTGAAGTCGCAGAAGGCTCCTTCGTCGATATATGCGGTGAACGCTTCTACCGCCTCGCGCACTACGATGCGATGCCGCCGTTCTTCATGAGCATCGTGAGTGACTCGGATCATTGGCTCTTCATTTCAAGCAACGGCGGCTTAACGGCAGGCCGCACAGATGCCGACCACGCGCTGTTTCCGTATTATCCTGATGACCGAATTCACGATAGTTGCGAGCACACGGGAAGCAAAACCATCATTCGTGTTATGAGAGAGGGCGAAGTCGCGCTCTGGGAGCCGTTCTCAGGTCACAGCGGCGGACTCCACCAACTGTCGCGCCATCTCTATAAGAGCGTGTACGGCAACAAGATCATCTTTGAAGAAGTAAACCATGACCTTGCGTTGACGTTCTCGTATGGATGGATGACGAGCCAGCGTTATGGGTTTGTGCGCCGCGCGCGATTGCTTAATCACCGCCCTCAGGCGGTCAAGGTCGAACTGCTGGATGGCATTCAGAATGTTTTGCCGTGCGGCGTCACGCGCCGATTTCAGTTGGAATACAGCACGCTGGTGGACGGTTACAAGCGCACGGAACTGGATCGCACGACAGGGCTTGGGCTCTTTCGTCTAGCGTCCATTCCTATTGACAAGCCGGAGCCCAGCGAGTCCCTTCGCGTCAACACGGCATGGTCCGTGGGACTGGATCCTGAGCCGCGACTGCTCTCCAGCGTGCAGCTCGACGCTTTTCGTCGCGGCGCCGCCGTCAGGCAAGAGACCGATATTCGTGGTCGCCGCGGGGCCTATTTTCTGAAGGCAACCGTCGCCCTGCCCGCCGGGGGCGAGAAGGAATGGAGGATCATTGCCGATGTCAACCAAGATGCCGCGGGCGTGAAGTCGATCCTTCGCGAGCTTCATTGTGTTGCCAACATCGCGTCGGAGATTGAGGAGGACGTCGTCCGGGGCACGCGGAACCTGGTGAAAATTGTCGCCGCGGCGGACGGGCTCCAGCTAACCCAGGACGAGCCGGCCATCTGGCGCCATTTTTCCGGCACCCTCTTCAACTTGATGCGCGGCGGCATTCCGAACGATAACTATTGCATTTCGGGCGCCGATTTGAAGCTTTTCATCTCGAAGGCCAACCGCCAAGTCGCCCAGAAGCACAAAACCTTTCTGGAGAAATTGCCGGAGTCGCAGCCGCACCGCCGCCTCCTCGAGCACGTGCGCGGACTGCAGGATCCGGATTTGGAGAGGCTGGCCAACGAGTATCTGCCGTTGACGTTCAGCCGTCGCCACGGTGATCCGAGCCGCCCGTGGAACTTCTTCGAGATCAAGGTGAAGGATGATCAAGGGCGTAAGATTCTGAGCTACCAAGGAAACTGGCGCGACATCTTTCAGAACTGGGAAGCCCTCAGCGTGTCCTTTCCCGGCTTTGTCGAAAGCATGATCTATAAGTTTCTGGACTCCTCAACGGCTGATGGCTATAACCCCTACCGTATCTCCAGCAGCGGCTACGAGTGGGAAACGATTGATCCTCATGACCCGTGGTCGTATATCGGTTACTGGGGAGATCACCAGGTCATCTACCTGCTGAAGTTGCTCGAGCAGGCCCAGCGGCATTATCCGGACAGCTTGCGGGAGCTCCTGTCGCGGGCTGTATTCTCCTATGCGAACGTGCCGTATCGTATCCGGCCCTATGAGTCGCTGCTGGCAGATCCGCGGAACACCATTACCTTTGATCTCACTGCGCATCGGAAGGCTATGAAGCGGGCGTCTGAGCTTGGAGCAGACGGTAAGGCCTTGCTCGCGCGTGACGGTCAGCTTGCCCGCGCCAATCTGGCGGAAAAGATCCTTATCGTGATCCTGACGAAGCTCGCGAACTACGTTCCGGAAGCCGGCATATGGATGAACACGCAACGGCCCGAATGGAACGATGCGAATAACGCCCTGGTGGGGGCGGGCGCCTCGATGGTTACGCTTTACTATTTGCGCCGCTTCCTGGTTTTCACGCGTGATCTGTTCACCCAGGAGCGTAGCGGAGAAATTGAGCTATCGGCGGAACTGGCGGCGCTGTTCGAACATGTCTTCGATGCGCTGCAAGGCTTTATGCCGCTTCTTAACGACCCCATCCCGGACCGCGACCGCAAATCGATTCTCGACGAACTTGGAAGGGCCGGATCGGCCTATCGGGAAAAGCTCTACGCGCAAGGAATTTCGGGAGAACGCAGCGTGCTGCCGGTTGCGTGCTTGCAATCGTTCTGTGATTGCGCCTTGAAGCACATCGATCATTCCGTCCGAGCCAATCGCCGTGGCGATGGCCTCTACCATTCGTACAATTTGATGACCATCGCCGGAGATGCGATCAGGATTCGGAGACTGCACGAGATGTTAGAGGGCCAAGTGGCGGTGCTGAGCTCCGGGGCGCTGACACCCGCGCAGGGTGTGGCACTGCTCGAAGCGCTTCGAAACAGCAATCTGTACCGCGCCGACCAGAATAGCTACATTCTCTATCCTGACCGGCCGCTGCCCTGCTTTCTCCAAAAGAACAACCTGCCGCAGAGCGAAGTCGAGAAGTCGAAGCTGTTGATGTCCATGCTGGAGCGGGACGATCGGCGCATTGTGGTGCGTGACATTGAAGGCGGCATTCACTTTAATGCCTCGTTTTCGAGTTCGGCGATTCTCAGGCAAGCGCTCGAGGAGCTCAAGAAGAGCGACCTGCGTCAGCTTGCGAAAAAGGAAGGACAGCAAATCCTCGGACTTTATGAGAAGGTATTCGACCATCAATCGTTCACCGGGCGCTCGGGTACATTCTACAAGTATGAAGGTCTCGGTTGCATTTACTGGCACATGGTCTCGAAGTTGCTCCTTGCGGTGCGCGAGGCGCTGGAGCGCGCGGTGGCGAGCGGCGCTGATGAGTCCATCCAGGAACAACTTCGAACTCATTACAACAGCGTCTACGAGGGCCTGGGCGCACACAAGCCTCCGGCAGTCTACGGAGCCATACCTACCGATCCGTATTCACATACTCCGGCATTCACCGGGGCACAGCAGCCTGGAATGACTGGCCAAGTGAAGGAAGACTTTATCGCTCGCATGGGCGAAATGGGCGTTCATGTTGAAGAAGGCGAGCTGGCCTTCGTCCCCCAGCTTATATGCAGGACGGAGTTCCTTGCCGAGCCCAAGACGTTTCAATACTGGGATGTCCAAGGCAGCCGGGGAACACTAGATCTCGGCCGGGGCACGGTGGCTTTTACTTACTGTCAGGTTCCGGTGGTAGCGCATCGAAGCGGCCCGCGCCACATCCGGCTGACCTTTGCCGGCGGAAGCTCGCAGCTTGTCGAAGGACTCAAATTAGATGCGGCGACAAGCGCGGCCATCTTTGAACGCTCGGGGACGATCCAACGGCTCGATGTGTTCTATGGTCTCGAGTAGGGGCAGGGCTTACCCTGGCGTGTCCAAATTACTGGCACAGGTCCACCACGGCGGCTCTGCCGCCCTGTCTTGCGGAAAGGCTCTGCCTTTCCGGGCCCTTGCTGCAACATGGTTTTTTTCGGCGAGGCTTCGCCTCGCCGGTTGAGGCGCAGCCTCAACCTGGAAACAAAATCTCGCCCCGGAAAGGCGAAGCCTTTCCGCAAGACGTGGCGGCGCAGCCGCTGACACTTATAGGCTACAACAACCGCCGAAACAGGCGATCTGAGATTAGAAAAGTCGCGGTTTGGGTCCCGAAGGGACCCGAATACCGTCCTGCATATCGTTGTGCGTAGCATGGAGCCACGGCTAATCCTCTTGGGTCCTTCAGGCCTAAGGCGCATTAGGTCAATGTCACATCTACCGCAACCTCTCTCCGTCCCTCGGCTGGTACAGGCACAACCGCACCCTCCCAGGGCGCGCCATTCACTCTTAACGCCACGTTGTTGCCCTCCCCCGCGCGCGCCACAGAGATATGATAAGTCACACCGCGGAAGATGCGAGTGGCTTTGAATCCCCGCCAACTCTTCGGGACGACGGGCCGGATTTCCAGTCCCTCGTAAGAGGCTCGAATGCCCAGGATCCACTGGGTAATGGCGTAGTAATTCCAGGCTGCGGTTCCCGTCAGCCACGAGTTTTTCGCTTCACCGTGCGTGGGAGCATCCCGCCCCGCGATCATCTGGGCATAGACGTACGGCTCGCACCGGTGCAACTCACTGATCCGTTCGCGCGCCGAGGGATTGATTCGCGCATAGTAATCGTGGGCCCGATCGCCGTTCCCGAGCCGCGCTTCGGCAATCATCACCCAGGGATTATTGTGGCAGAAGATGCCGGCGTTTTCCTTGTACCCGGGCGGGTAAGAAGAGATCTCGCCCAGCTCGAGATAGTACTTCGAATACGCGGGCTGCTGAAGGATGATCCCGTGCTCGGTAGCAAGGTGCTTCGAGACCGATTCCATGGCTGCTTGAGCCTTACCGTCTTCCAGTCCGATGCCCGCCAGCACGCAGAACCCCTGGGTCTCGATGAAGACCTTCCCCTCGGCACATTCTTGCGAGCCGACTTTGCGGCCGAAGTCATCGTAGGCGCGCAGAAACCACTCGCCATCCCATCCGTATTCGTGGACGGTGTTTTCCATCTTGGCCGCTTCGGCAAGATAACGCTGAGCTACGTCCTTCCGGCCGCACCGCCGGGCGATGTCCGCCAATTCCCTGCCCGCCAACACAAACAGTGCAGCAATGAACACAGACTCAGCAACCTTGCCATCCTTGTTAGTCGTCGTTTGGAAGGACTGTCCCGGGGTATCGGAGAAACAGTTGAGATTCAGGCAATCGTTCCAGTCGGCCCGGCCGATCAGCGGAAGCCCATGCGGTCCGAGGCGGTCGAGCGTGTATTGGAAGCTGCGCTGCAAATGCTCGTAGAGAGGCTGCTCCGAGCCCGGAACATTGTCGTACGGCACGGGCTCGTCCAGAATGCTCCAATCGCCCGTTTCTTTCAGATAGGCCGCCACGCCCACTATGAGCCAGTGTGGATCGTCGTTGAAGTTGCTCCCCACATCGTTGTTGCCGCGCTTGGTAAGCGGCTGATACTGATGATAAGCGCCGCCCGTGGCGAGTTGCGTGGCGGCCAGATCGAGGATGCGGTCGCGCGCCCGCGCGGGAACCATGTGTACGAAACCCAGCAGATCCTGATTGGAATCGCGGAAGCCGAGGCCGCGTCCGATGCCGGATTCGAAGAACGACGCGGAACGAGACATATTGAAGGTGGCCATGCACTGGTAGGCATTCCAGATATTGACCATGCGGTTGGTGTGCACGTCGGGCGTCTCGACCCGGCAAATCCCGAGCAGGCCGTCCCAGTATTGACGCAGCTTTTCAAATGCCGTCTCGACCTCCGCCGAGTCTAGATAGCGCGCCATAACCGGCTTCACCGTTTGCTTGTTCAGTGTCTGGGAATCGGGTGGATCGAACTTCTGTGCTTGCGGGTTTTCGTGGTAGCCCAGCAGAAAGACGATTCGCTGCGTCTCACCGGGTTGCAAAGTGAGCTTCACATGGTGCGCGCCCATGGGCGCCCAGCCGTGCGCCACCGAATTCGACAACCGCCCCCGCTTGACGCCCACGGGCCTCTCCCAGCAGTGGTAGGGCCCCAGAAACGCCTCCCGTTGCGTGTCATAGCCGGAGACAGGGCGCGAGCACGCAAAGTAGGCAAAGTGGTTGCGCCGCTCGCGATATTCCGTTTTGTGGTAGATCACGCCATCCTCGATCTCCACCTCGCCGATGCTGAAATTGCGTTGGAAATTCGTGGCATCGTCCTGGGCATCCCACAAGCAGAATTCAACGCTGGAAAAGATGGAGAGCGAGGCATGCTGCATGCGTCGGTTGGTAAGGACGAGCCGCCAAATCTCGAGGTCCTGGTCCAAGGGAACGAAGTAATTGGTTTGCGCTTCGACCCCGCGGTAGCGCGACCCGATAATGGTGTACCCCAGTCCGTGGCGGCAGGTGTAGTTCTCGAGAGCGTGCCGCGTCGGCTGCCAGGACGGCGACCAGAATTCGCCGGATTCGTCATCTCGCAAGTAGATGTAGCGGCCACTCAAATCGTAGGGCGCATTGTTGTAACGGTAGCGCGTGAGGCGTCGCAATCGCGCATCACGGTAAAACGAGTAGCCCCCCGCCGTGTTCGAGATGATTCCAAAATAGGCCTGGCATCCAAGGTAATTGATCCAGGGCAAGGGGGTATCCGGCTGCGTAATGACATATTCTCGGTTCTCATCGTCAAAATACCCATATTTCATAAGGAGGGCTCCAGATATAGAAGTTGGCGGTTATAGACTTAACCGCGGCATATTGTGACGGCAGGCGCTCATGCCCGTCGACTGACGGGCGCCCGGAAACCATGAAAACCCTGTCATTCTGAGCGAAGCGAAGAATCTCGCTCTGATCTTTTCGTTCTCGCTTCATCACGGACCAGGGCGAGATTCTTCGCTTCGCTCAGAATGACAGCGCGTTTTCAGAGCAGGCAGGGTGGCGCGGGCCCCGGCTTTCGGAGCCGCGACGTTTGCACCTGTCGCTAAATGACGTGCCATTATATCTGAATCCTCGAAGCACGGTAGCGGGCTTGCGGAATTGCCGAGTTAAACCTGTGCGTGTCCTCGAGGCTGGCTTTAGGAACGGGTGGCGCATACGTCCCGACGCTTTTCGTCGGGATGTGTGCGCCTCTTGGTTCGCTCTCCCCCACGGGGGAGCGCAGACATGCCAAACGACGGCACGTCTGCGCCACCCGCGGTAGGGGGGCTTGTGGAATTACCGGACTGCAATTCCGTTTGCAAAGCCCAGAGGAAATTGAGACACTCATTGTCCTTAATATTCCGATTGCCACGAAGGGAAACACGGGCATGCGGGTTTCCTGCGACGATTTTTCCATCGACGCATCCAGCCGTCGAACTTTCAAGAATTTGGCACGCCTCCTTTTTCTCCTGATCATTTTCCCGGCCGTCGCCGCCGGGCAGAAGAACGATAGCCTTAGCATTAAGCTAGATCAGGTTGGATACCCGATTGACGCTCCGAAGATTGCCCTGGTAAGTGTTCCAGCTAGCACTTTTCAGGTGAAGCGAAGTGCGGAAGGCGTCGCGGTATTCAAGGGGACGTTGAGCGCGGGAGCCTTGGATGCGAATTCCGGGGACCAGGTTCAGGTTGCGGATTTCTCCGGCCTGCGGACCCCGGGAACATATTACCTCGAGGTCCCCGGCGTGGGCCGCAGTTGGACTTTTTCCATCGCTCCGGATGTTTTCTCCCGAACGTATTACTTGGCCATGCGGGCGTTTTACGGACAGCGCTGCGGGACGGCGGTGGATCTGGGGCCAGAGTTTCCCGCATACAAACATGCGGCATGTCACCTCGAGGGAAGCTTCCATGCGTCTTCCGGGAAACAGGGCCGGCGCGACAACATGGGAGGTTGGCACGACGCGGGGGATTACGGCCGCTACGTGGTGAACTCCGGAATCGCTACGGGCACGCTCCTCTGGGCTTGGGAGATGTTCGGCTCAAAGCTCAAGGCTATCAAGCTGAATATACCCGAGAGTGGGAATAGCACGCCCGACATCCTGAATGAAATTCGCTGGAATCTGGAGTGGATGCTCAAAATGCAGGACGATGACGGGGGTGCCTGGCACAAACAGACCAGCGAGCACTTTTGCGATTTCGTGATGCCCGAAGACGACCACCTTCCCAGCGAAGTGGTCGGCACCGGTAAGCCACCCTACAAGAGCACCTGCGCGACCGCTGATCTCGCGGCAGTGGCGGCGATCGCAGCGCGCGTGTATCAGCCGTTCGACAAGTATTTTGCCGCTCGCAACCTGCGCGCCGCGCGAGCGGCGTGGACCTGGACAGAGCGCTATCCCAATGTGACGTTCAAAAACCCTCCCGGAATTTCGACCGGCGAATATGGCGATCCCGATTGCGGGGACGAGCGGCTGTGGGCGGCGGCGGAGTTGTGGCGAACCACAGGCGAGACACAATACCATCGCTACTTCGTGGACCATTATGCGAGTTATCTGCCCGCCCTGCGCACTCTGAATGCCGAGACGTGGCGACTAGTGGCGCCAATGGGATTGTGGACGTACGCGCTGGCGGAGCGCCAGGACGCGGATCCGAATGCCCTTGCCAGCGTTCGAGGTGCGGCGCTCACCGCGGCTCGCCAGACGCTCGAGCGCACGCGCCGCAACCCTTACTACATCAGCCTGGGAGAGAAGGATTTCCAATGGGGCTCGAACGGGCTGGCGGCGAATTACGGCATGGAGTTGCTGATCGCCAACGCTCTCTCCCCGGACCGTGCCTGCGTGGAGGCCGCGCTAGACAACCTGCATTATTTATTGGGCCGCAACACCTTCTCCCTTTCGTGGGTGACGCAAGTGGGCGAGCATCCCTTCCGTCACCCGCACCATCGTCCGAGCGGCGCGGGGCACAATCCCGACCCTTGGCCTGGATTGCTCTCCGGCGGCCCGAATGCCGGCCGACAGGATCCCGTCCTCAGGGTCCTGCCCGCCGATTTGCCTCCGGCCAAGGTATACAGCGACGATCAAGGGTCATATGCCAGCAACGAAGTGTGCATCAACTGGCAGGCGATGCTTGTGTTTGTGTTGGCGGGAGTCATGAAATAGGGCAGTCGGCAGTAGGCAGTCGGCAGTAGGCAGTCGGCAGTGGGCGGTCGGCAGTAGGCAGTGGGCAGTAGGCAGTAGGCAGGCGGCAGTAGGCAGCAAAAAGAGATCATGCAGCCCTCTCCCCCTTGGGGGAGAGGGTGTCCTGCGACGGCGTTCTCACCAGCCGCCGCAGGACGGGTGAGGGGGTCGGTCGCGCCACTAGGAAGAGCGAATTCAAATGGCAAAAGTCAAATGGTTTTCAATTTGTCAGTTGTGAAATTTCACACCATTTGCCTTTTGCCATTTGAATTGTTCTTAGCGGCTTAGTGCAGTCTGCAGTCAGAAACTCGCACTCTAAAGAGGGTCTATGAACCTTCACCCCATCGATATTGCAATCATTCTGGCTTATCTCGCCACCTCCGTCCTGGTGGGCTATTGGGTTTCCCACCGCGCTTCCCGCGACATCAAGGCGTATTTTCTGGGCGGCAACGTTTTGCCTTGGTATGTTCTGGGGATTTCCAATGCCTCGGGCATGTTCGACATCAGTGGCACCATGCTGCTCGTCTACTGGATGTTCGTTTACGGCCTTAAGAGCGTCTGGATTCCATGGCTCTGGCCGACCTTTAACCAGGTATTCCTGATGGTTTACTTGTCAGCGTGGTTGCGGCGCTCGAATGTGATGACCGGAGCGGAATGGATCAAAACGCGCTTCGGCACGGGCCGTGGCGCGCAACTTTCCCATTTGATCGTGGTGATTTACGCTTTCGTCAGCATCATTGGCTTTTTCAGTTATGGGTTCAAAGGGATCGGGAAGTTTGCGGCCATTTTCCTGCCTTGGCATTTGTCTCCCAACCAATACGCCACCATCCTAATCGCGATCACCGCCATTTATGTAATCAAGGGCGGTATGTTTAGCGTGGTGATCACCGAGGTCATTCAATTCTGCATTCTGTCGGTCGCCTCGTTTGCGGTCGGCATCATCGCCATGGCCAAGGTCGCACCTGACGTGCTTCAACGTGTTGTCCCCCCCGGATGGGACCACATCTTCTTTGGCTGGCGTCTGAACCTTGACTGGTCTTCGCTCATCGCCTCAGCGAACGCTAAGATCGCTGAAGACGGCTACGGAATCTTTGGCTTCTTCGTCATGATGTTGTTGTTTAAAGGCGTGCTGATCAGCATGGCCGGCCCGGCGCCCAATTACGATATGCAACGGGTGCTTTCTTCCAAGGACGCGCGCGAAGCATCCTTGATGAGCAGTTGGGTGAACGTCGTACTCACTCTTCCCCGCTACTTCCTGATTACCGGCCTGACCGTGCTGGCGGTGGTTTTCTTCAGCGATCAGATTCGGGGGATGGGAACCAACATGGATTTTGAGCTGGTGCTTCCCTACGCGCTGGGGCGGTTTGTTCCAACCGGCTTGCTCGGATTCCTGATTGCAGGATTGCTGGCGGCGTTCATGTCTAACTTTGCAGCCACAGTCAACGCCGCGCCGCCCTATTTCGTGAACGACATCTACAAGCGCTTCATCAATCCGAATGCCAGCCCCCGGACCTATGTCCGCCTGAGCTATCTGAGTTCATTTGCCGTGGTGCTGGTGGGAGCGGCCATCGGCTGGTACGTCGGCTCTGTAAACTCCGTGGTCCTTTGGATTGTCTCCGGGCTCTGGGGCGGCTACACGGCATCCAACACTCTGAAGTGGTACTGGTGGCGGTTTAACGGCTATGGGTATTTCTGGGGAATGGTCAGCGGCATCGCAAGCTCCTTGATCCTGCCGACGCTTCTCCCCGGGTTCTCTTTCGTCAAGAAACTCTTACAGGCGCATCCGGTGAACTCGGATGTGGCACTGGTGTTCCCGCTGGTCTTTGCGATCTCTCTGGTGGGATGTCTGGCCGGAACATGGCTAACGAAGCCTGAAGATGAAGAAATCTTGAAGGACTTTTATCGTCGCGTGCGGCCCTGGGGTTTTTGGAGTCCCATTCTCGCCAAGGTCCGCGCTGAAGATTCCGCCTTCGAGCGTAACCAGGACTTCTGGCGCGATATGTTTAATGTTGTGGTCGGCATCACGTGGCAGGTTAGCCTGGTGGCTTTGCCCATGTACGTTGTGATCCAGAAGTTCCGCAGCGCCGCCATCACGGCGGCAATCATCGGCTTGACTTCGATCGTATTGAAGTTCACTTGGTACAACCACCTGAGGGAGCGAGAGGCTTTCGGTCTGGCGAGCGCTCAGACGAAAGCCGCGCAGCCCGTGGTGGCAGCGTGAGAAAATTCGACGGTCGAAAGTCGAAAGCAGCGGTAAAACCCTCGCCCCCTTGGGGGAGAGGGTGGCGCGAGACGACGTTTTCATCAGCCGTCTCGGGCCGGGTGAGGGGGTCGACCCCATGAACCCAAAGCCAGCCCGACCTTATCGCCAGCGTCGCTCGCTCGCCCGTAGCGAGGCGCAGATTGCTAACTCCCGGGAGCTTCGGCGCAACGAAACTGAATCCGAAGAGGCAGCTTGGCGCATACTGCGGACTTTCCGATTCAAGGGTTTCAAGTTCCGCCGCCAGCACGCCGCGGGCCAGTACATTGTTGACTTCTGCTGCCCTCAGCGGCGTCTTATCGTGGAACTCGATGGCAGCGTTCATGCCCAGCCAAGTCAGTGCAGACGCGACACGCGCCGGGACGCGGAGCTCAAGCGCATGGGATACACTGTCATGCGATTTCCAAATGGAATCGTTATGGAGGCGCCAGAGTTGTTTGCGTGTAAGATATTGGACGTCGCATGGTCACTGCCCAACGTATTCACTGGCGAGTTGTGAGCTGCGAGCGCACTGGTGCTGGCCTCCGACCCCCTCACCCGTCCCGCCCCGGCTGGTGAAAACGCCGGCTGCGGTCCACCCTCTCCCCCAAGGGGGAGAGGGCTTCCGAACAAAAGGGGGAGAGGGTGGCGCGAGACGACGTTTTCATCAGCCGTCTCGGGCCGGGTGAGGGGGTCACAGCCTACACCTGTAGC
>Ga0187808_10000163_pt1 | contig 16903 bp, 15 predicted proteins | sample NC_wetland_sal_i_5_FD_132427 | JGI IMG/M metagenome (GOLD analysis project Ga0187808, IMG submission 132427) | Wetland sediment microbial communities from Neuse River Estuary, North Carolina, USA - ASW_3 | ecosystem: Environmental > Aquatic > Freshwater > Wetlands > Sediment | place: USA: North...
CAGCGACACCCGCTCGCTGACCAGCCGCTCCACCGGCACCCGCCCGGCCGCGAGGTGCGCCACCGACTCGCGGTACGTCTCGTCGGAGAACGCGCACGCGCCCACCAGGTGCAGCCCCTCGCTGAGCATCCCGAACAGCGGCAGCGACGCGACCTCCGGAGTCAGCGCGACCTCGACACACGTCCCGCCGGGCTCGAGCACCCCCATCGCCTCGCTGAACGCCCCCTGCGCCGCCGAACACTCCAGCGCCGCCGCGAACCGCATGCCCGACTCCTCGGCGTAGGACGCCACGGAGATCTCGCGCGTGTCGATCACCACGTCGGCCCCCACGTCGGCGGCCGCCGCGCGCCGCCCGGCCGAGCGCCCGGCCGCGACGATCGGCCCGGCCCCGGCGAGCCGCAGCGCCATGATCACGTACAGTCCGATCGGGCCCACCCCGTACACGAGCACCGGGTCGCCCGGCCCGACCTGAGCCAGTTTCACCGCCTGCGATCCCACCGACAGCGGCTCCGCGTGCGACCCGACCTCGATGGGCAGTTCCTCGGGCAGTGCCACAAGTTGCCTGGCCGGCGCGGCCGCGTACTCGGCGTAGGCGCCCTGGCGGTTGATCCCGATGTTCGGCGCGGCCGGGCAGCGGAACGCCAGCCCGCGCATGCAGATCCGGCACTTCCCGCACGACCCGAGCGGCGACGCGGCCACCGCCTGCCCCAGCGACCACCCGGTCACCTCGGCGCCGAGCGCCACGATCCGCCCGCTGAACTCGTGCCCGAGGATCTGCCCGGGCGTGCACTGCCCGTTCTGCACCGAATGCACATCCGACCCGCACAACCCGCAGGCATCAACAGCGATCACAACTTCATCTGGTGCCGGGCTAGGGTCCGGCACATCAGCAACGGCCGTCCCCACTTCTTTATCGATATACCGAACGGCACGCACGGCCCTGCCTACCTTCCGTATCTCGACACACCATCGCTCAACGTCGCGCCGCGGCCAAGCGGCCCGACCGTGCGCGCGTACACCGACAGCCAGCCACAGCCGGCGGGAGCCCTCAGCGGCGGCAGCTCCGCGCGGCGCCGCTCTAGCTCCGCGGGATCGACCTCGAGGTCGATCGCCCGTCCGTCGACGTCGATGCCGATCATGTCCCCGTCGCGGACGAGCCCGAGCGGGCCGCCGGCGGCGCCTTCCGGCGCCACTTCGGCGACCACGAGACCGCCGTTGACCAGGCCGGACATCTGGCCGTCGGTGATCACGGCGACCTTCGTCGACAGCCCCGCCCCGTCGATCGCGAACATGAGCGCCGAGGTCAGCCCCATGCCGGGGGAGCCGCGCAGCCCCAGTCCGGTGAGCACCACGACATCGCCGGCCGTGAACGCGCCGGACTTGGCGGCTGCGACCCCCTCCTCGCGCGAATGGACGACCTTCGCCGGGCCCCGGAAGGACAGCGGCGCGTCGTCGGCGACCGTCCGCTTGAGCACGGCGCCGTCGGGCGCCAGCGAGCCGCGCATCACCACGATGCCCGGGTGTGTCGCCAGCGGCGCCTCCAGCGGCCGGATCACGTCCTCGTCGACCGTCGCGGCCGCGACGGCCTCGCCGAGCGTAATCCCGCCGACCGTCATCGCCGACAGGTCGAGCAGCGGGCCTAGCTGCTTCAGCAGGCCGAGCGTGCCGCCCGCCGCTTCGAACGCGGTGATCTGCGTGTCGCCGTTCGGCTTCACGTCGGTCAGCAGCGGGACGATGGGCGCGAGCTCCTCGAACAGCCGGTACACGTCCACGTCGCACCCGGCCTCCACGGCGATGGCCTGCAGGTGCTTGAGGCAGTTCACGGACCCGCTGACCGCCAGGATCGCGGTGACGGCATTGGAGAAAGCCGCCTTCGTTAGGAGTGACCTGGGCTTTTGATCTTCTTCGACGGCCGCGACGATGCGGGAGCCAGCCTGCCTGACCGCGGCCCACATCCTGTCGCCGCGTGCCAGCACGGGGGTACTGCCAGGCAGCGCCATGCCGAGCGCCTCGGCCGCCAGGTGCATGGAGTTCGCGGTGCCCATGCCCGCGCAGACGCCCGGGCCGGTGACCGCGCAGCGCGACATCTCCCCGAGTTCGGTGACCGTCATCCGGCCCGCGTTCACGTGCCCGGCGAACCGGAAGATGTCCTCGAAGTCGACGGGCTCGCCGTTATATACGCCCGAGGGCTGGTAGCCGCAGGCGACGATGATCGTCGGGATGTTCAGCCGGCCCGCCGCCATGAGCTGGCCCGGCGTGGTCTTGTCGCAGGACGCCAGGCACACCATGCCGTCGAGCAGCGCGCCTTCGACCGCGACCTCGATGTCGCTCGCGATCAGGTCACGGCTGGGCAGGATGTACTGCCCGGCGGCCCCGGCGCTGGTGATCGCGTCGCTCGGGGCGGCGGTGCGGACCTCGAACGCGACGCCGCCCGCCCGCGCGATGGCGGCCTTCAGCGGAGCCACGATCTCGTCCAGGTGGCTGAAGCACGAGGCCAGCTGGGAGGAGGAGTTGACGATCGCGATCTTCGGCTTTTCCAGGTCGGCGTCGGTCAGCCCGAGCGCGGTCCACTGCGCCCGGCGCATCGCCCACGGCGTGGTCCCCGGGGTGAAGTTAGATCGCAGCTTGCGGTCTGGCACAGTACAGAGCCTGATACGCCCGCCCGCCCCCGGCAATAGGGCCAGACCACAGAAAAACGGCCGCTGTCCCAGCAGACACGCACGCCAGTCACCCCGATGAACGGCCCATCCAGCTGCCTATCACCAGCTGAACGAGACATTCATCGACAGCACCGCCACGGGTTAGAGCACCGCCTCGGGGGCCTCGCGGCCTAGGTAAGCGCCTTGGTCGTCGAGGCGGCGCTGCAGTTCTGGGATGTCGACGTCGGCGCCGTCGACCTGCGCGCCGAGAGCCAGGCCGGCCGCCGTGCCCGCCGCCTCGCCCATCGCGAAGCACGGTCCCGTCACCCGGGCGGCGGACTGCGCGCCGTGCGTCATCGACGCGCACCGGCCGGTCACGTACAGGTTGCCGATGCCGCCGGGCACGATGATGCGGAACGGGAGCTGGTTGAACCCCCGCGGGTCGCGCTGCCAGCGGAACTCGACGGTGCCCGCCACGTGCGACTCGACCGGCCAGCCGTTCACGCCGATCGTGTCGTCGAAGTCGGCGCAGCCGAGCACGTCGTCTTCTGTGAGCTGGTAGGCGCCGATGATCCTTCGGGTTTCGCGGATACCGATCTGCGGGGCGATGTCGACGATGTAGGAGTCCTCGAAGCCTGGCGTCCGGTCCCTGATGAACGTGAACGCGTCCAGCGCCTGCTGGCGGCCGATCAGCTCCCCCCTGGTCAGCTCGTCCACGTTCGTGCCGTCGATCGCGCCGCCGTCCTCGCGGCGCAGTTGGGTGAGGTTGGCCCGCCACTCGAGCGGGTTGCGCTGCGGGCGGACGATCGGCTTCTTGCGCGGGAACGTGTGGGTGCCCGCCTTCTCCGCCTCGTCCATCAGCCGCTCGACCGTGCGCCACGGCGCCGGCCCGGCCTTGGCCACGTCGACGCCGTTGACGCGGAACATCAGCGACGGGTACATCAAGCCGTTGACCGGCGGGGACTTCTCGTACGGCACACCGGTCCACGCGGCCAGGTCGCCGTCGCCCGACGCGTCGATGAAGAAGCGTCCCCGGACGGCGTGCCGCCCTGACTTGGACTCGATCAGGACGGCGTCGATCTCCGTGTCGCTCTTCATGACCGCGCCGACGGCAATCGCGTGGAACAGGAGGCGGGCGCCGGATCCGGTGACGAGCTCGTCGGCGGCGATCTTGTAGGCGGAGATGTCGAACGCCTGCGCGGCGATGCCGTCGGCGATCGTCAGGTGCGGCGTGTTCAGGCCGTCCAGCTTGCCCAGCCGGTCGAGTAGTTCGTCGGCCAGCCCGCGGATCACCCTGATGTCCTGGCCGTGAGTACGCGCGTGCAGCCCGCAGAATGTGGACAGCCCGCCAGCCGTTCCGGCGCCGCCGAGAAACCCGTATCGCTCGATCAGCAGCGTGGACTGCCCGGCTCGGGCCGCCGCCGTGGCCGCCATTATCCCGGCCGGCCCGCCACCGACCACGACCACGTCGAACTCCCCGTACACCGGTGTCTGCCGGCTCGGCTCGGTAATCGAGCTCTGCCCGCCCGCTCGCGTGGACACCAAGGCCCGCTCGTAACTCAAGCCTCCTCCTTGACCTCATAGGCGCTGACGCAGTATCGAGCTTGGTACTCCGGCCGCACGCGAGCAAGTGGAAGTATGAGCCTATGTCCGTACAGGTCCTGAACGGCGTGGCTCCCCAGTGGGCCGATCACGTGGGCGACGACGTACCCATCCTCGCGGCGGCGCCGTGGATCAACGCGACCTCGCACCGGCTGACTCGCGACCGGATGACCATCCTGGCCACCGAGGATGGCCGCAACGGAGGCCTGCACGCGGCGGTGGTCGAGGATCCGCGGGCAAGCGAGATGGTCGGCCTCTACCAGATGCTGCTGGCCGAACCGAAGGTGTTCAAGTTCCCGGCCGCCAGCGTCGCGGCCAGGAGCGCGTTGCGGACCAAGGTCCCGCCGGCGCAGAGCTGGGTGCCGAACCTCATCGCGGCCTATCCGGGGAACGACAGCTTCGTCGCGGCCAGCGGCGGTCCCACGCCAGCGCTGACGGGAACGCTCGTCGACGGCGTGCTCTCCTGGGCGAAGGAGCACGGGATGAAGGCGGTCTCGTTTCCGTACGTACGCGCCGACAGCGACCTGCCCGAGGTGCTCGCCGAGCGCGGGTTCCTGGCGCTGCCCCTGACGTTCCGCTCCAGGCTGACGCCAGCCGGGGGATTCGCGGATTATCTCGCGTCGCTGTCCAAGAGCAGGCGCTGGCAGGTGACCACCGATAGGCGGCGCCTAGCGGAAGCGGGCGTCGAGACTAGGCGGTGCTCGTTCGAGGACGTGTGGCCTGACATGCTCGCGTTGCGCTGCGACCTAGTTGAGCGCCACGGGCAGCAGCCCGACAAGGAGCTCGAGACGACGAACATGCGGCGGATTGCGACCTGTTTCGGGGAAGACGGCATACGTCTGTACTGTTCGTTCCTCGATGGCCGCGTCGTCGGGTTCTCGCTCTACGTGGTCTGGCGGGATAGCTGGTACGTCGCCACTACGGGCGCCAGGGACCGGTTCGTGTACTTTGACAACTTTTTTTACGCTCCGATCGCGGGGGCGGCCGCGGAAGGAGTGCGGGTCGTCGATTTCGGCATCGGCGCCTGGGAGGCTAAGCGCCGCCGCGGCTGCGAGCTGACCCCCGTGGACGTCTGGGTGCACGCGCTGGATCCGGCGATCCGGCGGGGCATCGAGGTCGCGGGTCCGGCGATGCACCGGGAAGACGGCTGGGTGAAGGGACCGGCGTGAGGCCCTAGGCCAGCCCGGCCTCGCCGAGCGATCCGGCGACGGCGACGGACCGGTGCCCGCCAAGGATCACACAGCCGATCCCGGCGGCCACGATCGCGGCCAGGACCGCGAATCCGGCTCGCCCGGCCCAGGCGATGACGGACGTGCACAGGGCGGGTCCCACCACGAAGGCAGCCGCCTGGCCCGTGTTGAACAACGCCAGCGCGCGCGTCCGCTCCGCTTCCGGGCTAAGTCCGAACGACAGCGTCCACGCGGCGGACCCCTGGTTCATCTCACCGAGCGTCAGCAGCCCCGCGGCCAGCACGAACCCTCCCGCCGCGACCCAGGTGACCAGGCCGGGCAGCGCGGCGAGCAGCCCGCAGCAGCAGATCACGCATACCCCGGCGAGGGCGCCGGCCCGCACGCCGTTGCGGATGCCGGTCGCCCACCTCGTCAGCCGGGACTGGAGCAGTACCACCAAGACGGTGTTCAGCAGGAACAGCACGCTCACCGTGATCGCGGGCACCTGTGTCTTCGTGGTGAGCCAGAGCGGAATCTCCACGTTGAACAGCGGGAACAGCAGCGCCAGCACGCCGCAGCCGACGGTGACGGACACGAACCGCCAGGTCAGCCAGCCCGCCCCGGCCGCGCGTCCTGATCCGCTGGCCGCGCCACCCGCCTGTGCCTGCGGGCCGGCCGCGGCTCGCCTCACCTGCCCTGCGGCTAGCACGAAAGACAGGCTGTTCGCGAGCACGACGGCATCCATGCTCGTGCGGCTGGGCAGCAGCAGCGCCACCGAGGCGAACAAGGATCCGGTCATCAGCCCGGCGTTGGTGGCCACATGCATGGTGGCGAGCGTCGACGTGCGCAGCTCGTCCGGCACATAACGGCTCACAAGGACCTGGTTGACACTGGTGGCCGGCCTGTTGACGATCGCCACGAGCGCGGTCGCCACGTAGTACGTCGGCGCGGACCGCACGAACAGGAAGCTGAGGAAGAACAACCCTCGCAGCAGGTACAGGGTCACCGCTACCCAGCGCACGGGCCAGCGCCGCGTGACCGTGGTCACCGGCCAGACCGCCGCCAGCCCGAGCATGCCGCCACCGGTCAGTCCCAGCCCGACCTGGGCCGGGTGCAGGTGGACGACGCGCACCATGAGGATGGTCGAGGTGGTGAGCCACACCCCGGTGCCGCTCCAGTCGATGAACGAGGCCACCGCCAGGCCGCCGGCCCGCCCGCCGGGCAACGCCCTCAGGCGGGCCATGGAGATCCTTCCTACCCGTCGGTGCCGGCCCATGCGATCCCGATTGTCTCCTCGAGCCACGCGTGATAGGCATGGCAGTCCTCGTAGCTCGAGTGCGCGGAGAGCACGAACGCCGGGTGGCCGGCGAACCTGGGCCAGGCGGGGACCACCATGCCCGGATACATCAGCTCGAGGAGCAGCCGGGTGGCCGGATGCCGCCGTACCTCGTCGGCGCCCGCGAGAGCCGCGTACACCCCGTGACCGGTGACCGGGGCGATCCAGTCCGCGGCGTAGGCCTGGTGCGCGGGCCGCAGCTCCGGCAGCTCACCGGCGATGGCCTGGTTCAGCACGGCGCCCAGAAAATCGACGCCGGTCGCCGTCTCGACCAGGAAATGCACGGTGCCTGAGCCGCCCATCCGGGCGCCGATCTCGAGCAGCACCGGCGTGCCGTCGGCCCGCAGCCGGAGTTCGGAGTGGCTCGCGCCGAATTCGATCCCAATCTGCCGGTGCGCCGCGCACACCGCGTCGGTGATCAGTGCCGCGGTGTCCTGGGCAAGCGGCGCCGGGGTGATGAACGTGCGCTCCTCGAAGTACGGTCCCTGGAGATTGCCCTTGTCGGTGATGGTGAGCACCGTGGTTCCCCGCGGGCTGGAGACCGCCTCCACGCAGTACTCAGGACCGTCGATGAACTCCTCGGCGAGCACGCCGGTCCGTTCCCCGCGGCTCGCATCGGCGTAGCCGCCCAGCTTCCTGGCGTTGATGTCCCGCACCAGGTCGACCGCGGCCATCAGGCCCGCGAGGTCATCCGCCCTGGATACGCCCTCGCTACTTGAGCCGTTGACCGGCTTGACGACGAGCGGGAAGTGCAGGTCGGCGACCTGGCCGCCGATATCGGCCACCGGATCGATCAACCGGTAGCCAGGCACGTCGAGCCCCGCCTTGCGCATGGCGTCCCGCTGCCGGGACTTGTCCCGGCAGATCCGGGCGGCTTCGGGGTCGACTCCACGCAGCCCAAGGCGCGCGGCGGCGTCGGCGGTGAACGGGCCGGCCGCGTCGAGGGTGGCGACGATGGCGTCGAATGGCGCGGCGGCGTGTGCGCTCTCCAGCCACGCGTGGGCGCCGCCCGGGTCGCCGAAGATATCGAGCACCACCACCTTCTCGACGTTGGGCAGGCCATCAGGGACACGAACACCGGGCAGCGCGATCAAAGTGATGAGGCAGTCGGCCCGGCCCGCCGCCTCGAACACGAAGGGCAGGCCGGGCTTTTGAGCCACCAGGGCTATCCGGTAAGTCATGCCGCGGGCTCCGGCCGCCGTCGGACTCCGGCGGGCCGCCGGCCTGGTGCAACGTGTAGACCATCGGGACGGCGCCAAAGTGCCGCCGGATCTCCAGTCCGTGGTCGGCCGCCGACTTGCTCGTTGTGATGCACGCGTCGGCGGCGCCTCGCGCGCAGTCGCGGGCCGCCTGCGAATTGCTCGTGACCAGGGTGGGTGTGACCCCGGGAACCGCTCGCCGTACAAGCGACTGCGGCGCGGGATGGGACACGACCGTGCGCACCTGCGCGGTGTCCGCGCGGGTGGCGTAGACCATGTCGTAGGTAGGCAGGATAAAGCTGTCCACCATGGCCAGCAGGCCGAGGTTCTGGAACACCAGAGAATGCAGATCCGGGTAGACGGCGCAGGCCAGCAGGGCCTCGTGCCCGTCTTCCGACAGCCCGGGAACCGCCTCTTCGAGCGTGCGGTGCAGGCGAACATCGGGGCTGCGGCCGCGTGTGCTGAACCAATGGTTCGCGGCCATCTCGAGGTTGGTCCCGGCCGGGCCGAGCGTGTGGATGACACGGATCCTGTCAAGCGTGGGGGTGTCAGTCATCGATGCCTCCGACGTCGCCAGGCCCGCACGCGAACACCGACGAGAGCCAGTCCGCCGGTTTCGAGTAGAGGTCCCCTGGTGCCCTGGGCGGATCGAGTACCGACACCGTGAATTCCTCGGCCGCTTTGAGGTAGGCGCTCTCTTCCAGCTCTTCCATGGCCAGGATCTCGCCGACAAGCTCGTCGATGGCCCGTACCGTCTCAGCCCGGGAGACGAGCCTGGACCTGACCACGCCGTGCCGCAGCAGCCAGGTGCCGAGCAGCACTCCGGCGCCCGCGTCGTCGTTACTGAGCGCGTCGCTGGCGCCCGGGTACCTGAATAGGCGGTCGAAGAGCACGAGCTCGAGGACTTCCCACCGGACACCGATGGCGGCATCCCGCATGCAGGCCTGGACCGATTGGCAGTCCACCTTGAGCTCTTCGAGCAGCCCGGTGTACCGCCGGGTCTTGAGCGCCAGGTTGCGGGCGAGCGGGCGCGGCCCGACTTGGTGGTGGTACTCGTGCAGGTGGGCCCAGCAGCACCTGGCGTCGTACATGCCCTCGTCGTCGAGCCGGGGGGAGGCGAGCGGGTCCGGCTCGGCGAACAGGCTCATCCCGCAGCGCTCGCGGATCCTGGCCAGCGTCCACTGGTAGACAGGGACGTGCTTGTTCATGAAGAACCAGGCGAAATTCTGCCGGACGACTGGAGTGGAAGCCGGGATGTTCTCCGGGAACAGCACCACGCATTGTCCCTGGGTCGCCTGGCGTGAGCCGGCCAGCACCCTGGTCGACTGGCATGCGCTGTCCATGTGCGGGTAATTGTCGCGGACGCCGCGCAGGGAGTCGGGCTCGTCGCGCATAACCAGCACGAGCTGGAACAACTGCCCTTTGGTGCCACTATTGGGCATGGCGGCGGGGCCGGCGAACAAAGCGAGTTCCTTGTCATCAGGACCTTCAATAACATCACGAGAAGCGTCGAATCGGGGAGCTGATTCCAGTCCGGCCGCCTGCCAAGCGGCAATGTCGCGGTTAAATGCTTCGCGAGAGCGTTCAGGGAACAGGGCGCTGGTGCTGAGGCCGTCCGCTAGCGCCGCGAGCGCCGCCGTCGCGGCGTCGCGGTACCGGGTCTCGACCGACCCATCCTCCTGCTGGTAGCGCTGTAGTGCGTGAACATGCGGAACGGCCCGTTGGGTGAGGAGAGATACCTCAGCGGTCAGATCTGTGTGAGTGGAGAGAGCGGAGTGCACAGCCATCGGAGGCCCCTTGTTGGATTGTCCGTGGGCGGCACATGCGGCAGAAGCGACCCAGGTTGGCCGCAGCCACGATTCTGGCTCATGTGACCAGAGGAAATGGCTGATGCTGCATGTAACCCCAGTCGGGTTGATAGTACTACGTAACTGAACATTTAATGTCAAGATGTACAAGTGATCCCAGATACGGGCAAGCTCGATTTCGTAACGGCCGACTTCGTGATTGAACGCTCAAACCGGCCTTGTCCGGCGGTTGAACGGGAGCGCATGCTGGAGGAGCCGGGTTTTGGCCGCGTATTTACCGACCATATGATCACAATTGACTGGTCACCTGTGCAGGGATGGCACGGGGCGGCGCTGGTACCGTACGGGCCAGTCAGCCTCGACCCGGCGGCGCAGGTGCTGCACTACGCCCAGGAGATCTTCGAAGGCGTGAAGGCGTACCGGCGCGCCAACGGTTCGGTCGCCGCATTCCGGCCGAGGGCCAACGCCGCGCGCTTCAATCAGTCGGCGCTCAGGATGGCGCTACCGGAGCTGCCGGAGGGTGTGTTCGTCCGCTCGATCGAGCTGCTCGCCTGGGCGGACAGGGACTGGGTACCGGCGTCGCCCGGCTGCAGCCTTTACCTGCGCCCGTTCATGTTCGCCACCGCGCGGACGCTGGTGGCCGACAAGCCGCCGACGGCCGCGAGGTACATGGTCATCGCCTCCCCGGCCGGCCCCTACTTCAAGGGTGGCATCACGCCCGTGACGGTCTGGCTGACCGAGCGCTACACGCGGGCGGCGCCGGGGGGGACGGGCGAGGCGAAGTGCGGCGGCAACTACGCGGCGGCGCTGGCCGGCCAGCTCGAAGCCGTGGCAGCCGGATGTGACCAGGCGGTCTGGCTCGATGCGGTCGAACGCAAGTGGGTCGAGGAGATGGGCGGGATGAACTTGTTCTTCGTCTATGGCTCCGGATCCCGGGCGCGCCTGGTCACCCCTCCGCTGACCGGCACCCTGCTGCCCGGCATCACCCGTGACTCTCTGCTCACGCTGGCTCCCGACCTCGGCATCGCTGTCGAGGAGGTCCGGCTATCGGCGGAGCAGTGGCGCGTCGACGCCGAGGCCGGCCAGATCACCGAGGCCTTCGCCTGCGGGACCGCCGCCGTGATCACCCCGGTCGGGAGGGTAAAGAGCGCGAGCGCCGAGTGGACGATCGGTGACGGCCCGGGCCCGGTCACCATGAAGTTGCGAGAGGCTCTGCTCGGCATTCAGCACGGCACGGCGCCTGACCGCTACGGCTGGGTCCACCAGATCCGCCCGCGCTAAGCCGTCTCTCCCACCCTGGTGATCGCGGGCGCGCGGTCGAAGGGGCCGAACGTAGACGGGCGTCTGCCTGTTCGGCTCGGTGATGGTGGTGCTCAAAGCTTCTCCTGGACTCGGTCGGCGCTGGCTCAGTATCGAGCTTGGTACCGCGAAATCGCGCAGGCAAGGAAGATGTGCTGCGCCGAGATCGTGGTTGTCGCGTCGGACGGAGCGCGTCGCCAGCGGCTTGTGACCATGGCACGGGCTACGCGCCGACGGTCCAATTGATGGTGTATCCGACGCCGACCGAAGCTCAGATCGGGACGATCGTTACAGCGCGGTCTCCGGCGGCCAGCCGCATGTCGCCGGGATCGCTTGTCACGACGGTGATGTCATCGGCCGTTGACGCCTGGACCACGGCGCCGACGTGGGCGTCTGCCACAGAGATACTGACGCGGGACCCGATTCCGGCTGCCAGGCTGGCGTTTGTTGCGTCAAGCGGAACATCGAGGATCCGCAGGCGATTGAGAAAAGCCCACGCAGGGGAGGTGCGGTCCCAGCCCGCTTCGACACGAACCGCCGTAGGAACCGCGATAGAGATCGGCATTGCACGCCTCTTGCGGCTGGCCACTACCTGTAGCTGGCTGAGCGCTTGGCGGTGTTTGGGGTGGGCAGGGTCAGCGAGGGCCTGAACTGGCTCGTTATCCAGGACCACAAGACGGCTCATGAGGCGGGAAGCGATCGGGCTTCGGCCCAGAGCAGGACATCCTCTGGCTCCGGGTTGGTGTGCCGTGCCGCGAGTTCGGCGGCAGCGCGGCGCAGGCGCTCGGGATCGGCTGCCAGGGGATTACCATCGAGCTCAGCCGCAGCGATGGCGAGGTCACCCAGATCCGGGCGCGTGCCGGGATAGGCCGCGTAGTGGTCGTCGAGGACCGCCTGCATGAGAACCGCCTCAAGTGCCGACCTCAGCGCGGCGGTCGTGAGGGCGGTGGCCGACGGTGCGACGCCGAGCTCCCTTGCCGCGAGTGCGGCGGCGTCGCGCAGCGCGGTCGGTATGCGCATTGACGTGTTCGCGGTCTCCGCCATGTCGCTACCCAGCAGCTGGTTGATTCGCTCGATCGCGTCCGCGGTGTTCATCTCTGTAGCGTACCACGCAGATGTGGTACACCGTTCACCGGACAACTGGCTGGCGCTATTTGGCGCCTCCTACCTTGGTGATCGCGGGCGCGCGGTCGAAGGGGCCGAACGTTTCCACGATCGAGGAGACGCCAGCGTTCGGCGCGCCGGCCACCACGATCTGGATCGCTTCCACGGAATTGATCAGCTGCACGGGGCTGTCCGGGTCCTCGGGCAGGGTCTGCTCGATCGCGTCCGGGTGGTCGGCGGGCAGCCGCCAGCCGGTGCCGGCGGCGATGGCCTCCTTGCCCGCCCCGGCGAGCTGCCGGTAGGTCCGGAAGCCACGCTCGACGATCGCCTGGCGCAGGTCCTGCTTGGTCCAGCCGGCCTTGTCGAGCAGCCGGGCGTGTTCCGGGTTCAGCACCACGTAGCCGCTGGCCCGCGCCCGGACCAGCGCGCCGGTCCGGCAGAGCGAGTCGGCGAAGTCCACCGCGAGCTGCTCAGGGACCGTGGTGTGCCTGGCCTCAATGTGCAGCACCGAGCGGATGACGGTCGCGGAGACGGCACTGTCGTCCGGGCCGATCCCGTTGTCGGCGGCCAGGCTCGACCACGGACTGTCCTCCTCGTTCTCCCCGATGCAGCAGGAGTACTTGGCGGGTGTGCCCTGGGTGGCCTGGTCGAACACGTGCGGCCGCAGGCCCAGCCCGTTGATCGCGCCGAGCCTGATGGCCCGGCCGATCGTCGCGTTGGCGCGGAACCCGGAACCCCACACGTTGCCCCGGCAGTTCAGCCCGATCCGCTGCCGGACGGGGCCGTTGACCACGACAAACCCGGCGGTTCCTGTGGTGGACTGCCAGATCGCCCTGGTCACCATGCCGTCCTTGAGGAAGGAGTCCCAGGCGGCTACGACGACGGGAAAGTACTCCGGCAGGCAGCCGGCCAGCGCCGCGTTGATCGCGGCCAGCCGGACGGTGAGGTTCTTGTTGAGGTGCGGCATCGGGATGAGCACCTCATGCGGATCCCGGTCCGTCGTGGCGAGGAACTCGGCGAGGAAGGACTCGGTGACCGGGACGACCGGCAGGCCGTCGGTCCAGCCGCGCTCGGCGTAGTACTCCATAGCGCGGCGGACCTCGGCCGGGTCGGCCAGCGGAGCGTCGTCGAAGACGGGTGGCTCCTCAGCGGACGTCATGCGGTCTCCTTATTAGTCCACCGGTCTGATAGTCAGCCCGGCGCCGAGCACCCGCATGACCTCGGGGAGCGCGTCGCGCGCGATCTCGTCGATCTCCTTCTCGGTACGGCTGGCGATCGGGTGGGGGAGCGCGACGTACTGGTAGCCGGGGAACCCGAGCTGATTCGCCATCGCCTCGGCGGTGATACGGAAGGCATCGGTGCACAGGCTGACCGCGGGGATGCCCGCCCGCTCCAGTACTATCCCATCGGCCAAACTGGCCGCGCTGCACGAGCCTCAATCACCGATCGCGGCGACGGCGAAGTCGCAGTTGTGCAGCATCTGGTTGACGACGCTCTCCTCGACCGGGGTGCCGAAATAGCCCTTCCTGAACATCCGGATCTCCCGGACGCCGTACCGGTCCCGCAGCTGGCGGCCGACGGCGCGGAGAACCACGGCACCGTTCGGCTTAGTGTTGTCGAGCAGTCCGACCGTCAGCCCTTGCAGGGACTGCGGCCGAGGAGCCAGCGCCGTGTTGGTGGCGCGCTCGCTGTCTCCTGTGGGGTCGAGTAGGGGTTCTCGCATGCGGTTGTCCCTTCACTCAAGGGCATTTAACGGGGTGCGGGGGTCGTCCCCCGCAAAGCTGCAGAGCGCGGGCGACCACGCCTGGCACCGTCAGCCCGTAGTACTCGTACAGTTCGGCGGGCACGCCCACCTCGAGGTCTTTGTCCGGCAGCGCGCACTGCGCGAGGTCCGCGGTGAGCTTGTGCCGTGCGACAGTCTCGGCGACGATGCTGCCCAGCCCGCCGATCTCCAGGTGGTCCTCGATCGTGAGGACCTTGCCGGTCCGGCCCGCGCTGGCCGCGATGGCCGCCTCGTCGTGCGGCTTGAGGAACGCGGCGTCGTAGACGTCGGCGCTGACGCCGTGCCGCTCGGCCAGCACCTTCGCCGCGCCCACCGCCAGCCCGACGCCCATCCCGTGGGCCGCGATCGTGATGTCGGTGCCCTCCCGCAGCCGTGGCCACTGGCCGTAGCCGATCTCGGGCACGTCGTCGTAGACCGGGTCGGCCGCCTCGGCGATACGGATGTAGACGGGCCCGTCGAGATTGGCGGTGACCCGCATCAGGGCCAGCACGGCGTTGGGGTCGGCCGGGGCCACGACGGTGGTGTTCGCCAGGGTCCGCGCGATCGAGATGTCCTCGACCGCGTAATGGCTGGTCCCGAAGTAGCCCATGGCCAGGCCGGAGAGCCGGCCGACCAGCCGAACCGGCAGGTGGTTGTAGTCGGCGTCGGTACGCAGCTGCTCGGCGGTCTTCAGCACGCCGAACGGTGCCATCGAGAAGATGTACGGCACGTAGCCGCACGACGCGAGCCCGGCGGCGAGCGACACCGAGTTGGTCTCCGCGATGCCGAGTTCGATGTAGCGGTCGGGGAACGCCTTGCGGAACTCGGCCAGGACGTTGGACAGGTCCGCGGTCAGCGTGAGGATCCGGTCGTCCTCGGCGGCGAGTTCGGTGATGGCGTAGCCGGATGGGTTCGCCTTCAGCGCGGTGTCGCGGTCGATGTCGCTGAAGACATCCACCATTTTGCGAGTGGCCACTTAGTTCCTCCCGGCGTTCAACTCGCGGCCCCGGCGGCGAGCTCCATCCGCGCGGTGATCTCCGCGACGACGTCCGCCTGCTGCTCGGGGGTGAGCAGGCCCAGGTGCCAGGCCTGCGGTTGCTTTTCCATCATGTCCACGCCGTGTCCCTTGCGGGTCCGCGCCACCACGCACACCGGCTGCTCGCTGACGGTGTCGGGAAGCGCGTCAAACGTCCGGCGCAGCGCGGGTACGTCGTGCCCGTCGATCTCGCGTACCGTCCAGCCGAACGCCTCGAACCGGGCGGGCAAGGGCTCGATGTTCATCGCCTGTGACGTCGGGCCGCTGCCGGAGAACCCGTTGGCGTCGACGATCGCGACCAGGTTGCCGAGCTTGTAGTGGCTGGCGGCCATCGCCGCCTCCCAGACCTGGCCCTCTTGCAGTTCGCCGTCCCCGGTGAGCACGAACGTCCGGTAGTCGCGGCCGGACAGCCGGGCGGCGAGCGCCATGCCGGTGCCCACCGACAAGTTATGGCCCAGCGATCCGGAGCTGAAGTCGATGCCGCGGGCGAGCCGCATGTTCGGGTGGTCGTTCAGCGGCGAGCCGATTTTCCCGAACTGTTGGAGCCAGTCGCGGGAGTAGTAGCCGAGATCGGCGAGCACCGGCCACAGCCCCGTGGCGACGTGCCCCTTGCCGAGCAGGAACCTGTCCCGGTCCGGCCAGTCCGGCTCGCCTGGCCGCAGGCGCAGCGTGTGGTAGTACAGCGTCGCGGTGATCTCCGCGCAGGAGAACGTGCTCGAGTAGTGGCCGAGTCCGGCCTGCGCGATCAGCTCGACGGCTTGCAGCCGGATCCAGTCCGCCCGCCTGAGCAATTCCACGTCCGTGACAGGCCGTCCCCGCTCGAGCGTCGCCCCTTGCTGGCTCTCTTCAACCATGCCGCCAGCGTAAATTGGACCCGAACTTGTTGACAATATGATCAGTGTTCAGTGGTGTGCGCGATTGGCTGTGTTCACCCACAGCCTCCCGGTCGCGCCGAGTTTTTGTGAGCGCTTTCCCGTAGCGCGCTTGGCCGGGCGATCGAGGGCGCTTATGTCCGCCATAAGAGCTATGGATATTCACGTTCTTGGAAGAAGCGTTCGGGTGGCTCGCGGTCATTGCCGGTGACCAGGACTTTATCACTATACGATAATCAAGTTATCAGTGTCATGTCGCCCGGCATCGCGCACTGTGCTTGACCACAGCATTCTTGGGTGCCGGTTCTTCACGTCACGATAGTGACCAGAATGATACTCGATCATGTTGACGGTGATGTTGACAATCTTGTGCACCCAGATCAACTCTTTGACCAAGCGCGCTGGCGGAGGGTCGAAGTCATGGAAGGCCAGCGTCGCATCGGGACCATCAGCGTCAAGGTCTTGTCAGACCAATTTGAGGCATATGCGAGGGCGCATGAGAAGCTTCAGGCTAGGTAAAAACCCCCGGGCGTCGCGCGTCGCGCTCGGAGTGACGGCGATCGGCGCCGCGGCGCTGCTGGCGGCGTGCTCATCGTCGACCAGTCCAGGCAGTTCCAGTTCTCCCCCTGCCAGCTCCACCACGCAGAGTTCGGCGTCGTCCTCGAGCACCGCGGGGACTTCCTCCAGCGTGAACCTCACCGCACTCGCCAGCGGCGTGAACGAGGCGGCGGAGGTGCCGAACTTCAGCGACTACGCGGCCGACTACGGCGGCAAGGTGCCGAACACCTCGAACCTGGCCGGGAAGAAGATCATGATCATCCCGGGCGTGAGCGCGCTGGCCGCCTGCGAGGAGATCGCGCAAGCGACCGCCGCGATCGCTACCGATCTGGGCATGAAGCCGACGATCTTCGCCAACGAAGGCACTACCGCCGAGCACAACACCGCCATCGAGAACGCTATCCACCAGGGATACGCCGCGATCGCCATGGGGTGCGCCGTGGACCCGTCAACGAGCGCGGTCGCGCTCAAGCAGGCGATGGCGGCCGGCATCGCGGTATCCGTCTACGGGGCGACCCC
>Ga0187808_10000164_pt1 | contig 16879 bp, 16 predicted proteins | sample NC_wetland_sal_i_5_FD_132427 | JGI IMG/M metagenome (GOLD analysis project Ga0187808, IMG submission 132427) | Wetland sediment microbial communities from Neuse River Estuary, North Carolina, USA - ASW_3 | ecosystem: Environmental > Aquatic > Freshwater > Wetlands > Sediment | place: USA: North...
CCTCCACCTAGAAGCGCACTATTACTAACACAAACTCTTGCCCGACACAACCGATTTCACCACTGTCTGCTTTGAAAATCCGAGCCAAGATCCCTCACCCTTTCACCCCTTCCCCTCTTCCCTCTCCCTTGGGGAGAGGGAAGAGGGGAAGGGGAGTTGGGGAGAGGGGTCACTTCAGGCATTTTCATGGTTTCTGGGTGCCCGTCAGCCGACGGGCATGAGCGACTGCTCTCGCCACCGGCGCACCCGGGGCCGATACCAGAAATACCGCCTTCTCGAAATGGAATATGGAGGGGTTTGGGGAGCAGGCCTTTCCGCTTCTCGACTCTCGACTTCGTCGACTGAGGATTCAGACGCGCTGGGCGCGCCGGCGGAGAGCCTCGTGCAGCCGCGCACGAACGTCCTCCGGCAAAGGAAAGAGCTTGCCGTCGCAATAAAGGTCGATGGTTTTGCGGGTAGTGTCAAACACCGCGTGGCAGTGGTGGCACTTGCCGAGGTGAGCTTGAATGGTCATTTTCAGCTCTTCGTCAAGCTCACCATCGAGATAATTGGAAAGTTCATTGACCGCGTTCCTGCATTTCACGAAAGTCATCCTCGCTTTAGAACTTTGCTCAGCTCTTCCCGCAGCCGCAGCCGCCCCCGAAATAGTCGCGCTTTTACCGCGCCGATACTCAGGTTAAGTAACTGCGCCGTCTCCTCCGTGGAGAGACCCTCCACGTCGCGCAGGTAAAAAACGGTGCGGAAACCCGGAGGGAGGGACTGAATGGCATTGCGCAGGATTTGCTCCAGCTCTTCCCTAGCCAGCGATTGCTCAGGATTGGGCTTCCAATCCGCGTAATCACGAACCAGAACCTCGCCGTCCTGGTCCTCGGTCTCTTCAAAAGGAACTTCTTTACTGGACCGGCGCTTCCGGAGCTTCATCAGCGCTTCATTAACCGCAATGCGCACAATCCAGGTGTAGAAACGGGAATCCTCCCGGAACTCCGGGAGATGCTCAAATGCTTTCAGAAAGGTATCTTGGAGCACGTCCTCGGCATCTTCGGGGCTTCCCGTGATGTTCATCCCGAGCCGGTAGATTTTTTTCTCGTATCGGTTAACGAGCTCCTCGAAGGCGGCGTAGTTGCCCGCCTTCGCCTCACTCACAAGGACAGATTCGTCCCCCGCCAGGGTGGCTGCCTGAGAATCACTCATCGGTGCGTCCTGCCCCACCTGGCCTGCGCTCATGTGTAAGACTTCCGCGCGTCACCTTCCTCGCTCGCCGCTCTTTCTGTGCGGGGTGCGAACGGCGCCGCCGGCCCGCTCAACTGTCCCACCACTATGGATGCACAAGGCCTCATCTAAGATACAATTTCGAACGAGGTTTCGCAAGCCTTGCAGGGAATGGGCAGGTGAGGCAGAATAGCGTGTATAGCCTCCATGCCTCAGAGCTCTTCAGCACCGATGCTCGTAAGGCCGCGCCAGCCCTTCAGCTTTGCCCGCACGCTACGCTTCATCCTCAGCCCACCCGAGCTTTTGAACGGGCGGCGCTTCCCTCCCTTGCTCGATTATTTTGAGGAAGGAGAATACCGCCGTGTGGCGGATGTGGCCGGGCAATTGGCGCTTTACGGAGTCCGCGAGGAATTCGAGCAAGGGAGACCTACACTGCAGGTTCGAATCCTGGCCGGCGCGCAGGATGATACCGTGGCGCGTGCGGTTGTGACTCAAGTTGTGGGCCAGTTCTCCACCGGCCTCGACCTGACCCCTTTCTACCAAGGGGTGAAAGCCGACCCTGTGCTCAGACGCCTGGGCGAGCACTTTCGCGGCATGCGTATTCCCCAAGCGCCCACGGTATTTGAAACTTTGATATCCGCCATACTCGAGCAGCAGGTCAACCTCAGCTTCGCGCATCAAGTGAAGAAGGCATTGGTTGAAACCTATGGCGGACACCTGGATTTTGAGGGTCGCCGTTATAATGCCTTTCCAGAGCCTGCTGCCTTGGCCATCACCACGCCCAGTGAGTTACGCCGCCTCAAGATTTCCGGTCCCAAGGCCCGCTACCTGATTGGCATATCGCGCGCCACGCTGGATGGCAGCCTGGACCTGGAAGGCCTACGCGGTCTCGAGCCCGCGCTGGCTCACGCCCGGCTCATGGAACAAAAAGGGGTTGGCGCCTGGACGGCCCATTACGTGGGCCTACGAGCGTTGGGGCATCTCGATTGCCTCCCTGCCGCAGACGTGGGTTTGCGGAAGGTGATCCAGAGCCTCTACGGGCTTCGCAAAACGCCCTCTGCCGCCCGCGTCGAGAAACTGGCCGAGCGTTGGGCGGGATGGCGAAGCTACGCCACTTTCTACCTCTGGCTGACTTACTGGGAAGACACGGCGTGGAACACCAACCTGCGCGAGAGCATCCGCGTCCGAACAGACAGGAAATCTCAATGAAACCGGCAAACCTCGCCCGGCCATTCTTAGCTCAGGCCAGACACTTGCTTCTGCAAGTTCATTTGCCGCGCATCGAGGCCTGTATACGCGAGCTTTCCCTTGAACAAATCTGGTGGCGCGCTAATCCGGCCTCGAACAGCGTGGGCAACCTGGCGCTGCACCTGGAAGGAAACGTCAGGCAATGGATCGTTTCTGGCTTGGGTGGCGTCCCGGACTGCCGCGAGCGCAACCGGGAGTTCTCAGAACTCGGCCCCATCCCCCGCCCCGCTCTCCTCGCCCGTCTACGCCAGGCAGCCACTGACGCTGCCCGCGTGATGCGCAAGCTGGACGAAGCAGCTCTGGCTCGGACTTATTCCATTCAAGGCTTTCGCGTCACAGGCCTACGCGCAATTTTCCACGTTGCCGAGCATTTCTCGCACCACACCGGGCAAATCATCCTGCTCACAAAAATGCTCGCCGGAAAGGACTTGAAGTTCACTCACTTGCCGGAGGAAAGAAAGAAGAAAGAAAGCCCCTCGAGGATTTCAGCCCTTTAAGGGAATCGAGAGGTCAAAGAGATGTTCGCTTCTGGACCCTTCGACTCCGTCACTGCCCGTTAAAGTTTGTGCACTTGTTTGGCGAGAATGACCAACGTACCCGCCGGTACAGCCACACCCTCGATCGTTTGCGCTTGTGCCTGGTAGAACGGCAGCCCCTTTACCAGGAGAGTGGTGTTCCCGCCTTGCGCAGTCAGCGAGGATAAGCCGGTGAGATTGACGAAAGTGGTTTGGCTGCTGGTCAGCACGATGGCCGGAGTCCCCTGAAACATGACGGGGCAGGGGCTGAATGCAAATGCCCCTGTCCTATCGTCCCCCGCTACCTGAATCAGGGAAGAGAAGCCACCCTGAATGGATTGCAACTTGTCGTAAACCTTGTACGCAGTCACGGTGGTGGGGAGAGTGGGGGCCCCCGAGCCGCTCGACCCTGACGGCGGTATAACTAGCCCGTGAACAATTACCTCCTGGCCCACGCTGATATTGCTGGGGCCGAAAGGTAAGTTGGCAAAGTTGACGCTTCTCGAGGAGTACTGGTAGATCGTTGAAGTCGAAACGTTAACAACGGGTATGGTATCGAGCTCCAAAGCCGCCGCATCGTTGGGCTCCACGTCGCGCGCCCAGAGGTTAAAGCTGGTCACATTGCCGTGAGAATCCCTGGTAACTGAGGTGACGGGGCCGATGATCGCCAGTATCGGCACCTCGCTGGGGACACATCCAGGCTGATTTGGCGGGCAAGATATGATTTCCGTATACTCATCCTCCGCGGAGGTCGCCACGAAGTTTCCGTTCACGTCAAAGTAGCCATCCACTTCCATAAAACTATTCGTGTACAGTTGGTTCAGGTTGGAGAAGCCATAAATTTGAGAAGAGCTGTTGAGATTGACCGTCAACAGGGGCGCTGAACTAATGGAGGCGGAGAGCAGTTGCAGGTTGAAACTTCCGTTATACAAGGTGAGGCTGACGGGAGGGGGTACCGTCACCGAGCGCACAAATCCTACCAGGTCGTCCACCTCGCCAAAGCCCTGGCCCTCGCTTCCCGCGGCCGTCACGGGCGTAAAGGTGATTTGGGGGGTCGCGCTGACCAGGAGCTTTTGGGTCGTCGGATCTATCGTCATGCTCTGAATCATGTGGAGCATGTCAAAATCGAGCTGAAGGACGCTAGCCGAGTTCTTGCTGATGACTAAAGGCGGGTTGACCGGAAGGCTCGTGAGCCTCAAAGGGACCATGGTAAGTTGAGCGGTATTGATAGGAAAACTGGGTGGAAGGATAGTTGGATCGAAGAAAGTCATTTGGGGCTCACTGAGCGTGATGTAGGCATTGTCGTAAGTCCCCACATTTGCAGTGTTGGTGTTCAGCACCGTGGTAAAGTCTCGCAAACAAGTCAGGTTTATTCTGATTTCGGGCTCGGAAACGGAGGCTGAGTTGATGGGGGTCGTTGCAACAAAGGTTTGACCATTGCTGGAAGGACCGACCAGAGAAAGATCGGTGACATTCATTGGGAATGATACCAGGTCACAGGGGCCGGGCATATCACTGACCAAGGTTACAAGCGAACCCGTGGGGAGCGTCACCTTCGGCTTCGACGATCCACATGAGGTCAGAAACGCGACAGCCAACACTGCCGTCAGCGCCATCGTGCCAATCTGTTTGAACATCCGGTCTCGACTCTCTCCCTCTCTTGCGCCCCCTACAAGGCGACTCGAGAACATTGATTACCACTTACACCATGTGACGGGAGCAACCCTTGTGGTTGCTCCAGCGTGGCCACAAGTGACGCGCTTGCAACGTGGGCGTGGTCACACCTGCTTTTTGTGACGGGTTCGTACATCCGCAACTCTTTCGTCAGATGATGAACACCCACCCTCGGGTTATCCACCCCAGAAGACCTTTTTGCGGTCAAACTGGTGCGAAAGGGGGGACTCGAACCCCCACCCCCTGCGGGACCAGATCCTAAGTCTGGCGCGTCTGCCAATTCCGCCACTTTCGCGCATTGACATTATAAGCCATAATTGTCGCGGTTGAGGCAGCAAGGTAGGATGCTGTTTTGAGTGTAGCGCTGACCGTAGCTTCTGGAATCCGAAACTTTGGATTTGGGTTGTGGCTCTCCCGCACTGTGAGCTTGGTAGTCCCTGTGGCTAATCCCCTCTTGGGCAGAGTGCCTTGAGCAAGATCTCCAGGGCTCCTTACCGGCCATCCGCTTACGTCCTGCGGGTTCTCCAGCAACGCAAAGCGATAGCCACCACCACACCCCCTGCGATGCTAGCGGGGAAGAACCAGCGGGCGTCGGGAACTTCAATAATGGTCCGCACCATGATCACGGTCCCCCAAAGGAGCCCCACCCAACCTTCGACAGGGATTCTGTCGATCCTGATACCCGGATGTATTTTCATTCCTCGCTCCTCTCTTGCGCACATCCGTACTGACACCGCCCACCGGCTTCACGTTCCACAAAGGGTCACTGTGACGGTCGCACACCCCGCCGCTGGCACCCGCAAACCATTTCTTCTGACTCCTACTTCCCGGCCCTAGCGCTCCCGGCTCATCAGGTAGAAATCCGCCTGCCCGCCCGGGCGCGCGTAGACGATCGTGGAAAAGTCCCGCGCGATGTCATAGGCGTTGCCTCCCTGGTAGAACGAGCCGAAGGCAAAGGGAAGCTTGAGAGCGATCTGGGGCTTGCCGAGAATCTTGCCGTCCGACCAAGCCTGACGATAGATAGTCACCTCGTTGTGCGATACAACGGGATACAGGAACGACTTGCCATCGCTCGCAAACCGAACCATGAAAGTCACCACGCCGGGCAGCAGCGCCACGATCTGCCTGTCCGCAATCGAGATTTGGTAAATGCCCACCTCCTTTCCGTTAAATAGAGTCCCGATAAAATATTTCCCATCGCGCGAAGCATCGACTACATAGCAGCCCTTCTCCAGAACTTCTTCAGGGTGCGAACCGTCGGCATTCATTTTCCACACCTGGGGCCTTGATCCGGTTCCCACGGTGCTCATATAGAGCGTCTTCCCATCAGCCGACCACGTCTGCCACCCCAAGGGCTCTCCTTTCCACTCGACCTGGCGAAGATCGCGGCCGTCGTCCCGAACTATATAAAGCCAATTCTCTCCGCCCTTTGACTCTATGAAGGCGAGTTGCGAGCTGTCGGGAGACCAATCGCCGGTGCTTATGTTTCCAGATGCAGCTAATTTGACTTTGTTGGCACCGTCGATGTCCGAGACCCAGAGTTCGGTCTGGTTTGGTCCGAGGACCCTAATGTATATCACCCGCTTGCCGTCAGCCGAGATGATGGGTTGCGAAGCGTTTTCCGAAACGATATCAACGGATTCCTTGCTGCGCACGCGGTAGGCGGTGAGAAAGCCGGAGGCTCCTTCAGATACTCCATGGCGATGAAGGGGTGACCCTCGTGCTCATCCACCTCGTAAATGGTGCAGATGTTGGGGTGATTCAGCGCGGAGGCAGCCCGGGCCTCGCGCTGGAAGCGCTCCAACGCCTGCGGGTCTTTCAAAAGCTCTTCCGGCAGGAATTTGAGCGCGGCGAATCGGCCCAGCTTGGTGTCCTCGGCCATGTAGACCACACCCATGCCACCCCCGCCGAGTTTTTCGACAATCCGGTAGTGAGATATCGTCTTTCCGACCATGTTGTTGGAATTCCCCTCGAAGATTCATCTTAGGGCACGGCGGTGGCCAAGTCAACGCGGGGTAGCGGCGGGTACTCGACCATCAGCTAGCGGAGAGTCTCATTGAGCAGCAAGGCCAAGCGAATGCCTGCTCTGGCGAGCTGGGTCTCGATCACCTGATCGGCCTGGCGCTCATACTCGGGGGTAATCACGGCGGGAGTTGCGCTTCCGAGTCCCTGGTAGGCAATCGTTCGAGCCAGCCGGTGCCCTTCCAGTACCCAGTCTTTAACACTTCCCTTTGCCCAGGCAGTGCGATCTTCGTCGGTGATTTGGCGCCCGATGATCGCCGCGAGGGCCTGGTCGTTCGAACTGATTCGTTCGATCAGGCCGGTATCCCAGAGCCAATGGAGATTATCAGTGAGGCCCGGGGGCGGCACGTGGAATCCCAACTGTACCAGGCGCATATTCCCGCCTTTGTCGTTGTTGTCCTCATCGTGCAGGGGCTGGTGCAGGTCGCCTACAAAATGAATCACATACTTGAGGGCTTCCGTCTTGTCGCCGCGGGCCGCCCTGGTGTTCCTCAGCACCGCCAGAAAGGCTTCCGTCTTCACCAGCACGCAATCGCCATTGGGGCAGTCGCGCCGCAGGTCGAGTGTGGTGTCCTGAAGCGGAATATCGATGTAATGCCATGGCCCGGTTTCGGGATGATCATGCCGGTAGTTGTCCGCCCAGACGGAAGCGTCCAGCAAACTCTCCGCGCCCAGGAGATCCTTCACGAGTGCTGCGGAACGCGGAGTCAGGTATTTTTCCGCTACCAGAACCGTGACGTGGTGCCCCTCGGGACCCCATGCGAACCCCCACCGAGCCAAAGGCAAGAGAAGGAGTCCGAAGAGCGCGATACCTCCACGAATGGATAGCTTCTTCATAGCAACCGCCCCTGCCCCACCTTTAAAAGCAGGGGAACTGCCCCACCTGCTCCCCTCCTCTTTGAGGAGGGGGCAGGGCGTAGTGGGCACCAATCATTAAACGGCCTAGAACAGCAGATGCAGAGACAACTGAAGGAACCGCGGGCTGCCGATGCAGTGCTGAATCACGCCCAGGCTGCCCTGGGGAGGGATCGAAGGAGGTCCCTCATAGTAAGGAAAGAAATCCACATCGTTGTTGGGCGTGTCAAAATCGGGTTGATTGAAGATATTGAAAGCGTCAGCCTCGAAGCGCAGGCGGTAGCGCTCCTTGAAGGAGAACTCCTTGGCCAAGCTCATATCGAAGCGGACCTGGAAGGGACCTCGAAACGTGTTTCTTCCCGCGGTCCCGAATACCGATTCGTACAGATCGCACCCGGTCGCGTCGCAGGGGGGCACGCCGTCCTGGCCGGGCGCCAGAAACTGCGGGAGAAAGTCGTTGGGATTGAGCACCGGCTTGCCCGCATTCACGCCGTGAGTGCCTTGGAGTTTCGCCTGGCCGTACGTTACGCCCGGCGCAAGTGGAACGACAGGGTTGCTGTTCTCATCATACGTGCCGTAATAGATGCCGGCGACCGAGCCCGAGTAGTCATAGACGGCATAGGGCTGGCCGCTCTGAAGCACGGTTTGCCCACCGATGATCCAGCCGTTCACCAGCCGACCGAGGGCCTTGTTTTGAGCAGTGCCCGGAAGCTGGTAGCTGTAATTGACCAGGAGAACGTGGGTCTGGTCGAAGTCGGAGGACGCATAGCTGCCCTTGGGAACCAGCGGGTTGTTCCCCGTCATGAACAAGCCCAGCCCGCTCTGCTCGTCGAGCGCGTGAGACCATGTGTAAGAGGCGGTAAACTCAAGTCCGTTGGACAGGCGCTTGCGCACCTGGGCCTGAAGAGCATTGTAGTTGGAGATGCCCTCTGCCTCATACAACACGGAATTCATGTCGTAGCCGATGTAGGGCACCCGTACCTCGGTGTTCCCGGCGTAGTAGGGTCCCGGGCACAGGGGTTCGGTGTCCAGTTGCGTCAGGCTGGGGTTATAGTAAATGTTACAGGCGCTGGCCGGGGCCAGGCCACCGTAAGAATAACTCTGGCCGTTGACCGGATGCGACGGCGTGGCGAGGAGCGCCTGGTTGAAGGGAGCGGGCAGCACTTCATGCGAGCCGTGGTTGCCAATATAGGCGACGTCGAACAGCCAGTTGTTGGAGAGTTGGTATTGGAAGTCGAGCGTCCAGTTCTGGGTGTAAGGCAGTTTATTGTGGATATCGTAACCCCCGAACAGGAACGGGCCAAAGTAATTGCCCGTCGGCCAGTAGCCGGATGCGGTTTGGGAGAGGTTGGGCAACAGCGCTTGAAATGCACCGGTATTGCCTGGCGGCGGCTCAACCGTGCCGAACGGATCCGAGAGGCTCGCGTTCCTCTTGGCGCGGATGGGCTCCACAAAGGGCGGCGCCAGCGTCACGCCGAAGGGACCGTTGTAACCTGAGCCGGCGGGAGGGGAGAAGTAGCTGAACAACTGGCCGCGATCGTAATAAATGCCGTAGCCCGCACGCACCGTGAATTTTGGACGCGGCGACCAGGCGATGGCGAGGCGCGGGGCGAAGCCCCACTGGCCTTGTTTCATCAGGGAATTACTGCTGTTCCCCGCGATTTCCAGACCAGAGCCATTGATGGTATCCGAGGTCGCATCGTAGGAATATAGAGCGGAGTTGAACGCGGTCAGCCTGCCATATTCTTCCGTGAACGGCCCGTCGTAATCCCACCGCAGGCCGACGGTGAAGGTCAGGTTGCTGCGCATTTTGAAGTTATCGTTGACATAAGCTCCGATCGTGTTGGAGCGGTAATAACGGTTCGCCGAGCCCTCGAAAGCGTCCCCGTCCCGCACCTGCCCCTCCACAAAGGACATGAAGTTAGTGAAGTCGAGGCTATCCGTGTTGGTGTTGTTGTTGATGATGTTGAGCTGGGTGTGGTCCAATTGGGCGCCGAACGCAATCGTGTGTCGCCCTTTCACCATGTTGACCGACGATTCGTACTCCCATTGGTTCTGGTACATGCCGGCGTTGCCGAAGCTGGTGCTGGGGCCGAATTCCAGACCATTCTGGATGGTGGGATCGGAAGTGCTGATATCGAACTGGGGGAAGGTCGCCGAACCCAACAGGCTGATGCCTAGGTCGCTGGGCTTGAAGTCCGACCCCGTCTGCGCGTAAGCCCGCAGGCGCGTGAAGCCGACATGCTGCTCCCAGGTGACCATCGGGGAAACGATGAAGGTGTTGGTGATCGTGGCGACGTCGCTACCTGCCGAAAGCTGTTGCGCGAAGCCCAACAAGGAACCGACCGCACCGAAGGGATTGGTGGTGGGATTGTCCTGAATATAGAACTTTCCTGACAGACGATCCCGGTCACTCACTTGATAGTCCAAATCAGCAATCCCCTGATCGACGGGCGCGATGGAGTTCCGACCCTGGACCACGGCGTCGTAGCCGAGCGTCGTGGCGGTAGTCGGGTTGGTGATTTGCGCGCTCGGAATAAGATATTGTCCGTTGGGCAGCTTGGCCTGAAGCATGCTCAGCGCCGCGGGATTGATCTGGCTGGCGGTGATTGTACTGCCCGCGCAATTATAAGCGACCCAGCATGCGCCGGCGATGTTCGAATTGTTAAGGGCGTTGACGATGCCAGCCGCGCTGCGATCATCGGTGAGACCCAACGGCACGGTCACGTCCCTGGTTGATTCCGATGCATCGGAGACGCGAACCCCCTGGTAGGAGAGGAAGTAAAACAACTTGTCTTTCTTGATGGGTCCGCCGAAGGTGGCGCCGAATTGGTTGCGATTCAGAAACGGATTGGGCAGCAGTCTCTGGCCGGTGACGGGATTCACGCCGGCGGCATTGTAGAAGAAAGGCGTGGCGTTCAAATCGCTGTTCTGCCATTGCTCCCAAGCCGACCCATGAAGCTCGTTGGTACCCGACTTGGTCAGCACGCTGATGTGCGCGCCGCTATTGTTGCCCTGCGTGGCGTCAAACATGGCGGCATTCACCGCGATCTCCTGGATAGCGTCGATGGGAGGCGTGGGCAGGGCCTGGCCGATGGCGCCATAGACAGAAGTGCTGGTTTGGATGACGCCGCCGCCGGCGAAGTTCTCACCCGTGTTCAGCACGAAGCGGTTCTCACCCACCTGGCTGGTGGAGTTTCCATTGAACAGATTGTTGGTGCTGACGCCGTTAAGCGAGAAACTGTTGCTGGTGTCACGGTTGCCGTTGGCAAAGATAGCCTGATTGCCCAGGCCGGCGTTGGCGCCCGAGCCAGCCAGGAAATCTGCATGCACGCCTGGAGTCAGAATCGCCAGTTGGGTGAAGCTGCCGGTGCCGAGCGGCGTGGACTGAATGGTGAGTTGGTCGACCACGTATCCGTTCGTGGCGTCCGTCTGATTCATGAGCGGGGTGGCGGTCACCTCGACCGTCGTGCTGATCGAGCCGATCTTGAGATTACCGTCCACCGTGGCCGTGCGGTTGACCTGCACCACGACCTGCGTGTGGGTCTCGGTTTCGAAACCCATCCTCTCAAAGCTCACCTCGTAAGTGCCGACGGGAAGATTGGAGATGGAGTAGGACCCGTTCGACTGCGTGTGCACCGTTACCTCTAGATTGGTAGCTACATTACGTGCTTTTACAGCGGCATCGCTGACCACTGCGCCCGTAGAATCCAATACCGTTCCCGTAATGGCCCCAACGATTTGTTGCGCCAGGCAGGGCACGTGTAAGCCGATCAAAATGAACAGAATCAACGCAGCGGCCACACAGGACCCCCGCAGCAAGCTGGCTTGGCAGTTTGTCGTTTGTTTCATACACCTCCTCGCAGATCCGGACCCGGAAGCCACTCACTTCACAAGTCCAATCCTGTTAGATCGTAACCCCGGGCCGAACGAGGCTAAAGAAACTTCCCCCAGTTCCTTGCGTACCATTGCCTCCCCGGCCGGAAGAATGGGTAATATGCCAGTTTGATTTTGCCCGACTCGCCCGTGAACAAGGTACCTCAAATATCGTACAGTAGGCAAATCACGTTACGGGAATGTGACGCGGCCTTAAAACTTCCGTAACGCGAGAGGCGAAAAACCCCGCAGTCGAGAAGACCGGATGACGCTCCTCATATCTGACAGCTCACTGTCCGGCCTCCTCCGGTCACGAAGCGAGCAAGGAGTTAGTGGGCGGAGTTGCGGGTCGGCGTTGAAACACCCAGAAAATAGCCGCGGCCAAGGTGGAGAAAGCAGTGACGGCTCCCAGAACCACGAAGGCCCCACGCCATCCGGCCGCGAGTGAAAGGCGCGCCACGGCGTCGCCCGACAAGACCCCTCCGAGGTAGCCCACGCCGTCAATGATACCGGAGGAGGTGGCCGCTGCCTGCTTGCCTCCAAAATCCAGCGCCATGGCCCCGGCAAGATAGGAGTAAGGACCGATGACGGCGAATCCGATTAAGGCCACTAACGCCACGTGCAGGTTGTGAGGCGCGCTGGGCCGAAGGGAAGCAAGAAAGAACAGCGCGACAGTGGCAATGAGGAGCCCGACGAAGGTGATGATGGCGCGTCCACCGCGGCCCAACCGATCGCTGAGATAGCCGACGAGCAGCACGGAAGATCCCCCGAACAGGGGGAAGAGGGCGCTGAACTGAGCGGCTTTGGCGGTGGTGAAGCCCACCACTTCATAAAAGTAGGTTGGCGTCCAGGTATTGAATGTCTCGCGAACGAATGTGGTGCCCAGGGATAAAGTACAGACGATCCAGAAGGCTGGACTGCGGAATAGCGGTCCGAGATGCGCCGCCACACGCCCCTTTCGCTTCTCGTCGCCTCGGCTTTTGAAGAGGTTATCAGGATTCGCCGCGGTTTCCGGCTCCCCGATTTCGGCGCTGGACTCCTTGAGGAGCAGGAGATTGGCCAGGAAGAGCGCCAACAAACTGCAAGCTGCAACCACGAAAACGCTGCGCCACCCCAGACCGTGAGCGATCAAGATCCCCATGAAATCTCGGCCGAAGGCGTCGCCAAACAGATAGCTGAGGCTGATCGCGCCCATCGCCGTTCCGTAGGCGGCGTACGAAAACCAGCGCGAGGTGATCTTTACCATTCCCGCCCAGCCTGCGGACTGGACAAGCCGGTTGCTGATCCAGGCCACCGCGAACACGGGCAGACCCCCGCTCGCCGCAATCAATGTAAACAAAACCGCCCCACCCATGGCGGCGAGAAACTGGCGCTTGCCTCCCCAGAAATCCGCAAGCCCGCCAAGAAAGAATTTGCCCAGGGCATATGCCAACACACCCAAGGAAACAATCTGGCCGAGACGGATGCGGGCTACTTCCGCGGGAACGCCCTGCGCCACCAAATCACGAATGATCAGAGGCAGAGTGACGGAGAAATTCGAGCGACAAATGTAGAAACCGGCGTAACCGGTCATTAACAGGGAAACGATCAGAATCTGCCAGCGCAGCAATCGCCGGCTGGTCGTCGCTGGCCGCATGGTCATCGGCGGACCTCTCGCGCTGCTTCGAGGAATGCCGTGCCTCGCGAGCCCAGGTCGCACCTCGTGGCCCGCCTTAAGCTTTCGCAAGTAAAAAGTGGATCAGGTTGAATCAGATGTATGCCCTTCCCCATCTGTGATGAATCCCCGCATCGCGGGCAAGCTGTGCCTGTGGACGTAGCAACTGAAATCGGCATATTATCATGCTCTGCGCTGGGAGTGGAATTGGGCAGTGGGAGGGGCGACAGGTTACTGCTATGGACTTCATTTTCCACCGATCATATCGGGGCCCGCTGAAGGCCATCATCTTGGACTGGGCCGGAACCACCATGGACTATGGCTGTTTTGCCCCTGCCGTGGTTTTTATTGAGGTCTTTAAGCGCAAAGGGGTGGCCATTACCATGGAGCAGGCACGCGAGCCCATGGGGGCGCACAAGAAAGTCCACATCCGCATGATCTCCAGCATGGAGGCTGTGAGGCGCATGTGGCAGGATGCGCACGGCCGCCTGCCTGATGAAGCCGATGTGGAGGCGATGTTTCAGGATTTCGTGCCGCTCCAACTCGCGTGTTTAGCTGAGTATGCCGACTTGATTCCCGGCACGCTCGAAGCCCTGGCGAACTTCCGCCGGCGCGGCCTGAAGATCGGCTCCACGACCGGATACACGACGGAGATGGTGGAGGTGCTTCTGGAAGAGGCCAGGAAGCGGTCCTATGTGCCGGACTCGAGCGTGTGCGCCGCCCAGGTTCCGGCCGGGCGGCCCCACCCCTGGATGTGCCTGCAAAATGCTATCAATTTGCAACTTTATCCCATGGAGGCCTTTGTAAAAGTGGGCGATACGTTGCCGGATATTGCCGAAGGTCTCAACGCGGGCATGTGGACGGTCGGCGTGGCGAAGACCGGCAACGAACTCGGGTTGACCGAGCAGGAAATCTCTGCGCTCCAGCCGCAACTCCTCCAGGTTAAGCTCGACCGCGCTTATCAACGCATGCATCAGGCCGGCGCTCACTACGTCGTAGATTCGATCGCGGAGGTTCCTCCTCTCCTCGATGACATCAACGCCAGGCTGGCGCGCGGCGAGCGGCCTTAGGCTCTGTGCACGGGAATGCGCCAGGAGGTAACGGATCACGGCACACCAGGAAAACAAGCTGGACAAGTACCGCTCCGAAGGTGACTTGAATGTCTCACCTCGACGCAAGGAGTGGGCAGCACGCAACATCGACGCAGAAACCCAGAAGTGGCTCGACGAAGACGCCCGCTACTTCTTACACCAATCTTTATCCACGCCCTGTTTGAATGTTCTTTCCCGGTGCGACGGAATTTACCTTGAAGACCTGCAAGGCCGCCGCATCATGGATTTCCACGGCAACAGCGTTCATCAGGTGGGCTTTCGAAACCGCCGGGTGATTGAGGCCATTGTGGCCCAGATGGAGGCATTGCCGTTCTGCACGCGCCGCTTCACCAACCTCCCCGCCATCAAGCTGGCCAGAAAACTGGCGGAACTTGCTCCTGGGGATTTGAACAAGGTTCTGTTCGTTCCGGGCGGCACGGAAGCAATCGGCATGGCGTTGAAGCTGGCCCGGGCGGCCACGGGAAGGTTCAAGACTATCTCCATGTGGGACTCATTTCATGGCGCTTCGCTCGATGCCATCTCAGTGGGGGGTGAGGCCATCTTTCGCAGCGGCATCGGTCCTCTCCTGTCCGGCACCGAGCACGTTCCCCCACCCGATCCCTCTCACTGTCCCTGGTCTTGTGGGCAGGAATGTACGCTGCAGTGCGCGCGTTACATCGAGTATGTTCTGGAGAAGGAAGGCGATGTGGGGGCGGTCATCGCCGAAACTGTGCGCAGCACGCCTTACATTCCGCCTCCCGAGTACTGGCAGATCATCCGGTCGGCCTGCGACCGTCATGGTGCACTGCTGATTTTGGACGAGATTCCCAACTGCCTTGGCCGCACCGGCAAGATGTTTGCTTGCCAGCACTATGGGGTCGTCCCTGACATGCTGGTGATCGGCAAAGGCCTGGGCGGCGGAATCTTTCCGCTTGCCGCCCTGATCGCGCGCGAGGGGCTCGACATCATGGGTGATCGGGCGTTGGGCCACTATACGCACGAGAAGAATCCCGTCGCCTGCGCCGCCGGCCTGGCCACCATTGCCTGCTTGGAAGAGGAGGGGTTGCTCGATAATGCCCGGCGAATGGGCGAGCACGCTCTGGAGCGACTGAAGGCCCTGGGGGAGAAACACGAAATTATCGGCAGCGTCAGAGGCCTGGGTCTGCTTTTGGGCGTGGAACTCGTCCGAGACAGGAAGACCCGTGAGCGAGCCGTGGAGGAAGCCGAACGGGTGATGTATTGTGCGCTGGCCAAGGGCTTGAGCTTTAAATTGACAATGGGAAACGTCATTCAGTTAACCCCTCCCTTGACCATAAGCCATGATGAAATGGACGCAGCCCTCGATATCCTCGATGACTGCTTGGCGACTTGCGCAACCTCCTCTTCCTCGTGAACCTCTACCGCAAACGGATCCGCATATCCTCCAGCGTCTGACGAACCGCCGCGACCAACGCCCTCAAATCTTCGGGAAAAATGTGGCCGATGGTGCCGATGCGGAAACACTCCGCTTCGCTCACCTTCCCCGGGTAAATCACAAATCCCCTTTGGCTGAGGTGTTGATAGAACCTGCTGAACTCGAAGTTCGGATGTTTTGGATAACGGAATGAGGTAATAATGTAGCTTTGGTGCTCGGGCGCGAGGTAGGCATCAAAGCCCAATTCCTTCATTCCCTCGAGCAAGACTTTTTGGTTCGCCGCATAGCGCGCGGCGCGTCCGGCGACTCCTCCTTCCTGCTCCAACTCCTCCAAGGCCTGCCAGAATGCCAGGAGGACCTGCGTGGGAGGTGTGAAACGGAACTGGCCGTCGCCTTCCAACCCTTTCCACTGCGACACGAGATCCAAGCTTACACTGCGCGCCCGGTTCTCGGCTTCCAACAACTGATCCCGGCGGGCCAGCACAAACCCGAAGCCGGGAACCCCCTGGATGCACTTGTTCGCCGAGGAGACCAGAAAATCAATGCCGTTGCCGGCGAGGGAGATGGGCACGGCGCCGAAGCTGCTCATCGCGTCCAGGATAAAGACGCGACCGTGCTCCTTAACAGCACGGCCAATCTCTTCCGCTGGATTCATGATCCCCGTGGAGGTCTCGCAATGAATCATTCCGACGTGGGTGATTGCCGGATCGCGCCGCAGAGCCTGGCGGGCTTCGGCGGGATCGACGGGACGCGACTCGGGGAAGACAAGGGTTTCAGTCGCAATCCCCAACGTCCGCGCGATCTTCGCCATGCGGTGTCCGTAGGCGCCGTTGATCAGAACCAGCAGTTTGCCGTCACGCGGCAGCACCGTGGAGATGACGGACTCGACAGCAAAGGTGCCGGACCCCTGCATCAGCACGGCCGCGTAGGAACCATCCGCGACATTCCCCAACTCGAGCAAGCGGCGGCGGATTTCTCGCACCACCTCGACAAATTCCGTGTCGCGCGAACCCAGGTCGCGCCCCATAGCCCCCTTGACGCTTTCACTCGTCGTGAGCGGTCCGGGCGTAAATAGAAGCTTATCCCTCTCCATCCGTGATGAATCCCCCCAGCCCTGAAATGTGGCATCAGCGGAGGCGACTCCGCCAGCGCAACGTCAGAATCATACCATGCGCCACAAATGGATGTAGCGCCGGCCTTCACAGGCTGCGCGGGTGGCGCAGACGTCCCGACGGTTTTTGTCGGGATGTCTGCGCCCCTCTCACTCAAAAGGGGCGCATACATCACGACAAAAGGCGTCGTGACGTATGCGCCACCCGCC
>Ga0187808_10000165_pt1 | contig 16829 bp, 19 predicted proteins | sample NC_wetland_sal_i_5_FD_132427 | JGI IMG/M metagenome (GOLD analysis project Ga0187808, IMG submission 132427) | Wetland sediment microbial communities from Neuse River Estuary, North Carolina, USA - ASW_3 | ecosystem: Environmental > Aquatic > Freshwater > Wetlands > Sediment | place: USA: North...
AGGAAGCCGAGGCGATCCGGGCGCTGCGCGCCGCGTTCCCCGGCCATCCGCTGCGACTCGACCCGAACGCCGCCTGGACACCCGAGACTGGCTTGAAAGTGGCCCGCGACCTGGAGGGCGTGCTCGAGTACCTGGAGGACCCGACCCCGGGCATCGACGGCATGGCGCAGGTGGCGAGCCAGGCGCCGATGCCGCTGGCCACGAACATGTGCGTGGTCGCTTTCAGCGACCTGCCGGAAGCGATAGCGAAAGACGCCGTCCAGGTGGTGCTGTCCGACCACCACTACTGGGGCGGCCTGCGCCGGTCCAAGCTGCTGGCCGGGATATGTGACACGTTCGGTCTCGGCCTGTCCATGCACTCCAACTCCCACCTCGGCATCAGCCTCGCCGCCATGGTGCACCTGGCCGCGGCGACCCCGAACCTCAGCTACGCCTGCGACACCCACTGGCCGTGGAAGACCGAGGACGTCGTCAAGGGCGAGCCGCTGACCTTCACCGGCGGCGCCATCCGCGTCCCCGACGGCCCCGGCCTAGGCATCGAACTCGACCGCGACGCGCTCGGCGCCCTGCACGAGCAGTACCTGCGCTGCGGCATCCGCACCCGCGACGACACCGGCTACATGTGCCGCTGCGACCCCACCTACCAGCGCGTGCAACCCAGGTGGTGAGGTTACCGCGTGAGAGTCGCCGCGCCCCCGTTCGGGAAAATCTCAGGCGGAACCGGCTGCCGACCTCCAGCCTTGGTGATAGCTCTCGCGGACGACAGCTGAATACGGTGCCGGGCTCACGATGGCCCGCACCGTGAACTGCTCGTGCGGCCGGACGGTGGTCTCGCGAGTGCCGCCGTTCGGCTCGCCCCAGATCACGCCGACCTCGGCGCCGATGGGGACGTCGGGGTCGACCGTGGCGAGGGACAGCGCGGTGCGCTCGTTCGCGCTGTAGCCGGTGAACATCGAGAGCCCGACAATCTTGCCGCCCGCGTCGGTCACCGAGTCGAAGTTGGACGACCCGTAGTTCGCGTTCGGCACGTCGAAGAACTGGTAGCCGGGCCCGGCCAGGTCGACGGGGGAGGCCAGCAGCCTGCCGACGTCTTCGGCGTTCCAGGCCAGCGTCACCTTGCGCCGCCGGGCGGCCGGGTCGATCGCCGCGAGCGCGTCCCGTCCGATGAAGTCGTGATCGAACTTGACGAACGAGCCGTAGCCCAGCTCCCACGGGTTGGTGTAATAGTCGTCGATCTTGTCGGACACGAAGCTCCCGGCGATCGCGTTCGTCGCCTCGTAGCTGTCGGGCCCGAGCCATTGGCGGTACGGGCGGAGTTCCTCCGCGGTGTAGATGGCGGGCAGCGGCGACGGGATCCAGCCCGATTCCAGGGTGTTGCAGGAGTACGCCCGCGCGCCGGCGACCACTTTGCATACCCTGTGACCAGAACATATCGGATAAATCAGTATATATTTACCCAGAAAATGGTCACACGGTGTGCGAAGTCAAAACCAGAGGCTGATGTGACTGCCGGGATCGCGCGCTGACGGTGTGCGGCGGACACTCACCTGACGGTGTGCGGCGGACACTCACCTGACGGTGTGCGCTAGCTCATCTGACGGGCGGTGGCTCACCTTCGGCGCTGGCGGTCAGCTCGGCATCCCAGCTGCAAACATCGCACGCGTAGGCGAAGGCCGAGCGGGCGAACTCGAGCGCGGTCGCCCGCGGGTCGGCGGCGGCACGAACGTCGTCCCAGTCCAGGATGTACTCGCCCAGCGTCGGCTCCCAGCGTGCGCCGGCCGGTGACAAGCCTGCCTGGCTGAAAGCGGGCGGCGCCGGGTGCGCGTAGGCGTAGAACGCCGCCTTCGGATACCGGGAATCGCCGGGCCACCAGCCGACCTCGATCAGCTCAGCGTCGGCCGCGTTACGCATGATGAAGTCGTCTGATGGCGGTTTCGCCGGAACGCCGGAGAACAGCACCACCGCCAGGTCGAACGACCCCCACCACGCGTTCACCGGGGTGGACCGGCCCCGGTAGGGCGCGCGGAACGCCGCGAGCACCTGCGCCGCCTGGGTGGCGGCCGCGAAATACTCGTCGACCTGGCCGGGGTCGTAGTGGGCGTGCTCGTAGTCCTCGTCGAGCGGCACGCTCCAGGCGACCTCCTGCGGCGTCGTGTTGATCCGCACCGGGCCGGCCAGGTCGTTCACCGTACTCAGCAGCTCACGGGTCACCTCCGCGACCGGACGGTGCGGGGTAAGCGCTATCCGCCGGGTGAACCCGCCGCTGTGCTCGACGACGGCCTCGTGCGTCCGCAGGTCAAGCGCCGCGATCAGCGATCCGGAGCCGTTGGGCGCGGGGAGCGGCATGGTCTCCCAGCCGCGCGCGGTCAGCCGCAGCGCCGCGTGCTGCAGCTGCGGTTCGGGCGGTGCGAGTTTCACGGCCAGCTTGCCGAGCACCTGAGCGTGCGCGTGCAGCGTGTCGCATGTCGGCGCCCACCGCTCATACGACGCCGCCGCCCAGCCTCCAGACATGTTCCAAAGCTAGCCGGCGGAAAATCGGCCGAGGGTGAACCGCCGCCCCGACCGGATCACCGACACCGTGCCGGACTGGCGCGGCCGACCAGCCTCGCGCGGACTCGACGGGCCGGTCGCGGGTGGTGAAGACGAGCCCGTGGCCGTGCGGGATCGAGGTGGCGGTCGCCCGGGACTGGGCCCGCGGGCGCTGCTCGGCGTACACCGCGGCGATCTCGGCCGCCTCCGCCGAAGTGAGCAGCGGCCCGGTCAGGCCGCGGCCATAGCGGTCCAGGTCGGCGCGGACGGCATCCCAGTCGACCGCCTCCACGCGGGCCCGCCACCTCATTTCGCCGCCTCGAGGGTGAGCTCGAGGGTGAGGAGGGTGCGCTTGGCGTCGGGGCCGCCGCGGTAGTTGCCGATCCGGCCGTCGGAGTAGATCACCCGGTGGCACGGCACGACGATCGGCAGCGGGTTGGTCGCGCACGCGGACGCCGCCGCGCGAATCGCCTTCGGGTTGCCCGCGAGCGTGGCCACCGCGGCGTAGCTGGCGGTCCGGCCGTAGCCGATATCCGGCAGGTGGCTCAGCACGGTGCGGCGGAAGCCGGTTGACAGCCGCCAGTCCAGCGGCAGGTCAAAGCTCCGCCGCTGCCCGCCGAAGTACTCGTCAAGTTCCCGCGCGACCCCCTCCAGCCGAATCGGTGCGCTGAGGATGCGAGGGCTGACGCGGTCGGCGAGCGCCTGCAGGACGGCGTCGTGGTCCTCGTTCGGGTACGCGACGCGGACAAGTCCGGCGTCGGTGGCGGCCAGCAGGAGCCGGCCGACCGGGCTGTCCACGGTCCGGTAGGCGACGTCGAGGATCCCGTCGGCCTGGGCGGCCGCGGCGAGTCTTTCCCGCAGCAGGCGCAGGTCGCCGGGATCGGCGGGGAAGGCCCGCTTGAGGTCGTCGGTGAGCTCGTCCATGTTCACAGGCCTTTCCTTTCGTGCGCGTGTGCTTTCGCGGCGCCCGGATACGAACGCCGGATCGCGGCGATGCCGTCGGCCGCGGCCCGGCGCGCGGCGTCCGTGCTGCCGCCGATGATCGCGGCCACCTCCGCGTAGGGCAGCCCGGCCAGGTAGTGATAGGCGACAGCCTGTCGTTGTCTGGTAGGCAGTCCCGCGACGGACTCCGCGAGGTCGCTGTCGAGCTCGCCGTCGAGGTTGCTTTCCGGGCCGCCGGCGGAGCCGTGGCCGGGCCTGTTCGCGTCCATCGCCGCTACCTCCCCCGGGGTCTGGGCGACCGGAATAGGCCGCCGAGCCGCGGCACGGGTGACGTCGATGGCCTTGCGGTGCGCGATCGTCACCAGCCACGCCTCGATATTCGCGCTGTCCGGCAGGTCCGGGTAGGCCTTCATGGCGGACAGGAACGTCTCCGACCACGCGTCGTCGGCGTCCGCCGCCCCGAGCACGGCCCGGCAGACGCGCAGCACGGTCACCCCGTGCCGCGCGACGACCGCCTCGAATGGCTGTTTTCCCGTCATGTCCTGTAGACGCCTCGCGCTCGTCCCGCGTGAGATCGCGGTGACAACCAATTGTGGTCGCCCTCAGGGACCGTCAGGCCATCGATTCGAAACATTTCGGAGAGATAATCTGAAAGTTTCAGGCGATGCAATCTCGCCATCGAAGCACCGAACGGCATGCGGGCTATCTGCCAGTGCGTCCCTTTACCGCAGATCAGCAGCGCCGCGCGGACAGGAGATCGGCGCCTGTTTATCGCTGTCAAAACTCGACCTCTGGTAAAGGCCTTGCCCTGGAGGTGTAATGGCGAGGAAACACAGCCGAGAAACTTCCGAAACATTTCGGAGTGCCGGACGTGGTGAAACGGCAGATCGGCGAGGGGTGGGAAGGAACCCAAGGAAAGGACAAAGCATGAAGAGATGGCTGAGAGCGCTGCTCGCTGCTGGTGTCACCATTGTGACTGCGGTCGGGCTGGGACTCGTGGTCACACTCGGCGCGCCGCAGGCGAAGGCCGCCTCGCTCGTACAGGTGACGAACTTCGGCGCCGACCCATCTAACAACCTGATGTACATCTACGTGCCGAATAACGTCCGGCCCAACCCGCCCATCCTGATGGCGCTCCATCAATGCACCGGCACGGGGCCTGGCTTCTATTCCAGCACCGCGTTCGCCTCGCTGGCCGACCAGTACGGCTTCATCGTCATCTACCCGGACGCGAACAGAAGCGGCCAGTGCTGGGATGTCTCCTCCAGCCAGGCGCTGACCAGGAACGGCGGCAGCGACCCGGTGGGGCTCATGTCGATGATCACGTACACCGAGCAGCATTACGGCGGCAACCCGAACCAGGTCTACATCACCGGCGCCTCGTCCGGTGCCATGATGACCAACGTCATGCTCGCCGACTACCCGGACGTGTTCAAGGCCGGCGTGGCGTTCATGGGCGTGCCGTACTACTGCTTCTTCACGGGCACCGTCGACGGCTGGAACAGCGCCTGCGCCGACGGTGACGTCAGCATGACCGCGCAGGCCTGGGGCAACCTGGCCCGCAACGCCGACCCCGGCTACACCGGCGCGCGGCCGCGCATGGAGGTGTGGCACGGCACCGCCGACACGACGCTGAACTACAACAACTTCGGCCAGGAGATCCTGCAGTGGACCAACGTGCTCGGCGTCAGCTCCACCCCGACCACCACCAGCACGCCACAGTCGGGATGGACTGAGACAACATACGGCGGCAGCGGCGCCATGCCGCCGGTCGAGGGGATCAGCATCGCTGGCGTTGGTCACGTGCTCCCCATCGAGGGCGAGGGCATGGAAGCCGACGCGATCGCGTTCATGGGCCTCAACAACACGACAACGCAGGGCAACACGGTCACGGTGACGAACCCGGGCACCCAGACGACCACGGTCGGTTCGGCGGCGTCGGTGCAGATTCAAGCCACCGATTCCGGCGGGGCGGCGCTGACTTACAGCGCCTCCGGGCTGCCCGCGGGTCTGTCGATCAACTCCTCCACCGGCCTGATCAGCGGCACGCCTTCCACGTCCGGCACCTCCTCCGTCACGGTGACCGCCACCGACAGCACCGGGGCCTCCGGCTCGGCGTCGTTCGGCTGGACGGTCGGCACGACGAACACGGGCGGCTCCTGCAAGGTCGTCTACACCACCAACAGCCAGTGGCCGGGCGGCTTCACGGCGCAGGTCGTGATCACCAACACCGGATCGACCGCGATCTCCAGCTGGAACCTGGGATTCACCTTCCCCGGCGACCAGAAGCTCACCAGCGACTACAACGGCACGTACAGCCAGTCCGGCGAGGCCGCGACGCTGACCAACGCCAGCTACAACGGCGCCATCGCGGTCAATGGCTCCGTGACCGTCGGATTCCAGGGCACCTGGACCAACAGTGACGCGGTACCGACCGCGTTCACGCTCAACGGCGCCACCTGCACCACCTGACCGGCCCCGTTCTCGCCGCGCTGGCCGCGCAACTCGTGGCCAGCGCGGCGCCGTTCCAGCGGTTAGTGGTCGTCCCAGTGCCCCGCGTGGGCGGCGTGCCGGTGCCCGTCGTGCAGGTAATCGGTGTGGTTCTCGTGCGGCACCGCCACGTGGCCGCACTCCGGCCCGTGTTCGTGGGCATGGCCCTGGTGCGGCACGTGCGCGGCCAGGGAGCACTCGTCGACGTGGTCGCCGTCGACCCGGTGAATATGCCCCTCGTGGACGTAGTCGACGTGGTCGCCGTGCTGGAACGAGACGTGGCCGCAGCCTTCGCCGTGGACGTGCTCGTGGCCGGCATGCGTGTCGTGCTGGACGGATTCTGGCATGACGACAATCCCCCTTTATGTCGTGCTGTCCTCCGCGAGGAGGACCGCGTGGACGCGATCGAGGCTCTGGCGGCGGCGCAGCTCGAGTTCCGCTCCTGCTCCTCGGCTCGGCGAGACCGACGCCGCGCCTGCACACCACTGCGACAGCAGTGTGAGCGACCGCTGCTCGGCTTCGTCGAGCGCCACCACCAGCATGGCCTGCCGGTGCGGGTGCGCCGGCCAGCCGACATGCAACAAGAGGATGACCGGCCGTTCACCGGGCTGCTCCACAACGGCATGCAACCGCAGTTCCGGCCAGTCCAGCGCCGAAACCGGCCTGGGGCAGGCGGTCTTGTCGGCGAGCGCCTGGGCGTCCAGGTTGCCGATGTGCACGAGACGAGCCGTCCAGACGAGTCCGGTCACAATGAACAAGATCACGCCTGCGAGCGCGATCGCGAGGATCACATACTGACCGTAACTCTCCGGACCCCGCGCCGTCACCAGCCCATCGTCCGCGCCCGATTTGCGAGGTATCGGCGCCCCGCTGTTTTGACCGCGTATGACTTTGACGGTGCGCTGCTTGGAGCCTGTTAAGGAGCCAGGGCCGCCGCCGCGGCGGAGCTAGATTCACTGCCGTGACGGAACATGATCGTGAGCCTCTGCTCGGCGCATCGCGGTGGACAGCACCTCCGAGATCGTCCGCCTCGCGGCATTGGCCCCGGCCCGTCAGCGGGTCCTGGTCCGTGTCACGCCAGGCGTGGACGCGCATGTCCACCGGGCGGTGACGACGGGCACGGACGACCAGAAGTTCGGCTTCTCGCTGAGTTCTGATGCCGCGGCCGAGGCGGTGCAGCGAGTGGTCAGCCATCCCAGGCTGGAACTCGCGGGGCTGCATTGCCACCTCGGCTCGCAGATCACCGAGCTCTCGGGGTATGAGGCTGCCGCCCGCAAGCTGATCGGGCTCATGGCCGCGGTGCGGGATCGTCATGGGATAGCGCTAGCCGAGCTCAACCTCGGTGGCGGACACGCCGTTCCCTATGTCCCGGGCGATACCGGCTTCGACCTGGCCGACTTCGCCGATCGCGTGCGCCAGGTCGTGACGACGGAGTGCGCGAGGTTCCGGCTTCCTGTTCCGCGCCTGACCGTCGAACCGGGCCGCGCGATCGTGAACCGGGCCATGATCACCCTGTACCGGGTCGTGACCGTCAAGCACGCGATCGGCGTCCGGACCTTCGTCACCGTGGACGGCGGCATGAGCGACAACCCACGGCCGGAACTATACGGGGCGAAATACCCCGTGTACTTGGTGCGACCGTCGCGCGCCCGCATGGAGACGGTGACCGTCGTGGGGCGGCACTGCGAGTCCGGGGACGTGCTGGAAAGCCATCGAAGGATGGCTAGCGTGTGACCATGGTTCCCGCATCCGCCTGGGTGGTGGCCGGTCCGCCCGGGGCCGGCAAGAGCACGGTGGCCAGGCTGCTGCTCGCGGCGCTCGCGCCGACGCCGGCCCTGCTTGACAAGGACACGATGTACGGGTCTTTTGTGGCGGCGACGCTCGCGGCGGCCGGCCGTCCCGCCGGCGAGCGCGAGGGGCCGTGGTACGACGCGCATGTCAAGGTCCACGAATACGCCGGGATGACGGCGACGGCGCGCGAGATCCGCGAACACGGCTGCCCGGTACTGCTGTCTGGGCCTTTCACCAACCAGATTCACGACGCCGAGCGCTGGCAGTCCTGGGTCGCGGAGCTTGGCGGCGAGGCGGTGCGGCTCGTCTGGGTCCGGTCCGACGCCGCCACCTTGCGGCAACGGCTCACCGCCCGCGGATCGGGGCGGGACACCGCCAAGCTCGCGGACTTCGGAACATTCACCGCGCGGATGCGGCTCGACGACCCGCCCGCCGCCCCGCACGTCGTCATCGACAACCGCCTCACCGCGGCCACAGCGCTCGAAGATCAGGTCGCTAGCCTCGTTACAGAGACCCGCGCCTAGGGGAAACGGAGAACGACGTGAGCAATCAGAGCGAGGGCACCCGGGTGGCGGTGCTCGGAACCGGCATCATGGGTGCGGCGATGGCCCGGAATCTGCTCTCGGCCGGGCTTCCGGTCGCGGTCTGGGACCGGTCCACGGCGGCGACCGCTCCGCTGTCCGACGCGGGCGCCATTGTCGCCGGGTCGGCCGCGGCCGCCGTGCGCGATGCCAGCGTCGTCATCACCATGCTGCCGACGGCGGAGGTCGTGGGCTCCGTGATCTTCGACGACGGCGTGGCGGACGCGTTCAGCGAAGCGGCGGTGTGGGCCCAGATGGGCACGATCGGCCAGCCCGCTACCGCCGAGTTCGTGGCCAGGCTCGGTCGCGAGCGGCCCGGCGTGATGTTCGTGGACGCGCCGGTGTCCGGCAGCAAGGGACCCGCCGAGCAGGGGCAATTGCTCATCCTCGCGTCGGGCCCCCAGGCCGCGGAAGCGGTCACGCGCCCGGTGTTCTCGGTGATCGGCCGCAAGACCGTGTGGCTGGGCGAGGCCGGCCAGGGCAGCCTGATGAAGCTCGTCGTCAACGCCTACATGTCCATCCTCATCGAGGGGGTGGCGGAGGCGATGGAACTCGCCGCCCGCTTCGGGGTGGATCCCGCGATGCTGTCGGAGACGATCCAGGGCGGCCCGCTCGACGCGCCTATCGCCGACGCCAAGCTGCACAAGATGGAGCGCGGCGACTACGCGCCCGAGTTCCCGCTCGAGTGGGCGCTCAAAGACGTGGACCTGGCGATAGCCGCCGCGGACGGTGCCAAGCTGCCGCTGCTGGCCGCGCTGTCCGCGCAGTGGCGGTCGACGGTTGACGCCGGGCACGGCAGGGAAGACGTCAGCGCCGCCAGGCTGGGCCTCTAGAATCGCGGAATACCACCAGCGTAAGCCGTGTTTTACGAAAGCTATGGAGAAGTGCGTTACGTGCGGGAAGGAACTGCATCCCGAGCGGGCGAAGAAGTACGACTACTGCATGTCGCGTGAGTGCCAGGAAAAGAACGCGAAGCCGCTGACGATGGTCGCGATCGGCGTGAACAAGGCGGCCGAGCAGTACATGATCCTGGACGAGCACACCAAGGAAGAACTGGCCAGCGGCAAGTACCACGACCAGCGCCGCGGCTCGTTCGGCACGTCGCTGCCGTCACCCCCCGCAACCCCCAACACCCCTACCACCCCTGCCCCTACCACCCCTGCCCCCACCGGCCCCGCGCCCAAGCCGGCCGCCGCGAAGGCGCCCCGGCCGAACCCCCGGCCGGCCGCCAAACCGGTCCGCCACCCGTGGAGCCAGCGGCAGCAACGGCTGGCGCTGCTGTACAACGAACAGGGCCTGCGGCCGGACGAGATCGCGCGGAAGCTCAAGCTGAGCACCTACACGGTGACCCAGATCATCCTCAACGCGCGCAGCCGCGGCAAGCTCTGAGAACGCGGCAGGACACGAGCGCGCATGCTGGCTCGTGTCCCGCCGCGGTGTTTAAGAACCGGGGCTACTTGATAACCCCGGTGTCCGCCCGCTCGATCCTCTCGGTGTCGGCGGACTCAATCGGCTCGGCGCGCGTCACGAGCTCACCGTCGTCGACTGTCTCAGTCGGCACCGGCGTCACCGCCCGCACGCCGGGCACCGCGGTGAGCCGCCCGGCCGCGAACGCGGCGACCAGCACGATCGCCACCCCAAGGCCGGTGAAGAAGCCGATCTGCTCCATGGCTTTCCCCAGCGCGTGTGCGCTCGCGGGAACGCCCGCGGGATTGGCTGTGGTCCACAGCGGGGCGAGGACGTTGCCGACGGCGAACCAGGCGCCGGCGGCGATCCCGAGCAAGGCGCCGAACAGTGCGACGTGCCTGCCCGACGCGATGATCATCAGCAGGCCGCCGAGCAGCGCGGCCGCGCCGGGAAGGATCTCCAGCCAGAGCCGCCCGGTGGTGTATGTCCACGCCGTGTCCGGCGTGTATGCGTAGTGGTGGAAATACGGACCCACGAACGGGATGACCCCGCCCCAGATTCCGAGCAGGGCCAGCACGACCCCGCTCAAGATCCCGTGGCTGCGCCGTATCTGCAAGATCCCAGCCATCTGGTATCACTCCCGGTCCAAGTACGCGAACGTCTCGTTTTTACCTGACGCCCACTGCTACCCGCGCCGGCGCGGGATATTCACGCGAACCTCGACGCATCACCGAGGCCGCCGCCGGGGAGGAGCCCGGCTACCTCACCCTGCCCTCCGCACCGATCCCCGTCAGCCTGCAGGCAAGAATATAAATGAGCCGTGTCAGGCAAACACGCTGCGCTTATTAAGCATGTCCGGGAGCGCCGCCACGCCGCCCACAGCGCGTTTCGGCTCGGCGGGGAACCGCGCCTCCGTTCGGGCCGATGATTTTGATTTTCCCGAACGAAGGGAGGTGTAACATTCGTTCTCACCGTGCTCTGTGATCTGGGGCTTCAAGGACGTTGGCAATTCGAGTCACGTAGGGGTGAGTATGTCATCAGACGCATCACAGGAGATCCGAGGCCTCAGCAGGAGGACGCTGCTAAGGAATGGCCTGCTGGTCGGCGCGGGGACGGCTACGCTTGTCACGGCCTCAGTGCTGCCGCTCGCCGCCAGTGCGCTTGCGGAGGACGCTCCGACGTCGGCGGATAACCCCGACACGGCGGCTCCAGCGCAGTCTGAGTGGGGTTGGTGCGACCTGTGTGCCGGAATGTTCTACACGGATAACAGCAACTGGGGGCATTGCCCTCAGCAGAACGACCTGTACCCGCACGCTAGTGTGTACGACTACAACAGTTTTAACTATCACTTTTACTATAACGCGGAAACGGGCGGAGGCTGGCAGGGAGACTGGTTCTGGTGCGTCAATTGCCAGGGGATGTTCTATGGTGGCCGCAGCGCTGGAAAGTGCCCGTACTACGCGGGTAATGGCCCGCACGACGGCAGTGGCTCATATCCCTACGTCGCATACAACGGCAGCAATTCAGCGGAAGGCCAAGGCAACTGGCTCTGGTGCTGGGTCTGCTCGGGGCTATTCTATGGAAACGGCGGCCTATATAATGGCGTATGCCCAGTTAACGGGGGTGAACCACTCCGGGGCAGCGGAGGTTACTCCCAGCACGACGGCCACAAGAGCGATAACTACTACATCGGCCACAGTGGCTCGATTCCGCTGGGACCGCCCATCATGGTGTAGCTAGGGCAGCTGCCACCGCTGGTTGCTGCCGCCGTTGCAGGTCCACAGGTCGAGCTGCGTCCCGTTGGCGGTGTTGAAGGCGGGGTCGTCGAGGCATTTGCCCGAGGCCGGGTTGACGAGCTCCCCGTTCTCCGCCTCCCACTGCTGGTTGGCGCCGCCGTTGCAGGTCCACCATTCGATGAGCGTGCCGTTGGAGTAGTTGGCCCCGGTGATGTCCATGCAGCCGCCGTCGATGGTGAGGGTTCCGTTGCTGTTGACCGTCCAGTTCTGGGCAGCGGCGTTGCCGTCGCAGTTCCACATCTGCACCTTGTTGCCGGGGCTGCCGCTGCCGTTGTTGTTGTCCGCGCATTTGGCGGTGTCGACGCCGGCCACGATCGGCCCGGTCGTGCCGCTGGCGCCGACGCCGTACCCGGCCGCGACGATGTTGGCCTGGACCGCGCTCTCGGTAGCGGCCGACGGGTAGCCGGAGGTCAGCACGCCCTCGTAGAACGTGCCGGCGGAACTCTTGCTGTTGTCGCCGCCGATGCCGAGGATGATCGCCCCCTCCTTGTGCATCGGGTTGTAGCCGGTGACGTTGGGCCGCGCCCCGCTGTAGAAGGTCGACAGGCCGCCGGATTGCGCGTTGCCGCCGAGGATCGCCCACTGGTTCGGTCCGCCCTCGATCATGGCGGTCGTGTACCGGTAGTCAATGGTCGGGTCGTTCGCGTTGTAGCCCGCGTTGACCCCGGAATACAGGCCGTTCTCCATGTCGGCCATGATCCAAGGACCGTTGCCGGTGCCGTACCCCCAGGTCGTGCTGTTCCCGAAGTAGATGGCCTCCATGTGGCCGTTGCCGTTGTCGTCGTTGTTGGTCTCGGCGTTGCCGTAGTCGAAGCAGCAGCCTGAGTTGTAGTGCGTGCCGTCGTAGATCGCGTACTCGCCCTCTGGCTCGTCGCCGGTCGCGATGCCCGAGGTGCTGTCGTCGCGGTACCCGGTACCGGGCGCCACGTAGACGCCGTAGGCCTCGTGGCCGTCGAGCGTGGTCGGCGCGGCGGTCGCGTTCGCGAGGTTGTCGGGGCCGTCGGCCGCGCCGCCGCCGGGCGCGTCGGTGAGGTTGTTGCCGTGCCCGGACTGGTCGTAGATCTCGGTGATGACGCACGAGGTGCCCGCGCAGAAGGAGTCCTGCGTCGCGGCGTCGGCGACCCCGCCCGCGCTCAGCGGGTAGATGGTGGTGGTGGTGCTGTCCGACGCTCGCCTGACCTGGTACAGCGCGCCGTCGTACGCGGCGTACAGCGCGCGGGTGGTGCTGTGCGCGGCCACACAGGGAGTGCCCGCCGCGGCGTAGATGTCGCACGGCTGCTCGGTGGCGGCCCTGGCCGGCACCGAGCCGCCGCCCGCCAGCAGCGCGCCGCCCGCCAGCGTGCCCGCCGCGCCGAGGACAACCACCGTCGTCCGGGCCTGCCGAAGTCTTAATCTGACACCCATCGTCAACCCGTCCCTTCTCGACCGATAACCAAGGCCGCCGTCAGTGTGACCGGTAACATCCACCTCGTCAACGCAGCACCGCCGGGGCAGCACCCACCGCAGCGCGGCCCGGCCCCCGACCAGCGCGGCCCGGCCCCCCGACCAGCGCGGCCCGGCCCCCCGGGCCGCACCGATCCCCCGAAAGTTTCACCGCGCCCACCGGGCCTGCACCTGCCCCGGCCGCGTTCAACGCGGGGATGGATGGCCCATCCATCTGGCTATAGGCAGCTCAAAGGGCCATTCACTCGGTGCAGCAGGCTCGCTGCGGCGTCGAGGTCGGCACCACCCGCACCACCTACCCGCCTAAAACCGACAGCCCCACGGTCGGGTCACCCGGGCTGGAGGAGGCCTCGGGCGATGACCGCGGGCAGGTACAACTCGCGGTAGCCGTGCTCGTCGAACAGGACCGTGACCTGGTCACCGTCGTACCGTTGCACCGTCCCGGCACCCCAGTGCTCGCTCACCACTCGCGTGCCAACGTCGAACGGGACGTCCGCCGGCGCGGCCCCGGCCCCGGTCCCAGTCCCAGTCCCAGCGCCGGCCTCGGCGTGCGCGAGGTCGTTGTCGCAGTTCCCGCACGGGCCCGGGTAGTCCTGCCCGAAGTAGGAGAGCAGGAACGAACGCCGACAGCCGTCGTATTCGGCGTACCGGCGCATCATGGTCAGCCGCGTGCGCTCGACTTCCGCCTCGCGTTCGTTCGCCGCCTCCGACGCCGGGAAGACCGCGGCGACGGTCATCGCCCCGGTCCACCGCACTTCGCCGTCCGGCTGCCACGCCGCGGCGCCCAGATCGGCGAGCCGGACGAGCGCGGCGGTGTGCTGCCGGGCGCCCGGCGCGGCATCCCGCGCGGCATCAGGCCCGGCCGCGAGCGTGGCCGCGGCCTGCTCCACCGCCGCGCCGGAGATGGCGCGCGCGGTCAGCCGGCGCGCCATCTCGAAGTCCTCATACCGGTACAGCAGCAGCGCCTGCGACGGCAGGCCGTCCCGGCCGGCGCGCCCGAATTCCTGGTAGTACGCGTCGAGCGACGGCGGCGGATCATAGTGCACCACCCAGCGCACGTCCGGCTTGTCGATTCCCATGCCGAAGGCGATCGTGGCCACGATGACGCGTGCCGAGCCGTCAAGGAACGCGGCCATCGCTTCGTGCCGCGCCTGCGCGGAGAGCCCGGCGTGGTAGAGCGTCACCCGTTCGCCGGCCGCCTCGAGCGTATCGTGCGCCGTTTGGGAGTTCGCGTGCGTCGCCGCGTAGACGATCCCCTGACCGCCAAGTTCCGCCACCGCCCGCACGAGCTCGCGTCGCTTGTCCGGGACCGTGCGTACCCGGCGCACCGACAGCCGGATGTTCGGCCGGTCGAAGTCGCCGATCACCTGTGCCGGATCGCGCAGGCCAAGCCGCCTGATGATTTCCTCCCGCACCGGCGGCGCGGCGGTCGCGGTCAGGGCCAGCCTGACCGGTGCGCCGACCGCTTCGGCCTGCGCGCCGAGCAGCATGTAGTCGGGGCGGAAGTCGCGCCCCCATTGGCTGATCAGGTGCGCCTCGTCCACCGCGAAAAGCCCCGGCCGGGCGCGCCTGAGCACGTGGCGGGTTTGCTCGTTCGCCAGTTGCTCGGGCGACAAGAAGACATACGTATCGGAGTCGCAGGCGGCCAGCAGCGCCTCGGCGCGCGCGCCCACCGACTGCTGGGAGTTGAGCACGATCGCGTGCAGTCCGGCCGAGCGCAGGTGGGCGAGCTGGTCGTCCTGCAGCGCGATGAGCGGCGAGACCACCACCGTCGGCCCGGCCCGCAGCATCCCCGCGAGCTCGTAGATCGCCGACTTCCCGCCGCCTGTCGGCAGCACGGCGAGCACGTCGCGGTCCGCGGTCAGGGCTTCGACCGCGCTTGCCTGCCCGGGACGAAGCCGCTCAAAGCCGAGCCGCTCCCGCGCCAGCTCCTCGATCACTCAGGACGGCCCGTAGCCCGCCATGCTCAGCATGCGCCGCAAGTCGATGACCGTCTGCTCGTCGATGTCCTTCTTGCCGGTTGGCGGGTCGAGGAATTCCAGCTCAGAGCCAAGCTTGACGGCCACCTTGCCGTCATGGCGCACGGTAACCGTGCCGACGGCTTCCAGCAGGGACATCACCGCGTGCCACTCGATGTTGTGGCTGGTCGGATGCTGGAAGATCTGGCGCAAAGTGTCCCGGTGGCGCCCGTCGAGGTGTTCTGTTCCAGGCGAAGTCATTCCCCGACCTTATCCCCGCCGTCACCGCACCCGCCGCGCGCCCGGTTGTTCAGGCCTTGACGAACGGGTTCTCTATCGTGAGCACGCCGAAGCGGCGGCCATCCTGAAGATCTTCTGACACGAGGCGCTCCGCGTCGGCCCAGATGGCCGCCTGGACGATCAACGCGTCCCAGAAGAAGAGGGTGTGCTCCTCTTGCAGCCGACTTGCGGCGACTACGAGCTGCGGCTCGGTCGGCACGTCGCACCATTCGGCATAGGCCGCGACGATGGCTCGCGCCTTCTGAAGCGGCATGGCCGGTTTGAATTTCCTAGTCACAACCGCGTAGAACTCTTGCAGCACCTGAGTGCTGAGCGCGCCATTGCGGCCCTCCCACAGCTGGGCGACGTGCCGCTACCTGACGAGAGTCGGCGACTTCGGCCAGGTCGTCGACCCACTGGGTAACCGGCCCGCGGAACATGCCTTCCGAGGGCCCGTCCGTGACGGTCCCCGAGACGTTGAGGACTCGCCGGACGGCGCCCTGCGGCCGGCCCGCGGCGGCGACGGCGTCGTCGAGGCGACTGCTCATCCCCGCGATCTGCCCGATGTCGCCCCGGAACGAAGGGATCCAGCCGTCGGCTGCCCGCCCCGTGAGCTCGAGCGCTCTGGGGCCGTAGACGCCCAGCCAGATGCCGATCTCGTGCGGCGGCACGGGTCCGGACTGGGCGCCGGCCAGCCGGTAGTGGCTGCCTTCGAAGCGCAGATTGCGCTCCCCGCTCCACACCTTGCGAATGACCGTGATGGCCTCCTCGAGCGCGCCGAGCGCCTCGCCGGGACCGCGGCGCGGCCCGCCGTACGCCTCGATGGCATCCCAGAAGCCGCCCGCGCCCAGGCCAAGCTCAAAGCGCCCGCCGCTGAGCAGGTCGATCGTCGCGGCGGCCTTCGCCATGACGGCAGGCGGTCGCAGCGGCAAGTTGGCGACGTCAGGGAAGATCCTCAAGGTGGTCGTGGACGCGGCGATCATCGCCATCAGCGACCAGGTGTCCGCGAAGTTGCGCTGGTAGGGATGGTCCTGGATCCCGACGTAGTCCAGCCCGAGTCGCTCGACCCGCTGTGCCGTGGCGATCAGCGGGCTTGCCGCGTTCGGCACGAGGAAGTACCCAAAGCTGACCGGGCGGTGCACGGGATCTACGGCGGTCACGGCATGCCTCCTTCGAATGTGGCGGCGGCTCGCCGGAGCGCGGCGCCGGCTTGGTCGGCCAGCGCTCGCGCCAGTTGACCGGCCGGCATCTCCACGCCAAGCTGGTGGGTCTGCCCGGCCCATAGGTTGACGAGTCCAGGATCTCCCGCGTCCCGCGCCGCCGCGCGCAGGGGCGCGGTCACGTAGTGGATCTCGGGATACGCGACGGGCGCCCCAGCGGTGTGCTGGTCAAGGAAGCGATTGCGGATGCCTCGCGCGAGGCGGCCGGTGAAGGCTCGGGTCAGCGCGGTCGGTTCGGTGCCTGCCAGCGCCTGGCGGAGGACAGCGGGCGTGCCGGCTTCCTGGCAGCGCAGGAACGCGGTCCCCAGCTGTGCCGCCGCCGCGCCCGCGGCGAGGACGGCGGCGACCCCAGCGCCGGTGGTGATGCCGCCAGCCGCCACCAGCGGCGCGTCG
>Ga0187808_10000166_pt1 | contig 16821 bp, 10 predicted proteins | sample NC_wetland_sal_i_5_FD_132427 | JGI IMG/M metagenome (GOLD analysis project Ga0187808, IMG submission 132427) | Wetland sediment microbial communities from Neuse River Estuary, North Carolina, USA - ASW_3 | ecosystem: Environmental > Aquatic > Freshwater > Wetlands > Sediment | place: USA: North...
AGGGCTAATGGTCCTAATGGAGTAGCTAGTGGTACCGGTACCGCCGGAAATACGGGCACTAGTGGAGCTGCCAATTCTGGAGCGGGTGGAGGGGGAGGTTCATCTGGCTCTAATGGCAGCACTGGTAGCAGCACACGTGGAAACGGTGGCCCTGGTGGTTCTGGTCGTCTAGTCCTATATTTTCAACAAGGAACATAAATGGCTATAGCATCAGTAGTATTTTTAACTTCTGGAACCTGGACTTGTCCCAGCAATGTCTATTTCGTTGATGTAGAGGGTTTTGGTGGTGGAGGCGGAGGAGGAGCTGGTAGTGCTGCCGATGACGCAACTCCTGCTCTTGGTGCTGATGGTGGCGGGGGAGGCGGGGGAGCTCTCCAAAAAAAACTAAGAGTATCAGTTGTTCCTGGTACTACATATAATATTACTATTGGTGCTGGTGGTACGGCAGGCATATGGCTAGGCGCCAATGGTGGAGCTGGTGGTGATACTACTTTTGATACTTTGGCTACCTTTCATGGGGCTAGCGGCGCCGCCAATGGTGTTCTAACTGCACTGGCAATTGGAGCGGCTAGCTATAAGGGTTTTAGTGGTGCTAGTGTTTCTTATAGAGATTCTAATTTTTCTACTGGAGCATCATCTAAAATCACTTGTCCTGCTCTAGGAGGAGCGGTCGATGATGCTGGCTTTGATAATATTTTTGGATATGGATCTTTTACCGGTGGTGGTCCCGGTACTTCGGGCATGAGTGTTTTCGACGAGTCGATTGGAACTATTGCTGGCGGTGCAGGGGGTGGCGGTGGAGGTGCTGGTCCTGCCGGATCAGGCGGTAACGGTGGCGATGGTGGTGATGCTTCTGATGGTGGTTCTGCTGGATCGGGCGGTGGGGGAGCTCCCGGTGCTGCTAATTCTGGAGCTGGTGGGGGTGGTGGTGGGGGCGCTGGAAATGGTGCTAATGGAGGTACAGATGGCAATGGTGGTGATGGTGGTAACGGAGGCTCTGGGAAACTAATCATCTACTTCGAGCAAGGCTCCTAAGACTTTATATTACTTATTTCATATACTGATAAGGGAGTTTTTATGTTAGCCTTTTTGCAAGCTCTAATCAGTTTTCCTACTATTTTGGTTGTTTTAGCGATTTTGATTTTTGTTACTTGGAGAGTAATTAAGATCGTAAAGAAACATCCGACTGTTTTATTAGGAACATTTCAGTTACTACAGAGTCCTTCGGGAGTTTTTGGTCTTTTAACACTTTTTGCTATTACTTTGGTGACAATTAAACAACCCTCAGTGGGCGGAACTGCTTTTACTGCTTTTTGTGCAATTATTCCAGCCGCACTTGGATTTTTTGAGCATAAAGAAGCTATGGCGGGAATAAACTCTCCACCTATTCCATCTGCGATGATTGAACCCCCTCCGCCTCCGAATCCTGCCAAACCAAATAACGATCCAGTAGTAGCATAAATAAGCAATTTCAGTTATATATTGAATTATGGAGATCAATGAGTAACTTCCCAACATCATTCGACGACGACACTACGCTCCCAGTAGTTAATGATAATATAGATGAAATTGGTGGTCAAGCCATCAATGCTGTGCGTGATTTTGCCTTTAATACCGAGCAATATTTAGGTTTAGGTCTTAATGGAACTCAGCCGTCTCTCGCCGCTCGTCTTGGTGTATCAATCAATCCAGACGGAACTATTAACCCTTCTGCTATTGCTAGTTTAGGATTAGTAACTCTTCCAATTACTCAAGATCAAATTGCTAACAACGCCGGTATCCCTGAATCCAAATTGATGCTTGATTATCGAACTGGAGATTTGTTTAATTATATTCGTGATTTATCTAAGGATGTTAATAATGCTTTGGGATGGATTTCTACCACAGGCATTCAATTAGAGCCACATTTGCTAGGTGCTATTTATCGTCACAGCTTGGATCAAATCGATGTAAGCCATGATCTTATCAACTTCCCATTTTTACAGAATAAGTTTCGACTTTTACGAGATAATAGTCAATCTTATAATTTAATTAATGATATTAACAATGAATTGCTGGCACATCAATGGGCGGATGGATCTCCCTTTGGTGTTAATCAAAATGTGGTGACTAATGATGGATCCGTATATCCATCTTATTATGGTCACACAGCTAGCGGAATATTCTTAAATACAAGTAGATTTGACACTATTCCACAGACTGCACAAGATTTGCAATTATTTGCTGAGTTTATTGATCAGAGCAGCATCTTTTTATTGGGCACCCGAATACAAAATCTATATGCTAACGGTATTTCTGTTACTTCTACTTCTTCCAGCTTAACCATAGATGGTTATGGGCAATCTGTAGTCCCACCTACTACTGCCACTGCCTTTTTAAGATTTCCGTCAGGTAATAACAGTGCTCCGGTAGATGATATTGATCACGGCGATGATATTATACAGTTTTTCCCTTCCGCTTCTAGTATCAGCTCTAATTCTTTCGATCAGCAATTTGCCTTAGTTCAAGTGGGCGATATTATCAGAATAAACTATGGCACTGTAGAAGTCCAATTTGTTATTTTAGAGAAGAAATATATTCACGGAACTTATGCTGTTAGAATAGCGGGAAAAAACTTATTTTACACTACTAATGCTATTGCTAGAATTGATAGGCCACTCTTTAACAAAAATAAATATGGAGTTTTGGCTGTCGCATCCGCCAATAGTAGTTTTAATAGTTCTAATATACCAGCCAGTCTAATTATAGGGGCTCCTCGTGGAGCACAAACTTTGGGGATAGGATTTAATCCAGATCAATTTGATAATCAACATTATTTACTATATCTAGCATTATATCCTACTGGATCGCCACAAGACGGTTACACTATTCTGCCAGCTATTGATGTTACTGGTAATAGAGGAGCTACGCCAGGATCTTATACTTTGGATTCAATAGTTCAAGCTACTAATTTAGCTTTTAGGCAACCAGGCTATAATTATAGATTTATTGCTTTTTCTTATCAAGGTGAGTTCGGTATTATGTTAGCCGATTCCTATAATAATGCTTCTTTTTCTATTATTAACGCTACCGTTCTTCCAAACGGAACCGGCTATGATACTAATAATACAAATCTTAATTTTCCACATAATGTAGTGGATGTCTTCACTGCTAATCATGATCCTTTGGGTTTTGGAATATCTAATTCTAATATTGCTAGCCCACCATATTCTTCTTCTTTTACTTCTTCGGCTGCTTCACAATTTGTGACTCGTATTGTAGTACCGCTACGAAGAAATAATTATTATGTTGATGGTGTAGAAAAAGAAAAACTTAATTTGCAAGTGGGACAAGCACTAGATCAATATGGTGATGGTTATTGGGTTGCTTCTATTGATGGATATCAATCACTCGCAGGACATCTACAAACTACATATTTAGTTCCATTAGATTTATCTAATTCAGACTTAAAGGTTGGTAAAACTTTAGTTGTTCAATCTTTGGGCTCCGGTAGTTTGGTTGATTTTGGAAGATTTGTTATTAGTGGTATTAATTTTAATTGTTCTACTAGTCCAGCTACCGCTATTACGGTTTATGATGCTGTACATGCAACTGGAGTATCACCATCTTCTACACTAGCAACTAATCCCGATGGTTATGGATCTGATGTAGCATTATACTTTAATTCTGATTCCGTTGCTTTTAGTCAAGAATCGGCTACCGATCTTGTTATACCGTCACCTAACGGTCCTTTTAAGAGATTTTTTGAGATTTATGTTGATGAAGATGGAAATACTTTTACTCACGAGCGTGCCCGTCTTAATGCTAGTGGAACTCTGGTTACAGTAAATCCTTCTACCCCTAGTGCGGTTCCTCTTTATAATACCTCATCCTCTCTATCTTTTATTAATATTTATGATGTGTCTCCTAAATTGAGAGGATACAATTTTGGAATCACTAAAATTAATTTACAACTTTTCTCTTATGATTCTACCACCGGTTTGTTTGATGGATATTTGTGCCAATTTAATGGAACCAATGTTACCAATGCGGGCCCAATTATTGTCGGACAAAAGGGATTAATCTCTAGATTTTATGATGACACCAATGTAGATTACATCGATTTTATTTTTAACCCGAGCGATACTATACCTTCTTTTACGAGTACGCAATCGGTAGATATTCAACTTTTCCCATCTTTAAGTTTAGATGGACAAATTATGCAGATAGGAACTTGCCAATTTAATACTTCTAATTATCAAGTCTTTTATATGCAGGATAAAAGACAATTCGGAAATATTAGTGAAGATCAATTATCTACTTCTGCTATTGATTTTATTCAATCTACTGGCAAAGAATTATTTGATAATGGTATTATCAGAGGATTTGATGCGTTAGATGCTAATGGAAATCCTTCTACACAAATTAATATTTCTGGTGGAACTATTAGTTTTAGTGGAGGTGAAGCATTTGTAAATGGAAAAATTATTCAACTAAATCCTCAAACTATAGATCTGCCTGTAGTATTAGAGGCTGTCAATGGTACTACGAGCTCAACAGTTAATGTAATTACTTGGTTTATTTGCGTTAATGATAAATCAGAAATAGAACTAGTGGCTTCTACTGATTTTGATCCATTTGGTCCCTTTGTAAGTCAATATTCTGCATTTGGTCTTAATCATTTACGATTATTTTATGTCTTAAATCCTAATATGGGAAGTCCAGTGCCATATCAAGTAAGAGGTACTTATTTTGCTGGATTAGTTGTTAATCAAAAAGATGTTACTCCGATTGCTGTAGCGGTTGCTACCGTTACTAATCCAGGTTCTGGCTTTGTTGTTAGCAATGTAATATTAAATGATGCAAAAAGATTTATTACTAACGGTTATGGTGGATTAGTAGAGCCAATGACATTAGGCACTTTTGCTAGTTTCAGAAATTTTGATTCTTTAATTAATTGGCTGTATCAACTTAATAATTTGTTTTCTGCTTCCGTCGGAGAAAGTAATCCAATTTCTAATACTGTGATTGTAAAAGGACATGTGACTATTGTCGCTCCGGTTACATTAGGATATATTTTCGGGGAGATTCATTTCGAGGGCGATAATGGTGTATTCGATGTTTTCTGTCCTACGGGATTTGAGATCCAAAGTAATGTTCATTTTAATAATGTTATTTTTAATTACTTGTATGATCCAGTAGTATATGATTCTATTTATCACGATATAGGTGATGGTTACTATAGTACTGGTGATTTAATTAATACTGGTCGAGGACTCATTCATATGGGAACTGGTACCGTCCCCGGCAGTTTGGGTTTTAATAGAAATGTAGCAATTACTAATTGTCACTTTATCTGGGTACCCTTAATTGCCGGATTAGGTGGAGTACCCCCATTTGTCGCAGTACCCCCAATTACTTCTACTGCCATCAATAGGTATTCTTTTATCAATGTAGAATTAGCTCAGCCTTCAGGATCGGCTCCCACTATTTTGCAGAGCGTCAATATATCCAATAACACTTTTATCGAAAATACTCTCAATTCTTTTGCTCCTGCTAACCAAGAAACGACTCGTGCCGCTATTGCGTTTGTTAGCACTTCTAAAGTATCTACACTCAATATTGCGGGTAATGGTCTTAAGTTAATAAATGTAGTTATTAGAGATAATGTTTGTGATAAAGATCAAATGATTGCTATAGTGCCAAGCTATGCAACTTCTGCTCCAACAACTATTGCCAACACTTTTAATGCTACCTCGGTTCTAATTGAAAATAATACATGTGGTGCCATTTCGGTCTTTACACAATATGATACGCCGGTTGATGTTAATTTTACAGCTAACTTTATTAACTTTACTCTAGATAAAAATAATGGACTAATAATTAAGGGTAATACCTGTAAATATATTACTTCTACAGACTCTAAAGGCGTGGAGTTATTTGCTCAAGCGGCTGCCCTACTACCCAATACTGGACCAATAATTATTGAGGATAATACTTGTTCCTGGATTAAACTTCCTTTAAATGTCAATCCATCTGTACCCGCTGCGATGCCTTGCATCATCAAAAATAATGTTCTCAAAGGTTATGATACTAATTTTCGTAAGAATTATTTAAATGGTATATTGGGAGTTTTAACTAATACTGCTATAGAGTTAATAATAATTGGTACTAGTTTATCTACCAGTGCAGTTATTGATAGTAATTGGATTGATATAGGGGCTTACGCTACTATCTCTCCGATCGTGACATTTTTCCCTTACGATTTGGGTATTTCCACTGCTCACGATGCTGAGATTAGTCATAATACTATCAGCAATTTAAGTACGGTTGTTAGTGGACAGCCACCTATTGGTATTGAGTTGGTTACTTCAGGCGGAGTAACAGTACATTCTAATATTCATCACAACAAATTATTTAGATTATCCACCACTTGGCAAGCTTATATAAATGCAGGTATAGGTGGTAATCACTTAATAAGTGATAACTTTTTTGATCAAACTACCGTAGATGGGACTCATACAGAACAACAGATTATAGGCAGTCTAAATCTTCATAGCATTTTTAGAAACGTTAATCAATTAGTTTATGAAGCTATTTCACTAGTAGATTATAAAAATTACTATATTGGAGCTGGAGCGGGTGCTGCTTCTGGTACGGGTCCAGCAGCCACTGGTACCTTAATATTTGCCGATCCAGTCAATAATACCTTTTTGTCTAGATATACTTCATCATTTGCTGTTACTTCTACTTCTGTATATTCACAGTTTGCCGAGCTAGCCGGATTTCCTAACGCTACCCCGCCTACTACAGCAGAAAGAGATTTAAGTTTTACTATCCCATTAAGTGATCACTTGCCCAGTGGTGTCAGAATTATGGGAGTACAAATGGGTGTTTGGCTGCAAATTGGCGGATCAGCATTAGTGGATACTACCAGCACCTCTAATAATGCGATTACTTTAAGTTTAGTTGCTTCTAAAGATAATTTATTCACGGGTACATCTGGAACCGCACCTATAACAGATGTAAAAAATAATATTATTCCTTCTTCAATTGGCAGTACTGTTGGTGCTGACTTCTCCATTTCTCCCAGCTTTTTGGTTAATCCTTTAGCTTTTACTCTTTTAGTGGGCACCTCTGATTCTTCTGGTCCAGGATATCAGGTGGTGACTACTGCAGATTTGACTGGAAATACACAGTTTCTAACTTTGACGCCAACTCCGGGAGTTGGTTTCACCACTGGTAATAACTATAGAATAAACTTACAAGTAGATATGAACTTTTTGAGAAGAAATGCTGCAGGGTCGGGTGGAGACGGTGTATTTTGGTATTTTTCACCAATTCTTGTAACATATACTTGGTAAATAATGTCGACTAATAATTTCTCAAAATCTGATCTTTTTCAATTACATGATATTGTACAATCATCAATGATCGTGTATCCAAAAGAAATTATTATTGCAACATTAAGAGATTTTTTTTCTAAAGATAGTTATTACCATTATTCTAAAGATCAATGGGGATTTCCTAATACTACTGATCATACCGATTTGCCTCCGGGTGCTGATTTTCCTACCGTATATAATCGGTTTGGTTCTAATCAAGAAGGTTTAAGTACTCGTTTATTTATTGGAGAAAATTGGCGATATGATGGTATCTACTACCCGGCTATTCTAGTTAAGAACGGCGGCTCTCGCTATGTACCAATTTCTATTAATAGAGATAAGGGCGGTTTAGAATATGAAACTATGGCCTTTGTGGACGGTTATGGCAATCAAACTTTGATTTCTAGACCGGCTTTCTTTTATACCGCTGGAGCTTGGGAAGGTTCTGTTAGTATTGACATTATGACCCGCAGTTTAAGATCTCGTGATGATCTTGTAGAGCTAACTGCTATGTGTTTTACTGATATTGTATTTGATACTCTTTATGATGTTGGTCTTATTATTAAACCCATTCAAATTGGTGCCCCCTCTGAGTCAGATGATAGAAATGATAAGTTATTTAGGCAAACTCTCACATTAGATATAAGGACCGAATGGAGAAGAGAAATACCGGTAGGTAATCTTATTGACGCCATTCTTTTTACCGTAAACTTCCAAAACTTATCTCAACCAGATAGCCCTATTGCTGCTAATTTAACCATTAATACGGAAGTTAGCATAACTGATATGCTACTAAAAATGTAAATATTGTAGGTTTAATGGTAAATTGTAAAGTTTTTCCAGAAGTGGGCAAAACAATAAAATGTGCTAATATATCACCAAGAATAGTAATATTAATACATTTTATTGAGACAATCTACCAAACTGAGTGAGAAGGACTAATCATGCCAAACATCCCAGGCGCAGCAGGCGCACTTCCAGGAGTATTTACAGACGTAGTTACTGTATCAAGTGGAGTTAACGTTCCTGGCGGTCTACGTGTCGCAGCAATCATCGGTGAAGGTGCCGCAACGGAAACAATTATTGCTCAGGCTCAAGGTGGCGGGGTTGATGGTTTGAACCCAACTTATACTTCTACGACTGGTGCAGACGGTAGACACTTTCAGTTAGCTAATCATCCTCTAGTAGTAAATCGTACCACTATTTTTAAGAATGGTATCCCACTAACTGGCCTGGAAGGAACCATTATTCCAACCACCACTTTTAGTGATAATTTTGATTATATGCTCGATTCTACCACTGGTCATTTGCTCTTGCAAGCTGGTCATTTGGTGGATCAGGGAGGAACTTTCTATGTTCCTCTTACCACCAATGTGGGTCAAGGTGTGCTTAATAGTTTGCAATTAGTGGATCCAAATGCTCAGCCAGAAATTTGGACTATTCGCTGTGTGAAAGTTCAACGCAACGCCATGAACCAACCAATTGCGGGTACCGCGACTTTCTTGGCTTTCGGTTCTGTCTCTGGTTCTCTTCTAGATGCTAATGGTAATCCAATTCGTTGGATTGCCAATAATCAAGTTGTCTCCAACGGAATCTTAAGTTTCTCTATCCAAGAGAGCCAATCGATGAACGTCACTATCTCTCCATTCCGAGAGGGCGACGCTTTCACTATTGAAGTAGCTAGTGGTGTTTTGGTGAAGAATGATTCTTTGACTGCCACGGAAATCCCGGTAGCTAACTTGAACTCTCCAACTGTGGTTAATGGTATGGGTCAAGCTTCTACGCTTTTCGGTGTGCCTAGCACTCCATCTTCTTCTACTAATAGTAATGGAAATGGCCTTTCTTTGGGATGTCAGTTGGCTTTTTCTAATAGTGCTCCTTCTATTCTTTGTGTCCAAGCTGCTCCTCCATTACCTCGTAGAACTTCATACATATTGGATCCGTCTGTTAATGCACTCTCTACTAACTGTGATGACTTTATTTTCCCCTTGCCAGTTGGTGTAGTTCCAGATTTCAACTCTGATATTCACTTTTTCGTGCAAAATAATACTACTTTGGTAGAAACTCAGATTCTTCCAAACAAGTTTACTTTTTATACGCTGGATACTCCTGGTAACCCAACTACTTGTGGAAATAATGGATTTGTTTTCGATAATGCTCCAGCCCCAGGTGGTCACTCCTATTTTTACAGCGTTAATCAGAGTTTTGAGACCATAGCAACCGGTTTCGACGGCTATATCGGTCGTTTGCCAGCTTTCGGAACCAATGCTGTTTTCCACTCCTCCATTGCTTTCGATTCTACTTATGTCGGCAAGCTCTTAAAGGTAATTGATTCTAAGAATGCGGCTAACATCGGTACTTTCAATATTACTGGCGTTTCTAATACGCAACTATCTATCTCTACTATTCTCACTGGTGAACCGGGCGACCCAATTCCATTCCCAAGCCCAAGTGGTTTCCCAGATTTTACTTCTGATACTGGCGTCACCTTTGAGCTAGTCTTTATCCCAACTGGTTTGCCGGTGCCATCTAGCGAAGGAACTGACGGTACCCTTGTAGCTTTCTTGAATACTGCTACTGCCACTTTGACCAGCAGCACTGTTAATTTTAATATTCCAGATTTGGCTGCTGACTACAGACTGCAAATCAACGGCTCTACTAAGGGCAATAATGGTTTGTATGATATTATTGGTTACAACAGTGGCAGCAATACTCTTACTATTCAGATGGCTTTCGTCAGTGAAAGTGGTCTCAGATACGAAGTGCTTGATCCAACCTTGCAAAGTAACTATGTCGTTGTCAATCATAACGTGGTTCCAAACGGTAATCAACTCAGAGTTACCATCGTTGATGCTCGCGATGCTAGCTTCTTCGACGCTGGATGGCTTAACGCTCTAGCTTCTTTGGAGACCGTGGAGTGCGATATCGTGGTTCCGCTACCGGCTCAGACTATTTCGGTTATTTTCCAAAATGCTCTCAGTCACTGCTTAACCATGAGCAATATTCGTAACAAGAAGGAAAGAGTGCTCTTTATTGGAGCTATTCAAGGATTGACTCCAGATAATCTCTCTGGAAATAGTTTAGCAGCTGTGGAAAATATCGGTATCTTGGAAGGTATCCAGGGCGAGACTATTACCGACATTTTGTCTGGTAATATCGAAGATTTGGCTAACTATTCGGTACCAAATGCTTTCGGGAACACTTTCCGCTGCGTGTATTTCTATCCTGACCAGATTGTGGTGACGGCTGGGGCCAACAACGTGCTTATTGATGGATTCTATTTAGCCGCAGCTGCCGCGGGTTACGAAGCTGCTGATACTACTATCCAAAATCCTCTCACCAATAAGACTCTCTCAGGATTCACTATCCTGAGAAACAAGCAATTTTCTCCTGCTGTTCTCGAACAATTAGCTGCTGCTGGTGTCACTACTTTGCAGCCGGTGGCAGGTGGCGGAAAGGTTGTGTGGGGTAAAACGACTTCTCAAAGCGGATTCGTCGAAGAACAAGAAATCTCTATCGTCTTTATCCGTGACAGAGTAGCTAAGACTCTCAGAGCAGGATTCCAAGGCTTTATTGGTAATCCACAAAGTCCAGATACGACTAATATCTTGAATACTCGTGCAGTTATTATCTTAAATGCCCTGGTAGGTCAAGGTCTTATCACTGCTTACGCAGGATTGCAAGTTGCTCAAGACAGTGTTGATCCAACTCAATGGAACATTGTTGTTGCTGTTCAACCAACTTACCCAGTCAATTTCATTTACATCAAGGTAAATCTGGGCAAGATTTAATAGAATATTATTGGAGAATAAATGGTAACCTCAGCACCCAATACGGGCTCAACACTTTACGGAACTCCGACTGGTTCTCAAATTAACAAAACCAGTACGGCTATTTCCACTAATATCATCATCATGGTTAATGACCGTGCAGTTGGTGCCGTGCAATCTATGGCCATCAATGAAAAGCGTACTATTAAAATGGTCGATGAAGTGGGAACTGATGGTCACATTGACAGCGTTCCTAATGCCTCCACTAACATCACTGGTACTTGTCAGAGAATCAGATTTGATAGACTGCGTGTGGCGGAAGCTTTTAGCCGTGGTTTTATTCATGCCGCTTCTCAAGTTTATCCCTTTGATATCGTTATTCTAGACAAACAAAAGAGAAATGCAGCTAATCAAATTTCCACTGTTATTAAAAATGTCTGGATCAGCGGTATTAGCTACACTTACCAAGCCAACGATTGGGTTATTACCGATAATATGGAATGGGAAGCAGAAACTATTTTCAGCTTCTTGAATAACGGTCAAGGCAATGGTCTTATTGGTCAAGGTACCCCGGTTGCTCAAGGCGGTGAAATTGGCGTTGTCCATATGGGTCAAGGCGGTAGTCCTCCTAGTGGCGTTAATATCCAGAGTGGTGATGGTGTTGTCAATATTGAACAATTGGTTGATACTGGTGCAGCTGGTCGTAGAGGATCATTGGATGCTGCCGGGCTCATAGATCTGGGCGCGGATTCTCAACTTTTCTAATTAAGCTAATATCTAATTCAAACTCTAAATATCCTACTGTTTATGTTATATATTCAGTAGGATATTTGTTTTTGTGGAGTTAAACATGCCTAATTTTGAAAGCCCGATTACTAGTAGAAAGTTTGCCTCTCAACCTTTGCGCGATATTGAAGTGCCAGACGAGACGGGCTATGGCCAACAACCGCCTCCCCGTGGCACAGGGCAGGCCCAATTTTCGCCTTCTGTCACTCGCCGCTATGGTACCCCTATGACGGATCAAGAAATCTCAGAATTTCAAGAGCGTATGAATCAGATGGATCCAGAAGCTAATCTTTCCGATTTAGAGAGAGAGTTTAAGGCAGGTCGTGAAGAAAAACTTCGAGCTCAAACCCAACTCAATGAGGGTGCCAGACGTCGTATCGAAATGCTAATTGGTATGACTCGAACTACTCGTGAAGTTGAGATTGAAGGCAATGTTTATGTTTTACAAACTCTTAAAGGTAAAGAAATGCGTGAGGCTATTTTAGCTGCATCCGAGTTTGATGGAACAGTCCAGTCCCCATTTGAAGTGAGACGACAAATGCTAGCTCGTTCTTTGGCTAAAGTGGCTAATGTTCCGATTGAACAATTTGTAGGGTCTTCGGTTCTAGAAGCTCGTCTTACTTTTATTGATGAGCTAGACGATACCCTACTTAATAGGTTAATGCAAGAATATTCTTTACTTACCAAAGAGGCTAAGTCTAAGTATTCCTTAAATACTCCAGAACAGGTTAAGGAGGTCGTTGAAGACCTAAAAAAATAATACTTGAACCGGAACATCGATTCCTTTGGGAGCTGTTTAAGATAACTGGTAGGCTCCCCGATGATCCATATTATGAAGAAATGGACCCGGTTCTCAAGAGATGGTGTTTCGAGCAGTGGCTCGGCGACAAAAAAGATGATGCCGAGTTAGCTAAAAATCACGCATATCTCTTAGCCTCCTTTGATCATCCAGATGCAGTTAAACAATTGGTTGGTGAAGGAAATGTTCATGTTTCTACGGAAGAAGAATTTGAGGAATCTAGCCGAATGGTTCGAGAAATGAATCTAAAATCGCTCGGTTTAGCAGATTTGCAAAAGAAAGACCAAGGAGCCCCAAGAAAGAAAAGAAAGCGACGAATTATCAAGGAATAATAAATGACGAATACTCCGCCGACCGGCACAACTCCCACGCCAGCACCTGACCCCAATGCTGTCAATACTTCTACTAACGCTATTGACGCCAATGTCAAGGCTTTACAAGCCCAGGGATATGTTGTACAAAAGAATACCGATTATATGGTTGCCTTGGATGAGAGACTGGATCAATCTCGTAATATGTTGGCCATCTTAACGGGTAATGTTAATTTAAGTGCCCAAGGATTTTCTAGTTTAGGTGACTCTATTTCCGATACCATGGATAACTTATCCAAATTTGCCGATCTTTCTCAAAGCCAAATGACTAAATTTGGGGCTGCGGTGACAGCAGCTTTTGGAGCTACCAAATCTACTTTTGGTGGAATGAATTTTGAGAATCTTAATACCTTCGGTGGTCAATTAGAAAGTCTTATTGAGCCTATTAAGAATAATGAAGGAGCCTTAGGTCTTTTGGCCAATAAATTAGGTGTAGTTTTACCAAATTCCGTTATAGGTAGTGCTCCTCTAATGGCTAGATTCATTAGAGATATGGCTACCAGTTCCGATAATGCCCTTAAATTAGAGGATACTTACATAAGAGCTGCGGCAGCTACGGGTCGTTTAGGAGATGTTCATAAAGATGCGGGAGTGCAGCTAGAACACATAAATAGAATGGTGACCGATCAAAGAGCAGCCATCAACCAAACTATTATTGCCACTAATCTATCTCGAGATACGGTAGAAGCCTACTATAACGAATTACAAAAAATCCCTGTGGCATTGAAAGATGGAGTGACTCATGAAAATGCAGCTAGAGGAGCTACTGAACAATTAACTAAAACTATTCAACTAGCCAGAGGTACTGGTCGAGATTACAAAGACATTTTAGATGATATGCGTGAAGCTGTTAGAGATTACAACGCTAGTATTCCAGAAGCGATGAAGTTTACGGCTCAAATCTCTGAAATTTCCCAGAACTACAATATCGAATTGAAAGACGTTCAAGGTTCTCTGCGTGGTACCGCCGACGCCTTCAAGATGTTTGGCAACGAAGCTGAGGGGGCCTCTAATATCCTTAATGAGTATGTCGGGTCTCTCAAAGCTACGGGTTTAAGCGGAACGGTGGCAACTGATATCGTTACTAACATGACCAAGCAGATTGGAAATCTCAGTATTGCTCAGAAAGCCTTCTTATCAGCTCAAAGTGGTGGTCCGGGTGGCTTAATGGGTGCGTATAGTATTGATATGAAACTTCGCCAAGGAAAATTAGATGAAGTTTTTGCTATGGCTAAAAATCAATTAACCAAAATGATGGGTCCCTTGGTTTCGACTGAAGAGGCGGCTCGTAGTCCTGCCGCTGCTGCTCAAATGACCAAACAGATTATGATGCTTCAACAAGGTCCCTTAGGACAATTTGCTCGCACTCCTGCTGAGGCAGAAAGGCTTATTGATGCTCTTAAAGCTGGTCGTAGTTCTGATTTTAAGCCACTATTAGATGGTCAAAAAGCCGTGGATAGTGCCACTAAATTAGGTAATGATTATGCCAAGCAATCAGCGACTGGTATTTCTCAAATCGTGGCTATGATGGAAGAAGCTCGTGGAACGGCAAGTGGTGCTAATCTTAATACACTGCAAGCAGGGTTTACTGCCGGAGCTGGTACTGAATTAGAAAACGAAAATCTTCCTGCCGTGCAAGCCAGAAAAGCCGCTATTGGTGGTAATATGGAAGAAGCCGCCCGCCGAGTGGGACAGCCTACTACCGGTGAAGGCTTTCGTACCATAGAGAATTGGCAGAAAATTTTGGGACAATTACCGAATGCCTTGCGTTCAGCAGCAGAAGGTATTTCTAATTTGCTAAAACCAGAAGGTATGCAAACGAAACCAGAAGAGACGATGGAATTACCTAGTTTTATTAAACCACAAACTTCTGAACTAGGAGCTCCTGTTATTACTTCGGGTCGTCAGGTTGGAGCCGCTGCTACTACCAATGCTAATCGTGGAGCTACTACCGCCGCAAATGTGGGTGGCCCAGGTCCAATTGCTCCTACGCATATGCATCCAATAAATACATCGGGACCTTTGGGCGAAATCACTGTAAAAGTTGAAGGATATTGCATTCATTGTAAAGAACAAATTGAAGGTTCTTCTCAAAGATATCAAGTATCTCAAGGATCTAAAATCTAAGGAATAATATGACTAACCAGTTTCCAGGCAATGTACTATCTTCTGTTAATACGGCTCAAAATTTTCTTAATAATAGTAGCAATCCATTAACACAATCTCAGCAAGAATCTTTTAAGTCAGATGGTTTCTTGGTTCCAGCTACTTTTTCAGCAGATCAAAATGGTTTGCCTTATACTCAGGTACCAAGCTATAAACAAAGCCAATTACATCGAAATATTATTACTTGGTTTGTTCCTCAATTTGGCACCGTTAAAATGTATGTTAATCCAACTAATATTAGTTATGCTCACAAGAAGCTAATCAACAAAGATAGAACCAAGGGCGGATATACCTTGCAATACTGGGGAGAAGAATTAACCACTATTAATATTACTGGAACTACCGGAAGTTCTGGTATTGAAGGAATCAATGCTCTTTATGAGATTTACCGTGCGGAACAATATGCATTTGATGCTGTGGGTTTAACTTTAGCTGGTAATAATGCTTCAGCTGACATTGCAAATAATTTAGTTAATGGTGTAGGTGGAGCTTTGGGAAATTCTATTAATCAGCTTTTTGGTGGTAGTGGTAACTCTCCGACGGCTGCTGCTGGTGGAGCCGGCATATTAGGTGGTATATTAGGATTAGATTCCCCAAATAATAATCTATCTGTCCAAAACATTCCATCTCTAGCACAATTAGCTTTTACAGTGGAAATGTACTATGGTGGGTGGGTGTATCGAGGATTTTTTGATAGTATGACGGTAACAGAAAGAGCAGATAACTTCTTATTAGAATACCAAATGGTCTTTATGGGTACTCAAAGAAGAGGCTATCGTGTTAATTACTTTCCTTGGACTCGCAGTGCCAAGGATGGTCCGTCTGCTTATGCTTCTCCTCAATCTTTCTCTGGAAATATTCAAACGGGGCAATAAGGTTGAATAATGGGTTTTTTAGCAAACTTAGCAGATCAAATATCATCACAATTTTCAGTAGGCGAAAATACTACTACATCCTTGGATGCCGTTATTGATGGTCAAAATAAAAAATTCGGATCTTTAGGAGATTTGGCATCTAAGTTTGATCAATCTGCCGAAAGACGCTATACAGGATCTGGCTTCCTGCGTCGCGATCCATATAATACTGATCCTAAATTATTTGAGGTTTTACTGCAAGAGCCTGATGCAACTATTTTAGTTAAAAAGAGTATGTTCTCTTCTATTAACGAGAACTATCGACCTGATTTTATGGATGCAGATGAAAAGATGTACTATAAAGCTATGAAAGTCCTCTTCCAAAATAAATGTCGTCAGATATCTAATTTAGAAAAACTTTCTAAGATTCAGAAAGTTACCGCCGCCGTAGGTAATATTTCGGCTCAATTAATGCCAATTATTATTAGTTTAACAGACGGGGCAGGTAGTGGTCTGGGAGTGGGTGGTCCTAATTTATTTGGCGGCACTAATAGTAATGGTGAGGTAAGTAATTTTACTAAAGTTATTGAAAGAGTTCGTCGTATTTATGGTTTTAGTAATACTAATTTACTTACTACTTGGATAACAGATCCTACTAATTTATTTCAATCACAATTTGGGCAGGGAACTGGTGTTATCGAAATAACTAAT